>Ga0210384_10000067_pt1 | contig 151930 bp, 134 predicted proteins | sample IncBWH2MmetaG_FD_160574 | JGI IMG/M metagenome (GOLD analysis project Ga0210384, IMG submission 160574) | Forest soil microbial communities from Barre Woods Harvard Forest LTER site, Petersham, Massachusetts, United States - Inc-BW-H-2-M | ecosystem: Environmental > Terrestrial > Soil >...
GGTGATTTGTTTCCAATTCCCAATGGCGCCCGCCCAAACTTCGGGTGGTGTGCTGAAGGAACTGCGAATCACGGCCGTGCTTTTGCCATCGCGCGCCACGGACAGATTCGTGCCCCACAAGCCGGCAGTCAGCTCCCCCGCACTGCGAAACAAGGTCTCCATGTGCCCGCTCGAAGGATCGACCGTGGAAATACCCGCATCGCCTTCCGCGTATACGCCGAACAGAATCTTTCCATCGCGTGTCCACATGAGCCAACTCGCGGAAGCCTTCATTTCCGGTGTCACATTTTTGGTTTCGCCGCCGACGGCGGAGATAACGTAAACATCGCCGCCCACGCTCGGCTCATCGCTCATCAGTCCGGCAATGAAAGCAATGCTTCGTCCGTCGGGCGACCATGCCGGGTTGGCGATTTGCAGCGGCGGCTTGTGGATGGATAGCATCAAGCCCGAGTCCGCATCCAGCGTATACAACTCCGCGATGTACCAATTGTTGTCGCCGTTCCCCAGCGCCGCGGTGACCGCAAACTTCCGGCCGTCCGGCGACCAGTCATATTCGTAAACGTATGTATCCGCCGGAGAAATTTGCCGCAATTTGCCTGAGGCCGCATCGACCAGCGCCAGCCGTTGCTCGAAAAACGTATCCTTGATTTCACCAGTCTCCGGCGTTTCCGCGACCAGCGGACCCGCAGCGCGTGTGGCATTCTCCGTGAAAAGCACCGCGATGGTTTTTCCGTCCGGTGACCATCCCGGTGTCGCTAGAAATCCCTTCACACTCGTCAATTTCTTTGCCGCTCCGCCCGCGGAACTCACAACATACAGTTGAAGCTGGCCGGCTTTCACCGCGTCGGAAAGAAATGCGATCTGCTTGCCATCCGGCGACCAGGCCACGTTGCCTTCGGCGTGCGCGACTCCGCCCGTTCCCGCCGTGATCCGTCTCGGCGCCTCTTTTCCCTCGCTCCCGGCCACATAGATGGCGGTATTCCCGTTCGGCGCTCCATCTTTCCCCACCAGCGTTTCCACCCACGCGACGTTTTTCCCGTCCGGAGAAATTGCGGCTTGCTCAAAATGGCGCGCCGAAAACATCGTATCCACTGCCTGCTCGAGCGGCCCGACCACTCTCGGTTTTTCCCCCGCCTTCAGCCGCACCTCGACGGCCTGTTTCGTGCCTGTCTCTTCTTGGGCCGCCAAACTCACCCGGTTGAACACCAGCATAAATAGACAGTACAAGATCAAATGTCTGCGCGAGACCCTGGTCATGCTGATTCCTTTCGAACGCCAAATCTTTCCGCAGATACACTAGTCCGCAAAGCCCGTGGACCGCAACCTCGGGATTCGAGAAGATCAATTGTTCCGCGTCGCCGCAACGCGTAGAATCCTCGCAACCTTGAACCGCGGGGGTGGTCTTGATAAATCGGCGCGGGTTTCTTTCCTCTTTTGCAGGCGCGGCCGGAGTTGCCGCCGCTTCGCCATTCATTTCTCGTCTGCATGAAATGCTGGAGCAAGCGCCCGCAAACATTCCGGATCGTTCGCTCTACGATTCGAATGAAGAAGCCTACTGGACCGAACTCCGCAAACAATTCTTGATTCCCGGCGACACGATTTATCTGAACAACGGGACCGTAGGCTCTTCTCCCGCGCCCGTCCTGCGCGCCATATTTGACGGCTACACCGAAACCGAAAAAATGACCCAGAGCGATCCCGAAGATTATCCAATCTGGGGCTATGGTCCCTGGAATGAATTCCGCGATCCGCTCGCGGAATTCATCGGCTGCAAACGCGATGAAGTAGCCCTCTTGCGAAATGCCACCGAGGCCAACAATTACATCGCAAACGGAATCGACCTAAAAGCCGGCGACGAAGTCGTGCTCACCGATCAGGAACATCCCGGCGGTGAGCATCCGTGGAACATGCGCGCAAAGCGCTACGGAATCGTGCTCAAGAGAATCACCCTTCCGAAGCCGGTACCCAACGCAGCCGCGGTCTTGAATTTGGTCAACGATGCCATCACGCCCAAAACGCGGGTTCTTTTCTTCAGTCACATTACGACCGTAACCGGCGTGGTGCTGCCCGCAAAAGAACTCTGCGCCCTCGCGCGTTCGAAAGGCATTCTTTCCGCGGTCGATGGCGCTCACGTCCCCGGAATGATGCGCCTGAATGTCCACGAACTCGGCTGCGACATGTACTCCGCCAGTCCCCACAAATGGCTCCAGGCGCCCAAAGGTTCTGGATTCCTCTACGTGCGCGACGAGGTCATCGACCGTCTCTGGAACACCATCGCCACCGAAGGCTGGGACGATCCCAAACTGCGCGCGGAACGCTTTCAGCGCATCGGCAGCTCCAACGTTCCCGCGCTCTGGGGCTTGCGTGCCTCCCTGAAACTCGCCAACGATATCGGCATGGAACGCATCGAAAAGCGCCATCGCCAAATCGCCGACGGGCTTCTTCAGGAAATGCTGAAGCGCGGCGCGGAGTCTTGGACGTCGCCCGATCCAGCCCTGCGTTGTGCTATCGCCACGGTCAATGTGCCGCCCATCGTCCGCATGGACCTGGAAAAATGGCTGTGGACGGAAAAGAAAATCCGCATCCGTGGCGGCGAACCCTCCAAGCTCCGCCTTTCCACGCCGTACTATTTGTTGCACAGAGATGTCGAGCGTTTTCTGGCCGCCTTCGACGAGTACCGTCGCACAAAACTTCACTCCTAGACACAAACTCGCGCACGGCCGCATCTTTCTCATGACCTAACAATTACGCACTTGCGACACGCGGAATTTAGCTGAACGTGCGACGAATCCTAATCGCAATAAGACCGACGAGCCGATACCAAAGGAAGCCCCACCCGCCAGTCGTTACAGTGCATGAAGCCCGCTTCGTGAACTAAAATGATTACTGCCATGAACCACTCACAATTAGAGTTCTAGCCTTTATTTATAGGTATAATCGATGTTTTCTTCTCGGAAATTTAGCATACTGTTTCTAGATATATTCGCGCAAATTCGAAAAAATGGAATAGTTGCATAAATTTCGCGGCTTAGACTTCACTTTCGGAGACACGTAAATGCAGGGACTTGTTGAATTCTCGAAGACACTAATGCAGATGCCAGTCGCAGCGCTCGTCACTCTTGTCATTTTGGCCAGCTTCGGCCTTTCCGCGTTCGCGATTTCCACCATCGCCAAAATCACCAAGGGTCGCCGCAGTGGCAATTAAGCAGTGGGTTCCGTTACCGTCACAGTGGATTAACGACGGCGGCCTCGCAGCACTTCGGTGGAAATATGGCGGCGAAGGCGCCGACCATATCGCGGCGCTCATGGCCCTCACCGTCATCGCGCATGCTGCGGATTCGGACACCGGAGTGGCGCGTGTAACCTACGACCATTTCTGTGCGACCACCCTGCTGAGTCGCGCCAAGATTTCGAAAGGTCTCGATATCCTGGAACGAATCGAAGTCATCGAGCGCGAGCCGGATGATGCGCGCAGCACTTATAAGCTAGCCAAATTCGATCCGAACGGCGGATGGGCAAAGTTTCCAGCCAAGAGCATGTATTCTGCGGGCGTCATCGCGGCATTTTCCGACTTCCAGCTGCGCCGGGTCGCTGAACTGGACGCGCTTAAGCTTTTCTTTTTGATGGTCGCCCGCCGAAATCGCAGCACCAACATCGCGAACATCGGATACGACAAAATCGTGGACTACACGCAAATCAATCGGGGCCGAATCAAAACCGCAATAAGCTTCCTCGCAGCACGCTCTCTCGTTCACGTCGAGCGTATCCCCAGCATGGTGAGCGCCGACGGAGTTTCCAACGCTTACCGAGTTGTCGGTATCGACCCTTACGCTCACATGGGAACTCGCGGTCGCGCGATGGATGCGGCTGAATTCGAATGAATGGAATTTACGTGAACTTCGCAATTCGCTTCTGCCCGTCGGCGAGAAAACGTCCGATGACGGACTTCTCGGGTGTATCACTTTTCTTCGCCCTATAAGCTACCCCTATCATTTCTTGACCCTGTGCGCGCCGCTCGAATACACTAATAGATTCGAGAATAGCCGTTTACGCGGCTAGTCTGCTCGCGCGTGGCCGCAAAGCGGTCCACGTTGCACCGTCGCAGGTGAAACTCACTCCCCTGCGACCGCGTACTATCTAAGGGGGATTGCTTTGCCAAAGCGCACCTATCAACCGCGCAAACGCCGCCGCGCCAAAACGCACGGGTTCCGCGTTCGCATGAAGACCACGGGCGGCCGCAAGGTCCTGGCGGCGCGCCGCAAGAAGGGACGTCATCGCCTCACGCCCGAGTGAAACGGGGCGCCTGAATTTTCCGCGCGAGGCGCGGCTGGTGCGGCGCGGAGATTTTGACGCCGTGTACCGCGCCGGAAAGCGCCGCTCGAGTTCCCACTTCACTGTTTTCTTTCGCGCCAATGCTCTGCCGCAGAGCCGCTTCGGCTTCAGCATCAAGAAAGCGCTCGGCGGCGCGGTGGTGCGCAATCGTATTCGGCGGCGGATTCGCGAGATCGTGCGCAGCCATCGCCCGGAGATACCCGCAGGATGGGACATCGTCATTCACCCGAAGAGCACCGTAGCGCGTGCGGAGTTTGCAGCGCTGGCGGCGGATCTGTTGCGGATGCTGCAGAGCGTCTAGCGCGTGATTCTGCGGACTCGCAGTTTTCCGCGCTCACGCAGACCGCGGCTCCTACTCCACCCACGCATTCACCTACCGTGCGCGCCGCGTTGTTCGCGTTGCGTTTTTACAAGGCGTATTTGTCTCTGCTGTTCGCGGGAAGCTGCCGCTTCGAGCCGACCTGTTCGCGTTATGCCTACGAAGCAATCGAAAGGTTTGGCGTGGCACGCGGCGTCTGGCTCGGTCTGAAGCGCCTTCTTCGCTGCCATCCGCTTTCGCGCAAATTTGGTTACGACCCGGTTCCGGAGAAATGGGAATTCATGCCATCGAAATTCACAGCGTCTGCCGTCAGCCGCTCCGAAGTGACTCCTAAAGAGGTGCGGCTGTGAGCGACACGCAGAACAAAAAACCACTCTCGTCGGAGATGCGTATTTTATTTGCGTCGCTGCTCTCCATGGGCGTGATTCTCCTCTGGGCACGCTTCTTTGCACCAAAACCGCCTGCTCAACTGCCGCAAGCGAATCGACCGGCGCAGACCGCTCCTGCCACGCCGAACGCCTCGACAAGCGCTTCGGCTCCCAGCTCCGTTGCGCCCGCACCGGACGGCCGCAAGCCGAGCAGCTCAATGGCTACAACTGCGGCTCCGCTGCCAGCCGTCAAACCGATTGTCGCCACCGAAGAACGCACGATCGTCATCGAGAACGCCCTATATCGCGTGGAAATCTCGAATCGCGGCGCGGTGGTCAAGAGCTGGCAACTCAAGAATTACAAGGACGACGCGAAACCACAGCGCGTCCTCGATGTTGTCCATCCGGATGCCGCCCAACAAACCAGCGGTTGGCCCTTCGCCGTCTCCCTCGACGATCCGCAACTAGAAGCGGCCGCCAATTCCGGCTTGTACAAAGTTTCCGCTGACGGCAGCGAACTGCATGCCCCCGCTGAAGTGGAATTCTCCTGGAGCGACGGTCGCCTCGAAGTCACCAAGCATTTCAAATTTGACCACAGCTACGTCGTGCAAACAGAAACCAGCGTGAAGCTCGACGGCAGGCCCATCACCGCCGGTCTGGCATGGCTTGGCGGTTTCGGCGATCTGACGGTAACGAACCCCGCGCCGGTGGAAACCGTCACGACCTTCTCCAGCGAAAACGGGAAGATATCGAACACGGCCGCCAAGAAGCTCGACGATTTGGAAAAAGTTGGACGCGGCACCTGGCTGGGCGGAAAAGATTTTGCGGGCATCGAGGACCGCTACTTCACTGCTGCGTTCTTGCCGGCGAGTGGTGCGGCGCGAGGCGTGCTCGCCACGCGCTCCTGGAAAGTGAATCGCACCGTGGATTCCAATGGCCAGCAGGCCCAGGAACCCGTTGCGGAAGTAGCTACAACCGCGGCCTCACAGTCCGTGGCGTTGCGCGTTTACGTCGGTCCCAAGGATTACGACGACCTGAAAAAGATGACCCCCCCGCTTCACGGCCTGGTGAACTTCGGATGGCTCGAGTTTATCGCCGACCCGCTGTTTCACGGCTTAAAACTTCTGCATGACTACATTCCCAACTGGGGCTGGGCCATCGTCGTCATGACCCTGGTCATCAACATGCTCCTCTTCCCGCTGCGCATCTCCAGCTACAAGACGACGCTGAAAATGCAGCGTATCGGCCCCGAAATCAAGGCCATCCAGGAACGGTACAAGAAGTACAAGCTCAACGATCCGCGAAAAGCCGAGATGAACAAGGAAGTGATGGCCGTTTACAGCCGCGAGGGCATCAACCCCGTCGGCGGTTGCTTCCAGATGTTTCTGCAGATGCCCATCTGGTTCGGCTTGAATACCACGCTGCGCTACGCCATCGAAATGCGCCATGCGCGCTGGTTCGGTTGGATCACCGACCTGTCCGCCAAGGATCCGTATTACGTCCTGCCGATTTTGATGGGTCTTTCCATGTATCTCGTTTCAAAAATGACGCCCATGACCGCGACCGACCCGCAGCAGCAAATGATGTTGAAAATCATGCCCATCTCCATGGCCGCCATCTTCATGATTTCGCCGATATCGAGCGGTCTTGCGGTGTATATTCTCACCAGCAGTCTTGTCGGCATCGTGCAGCAGTGGTATTTGAACCGGAAGCACCCCGTAACAGCGCCGGCAACCGTAAAGCCGGTGCGTGGAAAAAAGGCCTGAGTAAATCGATTCACACGGGCACGCAGAAAGAATTTCTCTCGAGGATTCATGGCCCAGGAGCTCATCCGTGATGGTCGTCTCGACCGCGAAGCCACCGCGGACGCATTGCGCCGCTTTTTGGAAGAGATGGTGCGCGTCTCGGGTCTGGAACTGAAGATCAACGTGCGTGCCGTCGCCACCGATGGCGCAAACCCCGAAGGCGATGCGGAAGTGCTCGCCGACCTCGACGGCAAAGACAAAGAAATCTTGCTCGAGCGCAACGCGGAAGTTTTAAAAGCGTTCGAACATCTCGCCTTCAAAGCGCTGCGGCTCGAACCCGCCTACCACGAAAAAATCCACATCGATTCCGGAGGGTATCGCGCGCTGCGTTTTGAAGAACTGCGCATGACGGCGCGTGTTGCCGCCGAACGTGTGCAGGCTTCACGCCAGCCCTTTCGCCTCAATCCTATGTCCTCGCGCGAACGCCGCATCGTGCACCTGGCCCTCAAAGAAATGACCGGCGTGCGCACCGAAAGCATCGGCATCGGCGAAGAGCGCCAAGTAGTTATTCATCCCGCAGACGGTAAGCCCTCTCGCTAAAGCAAGTCGCAACGCAGCCGAACATGGCGTTTTACCGCGTTGCCCATCCTTCCGATAAAACGTTTCCATCTACATCAAATCGAACGCGATAGGTGAATGACGAGGCACGATCCGGTCGCACTTTTGGAAAGCGCAAATCGGAAATCTCCACCACGGCCACCTCGCCTTCCTTGTGAAAACGCGTCACGGGAAACCTGGAGAACCACAAAACTTTCTGCACTTCCGGCAGACGCATGGCCGCATCAACGAAGGCATTTGAAAACGCGTCGGGATAAAAGCTGTATTGGATAGGTGGATCGTTCTGAGTGCCGCTCGCCGATGCGTTCATGGCGGCGGTTTTTTCACTCAGGTCCATGCGCAGCTCATAGACACCGCGCGGCACGCGGATCAGTCCATCCCAATGCCATAGAGACGGCGGAAGCGGCAGTGCCCCTAGCGAATCAACTTGCAGATGTTCGAACGCGGCAAATTTCTTCACGCGATCCACGGCCGAGTGGTGGGCGAACATCGCGAACGCCATGTAAATGAGGGCGGCCGCAAGTCCTGCGCGATTCCAGGTAGCCTGTTGCACACGCGCGCCCCAACCGCGCCGCGCTGGCAACAAAAAGAGCGCTGAAAAAACAAGCACGGCGATCAGCGCCATAACGTCGGAAATCGGCGCGCCGACAATTCGCGCAATTTTGGCGATCAGGAACGGGACAGGAAGAAAAATCAGCCACATCCCTAGTGCGCGACGTTTCATCTTTTCCGGCTTGGCATTAACCCACGCCAGCAATTGCGGAACAAGCAGAATTCCCGTGAACGTGAAATCGATAATGAAAATGAGATCCCACGCCGGACGCGACCATGCCAGCGGCGACCAGATCATCGTTCCGAAAGTTGTCACCAGGTCCAGCAAAATGTGGCTAAGAATGCCGACGGCGTAAATTCCCGTCAGCGCGGCGAAAGACGGCGCTTCCCATTTGCGCCAGCGCGCGAACCATCGCGTCAGCCCCGCAAGCCACAGCGCAAAAATCGGCAGGCACACCAACGAATGCGTGATGCTGCGGTGCCAGGTGATCATCAGGAGTTCGTTGCTCGAAAAGATATCCCGCAACGTGTCCGCGTCCGGGAAAATCGCTCCGAGCATCAAGGACCATGTAATGACGCGCGCGCGCTTCATCGGCTGCGAAGCAAACATGTCCTCTCCGCCGAAGACCGCTTTGCCGATCAAGGCTCCGGCGATGCCATGTGTAATCGTGTCCATCGCTAGAGTTTAGCCGATGCGCTTCGGAGGCAGCATTCTACCGAACGAACAGGAGCGAATTTGTTTTGGTGATGACCTTGCCGATGCTGGGGGCGGAGACACCCTGCTGGTGCAGAGAAGAAATTGCCGATTCGGCCGATTCAGGGGAAATCGCAATTAGCAGACCGCCGGAAGTCTGCGGATCGAAAAGAAGCTCGCGGTATTCCCATGGAACGTTCTCTGCGAAACCCACGCAATCGTCAATGAAATCGCGGTTATTCTTTAGCCCACTGGGAAGAAATCCTTCGCGAACGGCTTCGACCGCGCCAGGAAGATAGTCAATGGCTGAATGATCGATCTCGAAGGACACCGTTTCGATTCCCCGCCCGGAATCACCCAGCGCCATTTCCCGCGCGTGTCCCAGCAAGCCAAAGCCCGTAACGTCCGTCACTGCGTGAATGGGAGACGCAGCTCCTGCCTTCTCCTGCAATTTTTGTAACTCCTCGGACGCCGCGCGATTCAACTCCGCCATCGAAGCAATGGCCACCTGCAAGGAAGCAGGCGCCACGCGGTCCTTCTTCAGCGCCGTCGAGAGCACGCCGGTCCCAATCGCCTTAGTCAATAGCAGTATGTCGCCCGCGCGCGCGCCGACATTTCTCCAAACTCGCTGCGGATGAATTGTGCCCGTCACCGCGTAGCCAAATTGTATGTCGTCGTTGCGAATCGAGTGGCCTCCGATGACGCTGCACTTCGATTCGGTCATCTTCGAAAGGCCGCCGCGAATAATCTGTTCGAGAATCTCCGGATCTCCTTTGTCAGGAAAGCCCACGATGGAAAGCGCGGAAACCGGCTTGCCGCCCATGGCGTAAACATCGCTCAAGGCATTCGCCGCCGCAATTTGCCCAAAGGTGTAAGGGTCGTCCACGATGGGCGTGAAGAAATCGACCGTCTGCACCATTGCCATCTCGGGGCTGAGCAGATACACCCCCGCGTCGTCGTTGGTGTCAAAACCAACGAGCACCTTCGGATCAGTTGGCCGCGGCAAACGGCGCAAAACGGAATCCAGCAACCCTGGACTCAGTTTTGCCGCTCAACCCGCTGCCTTGACCATGGCCGTCAACTTCACGGATTGGGTCAAGCCGCACCTCGCTGTAATGCCGTTTTGATTATAACGATGTGCTGTCGTTCGTGCTTGAGTTATGGAGATTGCCAGTCGCGAGACTGCTGGTTTGGCTCTTCTTTGGAACGAGCTGAGGGCTGGATTTCCATCTCCTTGCAAGTAACGAATTGCGATGACAGCTTGTCGAGGATGTCCACACCACGCTGTATGACCATGCCGGCTACGCCCGATTTGTCACCTCCATCCGTGGAGAGTTGCACCATCGCGCGGGACGTGTTCTCATCCCCGCATGCCCTGGGACTTCTGGCTGATCTTTCTCTTTCTCGCCGTGATCCTGCCCTGGCGTGGCCGTTCGCGCCTGAAGAAACTTCTCGAGAAGGCCGACGTCGGAACGTCGGAGCGACTATCGCTCTATGCCTCGACCATCGCTTTTCAATGGCTGGCGGTAGCTGTGGTCGGATGGCGCGCCTGGGCGCACGGCTACACACCCGCAGAGCTAGGCCTGGTGCTTCGTTGGCGAGGGGGGATTGCCATCGTAGCGATCCTCGGTGCAGCGATTCTCGCCGCGGCGCAGTGGTTCAACCTCCGCAGGATGGGCAAAATCTCAAGCCCCAGGAGCGCTCTTCTTCAGGCCCTTGCGCAGCGCCTCTTTCCCCAATCTGGCGTTGAGCAGCTTCCCTATTTCGCACTCGCGGTAACCGCAGGGCTATGCGAAGAATTCCTCTATCGCGGCTTTGCCATGGCGGCCTTGACGCGCGGCGGACTCCCAAACTGGAGCGTGGTCCTGCTCTCTGCGGTTCTGTTCGGCCTCGCGCACATCTACCAGGGGCGCGGAGGATTTGTGAGCACACTGGTCATCGGCACAGTGTTCGGAACGGCGCGAATCGCGTACGATAGCCTGGCTCCGGTCATGGTCTGGCACGCTGCCGTGGACGTGGTCGCCGGAATCGCGGGCCCGAAATACTTGTCGGTGAAGGCAAACACCGTTTCCGAGCCCGAAATCCAGTCAAGGAGTCACTAACTAGTTACCTCTTATGGCCCTGACTATCCCAGCCCTTCCTGCCGCGGAAACCATTCACCGTGCGTTAGGCGAATTTCAGCTTGCGGCAAATGACAAGCAAGTCATTCAAATTCAACAATATATACGACTATTATTGACCTGGAATGAAAAAATAAATCTCACCGCAATTCGCGATCCGCTTGATATACTTTATCGTCACTTCTGCGAGAGCATGTATGCCGCCAAGGTCGTACCTGTCGAAAATGGTCGGCTGGCCGACGTTGGCTCCGGGGGCGGCTTTCCCGGCCTCCCTCTGAAGATTCTTCGACCAGATTTGCAGCTATTCCTCGTCGAATCCAATGTGAAGAAAGCCACCTTTCTTGCAGAAGTCGTTCGTGATCTTGAACTTACGGACGCCCGCGTCCTTGTCAGCCGCTATGAGGAGTTGAGCGAAGAGGTCGCTCCTCTCGATTTCGTCTGTTCCCGCGCTCTCGGGGAGTTCAGTTCCTTCTTGGACTGGGCCGGCTCGCACCACACTGCATCCAAACAAGTTATCCTCTGGATCGGGGAGCGCGACCTGAGGGAGGTTCAGGCCGCGCCGGGCTGGGACTGGCGCGATCCCATTCCCGTACCACATTCCCTACGACGCCTCCTCCTCGTAGGTACTAAAAAGGTCCCCAATGTCGGTCCATCGACTTGAAAGGAAAAGACTTTTGCTTCTCCGCCGGGATTCCTTCGATTGAGTTCCGTTCAAACCCATGGCTACCGAGTCCTCTCGTTATGAAACACTAGCGAGAAACGCTTCGGTCTCGCCACCATCCAAACAGAGTTCCACGTGGAACATGTATCGACGAATTTGGTACCGTTTCCCCTCCTAGCCCAGCACCGCTAGCAGAATTGGCCGATGTGTTGCTTTTCCCGGTGTGTTCCACGTTGAACGAACAGCTGAGGAAGCACTGGCGATGCTCCAATCGTTTCGCGTGGAACAAAGGTGACTGCAAGATCCGTCTCTCTTGTTCCACGTGGAACACCGCGGAAGAAGTCATAGTCTTCCACAGCCAATCCCATGTTCCACGTGAAACATCTTGCAACACAGCTCCTGCTTTGCTAAATTCTCGCCACGAGGGACTGCTTGGCTCGAATTATTGCCATCGCCAATCAAAAGGGCGGAGTTGGAAAAACAACTACAGCGGTCAATTTAGCTGCCTGCCTAGCTGCCGCCGAGCAATCTACTCTCCTGGTGGACTGTGATTCCCAAGCCAACGCCACTGCTGCTATCGGCTTTCCCAAAGATCCATCCCGCAGAACTTTGTACCATAACCTGATCCTGAACGAACCCTTCGACAAAATCATCCAGAAGTCTCAAGTAGATGGCTTAGATGTCGTCCCCGCCGACAAAAACCTCGCCGGAGCCGCCGTCGAGCTGGTGATGGCGGAAAGTCGCGAATACAAACTCCAAGCTGCCCTGACTACGCTGCAAGATAACTATCGCTTCATCGTCCTTGATTGCCCGCCTGCACTGGATTTGCTGACCCTCAATGCTCTAGTCGCAGCCAACGCTGTCCTGGTTCCCATCCAATGTGAGTATTTAGCCTTGGAAGGCGTCTCCGAGTTGCTGGATACCTTGATGCGCATTCGGCGCACTCTTAATCCCAGATTGGAGATCGAGGGCATTTTGCTTACTATGTATGATGAGCGGACGACCCTTTCGCGGCAGGTTGCAACGGATTTACGCAGTTTTTTCGGCACACAAGTCTTCCAGAGCGTGATTCCACGCAATGTTCGCCTGGCCGAAGCGCCAAGTTTTGGCAAACCAATCATTTTCTACGATATTCACAGCAAAGGGGCGGAAGGCTACAACCAGCTCGCCCAGGAGGTCATTGCCAATGCCGAGAAACGCCTTGGGACGGGGGCTAGGAGCGCTCATTCGGGAGCCTGAACCGCAGGCTTCATCCACTCCCGCACCTTCCCAGACTCCCACAGCCGCCGCTGGTGCCGCAGTCGCGCCTGCACGTGAACCTGCGCTTGCCGGGCCGCACCAGATCGATATCGACCTGATAGAGCCGAGCCCTTATCAGCCGCGCACACGCTTCCGTGAGGAAGCCCTCGACGAACTTGCACGCTCAATCAAATCCAGCGGAATCATTCAACCTCTGGTTGTCCGGCCAATCGGCAAGCGTTTTCAGTTAATTGCTGGCGAACGCCGCTGGCGAGCCGCGCAGCGCGCTGGCCTTACGAAAGTCTCCGCAATTGTCCGGGAAGTTCCGGATGAGCTGGCGCTCGAGATGACGCTCGTCGAAAACATTCAGCGCGAAGACTTGAACGCTATTGAAGCCGCTCGCGCCTTCGAGCGATTAATGGACGAATTTCAGCTCACCCAAGAATCCGTTGCAGAACGCACGGGTAAGGACCGCGCCACAGTCGCCAATTCGATCCGCCTTTTGAAACTCGAGCCAACCATCCAGGACTGGATCGAAGAAGGCAAACTCACTGCCGGCCATGGCCGCGCCCTCCTTGCCGTACTCGATTCTCAATTACGCATGCGTTACGCTCAGCGCGCCGCCCGCGGAGGCTTGACCGTACGGCAAATCGAGCGGCTCGCATCCCGCCGTTCGCGCGGCGCCAGCGCCCCGGCAGAAATCCATGTGGATGCCAATATCCGCGCCGCACTGGACGAACTGCAACGCCACTTGGGCACAAAGATCCTTCTCCGGCAAAAAACAAAGATGCGCCCCGGACAGCTCGTCCTCGAATACTACGATGACGCGCAGCTCATGGGTATCTACGATCGCTTGATGAAGTAAGTCCCTATCGCGGCGCAACGCACGCAAACCCATCGGTGCCCATTCGCACAGTCGCATCATTCGACAACTCACTCTCCATCCGGGGTTGACTTGTCCGCGCTCGCCGCTAAAGTGGAAGAGTCGCAGTGCGGGGGATTCTCATGGCGTGGAAGTGGCCCGGTGTTTCAAAGAACGGCGCGAACGAAGAGTGGACCGGCTTCATCGATCAAGGCGTGACGCTCGAAGGCACGCTGCAACTTACGGGGACGTTTCGCATCGACGGCAACGTCAAAGGCAACATCATCTCCGAGCAGACGGTCGTTCTCGGAGAGGGCGCAAAAGTGGAAGGACAAATCGAAGGCAACCGCGTAGTCATCGCCGGCCGTTTCGACGGCGTGATTTTCGCCAAGGGCCGCGTCGAAATTCAAGCCAAAGGTGTCGTAACCGGCGAAGTTCATTCTCCCTGCATGGTCATCGATCCCGGCGGAATTTTTGACGGCCGCTGCCACATGCTCGCGTCCTCCGACGCCACTTCCGGCGTCACCATTCCCATTCGCGCCGTCAGCCAGGCATAGCCGGGCTTGCCAGCTTGTAGAACATCCCGGCACCCATCCGTCCCCAGACACCCGGACGGATTCCGAATCTTATAACTATATAAGTAGTAACAGTAGAGTTAATAGGTCGGCTTGGAGAAAGCCTAGAACTAGTTGAACTGGCAGCGCTAATCTGGAGTTGCGGTAGGCGTGAGCGTGTCCAGCGTTAGGCCGCAATGATGTTTTCGCGATATATCCGATAAACCAGAATCTGACCGACCAAGAGTCCGAAAGCGAAGCAAGCGTAGACTGCGAGCGTCCAGAACCCAACCGAACCAATTGTGGGACGCCGAAGCGCACTGCCGATTGACGTGGATACCATGATGCACGTAGAAATAAACAACGACTGTAAAGGGTCGTGCCACCAATTCAGAGGGTTTCTGCTCAATGAGGGGCGAGCAAGCTTGCTTTGATTCCAGCGCCGAATCGAGTAGCTAACGCTCCACATTGCGAACAACGGCGCGAGCAAAAGAACTGAGCCGCATAAAATCGCGTCTGGATTCGTATTTCGCAGCTTTTCAGGCGATAGGGAATGATAGCCACCCGGCAAAGCAAGTGCGACCAGCGCGATGTTTATAACGTACCAAATGTTTTTCATTTGTTTTGGTCAATCGAGCGATTTGCGGACCTGGATCAGAACCGGGATTCCCGGCCACCCGGAGACGCCAGCTTAACCCTTGACCATCGGAACTTCGGCGCCTCGTAACGCTTTCTCCGCGTCTTGTAGTCCCGCTTGAATATTGGACTCCCAATCGAGATGTGGGACGGGCGATTTGGCAGCCAAGTTATAGAATCGAACCGCGTCCGCAGGTCGATTCAATTTCTTCAAAGCCAGTCTGCCCGCCGCCAGCAGCGCCAGTATGGATTGCCGCTCCGTCGGGCAAGCCAATGCCAGCTTTTCATATTCTGCGACGGCCCGGTCATACTCTTCCTTGCCCTCCGCCGCCCGGCATAGTTCCAGCCAAGTCGAGGCCGGCATTGCGCCTCCACCGGAATTCATATATTCCTCATAATTCTGCCAGGCCGCATCGGCGTCTTGCGCTTTCAAGTGCAACTGGCAAAGTTTTATCGCCGTGCTCTGATACGCGGGAATGTCGTTCCTGCGCCAGTGCGTTTGCAGCAGAAGAGTATGTGCCTCGATGGAATCGGGCTTTCTGGAAATAAGGCCGGTCAGTGTACCAATCGCATCGTCCAACTTCCCGTGTTCCATCTGCTCGGCCGCCTGCACCAGTTCCGCATCGGCTGTCCAGGTTACTTTGGATTCGATCGCTGCGTCCGCCTTTTGTTCCAGCCCGGAGTATCGCAATCCAAGAGCGGTCAGCGATCCGAACAGGAATCCTCCCACGTGCGCCCAATGAGCAACTCCTGAAGAGGAACCAAATAGCGCGCCTGAAAATATCTCCATGAGCAGCCAGAGCGGCAAAAGCCAATAGGCCACTGCCTGAAACCGGATTCCCTTGCCCATAGCTAAATTGGACAGGCTGCGCAGGCCAAGTACCAGTGCGACCTCGATCTTCGTGGTCGGAAAACGCGTTAAAAAGGCGCCCATCAACGCCGCCACCGCCCCGGAAGCGCCCACGACGGGTGTAAGGCTGCCTGGGTTCAGCCACGCGTAGAATTGCAGCGCCGCGACCCCGGCAACAAAATAAAAAATGGGGTAGATGATGCGCCCCCACGTGTCTTCCAGAATCACGCCCGCCAGCCAGAGAAACCACATATTCCCGATCAAGTGCAGCCAGCCGGCGTGAAGAAAATTTGCCGTTAGATAGGCGATTGCTTTCGGGTGCGCGGGCGTAAATCCATACTGCTCCACGATCGAACTCTCCTGCGCGCTGGAGAATTGCCCGGCAAGTGAATCCATCTCCTGCTGCAAAGCACGCGGGTCTTCCATCAAGCGCATCCTGGCATCCCAGGTATCGGCCACGTCGCGTGTTTCCGATTGGGCTTCTTTCCACAATCCCGGGTTTCTCTGTTGGAAGGTTGTTACAAATTCCTGAGCCTCCGGAGACATCGCAAGCTCCGGGTGCGCCGCTGCGAGGAGCACGATGTGTGAGCGGACTTGGGTCCGCTGGGGATTTTCATCCTGCATGCGCCAGTGGGTGGACAGGAAAACCAGGAGATTGAGGGCTACCAACGCGATGGAAATCACCGGCCAGCGGCGACTCTCCATATTTTCGTGCCGCAGAGGAATGAACATGGCGCAGCTCCTTTCCTTCCGCTAGACGTCACCGATGACAAACTACCAGTGTAGAAAACGCGATACGGCTGAATAACTGGCCGTCGGGACAGGATGACCCAGTTGGTTAACGCTACGTCTCGTGAATTTCAGCGGAACGCGCTGTGGCTCATCGGCTCCGCTTTGGTTTTGAGAGATGTCCCATTTCGTACAGATTGTTAGACGCCTCTTTTAGTTGAATTGACATGGAATCTCAGAGTCCATGAAGTTTCACCCAAGGAATGCAAGGCACTCCGGTGCCGTTCAGGATTGACATGAGCGAGAAAAACTTTCGAGTCCCACCGGCAGGCCAACGGACCAACGCCGAGGGAAAACAAGTAAGCAACAGAGTACTGTTGGCAACGCCCGATAATGAATACGAGTTGATGCGTCCTGACTTGACGTATATCGACCTGCCCCATCATCTCAGCCTTCATGAGCCGGCCCAAAAGATCGAATTCGTCTATTTCCCGAACCGAGGAATGGTTTCTCAAGTTGTAGTGACCAAAGACGGCCGAACCGTGGAAGTGGGTGTAGTGGGTAATGAGGGCTACGTGGGGGCAGGATTGGCAGCCGGCTTGAGCCGAAGTTCTGTGCGTGAAATTATCCAAATCGCCGGCGATGGCTTCCGAATGATGGGGAATGCGCTGGAACGCATTCTGCGCTCGGCCCCGAAATTACAAGTGATATTGAACAGGCATACGGGGCTGCAAGGAATGCAAGTCGCCCAGACGGCGGCGTGCAACCGGCTGCACGATATCCAGCAGCGTCTCTCGAGGTGGCTGCTGATGACTCAGGATAGGGTGAATTTGGGACTACTTCCCATCACCCACGATTTCATTGCGACCATGATGGGCACGGATCGGTCCACGGTGAGCCTGGCAGCAGCAGTATTGCAAAAAAAGGGAATCATCAATTACGTGCGAGGCGCTGTGAAGATTGTGAACCGCAGAAAGCTCGAAAAATCCGCCTGCGAGTGCTACGCCGTCATTCAGCAATTCGAGGATGACCTCGGATTGAGATAGCAATTCTTGCCAGCGTATCCTGGTGCAGCGTGTAACTTGGCTTATTCGTGCAGCACGACGCTCAAGAGAGAAGTGTTGATCTGAAGACCCCCGTTGTACTTGATAAAACCCAGCTTCCTGAACTTGTTCATGAAAAAATTAACCCGCGAACGCGTTGTGCCGATCATCTCTGCCAGCGTTTCTTGCGATAGATTGGGGATTACTCCGTGGGGCTTGTCTTCTTTACCGTAACGGGCAAGCAAGAGAAGAGTGCGGGCGAGCCGCTTCTCGCTCGAATTGAATAGCTGATCGATCAAGTCCTCCTCGATGCGGATGTTACGTGCCAGCATGAACCTGATGAACCGGTCAGAAAGCGCATGCTGCTCGTGAAGCACTTTGAACATTTCACTCTTCTCAATGACGAGCACGGTGCTAGGCATAATCGCGACGGCCGTCCCCATGCGAACGGGCTGGCCTGCCAGACACCCTTCGCCAAAGAAGTCGCCTGGTCCCAGAATCGCGACGACCGCTTCTTTGCCAGATTCACTAACGACGGTGAGCTTCACGCCACCTTCTTGTAAGTAAATTACGCTCTCAGCGGCATGACCTTGAGAGTAGACGAGCTCCGCCTTCTTAAACTCTTTAACTCTTCTCGCCACGCCGGCCGAGTCGAGAAAAGCTTGCGCATCGAAAACGTGCACCTTTACATTCTTCTGTTGTTTGACCATCCCAGCCAGGTGAAACCTCAAACTAAATCTAACTTTGAAGAAGGAATACTGTCTGTCGGATACCCAACGGTTCGAACATGTTGTGGGGATAGCCGAGACGCAGGGATGTCGCTGTCTGTCTGAGCCTGCCACGTAAGTCCTGATTAGTCGGCTTGTAGGAAGCGATCTCCACGCTTGGCATTGATGCTGGGCGGATTGCGGGCAAACAGGAAACTGATCCACTACCTATCGGCGCCACGTTGACACCTTGCGACGGGGCGTCTATCGTTCGAGAGAGTCCCTCACGAGGAAGCGTGGATGAATATTCTGGTAATTGGCGGCGGCGGGCGCGAGCATGCGCTCGTCTGGAAGCTAAAACAGAGCCCGCGCGTGGAAAAGATCTGGTGCGCCCCTGGCAACGGCGGGATCGCGGCAGAAGCCGGGTGTGAGGGCGTCGATCCGGGAGACGTCCCCGCATTAGCTGTCCTGGCAAGGAAGCTCTCGCCAGACCTGACTCTTGTGGGACCGGAATTGCCCCTTGTCAACGGAATCGTCGATGCGTTTACAAAGAACAATTGGCCCATCGTTGGACCTTCGAAGCAGGCTGCGCAGCTCGAAGGCAGCAAGATTTTTTCAAAAGAATTCCTTCTGCGGCACAACATTCCAACCGCGGCATCCTATGGAGCCTATGAATCCATTGCTGCTGCTTTCGCTGTACTCGACAAAGCGAAATGGCCGCTAGTAATCAAGGCAGATGGCTTATGCGGGGGTAAGGGCGTGTTCCTCGCACCGGATGCGGAAGCAGCAAAAGAGTTCATCCAGCGCAGCATGGAGCAAAAAGAGTTCGGGCCAAGAGGCCAGAAAATCTTGCTGGAAGAGACGCTGGAGGGCGACGAGCTTTCGTTCATCATTCTCACCGATGGTCAACGATACGCTCCGCTCGTGCCGACCCGCGACCACAAGCGCGTCTTTGACGGCAATCAAGGACCGAATACCGGCGGCATGGGAGCTTATTCAACGGATGACCTGCTCCCCGCAGAATTGCGCGAAACGATCATCTCGAAGATCGTCGAACCCACTTTGCACTCCCTGGTAGCGGACGGCATTCTCTATCAAGGCTTTCTCTACATCGGCCTCATGCTGACCAAGGACGGCCCGAAAGTCCTCGAATTCAACTGCCGCTTGGGCGACCCGGAAACCCAGGCCATCGTAGCTCGGATGGACTTTGATTTGGCTGAAGTTCTAGCTGATCTCGCTAACCATCGACTGGACGTTTCTAGGTTGCGGTGGAAACCAGGCGCAAGCGCATGCATAGTCCTGGCTTCCGGCGGGTATCCGGGGAAGTTCCCAACCGGCAAGCGTATCGATGGACTAACCGCTGCAGAACAAATTACTGGTGTGAAGGCCTTTCATGCGGGCACAAAGCTTGAAGGCAACGACATCGTCACATCCGGCGGTCGCGTCCTGGGCGTTACCTCTGCCGCTCCAACTTTGGAGGCTGCCCTGAAGTCTGCCTACCTTGGCACGGCAAAAATTCACTTTGAAGGCATGCACTATCGCAAAGACATCGGGGCGCACGGCAGCCGGGGTCATGCGGCAGGAGATTAACCTTCATGGCGTCTGTGAAACGCCTCTTCCGTACTCCCCGGCGGGGCGCACCGATGGAAGAGCTGGACGAGGTACAGATCATCGCAAATAAAGGACTGGAAGGCTGCGCGCACGGTCGGCCCGCCAGCAAGCGGCAAGTCCTCCTCGTAGACCGCGAGACTCTGGAAGCCTTGGATCTGCCTCCCGGCATCATCCGCGAAAACATCACCACGGATGGGCTGAACGTTAATGGCCTTCCCATCGGCCAGCAACTTCAAATCGGTGAAGCCCGCTTGGAAGTGAGCGAAGTTTGCATGCCTTGCGGCCAAATTGAGAAGCTGCGGCCTGGCTTGCGTAAAGAAATGCGCGGGCGGCGGGGGATGTTGTGCCGTGTCCTCGAGGGCGGCACCGTCCGCCGCGGCGACGCGATCGAAAAACTCCCCTGAAAATCTCGCCTGAGAATCAAGGATTGGGTTTGCGGCGCAGCGTCGGTGCGTCCGGCGGGCGGTCCTTGTCTACCTTTGCTTTCTCCATCGGATCATCCGGTTCGACGACCCACTCGAATCCTCGGTCTTCCCCCATGGTGGCGAGGACGAATCTGGCATTGGGAGCAATAACAGGGATCGCCGCGCGAAGGAAATCCGCAGCATCCGCGCCAACCGCCTTTTGCGCCTGGCCTTTGTCAATGACTTCGAAAAGTTTCGCGAAACGTTGGTCTCCGTTGCGCAGCCGCGCGACGCGTGGATCATTGCTTTCGATCAACGCCTCTAGCGTCGGCCCTTTGGAGTCCGCTGGATACCGTGTCTCCACCAAAGTGCGCGGCGCCTTCTTCTCCGGCGGATAAAGCTGCTCGAAGCGCGGACGCTGGATGCGCGTCTGCCAGTAGTCCCCGCGTGCGGCGATTTCTTCCTGTTGAATGCGGTATTCCACCGTCCAAACTTCCGGACCATACCCGTTCGGCGCATAACCGATAATGACAGCCTCGAAAAGCGGGTCATCAGGGCGGAAATCAATCTTGTGATGAAGTTGCGCAACAAGGGGACGCAGTTTCTCGAGAAAAGCGACGCCGATGGATTCGAGATCGGGTTCCGCTTCTCCCGCATAAACTTGGTATTTGGGATCTTGGGCTCCAGCTCGCTGAAAATTGCGGTCCAGCCGTACCGGTTTCGGATCAGCGGGAAGCCGCCACTCCGAAGCGCCAAAGAGAACGGCAACGTGGCCGGGGTCGAGGTCCATGACGCGCGGCGGAATGGAATTGGCCTCAATGGGTTGATCGATAGCGGCAAAAACAATGTTGTCGCGCGTGACGTGGACAATCACGCGCCCGCCCGCGAGGTTGGCAACGATTTCGTCTTCAGGTTGCTGCGTTTGTGCGCGCAAGGCGGGCGCTAACAGCAGGATAGAAACAAACCATAGACTCATTCGATGAGGCGTTCGGCTGCGCATTGTGACAGCAGTTCTCATCGTGTTGCGATCTGGCGGGCAGAGCATGCCGTTCCCTTACTTGGCCTCCGCAGCAGCGGCTTTCGCTTTGGCAAGCATGGCATCAAGCGCCGCTCTATCCAAATACTGGCCGTTGCGAACGACAGCAAAAACCTTTCGTGTATTCGCGATATCTTCCAGCGGATTGGCGTCGAGCAAAGTAACATCGGCCAGCTTGCCCGTTTCCACCGTTCCGAAGTCCTGTTCGCGCTCGAGAAACTGAGCCGCGCCGCGAGTGGCTGCTTGCAAGGCTTCCGCCGGAGTGAAGCCCGCGCGCACGAATTCGGCGAGTTCCTGGTGCAGGCTCTGGCCGGGAAAGACAAAAGGATCGAGCGAATCGGAACCGGCGAGAAGTGAGACTCCAGCGCGGTGCAATTCGCCGGTGAGCTTCCAGTCGTTGGCCGTTTGTCGCCCGAGCGACGCGGCGCGTTGTTTCATTCCCGCATCGTTAAAGGAATCGCGCCATTCTTTGGCCATTGCCGGCGCGACGAAAGCGAGCTGCGGATCATCAGCGCGCCACAACTCCGGGTGCGCGGTGATGTCCAGCGAAGCGAGCGTTGGCGTAACACAAGTTTTGTTTTTCTTGAGCGCCGCAAAAAGCGTGGCGGCCTTTTCGGCGCTGTAGCTAGCTTCCGCTTCGTGACGAATCTCCTCCTCGCCAGCGAAATCCCGTTTTGCTTGTGCTTCCATCAGCCGGCGACGCAACTCCTCTTCTTTCGAAGACAAGGAAAGCGCGAATTCGCTGTAGAAAAAATGCTCGATGCCACGCATTCCCGCGTTCGAGGCTTCCAGGGCCCCGACCTCGATGGGCAAATGACCAACGAAAGAAATGTGCTGCTTCCCGGCTTCATCGGCAAGGGCGAAGAATGCTTCTTTCGACGGGAGCGTGATGATTTTGATGAAATCCGCGCCGCGCTGCTTCAGATCCCGCACTGCCTCGCGCGCTTCGGCGGCATTCGCCACTGGGTACTGTTCCGCCGATTTCTTGCCGCCCGCGACGATAAACGGGCCGGCCGCAACGATGTGCGGACCGAGCAGCGCACCAGATTCGATGTCCCGCCTCCAGGCCAGGAGTGCGTCGAGATCCCCGCCCATGTCGCGCACACCGGTAATGCCATTGGCAACGAGCAGCGGAAGCAAAACATTTTTGCTCCACGATGGATCTGCGTTCACACCAGCGATGTGAACATGCATGTCCCACAAGCCCGGTATCAGAAATTTGCCGTGCGCGTCGATGATCCTGGTGTCTTTGGATAACTTGACTCCGGCGGACGAGGCAATTCTGGTGATTCGCTTATTCTCTATGACCACCGTTTGATCGATCTGAAGAGGGCGGCCAGTGCCATCAAAAACGGTGACATGCGTGAGCGCCAGCGGAGGCTGTTCCTCGGCGAAACCCACTGCGGAACAAGCAACGAAGGCAAGCAACAAACAAGCGCAATGCAATTTAAGAGACAAGGAAACGTCCATTCCGGGTAGCCGCGGACCGTAGAAGAACCTATCACAATCTCTCCCGCCAGGCAGCGCAATCCAGGAGAAATCTCAGCTAGGCCTCGTCAGGGGACTCGGGACCGAGTAAAATATAGAGATTACCGGAAGGAACGAATTCTGGACTATGGGACTGAGAAAACCGAAAAGTATCAAACATAACGGAAAAACGCTTACAGAGATTCTGGAGGCGCACGAGCGATTTTTCCGAGGCCACGACGGCGGTGCGCGCGCTGATTTGACGGGCGCCGATCTTTCCGGCGCCGACCTCCAGGGCATTAATTTCAGCGGCGCGATTTTACGCAATGCGAATTTTACCGGTAGTAATTTAAGAAAGAGTAAATTACCCGGCGCCGATCTGTCCGGAGCCCGGCTCCAAAAAGCCGATTTGCGAAACACGGACATGACCGAAGCAATTCTTCCGGGCGCGGATTTGACGGAAGCTCAGGCCAGCGGCGTTGAATTTTTCCGTTGCGATTTATCGAACGTGAATTTTCAGCGCGCCCGTTTGCGCAACGTCAATTTGCGACTGGCCAATGTGAATGGCGCGAAATTCACCGGCGCGGACATGGGCGTAGCCATTCTGCGAGAGACGGATTTAACGGGCGCGGATTTTTCCGGCGTGGACCTTTCGACTGCGCTGCTGCCGCCGGGTTATAAGTCAGCGGAAGCGAGCCGAAAAAGCGCTTAGCTCTTGCCGGATTGTTACGGCAGGCGGTAGCAATCGAGGCCACCGCATGGTAGCCTCTCGGCGAAGTGGCCAGTCCCCTTCGGGAAACCAGTGGCGACATCCACGGCACAACTCGACAGCTCGGCCGTGCGCGAACGCGTGCTGGAAATCGTGCGCGCGCTGCTCGAAGAACTGGGTAGCCAGGGCGCCATTCCGGAGCTGCGGGGCAGTTCGCAACTCGATCGCGACCTGGGACTCGGCAGCCTGGAGCGCGTGGAATTGCTGGCACGGCTGGAAACCGCTTTCGGAGTCCGCCTGCCGGACCGCGTCGCTGCGGAAGCGGACACGCCCGAGGATCTGGCAAGCGCGATTCTGGCGAGCACCGGAATTGAAACGCGAGATGTCGAAGAAGGTTCGGCGCTGCGCGCGTCGGTAACGGCGCAGAAATTGCAGCGCGAAGCAACACAGTCGGGAATTTTCTCGGCGGAGACGCTGCTCGATGTTCTTCGTTACCGCGCCGCGCATGACGCGGACCGCGCGCATCTGCTCATCACCGAAGATACGGATAACGGCGAGCGAAGCTTGACGCTAACATTCGGCGAACTTTACGCCGCCGGCCAGCGATGCGCGGCGGAGTTGGCGCGGCGTGGCGTGCCCGCCGGCGGACGCGTGGCGATGATGCTGCCGACTTCGCGAGCATTTTTTGTTTCGTACGCGGGAATTTTGCTGGCCGGAGCGATCCCTGTACCCATTTATCCGCCATTTCGCGCGGATCGCATCGAGGAGTACGCGGCGCGGCAGGCGGCGATTCTCAACAATGCGGAAGTGTGCCTGTTGATGACGTTCCGCCGCGCGGAAGCTGTGGCGCATTTGCTGAAGCCGCGTGTTCGTTCCTTGCATGCAGTGGTGGATGCGGAAAAGCTCATTGAAGCCGCGGACAAGGCGCCGCCACCTTCCCCTGGCGCGTTACCTGCGCACCTCACCGGCAGCCGCGCGCGAAAAGCGAGTGATATCGCACTGCTGCAATACACTTCCGGCTCGACAGGCGATCCCAAAGGTGTGGTGCTGACGCACGCAAATCTTCTGGCGAATATGCGCGCTATCGGCGAAGCCGTGCAAATGGGGCCGGGCGACGTGGGCATCAGCTGGCTGCCCTTGTATCACGACATGGGATTGATCGGCGCGTGGCTGACGCTGTTGCACTTCGGCGTGCCGCTCGCGGTGATGTCGCCGCTGACGTTTCTAACCCGGCCGGAACGCTGGCTGCAGGAATTTCACAAGCATCGCGGAACGATCGCGGCGGCGCCCAATTTTGCCTACGAACTGTGCGTACGAAAGATTAACGACAAAGATATCGAAGGCGTGGACTTGAGTTCGTGGCGCGCCGCGCTGAACGGCGCGGAGCCTGTGAATCCGGAAACGCTGGAACGTTTTTCCCAGCGCTTTGCAAAATACGGTTTCCGCAACGAAACGCATCTCCCGGTTTACGGACTGGCGGAGGCTTCGCTGGCTGTTACCGTGCCGCCGCTGAATCGCGGGCCGCTCATCGATCGCGTCGAGCGCGATGCATTTACCGCGCACGGACAGGCAATTCCCGCAAAGCCGGACGATTCCACCGCGATTGCGTTTGTCTCTTCCGGAAAGCCTTTATCCAAGCATGAAGTGCGCATCGTCGACGATCGCAGCAACGAAGTCGCCGACCGCGTCGAAGGTTTTTTGTGGTTCCGTGGGCCGTCCGCGACAAGCGGCTACTATCACAACGCCGCAGCAACGGAAAAATTGCTGCCACTGGGGCCAGCGAAGGGCGAAGAGAAATATGCGTGGGTGAATTCGGGCGACCGCGCGTATCGCGCCGATGGCGAAATTTACGTCACCGGGCGCACCAAGGACATCATCATCAAGGGCGGGAGAAATTTGTATCCGCACGAGGTCGAGGAGCTGGCGGCGCGCACGGAAGGAATTCGCAAGGGCTGCATCGTGGCGTTTGGCGTGACGGATGAAGCCCATGGCACGGAAAAACTCGTCGTGGTGGCGGAAGCGCGCGAGCGGGATCCTGCGCGGCGCGCGGCGATTGCCGCAGTGGTGACAGAAAAAGTTTCGCAGGGGCTGGGGCTGCCGCCGGACCGCGTCGAAATTATTCCACTGGGAAGCATTCCGAAGACCTCGAGCGGCAAATTGCGGCGAGAAGAAACGAAGAATCTGTACCTCGCTGGGACGCTTTCCGAGGAGAGATCGCCAGCGTGGCTGCAGATCGCACGATTGGGCGCCGGCGGCGCGTTGCGGAGCGCGGGACAAACGGTGGTGGCGGGGATTCGGCGCGGCCTGGAAATGTTGTATGGCGTGTATTTCTCCGTCGTGTTTCTTTTGTGGATTGTGCCGACGTGGATCCTGGTGCACTTCATCAAGGATCATCGCGCAGCGGGACGATTCACTTCGGCAGCGCTGAGAGTGCTATTCGCTTTGATCGGCTGCCGCGTCACGGTGATCGGCAAAGAGTATATGGAAACGCCGGGTGCGAAAATTTTCGCGTCTAACCATACCAGCTATTTCGACGTAGTGGCGCTGATGCTAGGGCTCGGCGTGCCGTACCGCTTTGTTGCCAAGATGGAAGTGAGCCGCATGCCGTTCATCGGAACATTCCTGCAGCAGATGGGGCATTTGAAGTTTGACCGCACGAATGCTAATTCGCGGTTGCGCCAGGCGGAAGAGATGGAAGAGTTGCTGCGACAGGGCGATTCCGTTTTCGTGTTTCCCGAAGGAACGTTTACCAGGGACGACGGGATCCTGCCATTCCAGCTTGGCGCGTTCAAGGCGGCGGTGGCAACGGGCGCACCGATTATTCCGGTGTCGCTGGCAGGAACGCGCAACTTTCTGCGCGATGGCACGATCCTGCCGCGGCCGAGCAACGTGACGATTACTTTGTCTCCGGCAATTTACCCGCAAACTGGAAACGCTGCTGCGAAGGAAGGCGATTCCGCAGGCTGGCACGAATTGATTCGCTTACGTGATGCCACGCGCGAAGCCATTGCGCAGCACGCCGGCGAGCCCATTCTTTAATTCGCGATTCGACGGAAAAAAGTTCCCGCGCGTAACATTTTTTCACAAGAAATATTTCTGGAATATTTCATTATTGCTGCAACTTTGGGCAATGCTCGCGCATCTTTACTGCAGAACAAAAATAGAGAAGTTGCGGAGCGTAGCCTACCTGCCTGGGGCACACCGCTAGAAGCGCGGCCGAGCCGTATCGTTGCCGGCCTGCGCAGAAACACAAATCCAAGGAGGAGTGATGAAATTGAAGTTCGTGGTGTCTTTGTTGGCGTTTCTTTCGTTTCTCGGAGCGGCGGCACATGCCCAGGAAGGGCCGACGAAGATCGATGTTTTCGCCGGATATTCTTATTTGCGCGCGAGACCGAGCACATCCAGCTCCGACAACTTTAGCCTGAATGGCGGAAGCGCGTCGGTGGCTTACAACGTAAACAACTGGCTGAGCGGCGTGGCGGATTTCGGCGGCTATCACAGCGGTAGCATCCTCGGGACCGGCACGGACGGCACGCTTTCAACCTATTTGTTTGGGCCGAGGTTTTCCGACCGCCATTTCGGACGCTTCACGCCATTCGGAGAAGTGCTCTTCGGAGTGGCGCATGCGAGCGCGAATGTTGTGGGAGCGTCGTCTTCGCAGAATGCCTTCGCCATGACCGTGGGTGGCGGGGTGGACTATACCGTGAGCCGTCATCTGGCGATTCGTCCGATCAAGGTGGACTACCTGCTAACGCGGTTCTCTGAACTCGGGACCGGAAACGGCACGCAGTCGCAGAACAATCTGCGCGCGTCGGCGGGTGTAGTGTTTCGGTTCTAAGCTGAAGGCCCCAGGGGGAGGGGCTGGCTATTCGAAGAAATCGGTTGCCCGGTGCAGGCAGAGGGGCCGCGAAGGAGGACAGGCAGACGCGGCCCCTGAGCACCTTGTGGGCGTGTCCTGGAACAAACATTAGAAAAGGCCGCTTCGATCCGGGGGCGGCCTTTCTCCTTTTGGCGCGGTGGTGATCCAAGGCTTGGTTAGCGCTGCATGGTGTATTCGACGGTGATGAAGGTGTCGACCTCGAAGGGCTGGCCGTTGAGGATGGTGGGACGGTAGCGCCACTGGCGGACAGCGTCGAGCGCGGATTGGTAGAAGAGAGCGTCACCGCGAACGACTTGCAGGGATTGGATAGTGCCGTCGGTGGCGATGATGGCGCGAAGCTCGACGTGGCCGCCGCGGCCCATTTGTCTTGGGAGGATGGGATAGAGCGGTTCGACGCGGTGAACGAGCATGGCTTGTTCGAGATGTGTCACGGAAATGCGGTGCGGCTGGCGCGGCGGGTCTTCGTGGGGCCGCACTGGCTGGGGCCGGCTATCGGGATTGTTGAGCAGGCCATTGTGATCGGAGCTGTCCCCTCGCGGAAACCCCGGAACGGTAGGACCATCGTCAATGGTTGGCGGAGTGGGATCATCGATCGGCGGATGATTGAGGACCGTGGGAGTAGGGCAGACGACGCACGGTTGAAAATTGTGTGTACGCGGGCGAGACGGTTGCGGCTGTGCACGGTCCGCGCCAGCGTGATGAGTATAGGGCGGAATGGGAACGACATCGCCGGCAATGACGATGTGTTCGGGCTTGGCAAAGAGCGGGACCAGCACAAGTGCGGCCAGAACGACAGTTTGCAGCGCGATGGAAATCGCGAAAGAGCGGCGGCGGAGACGGCGTTGCCGCGTGCGCTGTTCGGGGTCGCCTTCGACGAGGCAGCCGCGCAGAGAGCCTAAAGTTTCTTCGGAAATGCTTTGAGATTCGACGGGCATCACACACCTCCAGATAGAAATGCTGCGAGAAATGGAAAGAAAATAGCGCCAGCCTCCCCGACAGGAGTCGGGGTAAACGGAAGGCGGCCGCTACGAACTTCGAATTTTGCGGCGCCGGTCTCCTGTGGGTTGCTCTACGACTCAGGAGACCTGCGCCGCGCTCGCAGGGATGTGAGGGTGCGCGCGTCCTCCTTGCGTTGGACACCGAGGACAGAAACAAGTTCCCCGTGCTGGGGAAGAAAATGGGAGTAAGGCAGGTCAATGCACTAGAGGGATGGCGCAAGCGTCGCAGCATGATGGCGGCAGGACGTTGGACCAGGTTTACGGCAATAGGCCGCAAGGCGCAGAAAAATAAAGAGTTAGAAAGCTGTATCGGAATCGCATGCTGGCGCATCCCATTCCTTGTGGACGTGGATCTGAGGAGGATTAATCCGATGGACCGGCGTAACGTGGAAACAGTGGGCGTGCGCCGCACGGGTTGGGCCGCTCTGGACCGCGATCCGCAGCAAGACACGGTGGAATACACGTGTCCGCACTGCGGAGCGCAGGGACAGAAAAAAGCCCGGCGCGAGCGTGCGTTGTATCATTTCACGGATGGTTTTTTGCAAGATTTGCAAGGCGAAGTGACGGAGTGCCGAGCGTGCAAACAGTCGCTGCGGGTGGTGCCCGTGGTGATGCTGCACGATCAGGATGAGACGCGGCGGTTCGAAGCGGTATTTTCGGACGAGCTGACAGTTACGACGAATTGAGAGCGAGGTATCTCTCACGAATGTTCGGGCTGGAGTTTGGATCAGGCTAGGATTCCTCGCTTCGCTCTGTGCGACAATCGTTTGGGATTTAGGCACGGGAAGAAGTAACACAAACTAGTTTACCTCCTGCGTAATGAAAACGGGGCACGGCTTTCTCGAAAGCCGTGCCCCGTTTTTTGATTTTAAGAGAACCGAGTAAAGTTCTGTTTTTTTACGCCCGGGTAGCTGGGGCGCAGCATGCTGCGCCCCTACAAGGGATTCTCGGCATTTGAGACGAGTTGCGGCTGAGAAATTAGGTTAGTAGCGGTGCCAGCAGCCGTAGCGGTCGCGCCAGCCGTGTTCGAAGGCTTCGCGGCGCTCGTGACGCCAGTATTCGGCTCGTGGGCTGTAATAGCCGCGATGCTCGATGGCCTCGTGCAGACGGTAGTCATCGTAGCGAACGACGGGACGACGATAGTCATCCCAATCGCGTGCTTGAGCGCTTGGCGCGCCCGAGAAAAAGAGAAAACCACCCAGCGCGGCCGCGGCCAGTGCTGCCTTGCCGAAAATAGATCTGATCAGATGCGTATGCAGTTGCATAACATCCTCCTGCGGGCGTCTCCTGGGCGGGTATCCGGGGTTGCGTCCTGTTTATAAAACACGGTTGCGACCAAAAGGTCGCGGTTGGCGGAAGTGACGTGGAAGCAGGGGATTTAACGCAGCAGGATAGCAACAGGGCGCGGCAAGACCTATGCCGCGCCCTGGAAAGAAATAATTCTAAGTATTAGTGGCGATCGTGGTCGCGATCGCGGTCGTGGTCGTGATCATCCCAATCGCGATCCGTGTGCCAGCGGTGGCCATCCTCATCCCACCAGCGGTGATAGGTATTCCAGCAGTACTCGCGAGCTTCCCGCAGTTCATGGCGGGCGTGCTCTGCCTGCTCACTCTGCCAACCGTGGTGTTCGGCGGCTTGGTGGAGCCGGTGATCGGCCTTTGCGAGGCGGTGCTGGCACTCCCTTTCATCGGCGCGCAAGCGTGGCGCAGTGGAGAGCATCAGAAAGCCGCCCAATGCGGTGGCCACGAGCGCCTTCTTTCCCCAGGAATTGTTGAAGGTAATTCGCATTTGGATTGATTCCTCCTCAGTTGAGTTTACGGGGCCGTGCCAAGAGGCACCATTCGGAAAACCTAGTACTTGGCGGCAGGGGAATCCAGTATATCGCAAACCTTCCATTCCCGCGCCAAATCAGTAAGCCTGCAGAATAGGATCGACTTCCATGTGATATTTCTCGAGGCCGGCGCGGATGTAATCGAAGGCTTCGTCGACGGTGTCGGCGAACTGCAGCATTTTGTATTCGTCTTCGTTGATGGTGCCCCAGCGCACCATGGCCTTCCAGTTCAGCACTTCGTCCCAATATTTGCGGCCGTAGATGAGGATGATGTTGTGCTTGGCAAGCTTGCCTGTCTGCAAGAGCGTGAGCATTTCCCAAAGTTCGTCCATGGTGCCGAAACCGCCGGGAAAGACGATGAGGGCTTTGGCGATTTGCGCGAACCAGAGTTTGCGCATGAAGAAGTAGTGGAAATTGAAGCTGAGCTCGGGACTGATGTAGGCGTTGGCGAATTGCTCGTGAGGGAGCTCGATGGAAAGACCGATGGATTTGCCGCCGGCTTCGATGGCGCCGCGATTGGCGGCTTCCATGATACCGGGCCCGCCTCCGGAGCAAACGACGAAACGGCGCGGCTTGGGGCCCAGGGTAAGCGCCCAGGAGGTGATTTTGTGCGAGAGTTGACGCGCTTCTTCGTAGTAGCGGGACATTTCGAGCAGGCTTTTTGCATGACGCAGCGAGGCGCGATGTTTTGCAAGTTCCGCAGCCGCGAGCTTGCGGGTTTTTTCATTCTTCAAACGTGTGTAGCGCGTTTGTGCGGTTTCGTGCGACTCAATGCGCGCAGAGCCGAACATGACGATGGTGTCGCCGATGCCCTCTTTTTTGAGCTGCACGAGCGGATGAAGGTATTCGGCGAGAATGCGCAGCGGACGCGCGGGCGTACTTTCAAGGAATTGCGGGTCTTCGTGAGGCGCTTTGGGTGCGTGCTGGGGCTTGAGCTTGGGTGTAAGGGCGGTGGCCATGGGCTTATCTCCAAAAGAGCGAACCCCCATTCTAGAAAGAGCGGGGCGTTGCGGCAACGTATACCGCTGGAGGTGCGTCGAATCAAGTACACTGCCTTTGGCCCGCGGGAGGTCGAGCGGAGCAGGTTCCATGAGTTTAGTGGTCATGCGTTGCGCGGAAGCACAGACTAAAACCTCTGCTTCCGGGGAGTTGCTATGAAGCGTAGTTCGGGAAAGTGGGCTTTGTTGGCCGGGGCGTGGTGTGCCGTGGGCGGGCCGCTTTGGGCACAATCGTCTGCGGGGCCGATCACACCGAAGCCTGGCGCGCAGGTGCAACAGGCGCCGCCGGAGAGCCAGCCGAAGGTAAAAGTACAAGTGACGCTGGTAAATACGCCGGTGACGGTGCGGGATTCGAAGGGCCAGATGGTGCATGACCTGGACGCGAAAGATTTTCGCGTGACGGACAACGGGGTACGGCAGGAAATCCGGCACTTCGACCTTGGAGGCGATCCGCTTTCCGTGGTGATTTTGATAGAGACGAGTTCGCGCATCGATCCGTTGATGCCGGAAATTCGCAAGACGGGAATTCTGTTCACGCAGACGGTGATGGGACCGAGCGGCGAAGGGGCCGTGGTGGGCTTCAACGATTCCGTGGACAAGCTGCAGGACTTCACGACCAACAACGATTTGATCGAAAAGACGATAACGCGCATCGGTGAGGGGACTTCGGGATCGAAATTGTACGATGCGATGGCTGTGGGCGTGGAGATGCTGACGGGGCGGCCGCAAGCAACTCCGGATAAGCCAGGGCGGCGGCGCGTGTTGTTTATCGTGTCGGAAGCGACCGACGTGGGGAGTGAAGCGAAATTGGGCGAAGTGTTGCGGCAAGCGCAACTGGCGAATGTGACGATTTATGGCGTGGGGCTTTCTACCACTCGGGCGGAATTGCAAGCCAAGCCTCAGGATCATCATGTGGACATGACACCGCCGGGGACATTTGGGCGGCCGCCGTTGCCGGGAACAGTGCAGACACCGACGACCGAACGTCAGCGCGACGAAAGTTTGGACTTGATGGCGCTGGCCGTCTGGGCCGTGCAACACGTGAAAGACAAAGTGAGTGACCACGCGCTGGAAATTGCGGCTACGGCTACCGGTGGCGAACATCTGGCGACTTACCGGGACCGTTCGATCGAGAAAGCCATCGATGAGATTGGCGGCGAGCTGCACTCGCGGTATTCGCTGAGTTATACGCCTACGGGAATGAACGCCATTGGCTATCACGAGATTAAAGTGGATGTGGACCGGAAGAATTTGAAGGTGCGTGCGCGACCGGGATATTACATTGCCGTAGCAGAAAATTGATCGGGGACTTTGGCTTGTTGTCTCCGCCACCGCTTCTGAATGTCGTAAAAGGCTAGCGCTCCTGACATCATCCAACCGATTGGTATGAGCCTGCCCCACCCTTTGTAGTGACCGCTCCAACCGGCCATGTATGCCTGGAGCAGTATTAACAACACCAAAAAGGCCGACGAAACCATATACCTGCGGCGTGTGATTGGACGGTTCAGTCTCTCGGCGCGTTCCTGTAACCGTTGCGAAGGCGGATGCCCTGTAGCCGAGGTGTAGAGCAAGTCTTTGACGTAAAGATATCCTGCGGCAAGAAGAACGGAGCCGGTGAAAGTAAGGATAAGGATCTTAGTTTCAAAACTCACAGAAATTACATAACCAGGAACTTAGAGTACCACAAGTGAATATAACTGAGGGTCTTCACGCCTAAAGAATCTGCTTCCAGAAGGAGGAGTCGCGCGAGGCGAGGAGCGCGTCTTTGCGAGCGTTCCAGCGGAGGAAGTGCGGGGTTTTTGTGTGCTGGGTGTGGGCTTCGCGGTTGGCCCAGATTTCGTGAAGAAGGAAACCGCCGGGCGCGTCAGCGGAGCGGTGGAGATCGTAGCGTAGGCAGCCGACTTCTTTGCGCGTGGGGCCGACGAGGGCGCGGAGTTCGGCTTCGAGAAGGCTTTCCTGAGCTTCGCGGGCGCGGAGAAGCACGATGAGAGTTATGGCGTCTTTGTGGAGCTTGGTGGTGGCGGCTGGTCGCGACTTGCGTGGACGAGACTTTGCTTTGGAGCGCTTGCGTGGTGTGCGTTTCGCTTTACGTTTCGCCATGGTGGCGGGGATTGTACCGTAAGACGCTATACGCTTCAAAAGCGCTCGGGACAGTCTCGCGTGCGTGGCGGCGCTTGAGATCGATTGGGAGCGGTTTATTTCTCGGCGGGCGCGCGGCCGGCGTCGAGACTGTCGAAATTGAGAATGGTGTTGAGCACCAGCGAGTAGGTGCCGCGGGTTTCACCGCGATACACCGGATTGATCGAGAAGAGCACGACGTGGCCCTTGCCCGAGGGAGCGTCGACGACGGCGGGATGCTGGGCAATTTCGTCGCCACCTTCCACCAGGCCGGAGATGAGCAGGTCTTTGCTATCGGCATAGCGCAGGATTACGCGCGCGCGATTCGCGGGCGGGATTACGCGAAAGCCGTTGCGTTTCTGCTCGTCGGTAACGGGAGGCGCTTCCCAAATTTCGGATTTAGGCTGTTCTTCGGGAAGTTCCGTCGCGCTGCGGCCTACGGTGAAGTCCGGATCGTCGGCTGTGCCGCGTCCGGTGGGGCGGGAGTGGGTCTCTTCGCCAAGACGGCGGCGGCCACGGGCGCCTGCAAGGCTGCTGAGCGAAAAGATGGGCCCGTTATCGCAATAGGCCGAAATTTTTTCTTCGTAGCCGTAGGCGATGGGGCTGGCTGGATCAACGAGGCGCGTGCCAACCACGGAACCTACAATTTTCATTTTTTCTGAATTATGCGCGGAGATGCCGTTGGCGAGGCCGATGGAAAGCGCGAAATTCGACGTGTCGGTCGCGGTCAGCAGGACGCCGCCCTTCTGCACGAAGGCTTGCAGATGAGCAACGCCGTCCCAGCCAAGGCCTGGGCGTATGTCGTCGGTCGAGTCATTCTTGCCGACAAGATTGGGTGTTTCCGGAGTGTTTTTCCAAGGCAGAGGATTACCCCAAGCAGTGGGGAGGCCGTTCACTATCATCGTTACCGGCGCGTTGAATCCGACGGGCGGAAAAAGGATCACATCGTACTTGGCGTTGAGGTCGCCGATCTTGGCGACTGTTTGCGTGCTGATGTAATCATAAGGAATATTCAGATTGTCGAGCGCCAGGCGCCACCAGCCTTCCATCTGCGTGCTGAGCCAGGTGTGGACGTAGGCGATGCGCGGGGCGCGGATGGGATGCGTCTTTACGCCGGGCGCCGCGGCAAGGGCGGAAACCTGCAAGCCTACATCGGAAGCGGCGCGATCGAGGTCCGCGCGGCTGACGTTCTTAATGAGGAATGTGCCGCGGTTGAATTTTTTGCCGCCGCTCTCGAAGCTCTCTTCCGCGGCATCAAAGGAAGCGCCGCGCAATTTGTAACGCAGCGTGGCCAGAGCAGGTTCGGCGTTGTTGTTGATAGCGAAAATTGCGCCGTCGCCTTTGACGCCGCCCGGCGCGCGAACTTCTTTCAAGCGCTCCGTGGAAACATCGAGAACTTTCGGGTCGGTTACGCGGGTCACTTGCACGCCAAAAAGCTCGCCGAAGGTCCAGCCAGTATCATCGTAGGGCGTTTTCTGCGGATCCTCGGGACTCCAATACTGGTGATCGAGCAGAGCGTCGGCGATGCGCGAATACGGCTGGTCCATGCGGATGATGTAGCTGCCGACGGGAAAGTCGCGCGTGGTGGGTGCCGGCGCGGATTCTTTTTCCACGGTTTCTTTCGCGTCCTTGGATTTCTTTGCTTTCGATTCTTTCTTTACCGGAAGCGAGACGGTAAAGGCCGCGGTCGAACGAGAAATTTCCACCTCCTGCTTCTGCATCACGTGAAGCAACTCGGCTTGCAAACTCGCGCGCGGTTCATCGCCGGGCAATACGTACGCGGCGGGCCCTTCGGCGCCGGGCTTGGTGACGGAGCGTTTGGCTTTTAAATAGAAATTTTTCAGGAAGAGGCGTTTGTTTTCGTTGAAGTAGTGAAGCGACGTCAGAAGACCGGTCTCTTCGTAATTGTTGTTGTCGCGCTGCGACCACAGCGCTTTGGGCAACGGCGGATTCTGGCGATACCAGGTGCGGGAATATTCTTCGGGGTCGAGGGTGCGCGTTTCCGTATCCGCTCCACCGTTTCCAAACGTTTCGTAGAGGCGGCTGATGCCGTTGTGCATGGCGGCGATGAACATCAGGTAGCCGGGAGACCAGGTATCGAAATCGCCGTGGGTGAAAACGCCGGGCATTCCGAATTTGGTCATGTCCGCGACGTTGCGGGCGCCGATCATTTGCCACTCGTCGGAGAGGATGGGGTCGATCCACGCGTTGTAGGGGCCGTCACCCACGGTGTTGTCGTAGAGATAGGGGACGGATTCATGAAGATCGTGCAGCACCTGGGCTTTCCAGTTGAGGTAGGTGTTCAGCACGTTTTCTGTGAGTTTGAGCGTGACGCCCATGGCGTCGCGATTGTTGTCGTGCGCGACGTACTTTCCCCAATAAATCAGTGGCGGATAAAAATCCTTGGGATGCGACAGATGCCATTTGTAGAGATCCACCATGCGGTCGCGTCCGTCGACTTCGACGACCGGCGTGATCAGTGTGATCACGCCTTCGCGGATTTCTTTGACGTAGGGGCTATCGTCCACTGCGAGGCGGTAAGCCAGCTCCATCAGGGCCGTGGGCGCGCCAGTCTCCGGCGAATGGATCGTGCCGGTGATGTAATAAACGGGAACCGCTTGCGCGACGAGGCGATCGGCTTCGGCGTCATCGAGCTTGATGGTGCGAGGATCGGCCAGCTTCGCCAACCGCGCGCGATTTTCTTCCAGATTTTTCAGATTCTCGGGCGAGGAGACGGCCACGGCGATCATTTCGCGACCTTCTTCGGTGGTGCCGATGGGGAAAACTTTCACGCATGGACTGGCTTTTTCCAGAAGGCGCATGTACCGATACACATCTTCGGCGTAAGGCAAGATGCCGGGAGCGCCAGCGACATCGCCGAGGACGGTTTCGGGAGTGGGCACCGTTTTTGAGGCGGGGAGATAGTCAACGAGCGGCGACGAGAAGTAGGGCTGCGTGGTATATTTACGGATTTTCGCGGTGTACGCTTCGTCGACGGGTTGCTTGGGGTCGCGTGCGGGAGCGGTTTCTCCATCAGTGGCGCGAGCTGCCAGACCTGTGAGCGCAAGGACGAAAAACAATGTTAGGAAACGGATGATCTGGCGACACATGGTCTTCGAAGGAATCATTTGTTTCTCCCGGACTGAATAAAGGCAAAGGCGAAATTGTAGCGTAAGTTTCGTTTTCGTGGGCGGGCGCTGGTCAGATGCTGCGGACAGCGGGGAGAAAGGCGTGAAGCTCTCTTGCTTTCGAGCGGGAGAGTCAGTGCAATAACCAGACGGCGATGAGAGCCGTGACGATGAAACGCGCGAGCCAGCCGAGCGAGTGTGAAAGCCCGAGGAGCGAATTCATCTTGATCCAGAGAATGTTTGTGAGAATCACGGGCACGGGCGCGGCGAGCCACACGACGGCCGCCATGCGCACCGCGGTGCGAAACGCAATTAACGCGCCCGTCCAATAACACAAATAAATAAAGGCCGCGCAGCCGATCAGCCCGATGAGGGTGGACCCCACGATGTTTGCTGTCTCAGGTTGTCCCGGCTTTGCCCGCCAAGTTTCAGGAGTCTCGAAATATTTCTGGTGAAACAGCATGCCCATGAAAAACCAGTCGGTCATCGACGCGGCCACTCCCGAGACGAGTACGGCAAGCAAGAAGCGTGTCCAGTGCATGAAGTCACCTCGGCGCGCATTGTAACGCAGTAGCTCAATTGGCAGGGACGGGGAAATACTGGGGGCGCGGCGTTCAGGGCCCCTGCGCTGAATCGCTACTTTTTCTCTTCTTCGGTTTCTTCGTGGAGGACGGCGGCGGCGGCCACGGAGTCGTCGTCGTCGAGGCGGAGCAGGCGGACGCCCTGCGTGGAGCGGCCGGCTTCGCGAATTTCGTTCGCGTGGACGCGGATGACTTTGCCGTTGTGCGTGATGATCATCACGTCGGATTCCTCGGTGACTTGCAGCGTGGCGACTACCGAGCCGTTGCGCTCCGTGGTCTTCATGTTCGTGACGCCCTTGCCGCCGCGTGACGTAATGCGATACTCGGCCAATGCGGTGCGCTTGCCGAAACCCTTCTCGGCTACCGTCAGCATCAGCGTGGTCAGCGAATCCTTGATGTGCTCGTTTTCCAGTTCTTCGAGGTTTTGCGACTCCTGCTTGTGCTCTTTTTTGATGATCTCAAAGTCGGGCTGGACGGCGTCCATGCTGACGACGTAGTCGTCCTTGTCGAGGTCCATGCCGTTCACGCCTCCGGCGTTGCGGCCCATCGGGCGCACTTCCGTTTCACGGAAGAGAATGGCCTGGCCTTCGTGGCTGGCGAGGAAAATCATTTTCTTGCTGTCGGTAAGCGTGGCGCCGATGAGCTCGTCCTTGCCGTCGAGGGTGATGGCGATGATGCCGGTGGAGCGCGGATTGGAGAATTCCGTCAGCGCGGACTTTTTCACCGTGCCGCTCTTGGTGGCCATGAAGACGAACTTGTCAGCTTCCTCGAGGTTGCGCGCGGCAACGAGCGCGGTGAGTTTTTCATCTTCCTGGAATTTCACGAGGCTCGAGATGGCCCGGCCGCGCGTGGCCGCCGCGGCTTCGGGCAGCTCATAGACTTTGAGCCAGTAGACACGGCCTTTCGAGGTGAAAAGCAAAATATAGCTGTGCGCCGAGGCGATGAAGAGATGCTCGACGAAGTCTTCTTCCTTGGTTCGCGCGCCGATCCGGCCCTTGCCGCCGCGCGACTGATGGCGATACGTGTCCGCCGCGGTGCGCTTGATGTAGCCCGCATGGCTGACGGTGATCAGCATTTCCGTGTCGGCGATCAGATCCTCAAGCTTGATTTCATCGACCTTGTCGACGATTTGAGTGCGGCGGTCGTCGCCGTAGGCTTTGTGAACTTCGCGCAGCTCCGCGGTGATGACCTGTTTGAGTTTCTTGTCGCTGGCCAGAATCTCCCGCAGCTCCGCGATCAATTCGGAGATGGACTTCAACTCCTTGAGGATTTCGTCGATCGATAGCTGTGTGAGGCGGTGCAACTGCAGTTCGAGAATGGCGTCGATCTGCGCGTAAGTCAGGCCCAGACCGCTGGTGCGGCCCGCGGCTTCGATTTCCGGCGCGCCCACGGCGCGATATTTTCTTCCGTCGAGCTTCACACCTTTGAGTTTCTTGCTGGAGCCGTTCTCGGTGATGGTGATGTCTTCTTCGTTGAAGTACTTGAACAAGTTCTCTTTGGCGTCCGCGCGGCTGGAGGAACCGCGGATGATGCGAATCACGTTGTCCAGATGATCGAGCGCGATGCGATAGCCGATGAGGATGTGTTCTCGCTGCTCGGCCTTTTTCAGTTCGAAGATGGTCCTGCGGCGCACGACGTCGACGCGGTGCTCGATGAACAGCTTGATCATGGGGATCAAGCCGAGTTCGCGCGGCTGGCCGGCGACGATAGAAAGCAGGATCATGCCGAAGGATTCCTGCATCTGCGTCTGCTTGAAGAGGTTGTTGAGAATGAGCTGCGATTCCTCGCCGCGCTTGAGCTCGATGACTATGCGCATGCCTTCGCGCGAAGATTCGTCGCGTACGTCGGAGATGCCTTCGATTTTTTTGTTCTGCACCAGTTCGGCGATGCGTTCGATCAGGCGGGCTTTGTTCACCTGATAAGGAATTTCGGTGATGATGATGCTTTCGCGGTCTTTGGTGGTCTCTTCAATGGCGGCCTTGGCGCGCATGGTGAAGCTGCCGCGGCCCGTTTTGTAGGCGGCTTCGATGCCTTCGCGGCCTGCGATGTACGCGCCAGTCGGAAAATCGGGACCGGGCACGAGCTTCATCACTTCTTTCAGCGTGGCGTCCGGCTTCTCGATGAGCAGGATGGCGGCGTCCACGATCTCGCGCAGATTGTGCGGGGGAATGTTCGTGGCCATGCCGACGGCGATGCCGCTGGCGCCATTGACCAGCAAATTCGGGATGCGCGAAGGGAGGACGAATGGCTCTTCGCGAGTCTGGTCAAAATTGGGAACGAAATCGACGGTTTCCTTTTCGAGGTCGGCGAGAATGTCTTCGGAAATTTTTGCGAGGCGCGCTTCCGTGTACCGCATGGCCGCGGGTGGATCGCCGTCGACGGAGCCAAAATTCCCCTGGCCGTCCACCAGCGGGTAGCGCATGTTGAAGTCTTGCGCGAGGCGCACCATCGCGGGATAGATGACGGCTTCACCGTGCGGGTGATAGTTGCCGGAGGTGTCGCCGCAAATCTTGGCGCATTTGCGGTAGCCGCGATTGGAGGCGAGGCCGAGGTCGTTCATCGCCACGAGGATGCGGCGCTGCACGGGTTTCAAGCCGTCGCGCACGTCGGGTAGCGCGCGCGCAATGATCACGCTCATCGCGTAATCGAGATAGGACTTCCTCATTTCGGCTTCGATATCGATCGGAAGCAGTACTGATGTATTTGTCTCGTCCGCCATTTCCCCTCGCTGTTGCTGAATTCTGTGGTGTAGGGGCGCAGCATGCTGCGCCCCTACAAGCAATGTCTATCGTTTGGCCGCGTGCTCCAGCGCCCAGGCTTTTACCGAATCGAAAGCGTCGGCAGCATTCGTGAATCGTCGCGCGGCGAAATACTCTTCCGCGTGGCGCAAGAATGCGTCACGTTCCGCATCGCTTGCAAATTCAATCACCACGCCGCGCTCGTGATCCGGCGTTTCTGTCCGTGTCGCGCGAAATTCGCCGCAGCTCAATCCCCGCAGCCCTGGCAATGTCGTCCAGCCCAGTTGATAAAGCATCGGCGCCGGTTAAATATCGAGATTCACGACTTCGAGCGCGTTGTCTTCGATGAATTTGCGGCGCGCTTCGACGTTTTCGCCCATGAGCGTGGTGAAAATATCTTCGGCGGCGACGGCGTCTTCGAGCTTCACTTGCAGCAGCGTGCGCGTATCGGCGTTCATGGTCGTGTCCCAAAGCTGCTCGGCGTTCATTTCGCCCAAGCCCTTGAATCGCGTGATGGTGAAGTCTTTCTTGGCGTCCTCGACGACGTAGTTCAGCACGTCGGTGGCTTTTTCTTTCGTCACTTTGTCGCCGTTGCGGGCCACGATGAAAGGCGGATGGTTGAACTCTTCGATCTGTTTGGCAAGGCCGCGCAGGCGTTTGTATTCCGCGGTGGAGGCCACCGCCCAATTGATTTTCTGGCTGTGCGGTGGGCCAAACTGGATTTCGTACAGGCTGTGTTCTTCGTCGAAGACGACCTTTCCATCGAGTTTGAGCTTGGCCTTCTCCACTTCTTTCAAAAGCTTTTCGAGCGCCTTCTTGTCTTCGAAGTCCGTCTTCTTTTCGAGACCGCTGTCGGAGAGCAACTCGACGAGGCCCGGTTCGCGCAGGCGGCGGCCCAGCTTGGCAGCGGCCGCTTCGTACTCCTGCACATTCAGCAGGAAGGAAGTGAGTTTCGCCCCTTCGAGGCTGACGCCTTCTTTGGCTTTCACTACGTGGTCTTCCGTCGCGCGCTTCATCAGTTCGCGCGCGAAATCTCGCTCGTCGCGAATATATTTTTCGGTTTTGCCGCGCTTGACGCGGTAGAGCGGAGGCTGCGCGATGTATATGTGGCCGCGGTCGATCAACTCTTTCATGTGACGGAAGAAAAACGTGAGCAGCAGCGTGCGAATGTGGCTGCCATCGACGTCCGCGTCGGTCATCAGGATGATTTTGTGATAGCGCAATTTCCCGGCGTCGAAATCGTCTTTGCCGATGCCGGTGCCGAGCGCGGTAATGATGGCGCGAATTTCTTCGTGGCCGAGCATCTTGTCGTAGCGCGCTTTTTCGACGTTAAGAATTTTCCCTTTGAGCGGGAGGATGGCCTGGTACTTGCGGTCGCGGCCCATTTTGGCGGAGCCGCCGGCGGATTCACCCTCGACGACGAAGAGTTCGCAGCGCGCCGGGTCGCGTTCCTGGCAATCGGCGAGTTTCCCGGGCAAACCGCTGGAATCCATGGCCGATTTGCGGCGCGTCAGCTCGCGCGCTTTGCGGGCGGCCTCGCGGGCCCGGGCTGCGTCGATACACTTGGAAATAATGCGCCGCGCCACGGTGGAATGCTTGTCAAACCATTCGCCAAGCTTTTCGTTGACGAGCTGCTCGACGTCGCCCTTGATGTCGCTGTTCAGCTTGCCCTTGGTCTGGCCTTCGAACTGTGGCTGCGGCAGGCGCACGCTGACGACGGCCACAAGGCCCTCGCGAACGTCATCGCCGGTGATGGTTACTTCGTCCTTCTGCTCCTTCAACATGCCCGCTGAGGAAGCGAAGTTGTTAATCGAGCGCGTCAGCGAGGAACGGAAACCGGAAAGATGCGTGCCACCGTCAACGGTATTGATGGTGTTCGCAAAGGCGAAAACGTTTTCGCCGTAAGTGTCGTTGTATTGCAGGGCAATCTCGATTTCGACGGTGCCGCGCTTTCCTTCCATGTAGATCGGAGAATCATGCAGCGTGGTCTTGCCGCGGTTGAGGTGCTTGACGAACTCCGCGATGCCGCCGGTGAAGCGGAACTCCGCGGATTTCTCGGTGCGCTCGTCGGAGAGCGTGATTTTCAGGCCTTTATTGAGGAAAGCGTATTCGCGCAGGCGCTGAGAAAGCGTGTCGAAACTGAATTCATGCTTGTCGAAGATCGTGGGGTCCGGATGAAACGTAACTTTCGTTCCGGTCTTGCGGGTTTTCCCGGTTTGTTTCAGTTTCGTGGTGGGCTTGCCTCTTTCGTAGGACTGCTCCCAAACAGCGCCATCGCGCTGAATTTCGAGCTCGAGCTCATCGGAGAGCGCATTGACGACGGAAACGCCGACGCCGTGCAGACCGCCGGAAACTTTGTAAGTTTCGCTGTCGAATTTTCCGCCAGCGTGAAGCACCGTGAGAACAACTTCCGCAGCGGGACGCTTTTCCGTCGCGTGCATGTCCACGGGAATGCCGCGGCCGTTATCCACGACAGTGACGGAGTTGTCGGCATGCACGGTGACATTGATCTCGTCGGCAAAGCCAGCCATGGCTTCGTCCACCGAATTGTCCACGACTTCCCAGACGAGGTGATGCAAACCCATTTCGCCGGTCGAGCCGATGTACATGGCGGGGCGCAGGCGCACGGCTTCCAGCCCGCCAAGAACTTTGATCGACTTCGCGTCGTACTGGTGGCCCGGCGCTTTCCCGGTTACCGTTTCTTTATCGCCCATGTCGTCTCCCGGACTGCATTTCCCGTCGAAACTTTGCACAGCAAGGCATACCGCGAGTTGCGTGGCGAGCAGTGGCGCTCGCGAATTCCACTCAAACTTTTGTGAAGCGAGGAAAGGCGTGCTTGCGGAATGATCCGTACGTCGCCTCACCCTTTGATTCCGCTCGCGTGCATTGCGACGGAACTCGTAGGGTTCCTGCTCCATCCCGTCCCGCGCAGCGAGACGTGGCGAAGACTTATTCACCCTGTGGACCCCGTCCGCAGGGCTGTTCCCCAAGTGAACTGCTCACCAGCTCCTGGCGCAGAGCCGAAATCTGGAGCGCGTTCCCCTGGCCGACGTGCCGATTTGGAGGACTACAAACAGCGAATCGACAACTACTTTATTTTACTGGAAAAGAGGTTGATTCTCAAGCCCCGAATGCGGGATGACGATAAATAAGTTGCTTACTTTCAATGGGTTAGTGTCTTGCGGACAGCTCAGTTCCCGCGATGTACCGGTCCGGTCCGCGCGTGAAATCCGATCTGACGTTTGGAGGGAATAGGAGTCTCCAGCATCTGGCGAAGAGTGGAGAAAACCGCATGGAATTTGGCGTCGTAGCGTTTTTCCATTTCGTTGATTTTGCGACGCAGGTCCTCGTGCGTGGCGAGCATGGCGCGGAGTTGCAAAAAAGCACGCATGATGGCGATGTTGACCTGCACTGCCCGATCACTGCGAAGCACGCTCGAGAGCATTGCCACGCCATGTTCGGTAAAGGCGTAAGGCTTATAGCGACGGCCGCCATGGTTTGTGCGGCCTGAGGTTCCAATCTGGAACCTCAAGAATTGCATTTCCCTTGGCTTTAGTTGAAACATGAAATCGGCAGGAAAGCGGGTGGCATTGCGCTTCACTGCTTTATTTAGGTTTTTAGTGGTGACGCCATAGAGCTGCGCTAAGTCGGCATCCAGCATGATTCGTGTTTTTCGAATAAAATAAATTCTTTGGCTGATCGCGGTGGCGGGAATCATCGCGCTGGTCGGAGATTTCTCCATGACAACTCCGTATCTTGAGGTTCCAATATGGAACCTCAAGATATCCCTAACAATATACTGTACTTTCTAGGAATTCAAGGAAGCAGATGTACCGCGGCAAAAGGGCTATTTTCTGGAGGGAGCAGCGCGGTCAGATGCGCATGGGCATGATGATGTAGCGGTAGCGGTAGGATTCATCGGCGAGAGGGCGCATCTGGCCGGCGGATTGTTCGTCTTTCAGTTCGATGCTGATGGGGCCATCGGCGGCGGCGGCCAGAAAATCGAGCATGTAGCTGGAATTGAACCCGATGGCGATGGGATCGCCTTTGTATTCCTTCTCGATGTTTTCCTTGGCTTCGCCGTATTCGGGGCTGGAGGCGGAAATCTCAATGCCTTCGCTGGAAACGGCGAGCTTCACGGCGTGCGAGCGCTGGTCGGCGAGTTGCGAGACGCGGCGAACAGCGTCGCTGAGTTCGGTGCGCTCGATGACGACGCTCTTGTTGTTGTCGCGTGGCAGCACGGCTTCGTAATTTGGAAATTGGCCGGTGAGAATGCGGGAAATCAGCAAGCGGTGGCCAACCTGGAAGAAAAGGTGGCTCTCGTCCTTCGCGAAATCGATCTGCGCGTCGGAACCGGCGGCGCTGGCAAGTTTTTCGACCTCATCCATGGCTTTCTTGGGAATTAGAACTTTTACTTCGCCGTTGAGCCCCGCAAGCTTTTGATCAGTTTCGGCAAGCGCCAGGCGATGGCCGTCCGTGGCCACCATCGCGAGCGTGTCCGGCTTCAGGATGAGCAGGCCGCCATTCAGCGTGTAGCGCGACTCTTCCATGGAAATGGCGAACTTCGTCTTGGCGATCAGGCTCTCGAGAACCGCAGCGGAAATTTTCACAAGCACGTGCGGCATTGCGGGCAACGCGGGGAAATTTTCCTTGGCCATGCCAACCAGTTTGTATTTCTTCTTTTCACTGACGATCTCGACCCAGTGATTGTCGAGTAGTTTGACCTTGATCTCTCCTTCCGGCAGTAAACGCACCAACTCAAGCAGTTTTTTCGCGGGAATCGTGCCTGCGCCTTCTTTCTTGATTTTGGCTTCACACGACGTGCGTATGCTCAATTCCAGATCCGTGGCCGTAATTGTAAGGTGGCTTCCCTTGGCCTCGACAAGCAGATTTGAGAGGATGGGAATCGTAGTCTTACGCTCGACGACACCTTGCGTCGTCGTGAGCTCGTTCAACAGCGCAGATTTTGTGACGCTGAATTCCATCGCTTGATGTTCCTCGCGTGCCGTTCCAGGTGCGTTCATAAGTGGGTTTTGACCCCGTCCAGAACCAGGGTCAACGGCCTTCCTCGCTTGATCTCTACCGCTGACGTACTTTACTAGCTTTTGAGTAAAGGTGAAAGCCCGGAAAGCGCTGGCGCACTGTGGAAATAGAGCAGGCTTGTGGACTTACAATTCCGGTCCGCAAGCGCTTCGCACAAAAAACAATTCACAAGCACAATCATCACAAGAGCCGTTCTCAAAGGATTCTAAATCTTATAAAGCTTGTTGTGATGATGAGCGCTGTGAATCTGTGGAAAGCTTTGCAACGTGTATTGCCTTGCGGTAGATGGAGAGCAGGATTCCAAGTGGGCCAATGTGGGAATCTCGGAAAAACCAGCTATCGGCGCTGATGAAGATCTTATTCCACAACTTTTATCCACGTCGCTCAACAGCTTTTCCAAGAGTTACGCAGCGTTTCTCCACAGCTTTTCTTCGGGGATCATGGGTGTGAATGAGAGATCAAGACGGTGATCTCCACATCGTGCTGCAAGGGATGTGCGGGATGATGGAGTCGTGCAAGAAAATTCAAGATGTGAATACTGTGGACAGATTGGGACAATTGCAACGCTCGCCAGGCTTTACTGTAACGCGTCCATAAGACGCGTTATGGTACGGTTCAAATCCTTGTCCGAACGCCTCAAATCCTCGATCTTGTTGATGGAATGCAGCACCGTGGTGTGATGCTTTCCGCCGAATTGGCGCCCGATCTCCGGCAACGACGCGGTGGTCAACTGCTTTACAATGTACATCGCCACCTGGCGCGGGAAAGCGATAGCGCGCGTGTTGCTCCGAACCTTCAGGTCCTGCTCGCGCAAATTAAAATGTTCGCTTACACGCTTCTGAATCAGATCGATGGTGACGCGCTTTTCCTGTGACGCAATGATGTTGCGCAGTACTTGCTGTGCTGTGGCAAGCGAAACGGTTACGCCGGTCAGCGAAGCGTAAGCCATCAGCCGGGTCAGCGCGCCTTCCAGCTCGCGTACGTTGGACTTAATGGCGCGCGCGATATATTCCGCCACTTCGTCCGGCAAGCCAAAGCGCTCGTTCTCGGCTTTTTTCTGCAGAATGGCGATCTTGGTCTCGAGATCCGGCGGCTGAATATCCGCGATCAAGCCCCACTCAAACCGCGAACGCAAGCGCTCTTCGATGGAATTAATATCTTTCGGCAGGCAATCAGATGAAATCACAATCTGCTTTTGCTGCTCGTACAGCGCATTGAAGGTGTGAAAGAACTCTTCCTGTGTCCGTTCTTTGCCGGCAATGAACTGAATGTCGTCCACGAGCAAGACATCGACGGTATGAAAGCGGTCGCGGAAGCTGATCATGCGATCAAAGCGCAACGAATTGATCACTTCGATGGTGAATTTTTCCGCGCTCACATAACTGAGCCGCATCGCAGGGTTGCGCTTCTTGATCGTGTGCCCGATGGCGTGCATCAAGTGCGTCTTGCCCATACCCACTCCGCCATAGAGGAACAGCGGGTTGTAGGCTTTCGAAGGCTGCTCGGCGACGGCGCGCGAAGCCGCGTGCGCGAACTCGTTGGACTTGCCGACGACGAAAGTATCGAACGTATACCGCAGGTTCAGCTGGTGGTCGCTGCTCTCGAAATCCAGCTTCGCTTGCTTGACGCCGGAAACGGCTGGCGCGGCAGCTAGAGGCTCTTCTTCCGTGCACACGTATTGCACCTTCGTGTTTGGGGTTCCAATTTCGTGGAAGACGGCCTTCACGATTTCGCCGTAGGTGCGCGTCAAGACCTGCCGGAATACCGTGCTGGGGATCTGGACAAAGAGCGTATCGCCTTCGGCGCGGTTCAGCCGCGTGGGCTGGAACCAGGTGGTGAACGTGTTGATGCTGACCCGGGACTTTACGTGCTCAAGAAACTTATCCCAGGAATGGATCGCAGTCGTCATCGCAAGAGAAAACCATGCCCGCGCTATTTCCACAGATGTGCATAAGCTGTGGAAAGCAGGACCACTTTCATTTTTTTTCAGGCTTCGGGAAGTCTGCCCGCGCCGGAACGTTTGCTTCGCCCCTGTCGTCCCGCGCGGCCCGTCTAAGAATTACCGGCCCACGAATCGCCGCTATGAGACAGCGCGGGATTGTCGCCGATTGGGGCGCATGGGGCAAGCGAAAAGTGTGCGAAGGCATGCACCGCCGTTCACACCTCATGCACAGCTTTTCCACAAGCACGAAAATTGTGCAACTTCGCTCGCGCACGCGGATTTTCGCGCCGATTTTCAACATATTTTTGTATGCACCGTGAAACTTGTACAAAATTGTACAAGGACTGCCTGAGGAAAACTTTATTCTCAATTAAGCTTTTTGTCAGGTCGGTTGAACTCGTAGACGCCCAGAGGGTCGCTGCCGATGATCAGATTGTCCTTGGTCACCAGAATCGTGTTGGCTTCCAGCCGGGCCCCTTCCGGCGTATAGAGCTTGTAGCTGGCAAGGCGGTTCCCTTCCTTGTCGAAATGCAGAAGCGTATTGTGCAGGGCGAACCAAACCTCTCCATTGGCGCGGTCGACGCCCACGGCGGTGAGGATGCTCTTGAATGAAGGCGAGTCGCCGCGCTTTTCCTGCCGTGCAATCTCTTTGCGCGCCGCTTGCGCCGCCGGATAGGCTTCAACCGCGGTGTACTGGACATCCGAACCCGCGTAGCCATAGCGGTCGTACTGCCGGACGGTCGGCTCCGGGAGATACCGGAATCCGTAATAGATATGACCTTGCGTATCCGTGGCCAGCAGGCCGATGTTCAGGTAGCGATTCAACTCCGCGCGGTCGGCGATGGGTTCGGGATCGCCGAATTCGCGCACGTCCTTGCCGTTTTTATCGAAGACGATCAACAAGTGCGGTTCGCGCAAAGTGGCCACGGCGACTTCGCCTTCCGGCATGGCCGCGACGCCGACGGGTGCGTTCACGGGAATCGAGCGCAGCAGAGCGCCCTCCGAGGAGAAAACTTGGACGAGATTGGCGCCGCGGTCGGCGACATAGATTTTTCCGTCCGCATCGATGTCGCAATCCTCGCCGAAGGTAATTGGCAAACGCCCGGGTTTTGCCCTGGCAGAACCCGCAGTTTGCGCACCAATCGTGAGCACTTGATTGCCTGTGCCGTCATAAACCACCAGCCCCAGAGACGGTGACGCCAGAACGTACGTCTTCCCATCCGCGCCGCGTTTTATGGCGCGCAGCCCGGGGCCGACCCCCGCAAGCAGCCGCCGCTTGGCCGTCAGATCGTCTTCGACCTGGGCGACCGAATAGCCCGCTGTAATTGCTAACACACACAGCGCCGCAATGAATTTCAAAAGGAACTCATCCTTTTTCGCATGAATCTTCTGATTGTATGGGACGTAAACGGGTTGCTCCGCGTTGCAGCGGCTGCCATGCGCCTTAGTCAACACGGAAGCACAGGCGCGCGATGGACCGGGCCCGGAGGCGTCCGGCGGAATTGCGCGGGCCATCGTCCTTCGTCTCGATAAGCACCGTGTTCATTTGCAGGTCGCCGGAAGCTACCTCGAAACGTGCCGGGAGTTGGTCCAGGAACCGCTTAATAATGCCGTTGCGGTCCATACCGATGACTCCGCCGTGCGGCCCGGTCATGCCCACGTCGGTGATAAAGGCAGTGCCTCCCGGCAGGACGTGTTCGTCGGCCGTGGCCACGTGCGTGTGCGTGCCCACGATGGCGGTAACGCGCCCATCGAGGTACCAGCCCAGCGCGATCTTCTCGCTGGTAGTCTCGGCATGGATATCCACCAGGACAAAGGCCACATCCGGGGGAAGCGCGGCCAGCATGCTGTCCGCTTTTCGGAAGGGATCGTCAATCGTGGGAAGGAACACGCGCCCTTGGAGATTGAGCACGGCGAATCTCACGCCGTTTTTCGCGGTCCCGATGTACAGCCCGGTCCCGGGACTGCCATCAGGAAAATTGGCAGGCCGCAGCAGGCGCGGTTCGTGCGGCAAGTATTCGAGGATTTCCTTGCGGTCCCAGCTATGGTTGCCGCCGGTCAGCACGGCGATATCGGTTTTCAGCAACTCCTCGGCCAGCCGCGGCGTGATACCGAAGCCGGAGGCGGAGTTTTCGCCGTTGGCGATCACCAGATCGATCTTTTGCTGGGCGACGATGTCCGCCAGCCGGTCATGCACGATTTGCCGTCCGGGCGAACCGACAATATCCCCAATGAAAAGTATGCGCATAAAATAGTAAATGGAGCGGACTGCTTGGCCGTGAGGAGCTAGGCTGTGAACCTCTGAATTAGGTGGGCGCCACGAGCCAACCGTTAGGCTTTCCTGCCCCGCTCGCGCGTCTTGTACTGGCCTTTGTTCGGCCACCAGGACGCGCCAGCGGGACAGGCCGTGCACACAGGCTGTCTATCCGCGGCTCCTCAGAGATTCGTCATTGGTTCAAACAGCTTTCGCTCCCTCACCTGCTTCGAAGGACCGCTCCACTCGTGATTTTAGCAGGTTACCCGGGCAAAAGCCCAAAGCGCCATCGAGTTGGCGTCACATCTATTTCAAATTCGGAAATACGGAGGGAATGCCTCCCTTACGCACGGCTGCCTCACCCATCGCTTGCACGATCGATTCGATGGATCTGCGTCCAAGCATGCGGTAACTTTCGAATTGAGTTTCGTCAAACCATTGATCGGCTGTGGATTGATGGGGAAACGTTCCATGCACGCGTTTATACGCCCAGATGTCCTCCGGATCGGATTGCATCATACTCGTCTTGATATACAGGAGCTGGCCAGGGCGCTCGCGGCCGGCATACTTCACCGTGCCGAAAATGGCGTGTGCCCCGGAACTGCCGTCCTCCCCCGTTAACCGCAGAGGGCCAAGCGTAAGTTGAATCTCCGCGCCCAGGTCGGTCCGGCATTTACGGATGGCGTTCACCAGGTCCCCGAATCCAAATCCAGGATCCTCTCCCGCGTCACCGGCAATGATGTAGTCGCACTGCCTACGGACGAGCTCGTAAAGGGCCAGGTTTTCGAAGTGAGCACCGTCGGAAAGATACGCATACTTTGAACTGTCCGTCGCGCTGCCCAGCAGTTCGTTGATCAGGTACAAAAGCGAAAACGCTGGACCGCCGTCGGGGCGCTGCCGGTACTTGTCGTTCGAATATCGTGGATTGGCCAGCCACACTCCCAGCCGAACGTTGAATACCGTCATCAGAAATGCCAGCGGCGCGTAGGTGTGGTAGCCCATGTTGGGGCTCACGGCCGCGCCAGAAATCGAAACCGCGGTACCGAGGGAAATGCCCCCACGGGCAAAGCCCCATGTTTCCGTCCGCTGATAGGCGCCCTGGCCCGCATTGTCCACCCGGTTCATCGCCGGGAGCATTTCAGGAAATTCATAACCGCAGAAGTGCGGCGTGAAGATGAATGCTTCGGCTTTGCGTTCTTGCCACGCAAGTCGTTCTCCATGAGAAATATCCAGTGTCGCGTTCAATATAGGATATGGCCCATCGTACGGTCCGGCGGTCTCCGGTTTGCTTGCCGCGGTCGTGACCTTCCCATGCGTTCCCTTTGGATGCGGCGGAGCCTCTGCAAAGCTTGCGAGGAGCACGTCGTCATGGGGATCGAAACCCGTAAAGGGCTGCGCTTGCCGGCTTGCGTTGGAAGCTCCCAGGTAGCAGCGAATGAGGCGGTTCCGATAGAGCAAATTCATCGAGAATCGATTGATGTCCACGCGCCAGGAAAGAAACAGAGAGCCGGCCATCAGCACCGCAAACAGGCCTGCGAACCAGCAAAAGCGGTACTCATCCGTGGCCAAGTCCAGGCCTCTATACGTGACCGCGAGGGACTCCACGCCGTAGGCCAGCAGCAGCAGCAAGCCGGTCACGAAAACAAAAGGCGCCGCCCTTGCGATGATTTCTCTTGCCGGTGAATCCGTGGTGTGCGGCGCTCCCGGAGACTTGCCGGAGGTACTCTTGCTCCAACCCAGCACCGCTCCATATCCGCTGTGAATCACCCAAGTCACTGCGGCCGCTCGCCTCGCCCAGGCATAGTGCAGGAGCAGTTTGACAATCAAGGGGCCGAAGAGCGCCACCCCGAACAGCGCGGTCCAGAAAATCGCCCAGATCGTCAACCAGCCGCCCAATCGCGCCCACCACTCCTGCATTTCGTTGCGCAGCCCGAATTTTGCCAGCCCGATGTGCAGCGTCCCCGCCAAAAGAAATGCGATTACGACTAAAGGCGTCCCCCAACTTACGGTATTCCAAATACCCATCGCACCCATCGCCGGGTTCGCGGCAGCTTTCCAGTGGTACACGAGGAAACTTAATGCGTAGATTTCGTATCCCGCGAAAAGCCCCGCTGGCACAGCCCAGAGAACGTTTGAAAAGTCGGGTGTGCAGTAGGAATCCGCCAGTCTGGCGGCGGTCCACCCTGCCACATGACCTACCGTGTAAACGATCACTCCCACGCAGAGTGAAAACGGAAGCGTCCATTCGCCTGGGTAACCCCACAGCGCGCAAGTAAGAAGCACCGCTCCCAGAAAAAGCGGCACGACAACACCCGCCAGAACCCACTTCTCTCGAGCGTACTCCCGCTGTTCTCCCCCGCAGCATGTGCCCGTGTTTAGGACTCCAATCGCAATAGCGACGATCACCAAAACGGCGGTGATCAGGTTGAATGTCAGGATTGTGGGGCTATTGTAGAAACCGTTCTCCAGATACTTGAACATCGCGCTGACCAGCCAGGGAATCACCAGCAGTCCACCAAGGAAAGTGATCAAAATGGCTTGGTTCAACAGCAGGTTTCGCAAATAGACAGCCACGGCCGTCCAAGTGTCCGCGCCCAGAAGCCCGACGCGGGGAGTCAAGTAGTTGCTGTAATCGCGAAGAAAATTGACTTCCGGAGCCTCTTGCACCCCACCCGGGAGCGACTCTTCCACCTGCGCGATGCCCCGTTCGCGAATCCAGCGGGCCAGCCAGCCCCCGATGTAGCCTCCGCCCGAAACGGTGGAGAGATAGTCGAACTGTTTCAGCAACCCATACTCGGCGAGCCCCTGCAGGACGCCGAGATGAAACGTCGCACTGCGGATACCACCTCCGGAGAATGACAGTCCAACGGTCTTATCTGGTAGACGCGCGCTCCCCTCCGGCCGTTCGCGAACCTCCTTCAGTGTTCGTCGTTCCTCTGCGTGAACTTCAGCGAAGGTGGACATGCGTCGCCTCCAGGCAAAGGCCCTGCCGGAGCGGCTGTGTTCTGCCGCCTGGCGGGATGCCTCGCGGATGTTATAGAGGAAGTAAAATTATGCCAACTGAAGAAGATAGTGCCGCAGAAAGGCCAATCGTTTCAAAGAGGACGACTCCCAACCTAAAGGAAGAAACTTCCAGCAACAATCGCGGTTCGGCTGATTCGTTCCTTACGGCGCCAGAACCATGACTTCAACTCCCGAAGCCGCGTCTTTGCTATGAAACACCTGTTCCGTGGCTTTCTTGAAGTCCTCCGGTTTGGCGAAGGGGATTTCCATGAAGCTTTGCGGGTTGCGATCCACCAGAGGAAACCATGAACTCTGGATCTGCACCATGATGCGGTGGCCCTTGCGGAAGGTGTGGTTGACGTCCGGCATCGCGAAATCCACTTCCGTAAGTTTTCCCGGTGTCAACGCCTCCGGTTTCTCCCAACTGTTCCGGAATTTCGCGCGCATCGGTTCGCCGCGCAGCATTTGTTGATAGCCGCCCATGCGTACCGACGGCGCTCCCATCACTCTCTTGGTGTCGTTCGCAGTCTCCTGGTCGGGATAATCGTCTGGGTACACGTCGATCAGCTTCACCACGAAATCCGAATCCGTGCCCGTCGATGCGATTTTCAGCTTCGGAGAGACTGGCCCGGCAATGGTCACGTCGTCCTCCAGAGGATCGCTTGCGTAGACCAGCACGTCCGGACGACGCGCCGCAAACCGCTGGTCATCGACCATGTAGCGTTGCGGGACGCTCGTCGCAATGTAGTCCACGAAGGGCACCGGATGAGCAGGGTCGCTTACGTACTCGTCGAATCCTTCCTTTTCAGCCGGCGGCTCGAACGATAGTTTGCCACCCGCGCGCAAATAAAGTGTCTTGGCATGAGCTTGCGCGGGGGGCCACGCGTCATACTTGCGCCAGACATTTGTTCCGGTCTCGAATACGTAGGCCTTCGGCAAGTTCGGCCCCTTGCCCTTTAAGTAGTACTCAAAAAACGGAAACTGAATGTTCGCGCGGAAGAATTCCGACGTCTTGGCTGCGAACTGTACGTCTCCCAGATGATCGCCGTCCGAACGCGCCCATCCGCCGTGCACCCACGGCCCGACCACCAGTGAATTGAAAATCCCGGAATTGTTCTGATCGATGGCGTGAAACGTTTTGAATGGTCCGGACAAATCTTCCGCGTCAAACCACCCGCCCACGGTCATCACCGCGCATTTGATGTTCTTCATGTGCCGCGATAAATCGCGCGCCTTCCAATAATCGTCGTACGTCGAGTGCACCATTTGGTCGGTGAAGAGAGGATTGGATTCCTTGAGGTACGTTTTGTTCAGACTGTCGAGGCTTCCGGCCCGCAGATAAAATTCATAACCATCCGGGGTCCCAAAATCAAACGGCACAGGCGTCTTGGGAGGCATCGCCGGCTCCGCAAATGGCTTGAAGAACACGTAAAATCCAAAATTCGCCGCCAGCATGAACGCGCCGCCATGGTAGGCGTCGTCGCTCAGGAACAAATCGGTCATCGGCGCCTGCGGCGAGGCCGCCTTCAACGCCGGATGCGAATCAATGATGCTCGCGGACGTATAAAATCCCGGATAAGAGATTCCCCAGATCCCAACCTTGCCGTTGTTGTTGGCCACGTGCTTCAGCAGAAATTCGATCGTGTCGTAGGTGTCGCTACTGTCATCCACATCCTTCGCCGATTTCTTAACGTCGATATGCGGATGCATCTCGACGAACTCGCCTTCCGAGAGATACCTGCCTCGCACGTCCTGATAGACAAAAATGTAGCCCGCCTTTTCAAACTCGTCCGAAGGCCCCAGCGTCTTTTTGTATTGGTCCTCGCCGTATGGCGCCACGTTGTAGGGCGTCCGGTCCATGAGAATGGGATACGATTGCGAAGTGTCCTTCGGAACGTAGACGGACGTAAACAGTTTTTTGCCGTCGCGCATGGAGATTCGGTATTCGTACTTCGTGTAGTGCGCCTTGACGTAGTCTTCCTTCGGCAACTCTTGCTTTGCAGTTTCTTGCGCTCGCGCCGCGCCGCCACTGACAAGCACTCCCAACACCACGACCACCGCCGACCGCATGTGCCACGACCTCGTGCTCATCGTCTGTTAAGCCTTTCTGAAGTCAAGGACGCGCGCGATCACCACCAGATGCGCACCCCCGCTTTTGGTTTCTACGTTATCGAGCTTATTGTATAGAGGCAGCGACATACCACCAGAAGTATCTAAGCACGCGGGCGATATTCGCGGGCGCCACGCCGCTAGCCCCTCAATCTGCGAACTCGATGATCATCCCATCGCGGCGGTCAACGAATCCTGCAAATTGCCCGAAGTTCGGCGCGGCCACGTTGTTAAACACGGCGTTGAAGTTGTGATGATTGGTGGTATTCAGCGTGTAAACGCCGAGACGGAGGTGGTGCAGCTTGCGCCCCTTGATTCCCGTAAACGGAATCCGGAATTCCCGATACAGCTTCAGGTCCAGAGAAAAAAATCTCGCAAACCGCGACCCGTTCGGCGTGCCTACATAATTTTGGTCCACGTCGATGTTCGAATACGGATATCCCGTATGCACATCCGCGATCGGGCTGAACGTCATCTTCCATGGCACCGAAAAAATTCCCCACGTTACGAACCGGTTCGGAATATCCTGCGGCAAAATTCCATAAACGTTCGGCCGGATCACCGGCTGCTCGTATGGGATCAGCACGCTCGAAAGATTGTTCAAATCTCCGCGCAGGCGACTCCATATATACGACGCGGTCAGTTGGTCGCGCTCGCGGAACCGGTAGTGAATCGTCGCTTCCGTCTCGCGATAGTGAGACGATCCGGTATTCGCCAGCCCCAGAAAAGAATTCGCCCCCGCCGGCGCGACAAACGGATTGATCACAAACAGGTAGGTCGTGTGACTGTCGATGTAGCTTACGCGCAAGATCAGATCCTTGCGCAGCTCGTGTTCCCCTTCGACGTTCCACGTCAGATTCCGCGGCGTCGTCTCCGGCTCGCCGGGCAACGCTGCTCCGCTAAGCGGATTCACGCCTCCCACGTACGCATTCGTCAAAGTCATGGGAGTTCCGATCGGCAGCCCCGCCGTATCGAACTGGCTGATTACGCGTGTCGGGTTAAGCGCAAAGTTCTGCGCCAGCAGCGGCAGCACGTCGTAAAACAATCCCGCGCCCGCGCGAATGACCGTCTTGCCAGACTTGCCGGGCGAATAGGCAACCCCCGCGCGCGGAGCAAACGCGGCTCCAAACCCGTTCGTTTCGCTCGCAACACGCGCTCCTAAGTCCACCGACCAGTGCGTATCCAATACCCAGTGATCCTGCACGAATTCCGCGATTGACGAATCCGACGGCGTCCGCGATGGAGACCCCACAAAATTGATCCGCTCCGCCAGCGTCCCGTCTTGCCGCAGCAATCGCACCGGATCCGAAAAATCCGTGCCGAAAAATGACCGGTAGTCCAGATCGACACCCACATGAATCTCGTGCCGCCCGTGCCACTTGATTTCCTTGAATTGGTACGCCGGAAACAATTGCATTTCCTTGCCGCGCCGCGACCAGCGATCGAAGTAATTCCCGCTGTAGCCTTCCGGCGTGATCAGCAGGTCCGCCAGCCCCTGCCCGTGCGCGTTGCTGTCGAACCTGGTGTATTGCGCCACCGTGCTCAATATCGCGCCCGATTCGAATTGATACTTGTCCGCCACGGAAACTGCGATTCCTCTTTGATTTAAATCATTTGAGGAAGAGAAGGGATCGAGAGCGTTAATGTCCGCGTGTTCCGTTCGCAAGGGAAACGCGTTCACCGTAACGATCAGCACGTGGCTCGGCGAAAGAATCGCCTCCAGCGTGCTGAACGTGTTGAATCCTTGCCTCTTCGCGATGTCGAACGGATAGGGCAAGCCGCGCACCGTCTGCTTCTTCAGCTCGTATTGAAAAACTTCCGAGAAAAAAAGTTTGTGGTCGATCAGCGCTCCGCCAAAATCCAGCCCCGGAGTCGCCTCGCCGATGCCCGAAATCTGTCCGTTTTTTCCCAACGGGAAAGGGATTACATTCTTAAGGCGTAAATTAAACTGATCCTGCGGAGGTTTCGTCTCGATGGTCGTCAATCCGCCGGAAAAACTGCCCAGCCCGGCGTTGTACGGCGTCTTGTAAACCGCAAACGATTGCACCGCATCGGTCGGTACCTGAATCGAAAAACTTCCCGTCGCAGGGTCCGCTGTCCGCGCAGAATTTACCAGCAGCAAACTCTGATTTTCGTCCGAGCCCTTGAACTCCAGCTTGCCATCCAGCGTGCGAATCACGCCCGGAATGATCGGCAGCACTTCCTTCACTTTTTCGGTCGCCGTGGGCAGTGCAATGATCTCCCGTTCGGTTACCGTCTGGGTCGGAGCCGCGGTGCTCTCCGTGGCGATCGCTCCAGTCGTCTCATGAACCTCGACCTTTTCGCTGACGGTCTCCAGCTCCAGGCGAATATCTTCGATCACTACCTGTCCAGGATTTAGGGAGATCTGTTTGTTGACGGCTTTGAACCCGACTTGGCTAACGGCAATCTTGTAGGTCCCAGGCGCGAGATTCTTGAACTCATACCGCCCGGCCTCATCCGATTCTACGGTCAGCGGGTTGCCGCCGGCAGGTTCGGGCGTCAGTTTTACAGTAACTCCCGCGACGCCCGCCGGCGAGTTATCCTGCAGGGTTGTAACCGTCCCACGAACTGTCCCCTGCGTCTCCGCCGCGTTGTGGGTGCGGCTTTCTTGCCCAGACGCCGGAATACCTGCCAGCAGGATCGCAAGTGCCGCCGCAACTCGCCACAACCGATTGCATGCCTCGCGGCGAGATCCTTTGCTCGCAAAGTACAAAAGTGCCATCTCCCGGTACGCAATTTGAAATAGATTCATAGTTTGGAAAACGCGACACCTAAATCTTCAATCACTCGCGCGCGAGCGCTCGTTTCATTGTCTCTTGGGCAGGTCAGTTGGACTCGCGAATGTTATGCGTACCCTTGTCCAGCCAGTGAACACACCTGTCTTTCATCAATCTCAAATTCTGAGATCCGCAGTCCGCTAAATCCAGGCATGCCGTGAATCCCATCCTCAGATTCGCGCAATCAACCATGTCGGCCACGCTTGTGGCCTTTAGATGCTCCGTGAAAATTGAAACGCTGCCTTCCGAGTGCGCGGACCGAGACCTTTGTTGCTAAAGCCCGTTTGATTCATTCCGCTACACGGGGGGTACACAACTCCAGCCCTCTCACTGTTGAGCGCGCTTGGAGCGGCTAAACTATTGATTTCATGGGCCAAACGCCCATCCCTGTTCTGCCGCTTCCAGCCTCCTCGCCGCACCACCGCCGGCCTGAGCTACGGCATCGTGTCCTCGTCAACTCGGCCTTTCTATGCCACCAGATCCGCTCGCCGGAATTTTCAGCTCGCTTCAATAGTTTATCCTAGCGAGGCATCGGCGTATCACCAAAAGCGCGCACAGCCGTAAGCTGGCTCCGCGTGCATCGTCGCATCAAAGTTGATAAAGACCATCACATGAGAATTGCTCGCATCTGGTTTTGCCTTGGCATCGCACTGTTTGCCCAGACGGCCACCGCCCAATCCGCAACGGACGACGAGCCGGACGCGAATCCCGGCAGGCCCACGGTTTCGACTCCGGCGACGCTCACGCCGGTCGGCTATCTGCAGTTTGAAACCGGCGTCCTTGGAGCGAATCATTCCGGGGAATTCTCGTCGCGCACCGGGCTCAGCGAAGTGATTAAGCTTTCCGTCGCTCCGCGTTTGGAACTCTTGACCTCCACCGAGCCTGTCGTGCATTCCCGCTCCCAGGGAATCACGGCGAACGGTTCGGCCGAAGTGTTCCTCGGAGCCCAAGCGGTGCTTAGCACAGGCGAAGGCGCCAAGCCCACCGTGGCCGTCAGCTACTTCCGCCGCGCCTACGATGGCGGCGCACCGGAGCTGGACTTCGGCAGCCCCAAAAACTCCGTCCTGCTGCTGGCCAGCGCAGACGTCAAGGGCTTTCACTACGACGCCAACGCTATGTTCAACGAGCTTGTTCAAGGCCCGGTGCGCCGGGCGCAGTTTGGCCAGAGCCTCTCGATCTCGCATCCCCTCAAGGGTAAGTTCTCTCTTTCGGGCGAAATCTGGCACTTCACGCAGCCCTTTCTGCGTGGCAACGCCGTGGGCAACCTCTGGGCCGTGAGCTACGCAGCGCGCAAGACGCTGGTATTCGATGGCGGCTTCAACCACGGATTGACTGGCACCTCGACGCGATGGGAAGCCTTCGTCGGTTTCACCTATCTGCTGCCGCATCGTCTTTGGTGACCGCCGCGCCAGCTCGCCGACAGAGTCTCCCACCGTAACTCGTTGTAGTAGTGCAGCTTGCTGCGCTCTTTCGTTGTCACGAGCCATTGGGACAGCACATGAGTTGCGGGCCACGGAATCCAGATGAGGACAGCACCATTTGCCGAATTTGCCCCTTGACAGGTACGATGCCATCACCGTAAAATTGTTAACGGGTAAACGTGTGGTTCTTTTGTTGCAATCGCTCGTCTTAACCGCAACTCCCTCTAGAATGAACATTTACAGCAAATAGCCCCATCTTGCCGTATTTATTGCAATATAAGTTATTTAGAATTAACACTTATAAAAGTGTATCAAAACAAAGCACTTGAAGTGTCTTTAGAATGAACACTTATGCAAAAACCGGGGGGAGGGGGGTAAGGATTCCATGGCGTCCGCAGCCAGAGAACAAAACCACCTCACGGAACGAATCGCTTCGTCCCGTGAGGTGTGACCTGGGTTGCCGACCGGGTTAGAAGTGGAAGCCCAGCTCCGCCGTGACCGTCCGTGGCGTGATGTAGTGCGTTCCGCTGAACGTGGAAAAGAAGTTGTAGAGTGCCGTCTTGTTGGCCAGATTGATGACCGTAACGCGCAGACTCCACTTGTGCCGGTCACCGTGGAACAAATTGTCATCGCCCACGCTGGCGTCAAACAAGCTTCGTGGAGCGATGCGCTGCGGATTGTGATCGTCGTTTTCCTTGCCGGCTCCGGGTATCTTGATGAGCGTCGAGCCAAACTGCGACGCCAGGCATCCGCCATCCGGTTGCAAGACCGACGCGGGTATCGGCGTTGTCGGCGTCGCCCCCACGCCTTGGCAGGTAAATCCGGCCTGAAACTCCTGATCCGCGGTCAGGGGAGCTCCCGTGAGGTTGCTGACCAGGCCGATCTCGCCAGCTCCAATGTTGGGATTTGCTCCGCCGTCTGCAGTCGATGTCGATAGCGAGCATGTCGCGGTCGTGGCGAGGCACGGTACTGCGCCGGCCACCAGTCCGCTGTCATACCTCCAGTTAAACCCAAACCACGGCCCGCGTTTCCACGGTTGGTATTGCAGGTGAGTGGTTTGGTTGAAGTGTTCGTCGTGATCGATGCGAAAGACGTTGCCCGCGGGCAAGAAGGGTATGCCTCCGGCTTGCGGGTTGAAGAAGCGCGCGGCCACGCCCGACATCACCACCAGGGCGCTAAAGCCGTGGAAGTCCGGCACACTCACGCGTATCGCATATCCCGGGATCTTTGCATTGTGCCACTCGATTGGGAACGCCAGCGGTGTGGAGGCAACCACGCCGAAATCGTACCCGTTGTGCGTGTACTTCCAAAGATACTCGGCATCCACAACGAGGTATTTCCCAAAGGCTTGCTGAAGCCCGGCGTGGAATTCGTTGCGGAAGCCCGGCTGAATCGCCGTCCCGTTACACGCGACATTCGGCGGCGGTACCAGCACGGCGATCACCGGGATTCCGCATCCTCCGCTGGCAATCACCAGGTTCTCGTTGAAGGGGGACTCCAGGGTGCGCGCGTAGGAAACGCGAAGCACCGTGTTGGTCGGCTTGATGTTGTAGGCGATGCCGAGCCGTGGCTCCGCCTGGTTTCCGTGGGTAAGGCCGTTGTAGAAATCCTCGCGAAGTCCAAGATTGAACGACCAATGGCCTTTCGTAATCGTATCCTGGACGTAGAGCGCCAGCTCCTTCACATCCGTGTGGCCGTTAAACAGGAATGGCCTTCCGCCCGCTTGTGTCAGGTCCACGGTACTCAGCGTCTGGCAGGGACCGACCTCGCCTAATTGCAAAGTATTCGCGCACGTAAAGGGTGTCTTGGTGACTGGGTTTATCAAAGGGTTGCCATTCGCATCCAGTTGATTAAACAACCCTGAGAACCCCGGGTCGACCGTAGCAATCGTGTCGTTTTCCGTCAGGAACGTTTGCTCGTAGGTGATTCCCGCTTTAATGTTGTGGATACCTTTCACGTAGGAAATGTCCGATCGAAGCCCAGTGTTGGTAAGTTTCCGGTCTTGCGTGATCGTCTGAGACTGCAAGCCGGGAGAAAAATCCGCGAAGGGATCGGCGCTTGGGTAGAAGTTAAATTGGTCCCTGCGCACGAAACCGCCAAACGTAAACACGGCGGTCGTCCCGATCAGGCGCGTCCAGGTCGGTGCGATGTTAAACGTCCCGATCTTCGAGCGCTGATCCGTGGGGCCCAGCGGAGCGCCGTTCAGAGGGTTGACGGCCACACTCGCTGCATTGCATGTGAATCCTGCATTGCACGTGTGGAATTGTTGGTCGAAAGTATTTGGATTCTGAAACCAGGACCGCGAATACCCCACGTTCAGGTGTACCGCGTCGGCTTGCGTCAAATTGTAGTCCACGCGGTCGAACACGTTCTCTTCATTACCCTTGTCGTGCAGCGGCGCGAATTCCGGGGCGTCCAGGAAGCGGCCTGTGTTCAGCCCGCCGACAGATACATAATTCCCCCACTTGTCGCGCCCATAGGCGAGATTGAAACCGGCGGTGGACGAACCAAACGTGCCGTAGGAAGAAGTTATGCTGCCGTGGGGCGTGGTAACGCCCAGGCCCGAGCGCGTCGTCACCTTAATCACCAAACTGGTCTTGCCTCCAAATTCCGCCGGCGGAGCTCCAGAAATAACCTCCAACGATTGAATGGAATCGGACGGAATCTGGTTGGAAAAAATCTTGCTCTGCTGGTCCGTGATGGGCTGGCCATCCACGGAGAACGCGTTCTCTGCGTGGTCCCCAAGTCCATGGAAGAGCCCGTTCGAGTCAGCAGCCACTCCCGGCGTCACCAGGGTCACGAGTGAACTGACCGACGAAGAAGCGCTCTCCAACGGTAGCCGATCGATGATTTTCTGATCCACGTCGGTGTGAAACGTGGACTCGGTTTCGACGAGGTCCCCACCGTTGGCTTCCACGGTGATGCTCGTTGCCGCCGTGCCGACCTTCAGCGTGACTTGCGCTGCCGTGGGAACGGACGAGCGTACATCCACGTCCTGCGTGAAATCTGCGAAACCCGCTGCCTTCACCACCATGTGATAGGTATTGAACGGCACATTCTTAAAGTGAAACGAGCCGTCGGCGCCCGTCGTGGCCTGCCGCTCGAATCCGCTTACGGTGTAGGAAATCTCCACCGTTGCATTGGCCACCGCCGCTCCGGACGCATCATTTACCACACCATCGATCGAGCCGGCATTACCTAGCTGGGCCTTCACTGGCCCAGCGGTGAACAACAAAGCCATCCCCAAAATGAAAAAAGTATAGATACTCAAGCTCTTCAACATTTTTTCTCCATCCCTCTAAGGGCCATGTGTTTCTTGTGGAAAGAAGCCGCCGGAAAAAAAGCGGTGACGCTGGCCCTCAGGTGGCCAGCGCGCGGAATTACACTTCAAGCCAGGGGTGAGAAATTAAGCGGTGGGAGGCCCGCGGGAGGCGCGATGCAGCGCGAACGGATCGCTTGGCGCAACGTGTTGCGGAAGCGAAAAATAGCGGGTGATGAACTCAGGTGCACTAACAAGATCAAGGCGCGCCGCGGCCAGGGCCGGCATGTGCAGCGCCTGGCAAATGTGGCAAGCGGTGTCGGAACCATCCGTGTGATGGTGCAGGAACGAGCCGCCCGCGGCAAAGTACAGCAGCGCGGCAAAAGCCAGCAGCGCCAGTGCCCGGTTGAAGCCCGCTCGTCCGAAGATGCCTCTGTGTGAGTGCATTGAGCTACACTTTAGCTTAGCACTTTAGACGGACGAGGGTGCAAGTTGGTTGCTCTTAATGTCTTAAAAGCCGCGCCGGTGCGCTACGCCATACAATCCATGGCACGGGCTGTCAGGTCAGGTCCTCTCAGGCATCCTGGCGAACAGGAAGTGCAGCCCCCATCTCCAGTGTCGACTGCCGGTTGAAGGTGCCCGCCAGCGTTGCTGAAGGCACCAGCCTGGCCGAATTGAGGATGAACAGCAATTCCGACGACACATGGATAAACGCGGCAAGCAGCGGATTCAGAAAACCGAAAGCCGCGAGCCCCACGCCGATGCTGTCCACCACCAGCGTGCCCACGAAATTCTGCAGGATTGTTCTGCGGCACCGGCGCGCAATTTGCAGCGTTTCCACCAGCTTCGATAAATCGCTGCCGATCAAAACAACATCGGCGCTTTCCCGCGCCACGTCCGTTCCCGATCCCATGGCCACGCCCACACTCGCTTGCATCAACGCCGGTGCATCGTTGACTCCATCTCCCACCATCGCCACGATGCGCGACGATTCCGTCAGCCGCTTCACGAATCTCAGTTTTTCGTCCGGCAGCAACTCGGACGCAATTTCATCGACCCCCAGCTTTTTGCCGACGTCCTCCGCGACAGCTTTCGCGTCTCCCGTCAGAAGTATGGTCTTCAGCTTCATGGCCTTCAGCGATTGAATGGCTTCTTTCGCCTCGGGCCGGAGCATATCCGCCACGAGCAGTGTTCCCAGAAATTTTCCTTTCCTTGCGACGAAAATTTCTGAGCCAGTATTGGAACCATTCCCGTGCGTCAGCGTAACCCCGCGCTCCGCGAGAAAGCTCTGGTTGCCCACAATCACTTCATCTCCCTCGCACACGGCAACGATTCCTTTTCCCGGCGTGTACTCGAATTGACTCGGATCTTCATACGCAATTCCAAGTTGCGTGGCCTTCTGCAAAATCGCCTTCGCCACTGGATGCTCCGAGCGAGACTCGGCAATCGCAGCCGTCTTCAACAAAAGCGCAGCGGAAACTCCCGGAGCAGCCTGTACTTCCAGCAGTTCGGGAGTTCCAAACGTCAGCGTTCCCGTCTTGTCCAGCAGAATCGTGTCTACCTCGGCGAGCTTCTCGAGATAAAGACCGCCTTTGATGATCGACCCTTGTTGAGCGGCCCTTCCGATGGCGCCGAGAATCGCAAGCGGCGTTCCCGCCGCGATTCCGCAAGCCCCCGCCACGATAATCACGGAAATGGTCGAGCGGATGTTGTGCGTGAGCAGAAACGTCAATGCCGCCGCTGCCAGCGCGAAATAGACCAAATACCCCGCCAGGCGGTCCGCGATGCGTTGAATCGGCGCCCGCGATTTTTCGGCTTCTTCCACCGCCTGAATTATTTTGCCGAACGTCGTATCGCGGCCCAGGCGCTCCACGCGAACTTCCAACGCGCCAGACTGGTTGATCGTCCCGGCATAAACCGTGCTCCCGATCTTCTTCTCCACGGGCATGGATTCCCCGGTGATCGTCGCTTGATCTACGAACGAGTGTCCCCCCGCCACCGAGCCATCGACAGGGATTCGCCCGCCGGGTTTAATCAGAACAATATCTCCCAGCAAGATCTGCTCTACCCCTACCTCTCTCCATCCTCCGCGCTCATTCACGGTTGCCCGGGAAGGCAGCAAACCAACGAGGTGGCGAATTGCGCGCCGCCCACGGCCCACCGTCAGCCCCTCAAGCACTTCCGCCACCAGCACGAACAGCGTAATCACCAGCGCTGTGAAAAACTCTCGAATGGCCAACGCCGCAAGAATAGCGATGGCCATGGACAGCTCCATGGTCATCCGCCGTTCCAGGATATTTTCGACCGCCTCATGGAAAATCGGGTAACCGCCAATGACCGTGCAAACCACCGCGGCAATCAGGAACGCCAATCCCGGCCTCGGTCCCCAAAACCAAGCCGTCCCCGCAGCCGCCGCCACAAACAGGATCCTGCTGGCCTCGCGCCAATCGAATCCGTGCTCGTGTTCCTGCTCCGCGCCTTCCGCCTCGACACTCCCAGCCGCACCGCCCCCCGCAGGACCGGAATTCAGTTCTTGCACTCCCGTCTTTATTTCGTTGTCTGGCATTTGAACCCCCGATTCCCGTTACCGAATGCTTGGAACTTCCCAGCTATTTCAAGTAGGCCCTCACGATATCGATCAGCTCTTCGGCGGCGGCAGCCTGCGGCGAATCCTTGGGGCGATTGGGGTCCAGGACATGGAACAAGATATGTCCCTCGACCAACTCCGCCATCAAGCCATTCATCGCCCCCCGGCAGGCCGCCACCAACTGCAGCACGTCGCTGCACTCCTGGTCCTCCCGCAGTGCGCGTTCGACCGCCTCCACCTGTCCGCGAATGCGCCGGACTCGGATCAAGAGTTTGTCTTTGTTTTTCGCAAGGTGTGCCATACGCCTCTCCCGTATACTATCACCCAGTATAGTATGTAAAAGCAACTAAAATCAGACTTTACGCGCTTGACCCCGCAACCGTTAGCCCCTAAGCTTCGTCTCACTACTATAGATGCCCGGCAAGACGCATCACCTCCGTTTTCTAGCTTTGCTCTTCGGGGTTTTCTTCCTCACGGCGCAGTTCCACTATTGCGCCGAAGTGACCTCTGGCTCGACGGGTTCTCATATTTGCCCGCTGTGCTCGACTGTGGGCTCGGCAATTGCACCGCAGGTCACGAGCATGCCGATCGTGCCCGTCGTGAACCGGCTCGAAGTCGTCGCCGGAGTCTCTGTTGTTTTTCCAGCTTTTCCGCGCACCATTTCGCCGCGCGCGCCTCCCTCGGTCTAACACCCTTCGTTTCTCTTGCTCGTTTCCATTCAATGGCGCTAGCTGTCCCTTTCGTGGGGACATCCCAGGAGTACTTACATGAGGAAAGGAACGTGTCTGGCCACACTTCTGCTGGCCTCCCCTGCCATCCTGGCAGCACAACAGAGCCCTGCCCCGCCCGCCGCAGCCTCGCCGCCACGCGCGGACACCTCGCAGCCCCCCGGCACGCGCATTTCGCTCGACGACGCCATCCGCCTGGCGCTGCAGCACAATCACGCTCTGCAGGCCGCGCGTTCCACCATCCTGCAATTCCAGGCGATGGAAATTACCGCCAATCTTCGACCCAACCCCGTGCTCACCTGGGACGCGCAGTTTCTCCCGTTCTTCAATCCCAATAAATTCAGCGCCGATTACATCGACAATACGGCGCAGTTCGACGCCGGCATCGGCTACACCTTCGAGCGCGGCAAGAAGCGCCAGCATCGTCTCCAGGCGGCCAGGGACCAGACCGCCGTCACGCGTTTGACAGTAACCGACAACGAACGCCAGCTCGTTTTCAACGTCGCCCAACAATTTGTCGGTGTGCTCCTCGCGCAGTCGACCCTCGATTTTGCGGAAAAGGATCTCGAGAGCTTTCAAAAGACCGTTGATATCAGCGAGGCTCGCCGCCGCGCCGGTGACATGAGCGAAGGCGACCTGCTCAAAATCAAACTGCAATTGTTGCAGTTTCAAACCGACGTTTCCGCCGCCAAACTGGCCAAAGTGCAGGCCATCGCCGCGCTCCGCCAGCTCGTGGGCTTTGAATCCGTGCCCGACCAGTTCGATGTCGAGGGTGAGCTCGACTACCAGCCCGTCCGCGCCGGGCTTGATGATGTAAAAGCACTGGCGCTCCGCACCCGGCCGGACCTGCAAGCCGCACAGCAAAACGTCATCGCCGCGCGCAGCCAGGAATCCCTGGCGGAAGCCAACGCAAAGCGTGACTTTGGCGCAGCCGCCGACTACTCTCACGTCTCGGCCAGCAGCGGCGCCAGTTTCTTCTTCAACATTCAACTGCCGATCTTTGACCGCAATCAGGGCGAAATTGCGCGCACACGCTTCGCCATCACGCAATCCCAGGAGCTTGCCAACGAGGCAGCCGAGCAGGTGCTATCGGATGTCGTCGACGCTTACGCCGCCTTGCGCACCAACGATCAGATTATCCAGCTCTATCGCGGCGGTTACGTCGACCAGGCCCAGCAATCGCGTGATATCAGCGAGTACGCCTACCGGCGCGGAGCGGCCAGCCTGCTTGATTTTCTTGACGCCGAACGCACCTATCGCGCGAATCAACTGGCCTACCGCCAGGCGCTCGCCAGCTATATGACGGCGCTGGAACAAATGCGCCAAGCCGTTGGAACAAGGACATTGCCATGACGACATCACGCTCCGTAATCCGCACCCCGCGAAATCTTATTCCTGCTTTTCTCGTCCTTGGTCTGGCCCTTGAGGTTGCCGGCGGCTGCGGTTCCGGCTCCAGCGAGTCGGAATCGAAGATGACATCCTACTCCGCTACGGAAACAAAAAACGATACCGCCACCTTGTTCCACGTTCCGCCGGATCAGATGTCCCACATAGTCGTGATCCCGGTTGAAAAAACCCGCCTCTCCAGGCTTCTCCGTCTGACCGGCTCCGTGGCTTACAACGCTTTTAAGACCACTCCCGTTTTCAGCGCCATTGGCGGGCCGGGGCACCAGATTCTCGTCGCACCGGGAGAAACGGTGAGCGCGCGCCAGCCTCTGCTTACGGTCAACAGCCCCGACTATTCCGTGGCGCGTTCCGCGTACATCAAGTCGCGCGAGGCGTTTCTTCTCGCGGATAAAATGTACGCTCGCGCGCAGGATCTCTACTCTCACGGGGCCATTGCCGAGTCCGACCTGCAGCAGGCTGAATCCACCCGCACCCAGGCACATGCGGACCTGCAATCCACCGAAGATGCCTTGCGCGTGCTGGGGCTAAACGACCCGGAAGCCGTGGTGAAGAATCCTGCCAAAATCACCGCGCAGATCCCCGTTCTCGCTCCGGTCGCCGGGGAAATTACCGACCGCCTTGTCGGTCCCGGCCAACTTCTCCAAGCCGGCGCTACGCAGTGCTTCACCATCTCCGACATGTCCACGGTCTGGGTGCTCGTCAACGTCTATCAAAGCGACATGCCCTACGTACACCTGGGCGATACGGTGGAGATCAATACAGAGTCGTTCCCAGAGACCTTTCACGGAAAAATTTCCTACATTGGCGCAACCCTCGATCCCAACACGCGTACCCTGCAAGCCCGCATCGTTACCGACAATCCCGGCAAAAAACTCAAGAACAATATGTATGTTACCGCCTCCGTACAGGCCGGAGCCGTCTCCGATGCACTCACCGTTCCCGATGCCGCCATCCTTCGCGACACGGAAAATTTTCCGTTCGTCTACGTGCAGAGCGGCGCCAATGAGTTTGCGCGCCGCATGGTCAAGCTTGGCGACAGCCGCGACGGCCGCACGCAAATTACCGATGGGCTCAAAGAAGGCGAGCACGTCGCCGGCGACGGCGCGCTTTTCCTGCAATTCAAGAACTCGCTGCAACACTAAACGGAGAATTGCGGGAAAGCGCTAACTGATGATCCATCGCATTGTCCAATTCGCTCTACAGCAGCGCTTCCTGGTCCTAATGGTGACTGTGCTCATCGTCATTGCCGGCGCCTGGTCGTTCCAGCGCATGCCCGTCGATGCCTACCCCGATCTTTCTCCTCCCATGGTCGAGCTCATCACCCAATGGCCGGGCCACGCGGCGGAAGAAGTTGAGCGTCTCACCACTCTCCCTCTGGAACTGGCGATGAACGGCGCGCCGCACTTGAAGGTGATGCGCTCCATCTCGCTCTATAGCCTCTCGGACGTGCGTCTCACATTCGATGAAAGCGTCGATCCATATTTCGCGCGCCAGATCATTTTTCAACGCCTCGCCGATGCCACTCTGCCCGCCGGCGTTACTCCCAGCATGGCTCCGCTCTTCAGCCCTAGCGGCCTGGTCTATCGTTACGTGATCGAAAGCCCCGACCGTTCGGCACAGGAACTGCACACCTATGAAAACTGGATCATCGAGCGCGCTTACCGCAGCGTTCCCGGTGTCGCCGATGACTCCGGCTTCGGCGGCCCAACCATGCAGTATCAGGTGCTACTCGACCCCGCGCGCCTTTACAACTATCACCTTCCCGTCGTGCAGGTGATCAACGCCCTCACTGCGAATAATGCGAACACCGGCGGCGGCTTCTATTCACAGGGCGGCCAGTTCTACTACGTGCGCGGTCTCGGCCTCCTGAAGTCCACGGACGACATTGGTGAAGTCGTCGTCGGCAGCAACAATGGCGTCCCCATTCGCGTGAAGGACATTGGCCGCGTGGAAATCGGACACGCCCCGCGCCTCGGCATTTTCGGCTTTGAGGACAAATCGAAAAATAGCGATGACGCCGTCGAAGGCGTCATCCTCATGCGCCGCGACGAGCAGACGCAAACGGTGCTCCAGGGTGTCGAGAAAAAAACCGAAGAGCTAAACCGCGCCATCCTGCCTCAAGACGTGAAAGTTCGCCCCTTTTACGACCGCAGCGACCTTGTCCGCGTCACCACCGACACCGTCGAATGGAACCTTCTCCGCGGCATGATCCTGGTCCTCATCGTCCTGATTTTCTTTCTCGTGAGCTTCCGCGCCGCCGTCATTACCGCGCTCACCATTCCGCTCGCGTTGCTCTTCGCTTTCATCTTCCTCAATCTCACCGGCGAAGCCGCCAATCTCCTCTCCATCGGTGCCATCGATTTCGGCATCATCATCGACGGCACCATCGTCATGGTCGAAAACATTTACCGCGAGCTCAGCCTGCGCCACGGCCAGAGCTACAAACTCAACGAAGTGATCCTGGCCGCCGCCCGGGACGTCGACCGCCCCATCTTTTATTCCGTCGCCGTCATCATCGCCGGTTATTTACCTATCTACGCTCTCACTGGTCCCGCTGGAAAGCTTTTCCATCCCATGGCCGACACCATGGCCTTCGCTCTCGTCGGCGCTTTAGTGCTCACGCTCACCGTCGTTCCTCTCCTCGCTTCTTACTGGTTCAAGAATGGCGTCAAGGAAAAGCCCAACCCTCTCTTCGAGCGCGTTCGCGACTCCTACGGCAAACGTCTCGAATGGTGCCTCAATCACCCCAAGTCCACTCTGCTCCTCGCCACGCTCATTTTCGGCGCCACTCTCCTCCTTCTCCCTTTCATTGGCGGCGAATTTCTTCCCCACCTCGATGAAGGCGCACTTTGGGTCCGCGCCACCATGCCGTACACCATCTCCTTCGAGGAGTCCTCCAAATTCGCTCCAAAGGTTCGCGATCTGCTCATCAAGTACCCCCAGGTCACCGTCGTCGGCTCCGAGCTCGGCCGCCCCGATGACGGCACCGATCCCACCGGCTTCTTCAATTGCGAGTTTTATGTTGGACTAAAGCCGTATGGCGACCAGTCCTGGAAATCCGGCCCCATTCGTACGAAGGAGGAGTTGACCAAGGATCTGGAGAAAAAACTGGAAGCCTACCCCGGGGTGATTTTTAATTTTACCCAGCCTGCCGAAGACGCCGTGGACGAAGCCTTGACCGGCCTCAAAAGCGCACTCGCCGTAAAAATCTTCGGCCCCGATCTCGAAGTCCTCGAGAAAAAAGCCGTCGAGATCAAAAACATTCTCGACAAGACTCCCGGTTTTACGGAGCTTACCGTCGTTCGTGAACTCGGCCAGCCGAGTCTCCTCATCGAGGCGGACCGCGCCAAAATCGCGCGCTATGGCATCAACGTTGCGGATGTCGAAGCCGTCGTGCAAGCCGCCGTCGGTGGACAGGCCGCCACGCAAGTCATCCAGGGAGAAAAACTCTTCGATCTCATCGTACGCATGGAACCGCAATACCGCTCCAACGCGCGCGATATCGGAGGCCTCCTCGTTCCCGCACCGGCCGGCCAGCAAATCCCGCTTTCCGAGCTCACCGCCATTAAAGAAGCTTCCGGCGCATCCTTCATTTATCGCGAGAACAATTCACGCTACATCGGGATTCAGTTTTCGATCGAAGGCCGCAACCTCGAAGGCGTCGTCAACGCCGGCCAGGCCGCCGTCGCCAAGAGCGTCAAGCTCCCGGAAGGTTACCGCCTCGATTGGGGGGGCGAGTACAGCGAACTCCTCGAAGCGAAATCACAATTCTTCGTCATCGGCCCGCTGGCCATATTGCTGATTTTCCTGATCCTTTTTGCGCTCTATGGGAATTTCAAATTTCCCATCGGCATCGCCCTGGGCGTCGTCCTGACCGAACCCGTCGGCGCGCTCATCGCCCTCAAGCTCACGCACACGCCCATCAGCGTTTCCAGCATCCTCGGTTTGCTCGCCTTGCTCGGCGTCTCCGTCGAAACCGCGGTCATCCTCGTCAGTTACATCAATAAGCTGCGGCTCGAAGGAAAATCTATCCGCGAAGCCACGCTCGAAGCTTCGTTACTGCGGCTCCGCCCCATCATGATGACTGCCCTCGTGGCCTGCCTCGGCCTGCTACCCGCCGCCATGTCCACCGGCGTCGGCAGCGACACACAGAAACCCTTTGCCATTGTGGTAGTCGCCGGCCTTCTCTCGCGCCTCCTCCTCGGCTTCTTCGTCAATCCAGTCCTCTACGAAGTCCTGGCCCGCGAAGGTGATGTCCTCCAGGTCTAGTTTAGATTTTTCGTGTTGTAGGGGCGGGCTTCTGAAGCCGACCGCAGCTTCAGCCGGGCGTCGCCGGCATTGACGCACGCGTCTTTGTTTCGGATTTTCTTATGAGTTGGTTACGAGATCTGCGTGCGAGCCCCGCTCACCGGCCGGCCTAAAATCATTCGGAGAAGAACTTACTGCTTAGGTGGCTGCGCCGTGGGCGGCAAAATCCCGTTCAAACGCAAATATACCGCCAGCGCTCCGTAGTGATCGTTCCACCCATCGCTCAGCGCGATCCACGCCGCGGCTCGTGGCACCATTCTTCCGCCGAAGAGCGGTAGCTGTTCCCCCAGCTTGGCGTCATCCGCATTCGCAAGTGCTGTGGTGCAAAATGCAAATGAATCCTTCAGGCCCGCCACCAGTTTGTCCTTCGAATCCGTATCCGCCAACTTCACATCCGGCGCCGCCTGTCCGGAAAGTTTCGAGCACAGCGTGTAGTTCGACTGCGCGATGTGCATCACGACATGCCCAAACGTGCTCATCTCCGGGGAGGGCTTGAATCCATATTTTTCCGCCGGCATCAACTCCGCTGCGCCCACCATGTTCTTTTGAAACCGCGTCAATTGCGCTTTTACGGTCGCGCTCACCGGATTCGCCACTGGCCCATTCGCCGCGTCCTGCGCCCCGCCCGCCGCCTGTTTATCCCACGCTCCCGCCACCGACACAACCACTGCCGCAAAGACCGCGATCGCCACCCATTTCTCACCAATCTTCATCGCCGCCTCCTTTTTCCTTGCGTAAATTGCAGACCGAAGCATACCCCCGCCGCGCTCCCCCAACAACCGCCACTCACACACGCCAATCCCTCCGCCTTCCCCCTCCACCTACCCCCATTTTCTTGGAAACATTCCCGGCGGGCTCGCGTCTCTACCTATAGCTATCTATAGGAGAGCCATGCCGAAACCCAAGAATGATCTCCTCCAGGGCACGCTGGCCCTTTTGGTTCTGAAGACACTTGCTCGTGGCCCTTTGCATGGCTACGGCATCACACTGCATATCCAGATGGTTTCCAACGACATCCTCCGCGTCGAAGAAGGCTCCCTCTATCCCGCGCTGCATCGTATGGAGCAAGACGGCTGGGTCAGCGCGGAGTGGGGCGTCTCCGAGAACAATCGCCGCGCCCGCTACTACAGCTTGACCGCCAAGGGCCGCAAGCAGCTTGCCGAAGAAGAAAAGAACTGGCAGTACCTGACGCAGGCGGTCGCCAGCGTCCTGCAGTTTGCCTGAGGAACGAGGCCGTAGATGTCCTTGCTCACGCGCTTAAAGGGACTATTCAGAATCGATCGCCTGGATCGCGACCTCGCGGAAGAACTCAAATCGCACATCGAGATGCGCGCGAACGATAATCTCGCTGCAGGCATGCCAAGCGATGAGGCGCGCTACGACGCGCAGAGGCGCTTTGGAAACACCACTTTGATAAAGGAGGACACGCGGGCCATGGATATCATCGGTTGGATGGAAACGCTGCGCCAGAATTTGCGCTACGCGGTGCGCATGCTGCGACGAAGCCCCGGGTTCACCGCGGTGGCCATTTTGACGCTGGCGCTGGGCATCGGCGGAAACGTCGCGATCTTCACCGTAGTCCGTGCCGTGCTCCTCAGCCCGCTACCCTATGCGCATCCCGAACAGCTCGTGCGCGTGTACGATGATCTCCGAGGCTCGAACACGCACGACGTCGGAATGTCCGTCCCCGAACTCTGGGACCTGCGCGACAAGTCCGGCGTGTTTCAGGACATTTCCGTGCTGTGGTCCGTGGACGCCAATCTCACCGGCGGAGATCACCCCGAACGCATCGAGCTCCTGGGCACCAGCCCCGATTATTTCACCATGCTCGGTGCGCAGCCACAATTGGGCCGCGTCTACACCCCACAGGATGCGCAGCCGGGATTCACGGAAGGTGTGGTAATCAGCGACGGCTTCTGGCGGCGGACCTTCGGCGCCGACCCGCAGGTAATCGGCAGGAAAATCCGAGCCGACAGCGATCTGTACACCGTGATCGGCGTGATGCCCCCGGGTTTCCGCCATCCCGGCCGCACGCTCACGAATGATGTGGACCTATGGGCTGCCGCCGGCTACATGGCCCCGCCGTTTCCGGTTCCGGTCGTGCGGTCGATCAGATTTCTCCCCGGCGCCATGGCGCGCCTGAAACCCGGCATCACCTTGGGGCAAGCGCAAGCGCGCCTCGACACTCTTTCCGCTCAGCTCACTCGTGAGTATCCCGACGAATATCCAGCGGCGGCTGGATGGGGATTGCGCCTGGTTTCTGTTCAGGAAGATCTCGTCGGAAACGTTCGCACCGAACTCCTTGTGCTTTTCGGCGCGGTCGCGTTTGTGCTCTTGATTGCTTGCGTCAATCTTGCCAATTTGCTTTTGGCGCGCTCGGCGAGCCGCCAGCGGGAAATCTCCATCCGCTTGGCGGTAGGTGCCGGGCGCGGGAGATTGATCGCTCAGTTGCTGACGGAAAGTGTTTTGCTCGCCACAATTTCGGGCGGCGTCGCGCTGCTCACCGTGGTGTGGCTCAAGACTTGGCTGCTGAAGTTTGCCCCCGGCGATCTCCCCAGGCTGCAGGAAGTCAGCTTAAGTCCTGGCGTTTTGTTGTTTGCCTTTGCGGTTTCCATTCTGACGGGCGTGCTTTTTGGCATTGCGCCGGCGGTGCAAACGGCGCGTTCCAGCCACGTTGCGAATCTGCGCGAAGGTAGTCGCGGCTCGGGCTCCAGTAAACATCAGATCAAAATTTCCCGCTTCCTTGTGGCCTCGGAGATCGCCTTGTCCTTGATTTTGCTGATCGGCACGGGACTCCTGCTGCGCAGCTTCTGGCATCTGGCGGAAGTCCGCCCGGGATTCGATCCCCACCGTCTCGTCACGACCAGAATCTGGCTGCCCGTGCCAAACGATCCTGCCGAGGATAACTATCCAACCATTGAGAGACGCGCGGCGTTTCTACGGGAAGTTCTCCGCCGGGTCAGCACGCTCCCGGGGGTGGAAGAGGCCGCCCTCGGAAGCCCCAGCAGTCTTCCGATGAGCGCCGCTCACAATCAATTTGCTTTTAGCATCGAGAACCACGCCGCCGACTCCGAACGCGCTCCGGTTGCTGAACTAGTTCCGGTGACTCCCGGCTATTTCCATGTGCTGAAAGCCCCGTTGATCAAGGGACGGGTCTTCAGCGATTCCGACGATTCCAAGGGCCAACCCGTTGCGCTCATCAACGAAACTCTTGCGCGGCGCTACTGGCCCGATGCGGACCCCATCGGACAGCACATCAAAGTGCTGGGAACTGTTCGGCGCGCTCCATCCAAGGATTCTTGGACGACCATCGTCGGAGTCATCGGCGACATGAAGTCCGATGGGTTCGACGCGGTGGCCGCGCCGGACATTTACGTTCCGGAATTTCAATTTCCCACGTATGGCTCGGTGGTCTACCTCCGCACCGGCGCCGATCCGGCATCCTTGGGGGCCGCAGTTCGCCAGGAAGTGCAGAGCGTTGACCCGACAATTCCTGTTTTCAGTGTGCAAACGATGGACGAAGTAATTTCAACATACCTGGCCCAGCGCCGGTTCGCGCTTGAGTTGCTGGGAATTTTCGCCGCCGTCGCCCTTTTGCTGGCATCCATCGGAATTTATGGCGTGATGGCCTACACGTTCAGCCAGCGCACCAATGAAATCGGTATCCGCATGGCCATGGGCGCGCAGCGCATCGATATTCTAAAAATCGCCGCCAGCGAAGGCGCCGTTGTCGTCGCTTTGGGAATCGCCGGCGGAATTCTTGGTTCGGCGGTCGTCACCCGCTTCCTGCAGTCCATGCTTTTCGAAGTCAAAACGAGTGATCCAGCGACCTATCTGGGTATCTCGGCGTTGCTCGCGGCCGTAACCCTTCTCGCCTGCCTGGTCCCCGCTCGCCGCGCCACCCGCGTTGATCCGCTGATCGCGCTTCGCCAGGATTGACGGCTCTTGCAAACGAGAAGCGTGAGAAGCAGCGTACGCAGCTCGTCGCAAGTGTATTCATTTCAAAAAACACTGCGGGTGATGTAGCTTGCTCTTGAAGTCTCGGCCTCGTTTGCCGTTCATCCGCCCGGTGGTTTCGTGCCACTCGCCGCTCCAACGTATAATGTGCACTCAACTTCAGGAGAGCACAGGATGAACTATCGCCGTTTTGGCCGCACCGGATGGAATGTCAGCGAAATTGGCTATGGGATGTGGGGGCTGGCGGGCTGGACCGGCTCGGACGACGCGGAATCGCTCGACGCGCTGCAGCGCGCGGTCGAGCTCGGATGCAATTTCTTTGATACGGCGTGGGCCTACGGCGACGGCCGCAGCGAACAAATCCTCGGCAAAGTCCTGCGCGCGAATTCCGGCAAGAAACTCTACGTGGCTACAAAAGTTCCGCCGAAGAACCTCCGCTGGCCCGCCCGTCCCGAGTATTCGCTCGACGACTCTTACCCTCCCGCGCACATTTTCGAGTACGTCGAAAAGAGCCTGGCCAATCTCGGCGTCGAAACGCTCGACCTGATCCAGATTCACACCTGGGAGGACGGCTGGCTCGACGACGGCCGGTTCATCCGCGCCATCGAGAATCTTCGAGACAACGGCAAAGTTCGCGCCGTCGGCATCAGCCTCAATCGCTGGGAGCCCTGGAACGGCCTACGCGCCGTGCGCGCCGGCATCGCCGATGCCGTGCAGGTCATCTACAACATCTTCGATCAAAATCCCGAGGACGAACTTTTCCCCGCCTGCCGCGAAAAAGATGTCGCGGTCATCGCGCGCGTGCCTTTCGACGAAGGCTCACTGACCGGCACGCTCACGCTCGATTCCACGTGGCCGAAAGGCGACTGGCGCAACACCTATTTCGTTCCGGAAAACCTCAAGGCCAGCGTGGCCCGCGCGGATGCTCTCAAACCTTTGGTTCCCGCTGGCTCGACGCTGCCGGAAATGGCCTTGCGCTTTATCCTCAACAACAAAGACGTCAGCACCATCATCCCCGGCATGCGCAAACGCCATCACGTCGAATCCAACCTCGCCGCCAGCACCAAAGGTGCGTTGCCCGCGCAGCTCCACGCGCAGCTCCGCCCTCATCGCTGGGACCGCAGCCCCACGAAATGGAGCCAATAGAATCTCCATGGCGAAGACCAACATCCGTCGCGGACAGCGGGGCACAGCCGCCACGGTGAGTTCCCAAATCTGTCATTCCGAGCGAAGCGAGGAATCTGCTTTTGTTTTGGGTTGTAACGCGTAACGAACTACGCGGTTTGTTTTAAAGCGCGCTCAACAAGCGTCAGGCAACGCTCGGCTTGTTCGCGCAACAATTCTTCGCGGTCGCCGCGATCTTTCCGCAAGCTGTGTAATTCGTCGGCAATGGCCAGCGCCGCCAGCACGGCGACTTTTTGCGTATCGACCGTGGCCGTGGCATCCGCGATCGCGCGCATCTTCTCGTCCACGTATGCCGCCAGCTCCTGAACGTATTTCTCGTCCAATTCGCCGCGAATCGCATACAGCTGACCGAAGATTTCGACTTTTACCGGCACGCTCATGGTCGTCCTATGGCTGAAGATAGCACAAACATAGCGCATCCAGCATGGCGGGCAGGAATTGCTTTGGTAGGGGCGCAGCATGCTGCGTCCCTACCATCGAGGCTTCAACATGCGAGTCGGAATGAGAAGCTAGCTCGCGCGAAGTTCGGCGCCGAGGTGCTCTTTGAGGGCTGCAATAATCTTCGCTGAAAAACCGCTGATCTGCGCCTCGGTCAGCGTTGCTTCGCGGCTTTGGAAGGTAACGCGCACCAGGAGCGAATACTTTCCCGCGGGCACATTCTTGCCGCGAAAAAGGTCAGTAGCTTCGATGGAAGAAATCTCGCTGATATTCAGCGCGCGTATGGCTTTTGTGACATCCGAAAAATGCGTGCCATCCGCGAGCAGCAGCGAAAAATCGCGCTCCACGGCGGGGAGTCTCGGCAGCGGTTCATACCGCCGAGCTTCTTTCGCCGCGTGAATCGCGGCATGCACCGGATCGAGCTGCAATTCGGCGAGAAAAACTTCCTGACGCAACTTGAATTTTTCTGCCACGCGCCGCGCCAACTGCCCCGCAGCGCCGAGTTCCTTGCCGTCAAGAAGGACGCGGCCGCGTTTCGCGGGATGCAGCCATTCCGCCCCGCCGTCTTCCCATGACAGACCGCCGGCAAGCGCGCCGATGGCTTCGAGGTCGCCCTTCAAATCGGCAAACGAAAAATCGCGTGAAGTATCGTGCAAACCTTTTTCGCGCGCCTCTCCGGTTGCGCCGATGGTGAGGACGCGCGTTTCGACGGATGCGTGTCCGTTCAAGCGGTAGTGGCGGCCGATTTCGAAGAGACGGACGTTTCGCTGGCTGTGATTCAAATTCCACTCGAGCGCCGCGGCCATCGTTACCAGGCCCGTCGAGCGCAGAACACTGGCTTCTTCCGAAAGAGGATTTGCGAGCCGCGCGGGCTGCGCATCCGCGGGACGAAACAACGCGTCGCGCTCTTCGGCGACGTGCGGGATGGTCAGAATCTCGCGATAGCCGAGGCCAATCAGGCGTTCACGCACGCGGGATTCCGCATCGTAATTCGGCAAACGCGCCGCGCCCTGCCGCGCAGCGGGCAATCGTGGAGGAAATTTGTCGAGCCCGAAGATTCGCGCGATTTCTTCGATCAGATCGATTTCGCGTTCGACTTCGGCGCGCCATGATGGCTGCGTGCATTCCCATGCCGCGAGAAGAGAGCCTGCCGCGCCGCGGTTCTGGTCGACACGCACGGGCGCAAAGCCCAGCGCGCTAAGGATCGCCTCGATTTCCTTGTCCGGAACGTCACCGCCCATCACGCGCAGAATTTCCGCGCGCGTCACACGGATTTTTTTCGGCGCGCGTTTTCCCGGATACACATCGACCACGCCGGAAAGCAATTCACCGCCGGCAAGCTGCAAAATCAATTCCGCGGCGCGCCGTGAAGCCAGTTCGGCCATTTCCGGGTCGGCGCCGCGTCCGAAACGCGTGGACGCTTCGGTGTGCAATTTCAAGGAGCGCGCCGCGCGGCGGATGGAAATGGGATCGAACCACGCACACTCGAGCAAAACGTTTTTTGTGGAAAACGAGATTTCCGTTTCCGCGCCGCCCATGACGCCGCTGCCGATGGCGCGCGAACCGTTGCCATCGCACACCATGCACATGTTCGGATCGAGAGTGCGCTCGACGCCGTCCAGCGTTCTCATTTTTTCGCCGGCCCTGGCTTTGCGCATGACGATCTTGTGATCGCGCACTTTGTCGTAATCGAACGCATGCATTGGGTTGCCGATTTCGAGCATCACGTAGTTGGTCACGTCGACGACGTTGTTGATGCTGGCGACGCCCGAGGCTTCCAGGCGATCTTTCAGCCATTTTGGTGAGGGCTGTATTTTCAAGCCGCGAATCACGCGCGCGGTGTACCGGCCGCAGAGTTCGGGCGATTGAATTTCGACGCGAATCGCTTCGCTTGCCTTGGCGGCAGACTCACTTAGCTTCGGCGCGATGTGTTTCAGCGGAATCTTGTACACAGCCGAAACTTCTCTCGCGATTCCCAGATGGCCGAGGCAATCCGGGCGATTGGAAGAAACTTCCGCATCGATTACTGCGCCGTGCGGGCCGTTTTCGATGCCGCCGATGTTGGTGCCGGAAAGCGCGAGGCGCGAGGCGAGTTCCTGCGGCGGCGCCGTGACATCGACAAATTCTTTCAGCCAGTTGTAAACGACCTTCATGCCTTAGCCTTTGCCTGCTTGCAGATGTCCGAAATAGATTCGCGTGAAATACTGCATGCGTACTACGCCATTCGCCGCCCCGGCGCGAAAAATTCTTTCCAGCTCCGCCATCATGGGCGCGAAATTCGGATGTCCTTCCAGGGGCGCATAAGAGCTGCTGCGCAAACGGCCGGAGAGTCCGTCCCAATCCAAAAGCTGTTCGTTCGGCAGATCCTGCTCGACGAAAGCGCTTTCGCCAAAGAACTTGCGAATGTGAGCCGCGTCCGGATAGGCATCCTTCACGCGCGTGTAATCGCTGCCAAAGCGAACCAGGAGATCTTCGTAGTCGCGGCCGAATTGTGTTTCTTCCATGCGGCGATCGTTCCAAACGACGACGACCCAGCCACTTGGTTTGAGAATGCGCACAAATTCGCGGCGCGCGGCGTTGGGCTCAAACCAGTGGAAAGCCTGGCCGGCTGTGACGAAATCGACGGACGCATCGCCGAGCGTGGATGCTTCCGCGGAGGCGTTCACGCTGGTGAAATTTTCGAAGGCGTGCAAATACTCTTCGCCAGCCTGGCGCATTTCCGCGTTGGGCTCAACGCCGAAGACGCGATTGCCGTTTTCCAGGAAAAGTTTGCTGAGCAGTCCCGTGCCGGAGCCGAAATCTGCGATGACGTGCTCGGGGCGCAGCGCGCATTCGGCACGGAGGAGTTCGAGAAGCGCCGCGGGATAGCCTGGACGGTAGCGGACGTAATCCGCCACGCGATTCGAGAAGCGCTGTTTGGAATCGGCAAATGTCATAACAAAATAAAAACTCTCTTTGAACCGCGGAAGTGGCTCAAGGTTCCGGCATCTCCTCATCGAGGAGTGCGCTGAACGTCTCGTACCAATCGTAGTGGCGGTCAAAAAAGTGAAAAAGGCCATCGTGGAGAAACCCGGCGCGGACGGAAGCGGTCTGTCCGGCGTACTCGCGAAATTCCTCGAGACGGGCGTTGCGGTCGTTGACCCAATCGGCCTGGGATTCGTTCAGCTCGCGGCCTTCCTCGACGCTCAGAACATTTTCGTCAATCAGTTCGGATGTGAACGCAACCCAATCTACATAGATGACGCGAAGTCCCAGCGACTTCGCAACCTGCAAGAAAGCGGTGGGGTCGGATTCCAGCTCCGGGTTCCAGGAAAGCTGCGGAAGATTGTCGCTCGGAAATGCGCCGTAGAAGGGCGTGAATCCTTCGCGCCGGATGGCGTCGACGATGCGGTCTTTCAGGACGGCAAGTTCGTCGGTCACGGAAGCACCTCCGATGCAGGCGAGATTGCGGGCAAAGTGATCATGGGAATTGCCGCAAGAAACGCACGTCATTTTGGAAAAAGACCTGAATATCGTCGATGCCATATTTCAGCATGGCCAGGCGGTCCATACCCATTCCGAAAGCGAAGCCGTTTACTTTTTTGGCGTCGTAGTTGACGAAGCCGTAGACGGCGGGATCGACCATGCCCGCGCCAAAGAGTTCGATCCAGCCGGCGCCTTTGCATTTTCCGCAGGTGCCGCCGGAAGCAGCCGTGCCGCTGCCGCCGCAGAAAATACACGAGACATCGAACTCCACGGACGGTTCGGTGAACGGAAAATAACTGGGACGAAAACGCGTTTTCACGCCGGGGCCGAAGAACTGCTTAACGAAATACTCGATGGTGCCGGTGAAATCGCAGAAGGTGATGTCGGTATCGACGGCCAGGCCTTCGACTTGATGGAAAGCGAAAGAATGCGTGGCGTCGGGATTGTCGCGGCGATAGACCTTGCCGGGAACAATGACGCGTACGGGCGGCTTCTGCTTTTCCATGGTGCGGATTTGCATGGGAGAAGTGTGCGTTCGAAGCAAGAGCGGAGTGGGCGCGCCTTTCGGCAGATCGATGTAGAAGGTGTCCATATCATCGCGGACGGGATGGAATTCCGGAATGTTCAGCGCTTCGAAATTGTAGTAGGGCGTTTCGATTTCCGGTCCTTCGACGACGGAGAAGCCGATGGAGACGAAGATGTCTTCGACATCCTGGAAGACCTGGCGGATCAAATGATGGGAGCCGATCGGGCGAACTACGCCGGGAAGAGAGAGATCGACACGCTCACGGGCTAACGCCGATTCTTCCGTGCCGGATTCAATGGCCACGCGGCGTTCCTCGATTTTGGCTTCGACGTGCGCGCGCAATTCGTTGAGGCCCGCGCCGACCGCGCGCTTCAGTTCGGGAGTGGCGGGCTTCAGCCAGTTGTCGGTGATTTGTGACAGAACGCCTGATTTGCGTCCTAGCCATTCGACCTTGCTAACACCCAGGTCCGTTTCATCGACGCACGCTACGATTTCGCTGTCAAAAGCGATCCGCAGGTTTTGGAACTGCCCCGCAACCTTATCTGGATCATTGCCTACCAACTGCTCAAGCGGCTGGCTCGCTGTGAGACGGATGTTGATAAGCGAAATGAGATTATCGAGGTCCCGGCGTACGATCTCCTGGAGGCCGGCGGGCGCGGCCGCGACCCAGTTTTCATTTATTCGGGCACGAATTGTGCCTACCGGGCCCAGCCATTCACTACGGACGCTTTGCCAATTACGCTGCTCCGAAGCCCGAGCCAAATCCGCAATGAAGCGAGCGCGGAGCTGGTGGAAAAGCATCGCGATTGCCGCGGCATCCGCGGCGCCGAGATCGAGAAGTGTTTTTCTTGTCGGGTCGTCTGTGTTCGGCATATTTAGCGAGATACATTACACCGTAGGGGCACGATATATCGTGCCCCTACGGAAGAAAAGTAATACGTATCAGCAAGAGCCGAGACGCGGTGGCCGCGCGGGCGGGGCAAGCCCCGCCCCTACGCCTTTTTTGCTTTTGCTGGCGGTGGGGCGGCGGCTTTGGCTGTCGCTACGAGCGAAGCGAAAGCTGCTGCGTCCTTTACGGCGATGTCCGCGAGAACTTTGCGGTCCAGGACCACGCCGGCGGTTTTCAGGCCGTGGATCAACTGGCCGTAGGTGAGGCCATTGAGGCGCGCGGCTGCGCCTACGCGCTGGATCCACAGGCGGCGGTATTGGCGTTTCTTGACGCGGCGGTCGCGCTTGGCGTAGCGGTCGGCGCGATTCGCGGCTTCCTGTGCGGATTGGTACAGCTTGCTCTTTGTGAGGAAAAAGCCTTTGGTCCTTTTGAGGTACTTCTTGCGCCGTGCCCGGCGTTTTGTACCGCGTTTTACGCGTGCCATGGGTTTTTCTCCTTTGAATTTTTTCGCAGCTGCGGCGGAGACGTTGGCCAGATTTTTGTTTTGCGGAGTTGGGAACCCCGCACCTACAAAACCTTGCTCGCATCAGACCGCTGCTAGCGATTTTTGGGAGACAAACAGGGCGCGCTCACGCGCGAATAGACGCGTCACGCAACGGGTTTGTCTCCGATGGGCCGGGCTAAAGCCCGGCCTCTACATATGCCCCGGCATGGCCAGGGCGAACCGGCCGGCGGGCACCCGTGAAGCGCCGCCTGGCGCGATTTGCAGAGCTTGCGCTCCGCATCTTCATTGAAGAGCGCAAACTGAATTGCCGCGCTTCAAGAAATTCATTTTGGGCTGACGGTTAGAGGGCAACCCTCTGAGGAATCGTCAGCCGCAGAAAGGGCGCAGCAAGCTTGCGCTACTACAAAGAAAATCAAAAGCCGTAGGGCAGCATCTGCCGCGTCTTGAGCATATCGGCCTTGCTCACAAGAGTCAGCTTTTTGAGCTTGCGCATGCGGCCGGGCTTTTTCGTGCCCAGCAAGTGGCGCTTGCCAGAGTGCATACGCTTGATTTTGCCGGTGGCGGTGATCTTAAAGCGCTTCTTCGCGCCACGGTGCGTCTTCAACTTCATTTTCGGTTTCGATCTGTTTCTTGGCATAGCCTAAAGCTTCTCCTCAGCGGGCGAGCTCCCTTTTTTGATTCTGCTCAGGGTAAACAAGCCCCAACCCAATGCGTTTTTTTACATCGCGCGAAATCTTGCGCTGATTCCTGCGAATACTACGCGTTGACCGTTTGCTGTCCCGCCGGCTTCGGCAGGGTCACGCCTTTTTTCGGCGCCAGCAGCGCTACCAGGACGTTGCCTTCCATGCGCGGCATGGTTTCGATCTGGCAAAAATCGCCGATCTCCACGAGCAAGCGGTTCATCTTCGCGCGGCCGACTTCCTGGTGCGCCATTTCGCGCCCGCGATGAAAAATCATCGCGCGGACTTTGTGGCCTTCGCCGAGAAACCGGATAATCTGGTTCTTGCGAACCTGATAATCGTGCTCCGCGGTGGCTGGCCGGAACTTTACTTCCTTGAGCTGCGAGCCACGGCTGCTCTTGCGCTGCTCGTGCGCTTTTTTATTGGCTTGGTAAAGATACTTGCCGTAGTCGGTGATTTTGCAAACTGGCGGGTCCGCCGTCGGCGAGATTTCCACCAGGTCGAGGCCCTTTTCGCGCGCCAGCTTCACCGCTTCGAATGGCTGCATGACGCCGAGCTGGCCGCCTTCTTCATCAATGACCCGGATCTCGCGTGCCCGAATCCGCTCGTTGACGCGGACGCGGTCACTTTGCTGCCGGAAATTCCGTTCTGCGATATTTCCCCCTAACCCACGACTTTTCGCGCAGCCGCTGAGCGGCTAATTCTATGTGCGACCGCGAAGCGGCCGACAAGCACCAGTGATTTCGGGAAAGCGAGGCCTCGCTCCCGAGTCCATCCACCCAAGTCCCAACAGCCCAAAAGCACACTGGGACGGGCTTCAAAGTATAGCATGCGTCTGCCGACTTCCGGCAAGTGGCAAAGCGGTATCGAAAGGCCTGGAATTCGCCAACCCCAAGAGTTCTGGATCATAGGCTGATTTGCGCTGCATTTTGGCCGCGCTTGCTGAGGTAGTGGTGCCAGAACATGCGCGCGGCTACGGCGCGCCAGGGCTTCCACGGTGCGCTCATTTTTTCGAGCTTTTCGGGAGACGGGCGCTTGCGTAGGCGTTTTACTTCTTGAACGGCGATGGCGAGCGCTAGATCGCCGACGGGCCAGATGTCGGGACGGCGCAGGGCGGACATGAGATAAATGTCCGCGGTCCAATTGCCGACTCCTTTAAGCGCGATAAGTTTTTCGCGCACGTGATCGTCAGGGAGTTCGTGCAACGTGTGAAGGGCGAACTGGCGTTTTTGGATGGCTTCGGCGAGCAGCCGCGTGTACAGAGTCTTTTGGCGGCTAAAGCCCAGGACGCGCATTTCGGCTTCCGTCAATTTCAGAAAGCGGCCAGGCGTCAGGGGCTTCACAGCTTTCTGCAATTTGCCGAACAACGCGCGCGCCGATGCCAGCGACACTTGCTGCTCGAGAATAATGTAGACGAGCGTGGGGAAGCCGGGTTCGCGCACCCAGAGCGGCGGCGGGCCGTATTTCGTGACTACCTCCGCCAGGTCACTGTCAATGCGCGCCAATTCACGGACGCCCAGAGCGAAGATTTCCTCGCTCAGAATGATTTGAGGTGTTGGCACGGCGTGAGCGCTTCCAGTTCCAGACAATATTTCGGAATTTAACTGGTCGCGCGGCTCGTGACTTCTTCTTGCAGCGCCGCGACGACTTCGGCGAGCGGCTTGGGGCCGAGGTCGCCTTTGCTGCGATGGCGGACGGAGACGGTGCCGGCTTCGGCTTCTTTGGCGCCCACTACGAGCATGTAAGGAATTTTCTGCATCTGCGCGTCGCGGATTTTCGCCGGAAGTTTTTCGTTGCGGTCGTCGAGATGCACGCGCATGCCGTGGCGCTTCAGGTTTTCGGAGACATGTTTCGCGTAGTCGATCACTTTTTCACTGACGGGACAGATTTCGACTTGCACCGGCGCAAGCCACAACGGAAACGCGCCGGCATAGTGCTCGATCAGAATGCCGAAGAAGCGCTCGACGGAGCCCAACAGCGCGCGGTGCACCATCAACGGCTGATGCTTGGCGCCGTCCTCGCCCACGTATTCCAGGCCGAAGCGCGCGGGTAAATTGAAATCAAACTGCACGGTGGTGAGCTGCCAGGGGCGGCCGATGGCGTCGATGAGTTTCACATCGATCTTCGGGCCGTAGAACGCGCCTTCGCCTTCCATTCTTTTATAGGGTATGTTCATGCCCTTCATGACACCGGCGAGCGCGGATGAGGCGTGGTGCCAATCTTCGGGCTTGCCGGGGTAGTTTTCAGGATGGGTAGGGTCCCAATCCGAAAGTTCGACTTCGAATTTATCGAAACCGAAATTCTTCATGACCGCAAAAGCGAAGTCCATGCACGCTTCGACCTCGGCTTCGATCTGCGAAGGCATGCAGAAAATGTGTGCGTCGTCCTGCGTAAAGCCGCGCACGCGCATCAAGCCATGCAGCACGCCGCTGCGCTCGTAGCGATACACGGTGCCGAGCTCCGCCAGCCGCACGGGCAGCTCGCGATAGCTTTTCAGCTTGGATTTGAAAATCAATATGTGGCCCGGGCAGTTCATGGGCTTGAGCTGGTAGTCGGCTTTTTCGACCTCCACCGGGCCGAACATATTTTCTTTGTAGAAATTCGTGTGCCCGCTGGTTTTCCAGAGGTCCAGCCGCATGATGTGCGGGGTGTAGACAAGGTCGTAGCCGCGCTTCAAGAGTTCGTCGCGCAGCCAGTCCTCGACGATTTTACGGATGAGGCCGCCCTTCGCGTGCCAGAAAATGAGGCCGGGGCCGGCTTCTTCCTGAATGCTGAATAGATCTAGCTCGACGCCGAGCTTGCGGTGATCGCGGCGCTTGGCTTCTTCCAGGCGGTGCAGATATTCGTCGAGCTCTTTTTGCGTGAAGAAGCACGCGCCATAAATGCGCTGCAGCTGCGGATTGCCCTCTTGCCCCTTCCAGTAAGCGCCGGCCACGCTCATCAATTTAAAAGCGGTGATGCGTTTCGTCGAAGGAATGTGTGGACCGCGGCAGAAGTCGATGAATTTTCCCGTGGTGTAAAATGACACCATCAGCTCGTCGGCTTTTTCTTCCACCAGTTCGCATTTGAAAATCTGATCGCTCTTTTTGTAAAGCTCGATGGCTTCCGGCTTGGGAATGAGTTTACGTTCGTTCGGCAAATCCTGCGCCGCCAGCTCGTGCATCTTCTTTTCGATCTTTGCCAGATCATCCTGCGTAAAGGGCTCTTCGCGCAGGAATTCATAGAAGAAACCGGTATCGATCGGGGGCCCGATACCAAGCTTCACGTTCGGATAAAGCTCCAGCACCGCCGCAGCGAGCAAGTGCGCGGCCGAATGGCGAAAAACAAAGAGCGCGTCGGGATCTTTTTCCGTGAGGATTTGCAGCCTCACGTTGTGATCGAGCGGCCGGCGCAAGTCCACGAGCGCGCCTTCGTCGGGCGCGTTGGGCAAAGGGTCTCCGTTCGTGGCGATAACGCGCGCTACCAGCGCGGCATCGGCCAGGCGCGGGGAAATTTTCCGCGCAATTTCCGCGGGCGTAGTGCCTTTAGGGACTTCCTGAACCTTGCCGTCCGGCAGTGTGACTTGAATCTGCTCCATGATTTTCTTCACCTGGAAGGAGAAACTCTAAGCTTATCGGCGCCTTCCACAGCGGTCAAGGCAGAGGGAGGCAGAGAAGGAGAGATGGAAAGCCAGCGTCATTCGATTCGACGTGCGGGGTCGCTTTTGGTGACCGTGCTTCGTCCAGGCCGAGCCTCAAGGTAAACTGATTTGCTGGCACAATGCCTGCTCAAATTTCCGAGGGCCTAGCATGAAACGTTCTGCGGTTTCGATTGTTCTACTAATACTGTGGCTGTGCGTCCGAAGTCTTGCGGCTCAGGAGCCCAAGGCTCTTCCGCAGGCCGACGATCGCTATAAGGCCGACATCCTGCTGGTGGTCGCGCATCCGGACGATGAAGGTGCGGCCACGCCGTATCTGGCGCGCGCCCTGGATGAAGGCAAGCGCGTCGCCGTGGTTTTTGGCACGCGAGGAAGCAGCGGCGCAAACGAAGCCGGCGCCGAACAAGCCGCCGCGCTTGGCGAGATCCGCGAGATCGAGGCGCGACAGGCGCTCGAGACGCTCGGCATCACCAACGTTTGGTTTCTTGGCGGACGGGACACAGCTTCGCAGAATGTTTTACAATCCCTGGCGAATTGGGGCCACGGCGCATCGCTCGAACAACTTGTTCGGCTGGTGCGCTTGACGCGCCCGGAGGTCCTCCTCACGTTTTTGCCGGGCACGTTCATCGGCGAAGACCACGGCGATCATCAAGCCTCCGGTGTACTGGCCACCGAAGCATTCGATCTCGCGGGCGATCCCGCTGTTTTTTCCGAGCAGGTCGCGGCTCCCATGCGCCGCCTCGAGCCGTTTCTCGAAAATCTGCGGCCCTGGCAGCCTAAGAAAATCTATTATTTCCCCGATGCGGACCGGGAAGAGATTTTTCGCGGCACGGGACCGCAGTATTCCGTAAAAGAAATCTCGAAGTCCTCGAAGCAAGCCTACTGGCGGCGCGCCCTGGAATCGTTTCGCGCGCACCAGACGCAAGCGAAGGGCTTTCTCGATTCCATCTCCAAAATGGACGAGGCGCAGCTCGAAAAAATGGTGCTTTCCGACGGGGGCTGGGGCGATGCGCTCCATTTCGTGCTCGGAAAGTCGGTCGTTGGCGGCAGCGTGACGGGCGAAATTTTCGAAGGCGTCACGCCGGGCGTAATTCCCTTCGCGCGGCCCGAGGTTTCCTCGGACCCTGCGCGGCCGGAAGTCTCTGTCGAACTGGCGGGCCCGTGGAGCTACTACTCCGAGTTTCGCCGTGCACACGGGCTGACGAATCTCCCGCACCCCGAGCCTCCGGAAATCGCTCTGCAGGCCCCGGGATCGCTCGTGATTCCCTTATGGCTGCGGAACGAGACGTCGCGTGCGCGCGAGGTCACTTTGTCCGTAACTCTGCCTGCGGGCTGGACCGTGCAGAGCGGCGAAGGGCATTTCTCTGTCGCGCCAAAACAAACCGCTGCCGCGCGAATCGAAGTGAATTTGCCGGCGCCGCCAGATCCCGCCACCAAGAAACAGGAGCTTCAGGAAGTCACGGTTCGCGCCGAATCAAATGGTCAGGTGATTGGTATCGTGAAATTGCACTTCGAACTGCGGAAACGCGCGCTCCCGCAGTAGCCTTGATCGTCATTTTTTCCCGCGAGCCGCTTCCATGGCTTCCCACGCTGCTTCCGGAAGGATCAGCAAGTCGTTGAATTCGCCGGCTCCGCGCAGCCACTGCCCGCCGTCGATGACCACGCACTCGCCGTTGATGTACTCGGCCATGTCGCTCAGCAGAAACGCCGCGAGATTGGTGAGTTCCTCGTGCCGCCCGAAGCGTTTCATCGGATGCTTTTCCTTGCCGTGTTCTTCGAACTGTTTCGAGGGCATCAGCCGCGACCACGCTCCCTCGGTGGGGAACGGTCCCGGCGCAATCGCGTTCATGCGGATGTGATACTTCGCCCACTCCACCGCCAGCGACCTGGTCAGCGCCAGCACTCCGGCCTTCGCGCACGCCGAAGGGACCACAAACCCGGAGCCGGCGTTCGACGCCGCATAGGTCGTCACTATATTCAGGACGTTGCCGCCGAGTTTTTGCGCGATCCACCGCTTGCCGAAGATTTGCGTGCAATTGAAACTGCCGTGGAGCACGATGCCGACCACGGCGTTGAACGCATTGGGGGTGAGCTTCTCCGTGCGCGCCATGAAATTGCCGGCGGCGTTGTTCACCACCGTGTCGATGCGGCCGAACTGCTCGTCAGCCTTGGCCGCTACGGCTTCGACTGCCGTGTAGTCGCGGACGTCGCACGTCGCATAGGCCGCCGCGCCACCAAGCCGGTGAATTTCGTCGCGGACTTCCTTTAACGGCTCTTCGCGCCGGCCCACGAGAAACATCCGCGCGCCAAGCTCCGCAAAACGCAACGCCATCGACCGCCCCAGCCCCGTCCCGCCGCCGGTTAGAAGAATCGCCCGGTCCTTCAACAAGTCTTGCTGAAACACGGATCACCGCCTCGCGCGAGAATGACCGAGATTCTAGTGCATCGCTGGAAAACGTGCTTGATTTTCGACGGATTCATTCAAACGGCTTGCGATGGATCGTAAGGTTGGAACTTTAGGTTGAGCCGGGAAGGACAAACCAGGAAGTGCTTCTACTCTTGAGGCTTTATTTCCGCGGGAATCAGGCGTCCCATGGCTTTGGCGTACTCGATTCCATAGAGCGAGCTTTCCGGGAATTCCTCGCTCAACTCCCGCAGCAGTTTCTGCGCCAGCACATTCTGTTTTTCGCGCCGCGCGGAGAGCGCCAGCAGGATTTTCGCGAACGGCTGCAAGTATCGCCCGCAATCCGCTGTTTTCCCCAGTTGCTGCATGCCGAGCTTCTTGTCGCCGTGAATTCCCCCGAACCACAGCATGAAACGCGCACCGCTCGAAAGGCTCCCGATTATGTAATTCGCCGAGCCCAGCGCGACGTACGCATCGTTCGCGTCCGACTGCTCCGCCAGAAGCAGCTTCGCGTACTCGTTGGCTTCCTTGAGCCGCTTCAAGCTGTCCAGACGCTTCTTCTTGAGAATCATGTCGGCGTTGGATTCCATTCCCGAAGCCAAGGTCTGCGCGAATAATCCTTCGGGGTCCTTCGGGTTCTTCTCGAGACGCTGCCTGGCAAGATCGCGCGCCTTGTCCAGCGCGGTCTGGAAGCTGTCCATGCGCGCGGGATCTGGCTTGCCGTCGATTCCGTTGAGAAATTTTTTTTCATTGAGGAAGAAATCGCTGCTAAGTACGCCCTGGCGGAAGAGTTCCTCGAAGAGATAGCTCGCGGCTAAGGCGACTTCCCCGAATGGCTCGGTGGGATGCTCGGATTCCCATTTGTCAAATTTTTCGCGCGCTTCGGGAAACTTCTGCGCGTACAGGAGATGAAATCCCTCCTGCAACTCCGGAACGGAGGTAAATGCCGGGCTGGCTGCGTCCGCGGGCGCCGCGGAGAAGCCCCGCGCTGGCACCAGCAGCACAAGCAGAAACAGAAGATGAATTCGCCGAAGCATTTGCCCTTATTTCCCCGTCATCAACGCTTTCGCTAAAACAACCCCGGCAGGAACCGCGGTTTTCCCGACATGGCCGCGCGGTAGTCCGGATTCGCGAAAAGCACGCGCTCTTCGGTCGAAAGCCGCTGCGCGAGAACCGCAATGTGCGCCACCGACCCGGCAATCGCCGTAATCCACGCGGTGTGCATCAACGGCAGGGCCAGCATTTCCGCAAAGACCGCCGCATAGTTAGGATGCCTCACAAAGCGAAAAGGACCAGTCGTTACTACGCCCAGGCGCGTCGAATCCATTACCTGTACGTTCCAGTGCTCGCCTAGGGTGCGAATGACCCACCAGCGCATGGCATTGGCCGCCAGGAAAATGAGAAACATCACCGTGGCGAGAATCGGCAAGAACGGCCGATGGAGGAATACCACTTCCAGAGCTGCGCCGAGGAGGACTGCGGTGTGCAGAGCGACCATCCACCGGAACCTCGGCTCGTCGACTTTCGCCGCGCCTCGCGCCACCATGGTTGCTTGGTGCCGCTTCGAAATGCGCAGCTCCACGAGCCGCAGCAGCCCCACAGCCAGCAGCAGCGCCAAATACGCGATGACACTCAGTTCCATTGCAGCAGCAGGAACTCCGCGCTGAACCCCGGGCCAAAGGCCGCAGCCATGGCGTACTCACCGGTCTTCAGCGGCTTCTTCTCCAGCCATTCCTGCAAAATGAAAAGAATCGTTGCACTCGAGAGATTACCGACGTTCGCGAGGATGTCCCAGGACGGCTGCGTCTGGCACTTCTTCAACCCCAGGGACTCTTCCACGTTACCCAGCAGCCGCGCGCCGCCAGGATGCAGGATCCAGCCCTTTATGTCTTCTTGTTTTCGTCCGTGCCGCTCGAGAAAACCATGCACAAGGCCGCGGATTTTCTTGCCGATCATCTCGGGAACATCCTTGGCCAGAAGAATGTGGAATCCCGAGTCACGCAGGTCGAATCCCATGGCCCCCAGCGAATCGGGGAAGGTGTACGTTTCCGAGACCAGAATTTTTGGTCCCGGCACTTCTTTGCTCCTTACGATCACGGCGGCCGCGCCATCGCCGAACAAAATCGACGATATGAGGTTGGCTTGCGAAATGTCCTTGCGCTGAAAGGTCAACGACGGCAGCTCCACCGCGATAATCAGCACGTTCCCGCCCGGATGCGCCTTCAAATAATCCGCCGCGCGCCCCAGCGCCATCGCTCCCGCGGCGCAGCCCAGCTCGGTGAACGGCATTCGGCGCACGTTCGAACGAAAGCCCATCAGGTTGATGAGATGGGCGTCCAGCGAGGGGATCATGAAGCCGGTGCAAGACACGGTTATGATCAGATCGATTTCGTCCGCTTTAAGCCCCGCGCGCTCCAGACACTTTTCCGCGGCTTCGCGCCCCAGCTTTATCGCGTGCTCGATGTATTCATCGTTGGTCTTGGACAAAGCGCGCGGCTCGACCGTGTACTCTATGGGAAAGATCGCATGCCTCAGGTGAACCTGGGCGTTGTCCACGATGCTCATCATGGCTTCGAGCTTGCGTTCGGGAATGTCGAAAACCCGCCCCATGTAATATTTCACGTCATCGCGCGTAATAGTGTGTGGGGGCAGGGCCGTCGCCGTCGCGGCAATGGTGCAATGTTGTGGCAACGATGCTTCCCGTGTGGCTTGAATGCTCAAGAATTTCACCTGTCTAGCCGGCCCTTATGTCCGGCGGCTGCTAGCGGACAGCCTGTTAAGTCCTTTGAATGCAGCGAGGCTAAGCCACTCTGCAAGTGAGGCCTAAAGTTTATAACATTCCCGGCCCCAAATGCGCCAGTTTGCCCTCGCCGTAACACCCATCAGCCAAGTCCTATTCATTTATGATTCATCTGCTCGTATCCGTTTTGTACGATGCGCGACTGGCCTTGAGGTATCCTAAATCTCACACACTGAACCAAACACCAACGGCTCACCAAAGTTTTCCCTTGCCACGCCATTCGCTCGTTTCGGGCCGTAAGCCTTTTGTTTGCTTCGGGGGTGTTCGCGTGGGGAAACGAAGCGCCTCCGCAGCTGTGTTCTAGGCCCATGGCTTTACATAAACGGACATCCAGTTGAATCTATTCCCGGCTCAGCGCAGCCCGACTTGTCCTTTTGCGGATTCGACAAGTTTCCCTGAGTCATAACCCACGCCATCTTTGAACACGATGGTAACTTTTTCTATGTCCTTGATGTTTGCCGAGGGGTCTCCCCGAATCACCACGACGTCGGCCATTTTCCCAGTGGCGAGCGTGCCGATTTTGTCCAATTCTCCCAGGAACTCCGCGCCATTCGAAGTCGCGATATGAAGCGCTTCCAGCGGCGTAAATCCCGCTTCCACAAGCAATTCCACTTCGCGTTGGTCCCCGAATCCCGCGATGACGCCGCCGTATCCCGTCGGATCGAGCCCGGCCAGCAACAGTCCCCCTTGTTTTGCGAATTCGCGTTCGAATTCCAATTCTTTCCTGAACAGCGCCGGCCAATCGGATTTCGCGGCGCCATCGGAAACCGCGGAGCGTCTGGTCAAATAAGAAATCCGAGCTTCGGGAGTCATCGCATCGAGCACGCGCGCTTCCAGCGGTGCGCGGTTCGGCACGGATATTTCAAAAACGGGCAGCGTGGACGTGACCGCGACGTGATGTGCCACAAGGTCGCGGATCATTTCTTGCATCGGCCCCCCCATGATGTCCTGATCGAGCAGCGATTTTTTCGCCGCGTTCGGGTCCGGGCACTCACCCGGCTTCTTGCCCGGAAAAAATTCCGTGTCCACAAACAAGCCATGTTCCAAATTGTCGATACCGAGCGCGGCGGCCTCGCGGAAACCAATCGAACAAAGGTGGCCGGTGACTTTGATGCCGTGGGCATGCGCGGCTTTCACGGCCGCTGCCAATTCCGCCGGTGTAATGTTCATGTAGGCTTTGAAGGACGTCGCGCCCTCCGCGATCCAATACTCCACCGTGCGCCGGGCATCCTCCGCATCCACCAGTTGGTGCATCTGTAGCGTGAACGCACCCTGGCCCTCCAGGTACGGCCCGGTCACGTGGATTTTCGGCCCGGCCAGCTTTCCTTCATCAATGGCGCGCTTGAGTTCGAGATCGGCATACGGTTCGACACTTCCCGTCGTACGGATGGAGGTCACTCCGCCTGCGAGATATAGGCGCGGAAAACTGAAGGCATGCTCGGGATAAAGCGGCAGCCCGCCGCCGGGGGCGGGATAGTACATGTGATCGTGCATGCCCACCAGCCCGGGAATCACCGTGTCCCCCGAAAGATCGAGCACTTTTGCGCCGTCAGGAATTTTTATGCTTGCGGCGTCACCCAACGCCGCAATCTTTCCGTCCGCGATGATCAGCGTCTGATCGGCCCGAGCCGGTGCGCCAGTGCCATCGACCACCCGCACATGCTGCAACACGATGACCGGCGCATCTTCCGCCACAAACGCGCGTACACGGGGAGAAAGTTGGGGTTTGGCTTGCGGCCACGAAGCGCCGGGCAAAAGCAGGAGACACAAGATTGCAAGCGCACTTTTTTTCATCGAGCCACCTCGTAGTCGGAAATGATTGCAGCGCGTGGCAGTCTATTCAGTGGAACGCCAGAACACAAGGGCAGCCCGCACGCAAAAAACGCGCCCGCCGGGATAATCTCCCGATTCGTTTGTGATACATTTTCTTCCCGGAGAGGTGACCTGATGTTTCCGCGATTCCTGCATTTGTCTTGCCTTGCGCTCGCTGTTGCTGCTTTTTCTGGCTTGCCATGTACTGCTCAGCAAGCGCCTCTTCGCGCTACGACGGAAGGGGATTTCGTCGTCCACAATTTTCAATTCCACTCCGGCGAATCCCTGCCCGAATTGCGCCTTCACTACACCACTCTCGGAAAGCCCGTGCGGGACGCCAAGGGAAACGTCACCAATGCCGTTCTGATCCTCCACGGCACCGGCGGCTCGGGAAAACAGTTTTTCGCTCCGCAATTTGCCGGCGAACTTTTTGGCCCCGGACAGCTTCTCGATGCCACGAAATATTTCATCATTCTTCGCGACGGCATCGGCCACGGCAAATCTTCCAAGCCCAGCGACGGTCTCCACGCGCATTTTCCGCAGTACGACTACGACGACATGGTCGCCGCCGACTACCGTCTCCTCAAAGACGGCCTCGGCGTCAATCACTTGCGCCTCGTGCTGGGCACTTCCATGGGCTGCATGCACTCTTTTGTGTGGGGAGAAACCTATCCGGACTTCATGGATGCTCTGATGCCGCTGGCCTGCCTGCCCGTGCAAATCGCCGGACGCAACCGCCTCTGGCGCAAGATGACCATCGAAGCCATTCGCAGCGATCCCGATTGGAAAGGCGGTGACTACGCCACCGAGCCGCAGCAAGCGCTGCGTACCGTCACCGATTTCCTGCTCATCGCCGGCAGTGCGCCTCTCGTGATGCAAAAAAATCTGTCCACCCGCGACGCCGCCGACAACTATCTCGACCAGGCCTACAAAAATAATCTCGCGAATCTCGACGCCAACGATTTTCTGTATCAGGTAAGCGCTTCGCGGAACTACGATCCTGCCACGCAGCTCGAGAAAATCAAGGCGCAGGTCATGTACATTAATTCCGCCGACGACTTCATTAACCCGCCCGAACTCGGTATTGCCGAGCGCGAAGTCCAGCACATCAAGAACGCCCGCTTCGTCCTCATTCCCACAAGCGAGCAGACCCACGGCCACGGCACCCATACCTGGGCCGCCATCTGGAAACAATATTTAGCGGAATTGTTGGAAAAATCAGCGCACTGATTTCAATCGCGCGCTGCTGCGCTGGCCTTAGGTAGTAGCCTGGCTGGCGCGAATTTCCTGCCAGCGTCGCGGCCGCTTGTTGGCTTGCAAAACTTTCTTGCGCAAGCGGATGGACTTCGGCGTGATCTCCACGAACTCGTCGTCCGCGATAAATTCAATCGCCTGCTCCAGGCTCAGCTCGCGGTGCGGAATCAGCCGGATCGCCTCATCAGCGCTAGACGACCGCATGTTCGTCTGCTTCTTTTCCTTCGTCACGTTGACGTCCATGTCCTGCTCGCGCGAATTTTCCCCCACGATCATGCCTTCATACACTTCGATCGCCGGCCCGATAAACAATTCCCCGCGCTCCTGAATGTTCCACAGCGCAAACGCCGTCGATGGCCCGCTGCGGTCCGCCACCAGCGCGCCCGTCGGGCGCAACGCCATCTCGCCGCCGTATTCCATCCAGCCCTCAAAAATCGAGTGAATCAGCGCCGTCCCGCGCGTGTCCGTCAGCAATTGGCTGCGCAATCCGATCAGCCCGCGCGACGGAATCTTGAAATCCATCCGCACGCGCCCCGAATTGTGATTGCTCATTTTCAGCATTTCCCCGCGACGGCTTCCCAGCGTTTCCATGATGATGCCGATGAAATTTTCCGGCACGTCGATCACCAGCCGCTCCAGCGGCTCGAGTTTCTTGCCGTTTTCCGTGCGCACCACGATCTCCGGCTTGCCCACCATCAACTCAAACCCTTCGCGCCGCATCGTCTCGATCAGAATCGCCAGTTGCAGCTCGCCGCGTCCCAGGACGCGAAACGATTCCGGCGTCTCCGTATCCTCGACGCGAATCGATACGTTCGTCAGCAATTCCTTCTGCAGCCGGTCGCGCAAATCGCGCGAAGTCAGGTAACTTCCTTCCTTGCCCGAAAGCGGGCTGCTGTTCACCGTGAAAATCATCGCCAGCGTCGGCTCATCGATCAACAGCGGCTCGAGCGGCTGGGGATTCGCAAGATCAACGATGCTTTCGCCGATGGCAATCCCTTCCACGCCCGCAATCGCCACCAGGTCGCCCGCAGGCACTGCTTCCGCTTCGTCGCGCTCCAACCCGCGAAACGTATACAGCTTGGTGATCCGTGTCGTCGCCAGCTTTCCATCCAGTTTGCTGATGCCCACTTCCGAACCGCGCTTCAGCGTGCCGTTGAAAACCCGCCCAATCGCAATCCGTCCCAGGAATTCGCTGTAATCCAGGTTCATCACCTGAATTTGCAGCGCGCCTTCCGGATCGCCCGGCGGCGCAGGAATCGACTTCACGATGGTTTCAAACAGCGGCAGCAAATCCTTCGAGCCGTCGTTCTCTTTGTAGTGCGCCACGCCGTCGCGCGCGTTCGTATACACCACCGGAAAATCCAGTTGGTCTTCCGTCGCGTCCAGGTCGATAAACAGGTCGTAAATCTCGTCCAGCACTTCCTTGGGCCGCGCGTCGGCGCGGTCGATCTTGTTCAGCACGATCACCGGCGGCAGCTTCGCTGCCAGCGCCTTCTGCAGCACGTATCGCGTCTGCGGCAGCGGCCCTTCGCTGGCGTCCACCAGCACCACCACGCCGTCCACCATGCGCAGCGCGCGCTCCACTTCCCCGCCAAAGTCGCTGTGTCCCGGCGTATCCACGATGTTGATCTTGGTGTCGTGAAAGAAGAGCGCCGTGTTCTTCGCCAGAATGGTGATGCCGCGCTCGCGCTCCAGATCGTTCGAGTCCATCACGCGTTCGACAACAGCTTCATTGGCGCGAAAAATCCCGCTTTGCCGCAGCATGGCGTCCACTAGGGTAGTTTTCCCGTGGTCCACGTGCGCGATAATTGCGATATTGCGTATCTCTTTGCTCATGTTCTTGTTAACGTCTGTTTAATCCGCCGCGGCCCCGCCTTCCGGCAGCCACTCGGCGTTCCTGTCCTCTAGAGACAAAAATAGCTGCTGTAACAACCAGCAGCCCGGACGAATCTCCTTTTCCTCTGTTGGCCGCCAGGCGGCCACACATTCTCAGGTGCGGTCGAGCAATCCTTATTTTAACAGAGCTTCCGTGCTACAGCCAGCTTAGTCTCCAGAATTTTTTCGGCCAGTAACAATCTCGTGACACCGTCCGCCGGCTATTCACGCCCGTTTTACGCGGCTCTAACACGGCGGCGCTACCGTCCCTGCAGCAACTACCTTCGTACGGAGGCTGCAAATGAAAGTGTACAGACAGATCTTCTGCGCCAGCCTCTTGGCGGCCGGCGCGATGGCGCTGCTGACGCCGGGAGCCAATGCCGATGACCAAACCAAGACAGGCGCGGGCAATGCTGCGGCGATCGCTTTAGCGAAGAAGTCGCCCATGGTCAGCTCCGCCTATCAATTCCTTCTGGCACAAGCGGCACGCATCAAGGATGACAAACTCCGCAAGGAAACCCTCGACGCGCTCGGCAACGCGGATACCTGTGTCCGCCACCGCGCCCACCTCACCGACGCCCAGAAAGACGCCATCCTGCAAACGCTCATCAGCCAGAAATTGATCAATCCGGCGGACGCGGCCAGCATCGTTGGTGGCGTGAAAGCGGGAGTTTTTCCTGCTCTGCTGGATGATGGAACAGCTTGCCCCAAACTGCCGCAGAAGTTCTTCTCCGCTCCTGGAAGCACCTCGGTCTTCGGCCACCATTCCTATCCCGGCGGCCTCGTGATCCACGAATCGAACAACGACTTCGCGGACATTCATCTCGCGGATGAATACCGCGAAGTTTACGGTCACGCCGGCCGCGACGGCTTCCCCACCATCGACCGCGATGACTTGAGCAGCTTCTCCGCCCCGGAAGGCGACCGCGACTTCGACATTTTCATCGACGAAGATCTCATCATCGGTGCTCCCCTCTGGCACGACTGGGCCAAGCCCATGGTCTTCCAATGGAACGCCAACGGCACGGAATTCATCGAGCTGAATTTCGGCGGCACCGGCGCATTGGACAATTTCGGTACCGCGGGCGACTCGCGCACCGGCGGACACCACATCATCACCATTGCCGAAGAAATGGCTCGCGGCTTGAGCCCCGCGTTTGTCATCACCCAGGCCTGCGCCCATTCCGCGCCCACCAGCGGCAACGAATATAAGGTCGTGAATTGGCTTCGCGCCGGCGCCATCATCGCCCAGATCGATCCCGTAGCCACGGGCTATTTGTCGCCGGATGCCAGCGGCAATTTGCGCCTTCCCGCTCTGCGCCAGCTGGGAAACACTGTCAATTTGAACGCCGCAGGACAGACCAACGTCCTCGCCGAATACACGCTGCACAATCTCTCCGACGCGGACTTCACCTATTCCGGTCCGGCCATCGATATCGACAACGTCATCCTGGCGGCGCTCGCGCCTCAATTTGGCTTCAACCCCGCAGATCCCAACTATTTCCTCAACTTCCGCAATCCTGTCTTCAGCTTCTTCACCGCCGAACGCCTCCTCATCCTCTACTCCGAAAAAGGCATCGAGGGCGTCAAGCGCGAAGTTCAAAAACTTCGTGACGAAGGCATCATCTAACGCGCGGAACATTTCTCCCGCTCACTAAACCGGAACGCAAAGAGGCGGCCTCATGGCCGCCTCGTTCTGGCTTGGAATCCGCCATGCGGGCGTGTCCCAGCCTGCTGTCTCCAAGCACCTCACGGTGTTGAAGAGGCCAAGCTGGCACGGTGCATTCCCGCACGCCGGCTGAAACCGTTGCCCGGGGCCCCTGCCTAAATATACCTTGACACGTATATACTCCGTAGAGTATACGAAGGGCATGGAATCGGTATTCGAAATCATTGCGGAGCCGAACCGCCGGGCGATATTGAGCCTGTTGGTCTCGTCACAACAGTCGGTGGGAGAGATCGAGCATCTACTTCGTATGCCTCAGCCCACCGTGTCAAAGCACCTGCGAGTGCTGCGCGAAGCCGGTTTCGTGGAATCCACGGTGGACGCACAGCGCCGTCTCTACCGAGTGAAACCTGAACCACTTCAGGAGGTGGAAGCCTGGCTGGCTCCGTTCCGCCGGTTCTGGTCCGCTCACGTGGATGCTCTCGAACGCCACCTCGACCGCATGGATCAATCAACACCAACGAAACGGAAGACAAGGAGAAGACGACGCGGCCCAAACCGCGAACGTGACAAAGGAGAAACAAAATGAAAATCAAAGTGACCAGCGTATACGTGGACGACCAGGACAAGGCCCTGCGCTTCTATACCGAGGTACTGGGCTTTGCCAAGAAGACCGATTTCAGTCAGGGCCCATATCGCTGGCTGACCGTGGCCTCGTCCGAGGAGCCGGACGGCACGGAGCTGCAGTTGGCGCTGAACAACAACCCCGCAGCCAAAGCGTATCAGCAGGCGATCTTTCAACAGGGCCAGCCCGCGGCCATGTTCTTCACCGACGACGTCAAGGGCGACCACGAGCGGATCAAGGCCCGCGGCGCCGAGTTCACCATGCCGCCCACCGACGTGACCGGCTCGACCATTGCGATGCTGAAGGACACCTGCGGCAACCTGATTCAGCTGACCCAACTGGCGAAGTATTCGCACTAAGGAGAAGAAGGTGACCGATCGCGAGCAGTACACACCGGGTCCGGCCAGCGGGGCGCAGATACGAAAGGACGGAGAAAAGTGGACGCTCATTCTCGTCAGAGAACTGCGCCACTCGCCGGAAAAAGTCTGGCAGGCGCTTACCGACCCAGCGCATCTGCGTGAGTGGGCTCCGTTTGACGCCGACGGGAACCTGGGCACGGTTGGAAGCACGGTGAAACTCACCACAGTGGGAGCACCCACACTTCACGCTACGGAAACAAAAGTGAAGCGAGCCGACCCTTCCAGGGCGCTTGAGTACAACTGGGGTGGCTTCGATATGCGGTGGGAACTCGAAGCGTCTGGTGGCGGCACACGCCTGACGCTGTGGACCAACATCGGTCACCGTTTCATCGCCATGGGTGCTGCCGGGTGGCACATTTGTTTCGATGTTCTGGATCGCCTTCTCAGCGGAACTCCGATTGGACGCATGGTTGGCCCGGAGGCGATGAAGTTCGGCGGCTGGCAGCGCCTGAACGCGGAGTACGCCAAGCAGTTCGGTATGGAGACGCCCGACTGGCCGTCTCAGAAAGGGAGGACAAATTAATCATGAAAGAGGCTACCAAACGTTCGATTTTTCGATGGATTCACATTATCTTTGGCATTCCGATACTCGGTTACATTTATGATTCACCTTCGGACACTCCAAACTACGCCTCCACTGTTCGGTATGTCTTTCTTCCTGTTTTGCTCCTTTCGGGGCTGTGGATGTGGAAAGGCCACGTCGTTCGACGACTTCTTTCGAAGAAAATGAAAACGGGACAAGAATTGGAGGCATAAAGATACAATGAATCCATCGGAACGTATTGACCATCTGATCGCAGGACTCACAGATTGGCGCGGCAAAACGCTCGCCAGCATCCGCAAGAGCATCCTGGAGGCCGACCGGGAGATCATCGAGGAATGGAAGTGGATGGGAAGCCCAGTGTGGTCTCGCGACGGAATGATCGCGGTCGGCAACGCCCACAAAGATAAGGTGAAGCTTACCTTTTCCCGCGGGGCCAGCCTCCCGGATCCTGACAAGCTGTTCAACGCGGGCCTCGGAGGCAACGCCTGGCGAGCGATCGATCTTTTTGAGGGCGACAAGATTAATGACCGTGCTCTAAAAAATCTCGTCCGTGCCGCCGTTGATTACAATCAGATTAAATTGAAGAGCAAAACGCCCGCGAGTACTCGAGCGAAAGCACACAAAAGTAAAAAGCGATGAAACAACAGGTGGATCGCAAAACAAAGCGTCGACCAGGCTCGCGGAGGCGACCAAAATTCAATTCCGTTGAGGAATATTTAGCCTCACTGGATCGTACGAAAGAAGGGACCCTCAGGTCTGTAATCGATCTAATTCTTACCCAATTTCCGGAACTAGAGTCCAAAATTTCCTGGAACGTACCGACCATCCACCGGAACGGGAAGTATGTAGTCGGCGTTTGCGCCTATAAGAATCATCTGACCTTTTCACCCTGGAGTCCTCGTGTCATTGAAGACTTTAAGGTGAGGTTGGGGGCGTTTGTCCACTTTAAGAACTGCTTTCAGATCCCTGTCGATTGGGAAATCGATAGAGAATTAGTGAAGGATTTGGTCCGGGCCAGACTAGCCGAGCTGGATTAGGATATATCTCGAAAACTAACTAACTATAGACACCCTAGTCACTTCTATTCCGCGCGAAGCGCGATCATCGGATCGACCCGCGCCGCACGCCGCGCCGGAACGTAGCACGCCACGAACGCCGCTGCCGCCAGCACCGCCGCCACTCCCACGAACGTGAGCGGGTCCGTCGGCCCCACCTCAAACAACAATCCGCGCAACAAGTGCGTCAGCCCGAGCGCACCGAGCAACCCGAGCGCCACGCCCACCACCACCAGCCCCATACCTTGCCCAAGAATCATGCGCAAAATTTCGCCCGGCCGCGCACCGATGGCCATGCGCACACCAATCTCATGCTTCCGCTGTCCGACCACCAAAGCCATCACCCCGCCAATGCCAGTCGCCGCAATCGCCAGCGCCAAAAGCGCAAAGATACCGAGAAGATTCGACGTCAACCGCGGTCCCGCCACGGACTCGGCACGAACTTGTTCCAGCGAGCGCACGCGCGCCACCGGCTGGTTGGGATCGATCGTATACAGAGTCTCGATAATCCCGCGAGCGATACTCATGGGCTCGACGGAAGTCTTGACCACCACCGCCGCGTCCAGCAACGGGCTTTGTGCCAGTGCCCCATAGATCTCGTCAACCGGGGTTTTATCCAAGCCGAACTGCTTGACGTCGCCGACCACGCCCACCACCAGATTCCAGGTCTTGCCGTTATCCGTCGAAAAGCGCTTCCCGACGGGATCCACCGATCCCCAGAAATGCCTGGCGGCGGAGCGATTCAATATGGCCACATCGGGCGCGCCGGGCCGGTCAGTCTGCGTAAAGGCGCGGCCTTCCACCAGCGGAATATGCATGGTGTCGAAGTATTCTGGGCTCACGATCCGGAAATCCGCGACCGGGAGAGACTGTCCGGGCACGGGGGCTTGCCCTTCGATCTGAAAATTGCCATTGGCGCTGAACGGATTGTTCAGCGGAATCAACAGGCTGACTGCGGCTGATTTCACACCGGGATTCGTCTTGATCTTATCCAGCAGCGTTTCAAAAAAGGCTCGCTGCTTGTCATTGTTGTTGTACTTCGTGAAATCCAGCCCAATGCGCATGGTGAGCACATTTTCCGGCTGGAACCCTGGATCGACGTGCTGCAAGTTCACGAAACTGCGTAGCATCAGCCCTGCTCCGATGAGCAGGAGAAAGGAAATTGCCACCTGCGCCATAATGAGCACGCTGCGCATCCGCTGGCGACCCTTGCCAATCGTGGATTGCCCGCTGCCTTCTTTCAGGCTGGCCACCACTGTTTCCCGCGCTGCCAGTGCGGGCGCGGTGCCGGAAAGCAAACTGGTGAGGAACGCGACAGCCAGGGTGAATAACAGGACGGCCGCGTCCATGTGAATTTCACGCGCGCGCGGCGTGTAGCGCGCCGCGAAGGTCACCAGCAGGTTCAAGGCGCCCCAGGAAAAAAGCAGCCCCAGTCCCGCTCCGGCCAGCGCCATCAGAAAACTTTCCGTCAGCAATTGCCGGAACATGCGCACGCGTCCCGCGCCCATGGCCGCGCGCACCGCCAGTTCCCGCTCGCGGCGCACCATGCGCGCCAGGTTCAAGTTGGCCACGTTGGCACAGGCAAGCAGCAGAACGAATCCCGCGGCCCCCAGCAGCACCAGCATCGTTGGCCGGGCGTTCCGCGTGAGCTCCTCTCCCAGCGAAACCGTCTGAACAGAGTAGCCGGCTTCCGCAGGGTACACGTCTGGGTAAGCCTTTTGCAGATTAGCGGCAACTCCCGAAAGGTCGGCTTGCGCCTGCGAAACGGTGATATCGGGTTTCATGCGCGCAAACACGCTCATCATGCGCGAGGTGCGATTCTCGATGAAGGCCTTGGCTGCGCGGAAAGGGCAGGCCGTCGCGGGCATATAAACATCGTTCTCGTCCGGAAATTGCGGCACGGGCGGGAGGACGCCCACCACCGTGTGAATCTTGTCGTTCATCCTGAACGTTTTGCCCACGACCGTGGGATCGCCGCCAAAACTGCGAATCCAGTATTCGTAACTCAGCATCAGAACGGCAGGCGCGCCCGGCTGTTCATCCTCGGGGCGAAAGTTCCTCCCAAACAGCGGATTCACGCCGAACACGTCGAAATAATTCCAGGAAACCACGCCGGTTTCCACGCGTTCGGGTTCGCTGCGCCCCAGAAGAATAAAATTCATGTTGTGGTATTCGACCAGCGCATCCAGCGAATGGTTTTGGGCGCGGTAGTCGTTGATTTCCAGTACGGAGAAGGGCTGATCGAGAAGTCCGGCCTTGGGCGCTTGCTGCTGTACGCGCACCAGACGGGCGCCATGCGCATATGGCAGCGGCTTGATGAGCACCGCGTTTACGACGCTGAAAATCGCGGAATTCGCGCCGATGCCGAGGCCCAGCGTCAGCACCGCCGCCAGCGTGAAACCAGGATTCTTTCGCATCATGCGCAGAGCGAACTTTGCATCCTGGCTGAACATCGCGAGATGTTCGGCGGGCGCGGTCCGGAAAATCCCCACGATCGTTTCCCACCACAGCCGCAGTACTCCCATTGGTCCTCCGCGTCGCTCCGCTTCCGTGCGCTGTTCGCGAAACACCGATTCCATCTCCGGACCGTAATCGCTCCGAAAATCGAACGGCAGCAGGCGCAAAAGCGCCCGGTAGTAACGCGTGGGCCTCGAAGTTTCTTCCGCCATAATTTTCTCCAGCAGCGTCCAGGTGACGCCTCACTCGAGACCACTCGCTATTCATCGCGGTCGCGCGACGTCCGTTTTCGCTGCAACTGTTTCGCTACGCCGTGCGAAATTTCTTGAGCAGGTTTTTCGCCCGGGCGATCGCCACTATTTCGTTCATGCGTTCCGCTTCCGCGGCGGCCACCTCGCGCCCGCGCGGCGTCAGCCGGTAGTAGCGGCGCCGCTCGTCGTCCTGCGTGGCCGCCGGACGCGACCGTAGCTCGGCGATCAGGCCATCGGCAAGCAAACGCTTGATGATTCCGTAGAGCGTCCCCGTGCTCAGGAGCACCTTGCCGCCCGTCCGCAACTCCACTTCTTTGAGGATCGCGTAGCCGTGCAGATCATCCTCGGCCAACGCCAGCAAGACGTGGAACATTGCCGGGGTCAGCGGTCCGTAGGATTCCGAACTGTTTTGTGTGGCTGCCAAGTCGCGCCTCCGGAGTAAGGCATTCTGTATCGCCACACAATATATCGGCATACGCCATAGTGTCAAGCCCCATGGTTTAGCTAACGTGGTAGACTCCTTTTCCGTTTCTAACTATTTCACTCGGCGGAAATCCACCTCCGCGAACAGGGAGTTTTTCATGCGGTCGACCCTATCGCTGTTCGTCATCACCATCGTTCTCGTTTTCCCCGCGCTTTTCCTGGTATCCCTTCCCGCCGCCGCCCAGCAGCAACAGCCTCCTGACTTTTCAAAGATCTTCGACAAGTCGGAAGTCATGATCACCGCCCGCGACGGCGTCAAGCTGCACACCGAAATCTACGTTCCGAAGAATGTCTCGGAACCCCTGCCGATCCTTTTTTCCCGCACCCCCTACGGCATTTCCGATCCAAACGGAGGCCTCAGCCGCGAGCTGTACCGCTATAGCGACATGATTCCCGATGGCTACATCTTCGTGTTTCAGGATATTCGCGGCCGGTACGGCTCCGAAGGCAAGTTTGAGATGCTTCGCCCCATCCACGACCCCGGCGACGCCAAAGGTATCGACGAAAGCACCGACACGTACGACTCGATCGACTGGCTGGTCAAGAACGTCCCTCACAACAACGGCCGCGTGGGCATGGACGGCACCTCCTATGACGGATTTCTTGTCACCATGGGGATGATTCACCCCCACCCCGCTCTCAAGGCCGTCTCCGAGCAAGCCTGCATGGGCGACACGTTTCTCGGCGACGATTTTTTCCATAACGGGGCTTTTCGCCTCAGCTATGGATTTGAATACACGGCGCTGCTGGAAACCTCGAAGGAAAACTACAGCTTTCCTTTCGACCGCTTTGACGTTTACGATTTTTTTCTGCGCCTCGGTCCGCTCTCGAACGCCAACGCCGAATATTTTCACGGCGCCAACAAGACCTGGAACAATTTCATCGCGCACAACAGCTACGACGATTTCTGGAAGCGGCACGCCGTCGCTTACGGCCTGACGGAACCGACCGTGCCAAATCTCAACGTCGCGGGCTGGTGGGATCAGGAAGATTTTTACGGCCCTATCGCGACTTACGAGCACCTGGAAAAATCCGACAAGAAAAATCTGAATTACCTCGTGGCTGGACCCTGGAATCACGGCGGATGGGGACACGGGAAGGGGGATTCGCTCGGCGCGATTCCATTCGGCAGCGATACCTCCATTTACTTCCGGCAAAAGATCGAAGCTCCCTGGTTTGCCTACTGGCTCAAGGACAAAGGAACTCTGCCGGTCAAGGAAGCCACGGTCTTCCAGTCCGGAACTGACACCTGGACTTCCTTCGATTCCTGGCCACCGCACGAAGCCCAAAACCGCAACCTTTATTTCCGCGAAGATGGGAAATTGTCCTTCGATCCACCCAAGTCCGAGTCGGCGGAAGCGTTTGATAGCTACGTCAGCGATCCCGCGCACCCAGTCCCCTACCGCAACCGCCCCATCGACATGACCTATCCCAGCGATCATCCGGGGAGCTGGTACACGTGGCTCGTTCAGGACCAACGATTCGTTGATGAGCGCCCCGACGTGCTGACCTGGCAGACCGACGAACTAAAGGATGACGTTACGCTGGCTGGGCAAGTCACCGCGAAACTTTTCGCTTCCACCACCGGCTCGGATAGCGACTGGATTGCCAAGCTCATCGACGTTTATCCGCAGAAATACGAGAAGGACTGGAAACTTTCCGGCTATGAGCTGATGATCAGCGACGAAATCTTTCGCGGGCGCTTCCGCAAGTCCTTTGAAAAGCCAGAGCCACTGATCCCCGGCGAAGTCGAATCCTTCACCATCGACTTGCATTCGCAGAATCACGTCTTCAAGAAAGGGCACCGCATTATGGTGCAAGTGCAGAGCACCTGGTTCCCGGTGTACGACCGCAATCCCCAGAAATTCGTTGCCAATATCTTTGAAGCAAAGGAAGAGGACTACCAGAAGGCCACGCAGCACATCTACCGCTCAAAACGGTTTCCATCGAGCGTGGAGATCTCGGTTCTTCCTGCGGGTATGACGACCGGCGCAAAATAGCGGTTTTTGGGGTCAATTTGGGGTGCGTTCGTATTGACCTTCCAGCCCCGCAGAAGGAGGCAATTGCGAGCGACGCCGGGGCGTGCCAGTCCTGATGAGCGCATCCTTGGCGGGCTCAGCACCTGCCAAATCCAAGTGGTCGGTGAACCCGAGCTATCCAAAGCGCACAATCTGCTCGCCTTATAAACATGTCAATTCTTTCTTAACGAGTGGTAGTTCCATATCTTTGTATAAATTTGCCCCGCGGAGAGCGATTTCGTCGGTAATCGCCTTCCTTTGTGGCGCAAGTATGTCCATTTAGCTTCATTGGACGATCGTGCCGGGGAACATCCGCAAAAATTCCTCGTACCTATTGAAAACGACGAGCTAACTTTTGCGTCTATAGAGCCTATAGGGTGGAGCAATGACTCCCGAAGTGATGCCCATGCTGGACCGCGGTGAACCGCCTAACTCGTTGCGAACGACAATCGCAACCACGCGGTACGTCCGGTTTGGCCCCCTGCAAGTGGACCAGCAGCGCCAGGAAGTCACCAAGAACGGCGCCCGGCTCAAGCTCCAGGGCAAGGTGTATCAGGTCCTGCTAACCCTGCTGGAAAAGCCTGGAGAGGTCGTGACTCGCGAGGAGTTGCGCCAGCGCCTGTGGCCCGCGGACACCCACGTCAACTACGACGCCAACGTCAACACCACCGTCAATAAGCTGCGCCAGGCTCTGGGGGATTCTTCCGACAAGCCGCTCTACATCGAGACGGTTCCGCGCCGCGGCTACTGTTTTGTCATGCAGCCGGAATTCTCGGATCATCCGGCGCCCCCCATTGCCGTCGCAGTTGCGCCGGCGGCGCACGCGAATTCCAATGCCGTGCCTCAGGCCACAAACCCGGATCCGTCGGGCTCAGGAATCTGGGTTACGCTGGGTGTGGTCGGGCTCATCCTCGCTGGCATGCTTTTGGGCGCGGGAATCACCAAGCTCTGGATCCTGCATTCGATGCCCGGTTCGCCCTTCCTATAGACTCTTGCCGGTTTTTTCAGTTTTGTTTCACGCCATTTGTAGCGGGGATGTTCTCACATCCTTGCCCTCGACGCGCACGTGCAAGCCTCCCTTTATCGCCGTTGCAAGAGATTCGACGGGCTAGTCTTCGAAAAGAAGGGCTTGACTCTGGACTATACTCCAGGGTGTAGCTTCTGTGGAGGGGCCGAGGTAATGCAAATTGGCGTTGTGGCAAAAAAGACAGGGCTCAGCGTGGACGCGATTCGCTTCTACGAACGTAACTCCTTGCTGCCGAGGGCGGCTAGAACGCAAGGAGGCTTTCGCCAGTACGGTGAGAGCGATATCGAGACACTGGCTTTCATACGGCGCGTTCAGGGCCTTGGCTTCAAGCTCAGCGAGATTCGAAGCCTGTTGAAGCTGCGAGGGAATCGCTTGCAGCCTTGCGCGCCGGTGCGGCGCCGGCTTCAAGAAAAACTTGCCGATGTAGACCGAAAATTGACCGACCTTCACAAGCTGGAGCACGAGCTGCGGCTGGCGCTACGCAGTTGCAACAAAGAACTGCGGAAGCGATCCGCTCATTGCCCCATCTTGAGCGAAACAAACAACCGCAAACCGGACGATGCAAAGTGAGAGTTTATGTCTGACTGTTGTCCTGTAAACGCGAAGGCTGTTGCGGCACCGGAGGTGCTAGCTTGCCCGGTCAGCGGCGCGCGTTGCAAACAGGTGGAAACACTGACGGTGAAGAGTCTTGTGCGTCAGTTGCCCCTGGACATGCCGAACACGCAGTATTACTACTGCGAGGATAATGAGTGTGACGCGGTTTATCTTCCCCTAGACCCGCAAGCGCCGATCTTTTATCGCGAAGAGTTGAACGTGCGGGTTGGCGCCAAAGAGAAAGCAGATCCCATTCCGGTTTGCTATTGCTTTGGATTTACACGAAAGAATATTCACGACGAAATTGCCAAAACGGACCGCTCGAAGATCGGGGAGCGAATCAGCGCGGAAGTCAAGGCAGGCAATTGCGCTTGCGAGGTGAAAAATCCTTCAGGCAAGTGCTGCCTGGGCAGCGTAGCGCAGATCGCTCGCGATTTTATGAGGATGTGATCTGTTTTTAGAGGCAAGGAACAAGCAGCATGAATACAGAAACGATCAACACAGTGGCGAAATCCCCTTCAAAGGGAGGACTTGCAGCTGGGCTCTCGGCGCTCGGAAGCGTCCTGGCTGCGGCAACCTGCTGCCTACCCGTGCTTCCGTTTGTTCTGGCTGCCGGAACGGCGGGGAGCGCGAGGTTCCTGTCTTCGTTCATCGGGACTCTTCGACCATACCTGTTGGGTTTTTCTGTTCTCCTCATTGCTCTCGGGTTTTACCAAAGCAGGCGCGCCAGCCAATGCAATTGCAAGCCGAGTGCTCTCAGCCAAGCGGTTCTGTGGCTATCCGCCCTGATCGTTGCGATCTCCATCCTACTGCCGCAAGCCTTCGCGGATCTGGTTGAGAGGCTGCTATGACCAGCAGAAACATTGGGCTAGGTCTCGGAGCGCTGGCCATTCTTGTTGGACTGTTTTATTTCTATGGTGGACACCAGACTCCCAGCGGCCAAACGCCTCTTGCCGAGTTAAATGCCGCGCACTTGGATGATCTCAAGAATGAGTTCAATGCCAGCCATGGCCACGTTCGCATGCTCGTGCTGCTTTCACCGACTTGACCGGTCTGTGTGCGGGGGGCCTCCGCACTCCAATCGTTGCTCGATACACAGACAGACGCGCAGCTGCGCGTGTTCGTAGTTTGGGAACCCGTGCTAGCCACGGACTTAAGCGCGCCTTCGACAGTTACACTTCGGCGCATTCACGATATGCGGGTGAAACAATACTGGGACAGAAACCGAGTGCTCTCCCACGCGATGGGAGAGCATGATCGTCCAAGCGTGGTGTGGGACTACATAGCAGTTTATAAGCCAGAACAATTCTGGACCGACGCGCCGCCGCAACCGGATTTCAAGGGCCGCCCGGTGGTGCGCTTCATAGATGGCACGCGCGAAGCATTGCAGGCCATTTATTCCGAAAAGAAAAATTGAATCCAGCTCGCTCTTCCTGCGGACGGCGTCAAGGTTACGAAAACAGGGTCAGTGCACTGCAAGAGCGGAAGTCTGTTCCGGCTGAGCGGGATTCGGGGTGAGATTCAGTATCACCTGGAACCACCAATTGGGTTGGTGGCGAATCTGAACGGGCACACCGCGGAGCGGTCCGCGGGTTCCGACCAAAATCGTGAAGTTGACTCGTCTTCCGGTGGCTTGATTTTCGGTGAGGAAGTCCGCTTGCAACAAGTCCTCGTAGGTCTTCTCCCAGAGGAGCTGGCCCTTCGCGGAATTTACTTTTACTGCTAATTTTTTGATGGCCGCGCTCTGTTCCAGGGTCAGTTTATTGACTTGCGCGTCGTAGACGTAACAAAGCGTGTGCGCTCCCGTTGCTCCTGCAAGCGCCCCGTCCAGAAGTTCCGCAACGGTGCCCAGAAATGCGCTCGCCCGCGTACAGCTCCCCGCTTCCGGCAGAGTGCGCACAGGACGATCGGAAGAGCTCAATTTTTCAAACATCACTGGCTCTGCCTGCGAATACTCATGGAGGTTGAAGTCCTGGTCGGACGCCAGCGGCACAGTCAGCGAAACTGCGTGACCCGTTTCCACGCGGCTGAGGATGCCAGTGAACTGATGCGCTCCCTGATCCTTTTCCTTTTTCAACTCCTGCTGCATTTCCGAGACCGACTTGCCCTTGGAGGATTTCATGAAGCCGAAGAACGCGCTCGAGACGACGTCATCCCCCTTCGAGGGATTCCCGGCGGGATCTTTGTGCCAGGCGACCTCCGTCCCCGCGCCCCATCGATTGATGGCCCGAGGCGCCTTGGCGGGATCGGATCCAAAAAGAACCTGGAACAGCTCCTGCCGCTGATCCTCCTTGGAAATCCCTCGCCGGATGTACCCGCCGCCCACGTCATCCTTGCCCACCCAGAAGAAAAGAAGCCGCACGCGCGCGGTCATGACGTAATCGAATTCCACGAGGTCTTGCGGAACCTTGCGGACCCAGCCCAGCGCTTCGGAGATCGGCGTGCGGTCCGAGGCGGTCGGCCCGGCAGCGAGTGGAAGGAGAAAGAAAAAAGCAGCGAGGAACACGCAGAGCCTTGCCAGGCTCTTCATCGTTCGCAGACTCCCGCGAGAAAAAATCCGCCGGCGGAATCGCCCATAGTGAGTCGAGGCTAACATGTCGTTGTTATGCAAGATTTACGCAAATTTGAAATAAAGCACATATTTTTGTAATCGCAGCTTTCCACCCCACCATGCAATCTGAACGTAGAGGTTCATTCCAGGTCCATGCTGGCGCAACCGTGTGCCTGGAGGTTCCTCCCGCATAAATAATAGGTTAGGTTTGTTGGACCGGCATTGCAACTATTGCGGAAGGGCCTTACTTGTTTTCGGCTGGCCCGGAGCGAAACTCCGTCCAGGGGTGGCCGAGCATGTCGCGCAAGTACGGCTCCTGCCAGGCATATTCCGGATGAGCGGCGAGAAAGGGTTTGGCGAGAAAGTCTCCTCCGCAGGGATGTCCCATGCGCGCGGTGAGCTTCATCTCTTTGGCCATGGCCGAATCCGTGGCCTTTCCCTGCACCGCTCCGCCCGGAAAGTACGGCGCCCACGCCCAGACGTCCACGCCGCGCGCGGACGCATCGGTATGACCGCATAGCGTCCGCTCGTCGGGATCTTCTTTCTTCTCGGCGCTGTCCTCGTGATCGCCAATCATCTTCTGCGCCAGCTCCACGTCGATCTTTCCTTTGTTTTCTTTCAATAGTTCGTCCCAGCGCGCGCGCCGCGCATTTGGCGAAGTCTGCAAATTCTTCGGGTCGAATTGTGGCGTATCCTCTTTCAGCACTTTGGGGTCGCGCGCCCAATTCGAGCCGGCGAACACGCCATCTTTTGTCTTCCACAGCTTGTAGGCTTTCAGTCCCAGTTCGAGTTGCGCGATCTCTCCGGTTTTCAGGTCGCCAAGCAGCCAGTCGTTCGCGTAGCCGCCGTTGTTTCCGTCGAGCATGATTTTCGTGTATCCATCGATGGTGCTTGCATATTGCAGCGCTTGCCGGGCCCGCACGAATTCCGCTTTCCCATTGGGGTCCCAGCCTTCGAATTGCGTGATGGTCGTCTCCGTGACCATGAGCCCGCCGCTGCTGATCCCAAAATCGTCGTCGCTGGCAATCACGCCCGGCATGCCGTCCATCAGCATGCGGTAGCCATTCTTGGGCACGATGTCAAACACAATCCGCCAGCGCTCCCCGTTCATGTAATTGGTCCAGTTGTTGTGCGCGATGACGATTTTTCCGTCCTTGGTCCAACTTCCCGTGGCCACGAACGCGCTGCAGTTGCCGGGACTCTTCAAATTCGGCGCTTGCGTAACTTTCTGCTGTTTGTTGTACCAGGGCACGTAATAATCCGGTAGCTCTTCGAACGCGTTGAAGGCCACGATGTCGTCGACGTCCAGTTTCGAATCCGTTCGTGCGCGCAGCCCTTCGACAATGCCCTGAAGTTCCTGCTGGTACTCCGCGTCGATTTTGGGCCACAACATTTCGTGCGCGGCTTTCCGGAAAAATCCCCAGTCGCGCTGGGTGGAATGCGTCATTCCCGCACTGACCGCCGCGAAAGCATCCTCGATCTCCGGGCCAAGCAGATATCCGTGCTGATACCCGATTTCCTCCGGCGCGCCTTCCAGGTGCACGTAAATCCACCCGGCTTTTTCGGATCGCGACGCGCCTTTGAGCCGCGGATCATTGGCCGCCGCGTTTTCCCGCGCTTTCGCCATCGTGGCCGTCATCGCATTACTGGCCGCTGCGGCGCCCGCGTCGCTTCCCGCCCGCACAAGCACCCCCACCCCCAACACCACTAAAACAATCGCCGCTGCCCGCCTCATCGAATCCGTCATCGCTCTTTCCTCCCCAGGAACGCTGCCCGCATGCTCCGGCGTGTGAGTCTATCCCGTTCACCGCCACCCTTCAACGCCTCGCCGCATTCTCGTGTAAACTCTTGCGTCCGCTATGCTTGCTGCCATCACGCGCGCCGTAAGTCCCGCGATCGTCCATTGCGAGCTCACTTTTGTGGAGCGCCAGCCCATCGATCTGGAGAAAGCCCGCACGCAGCATCGAGCGTACGAATCGCTGCTCGAAAAACTTGGCGCCCGCGTCCACTCTCTCTCTGCTGAACCTGATCTTCCCGACTCCATGTTCGTTGAAGATCCCGCCATCGTCTTCGATGAACTTGCCGTGATTCTGCCGCTCGGAACCGAAGCGCGCCGCCGTGAAACCCAATCGCTCGCTCAGGCGCTCGCAAAATTTCGCAAGCTCGAATACGTCACCCTCCCCGGCACTATGGAGGGCGGCGACATTCTCCGCGTCGGCCGAAAACTTTTCGCGGGCCTTTCCAGCCGGACGAATGACGAAGGCATTCGCCAGCTCGCCACGAGCCTTGCCCCGCACAACTACGAAGTCATCGCGGTGCCCGTCACGGGCTGCCTCCATCTCAAATCCGCCGTGACACACCTGGGAGGCAACACGCTTCTCGCCAACAGCGGCTGGTTTGATCCCGAGCCGCTCGCTGGATTCGAATGGATCGAAGTCGATCCCGCTGAACCGCATGCTGCCAACGCCCTCGCCCTCGGCGGCACCATTATTTTTCCCGCCTCCTTCCCACGCACCCGTGCGCGCATCGAAGCCCGCGGCTTCCACGTCACGCCCCTCGATATCTCCGAACTCCAGAAAGCCGAATCTGGCCTCACCTGTTCCAGCCTCATTTTTGACGTCCCCGCTGTTTAGCCGCGGATTACGGCCTGATTGCCGTTTATTCGTCGATCGTCGCCAACAGTAAAACAAAACGGCCAGACTGATTTTCCAGCCTAGCCGTTCTCGAAATGCTTTCAAACTCTGAATCCGCTCTTTGCCTCTTTAGGGCCTGAAGTTGAACTCCAGTATTTGGGTCGTTTCCTCTTTCGACGGCGCAAACTTCCATTTCTTCAGTGCGCTTAGTGCCGATTCCGCCAGCAACGGATGCCCGCCCAGTAGTTTCGTTTCCTTAATCTGCCCATCCGGAGCGATGACGACTTGGACTTTTACCGTCCCCGACAATTGAAACTGCCTGGCCATTTGGGGATACACAGGCATAGACTGCGCAATCGCTTTCCGGGTTTCCTGGGCGGAAAGGTTTGCTGCTGCAAAGCAGAACGTCGCTATGGCTACGGCCTTGGACCACTTCTTTCGAATTTGGGCAAGGTGATTCATCTAGGGTTCTTTCCGCTCGGCAGGGAAGTTTTCTGGCGGTTTTAAACGGTCCTGAGCGTTACGGCCAGTTTACCGAGCTATGCTCACAACATACGGCTTGCTCACTTGAGAGGAAAGATTGAAGTGCGGTACTGTTTTTTGCGAGGAAACTGTCCTTGCGTACAGGGGTTCCGACTGTTGCTCGCCTGCTGACGATTCCGGGACGCGCTTTTTTTTCTGGATTTTCGCTTTCGCGGGGCAGCCGTCTCGTGCTATCCTTCTTCTCGGTATGACTTCCATCGCCACGAAGCGAATTACCACTACGACCACCAAGTCGATGACCTCGACTATGGGTAAGTCGACTATGGGCGCTTCGGGCGAGTGGCGAAACATCTAGCAAGCTAGAAAAAGTTTCCAACCCACCGCCAGAAGCGAATCTGGCGGTGGGTTTCTTCTTTTACCCCCTCCAGAGACGCTCCCGCGGTAACCAGGAGCGACGGTCATGAATCCCGAGTTCGCACAGCAAGAGGATGCAGTGGCAGAACGCAGCCCCGCCGGTGTCGCGCGTCCCAAGACGCCCACTAGCGGGGGCAAGAGTTTCACGGATTCAGGGAACGCCGGCCATTTAGTGCAGGCGCGCGGTGCCGAAGTCAATTTCTCTCCGAATGTCTTTCCCAGAGTGGTGGCCTTCAAGTTTGGCGGCAGCTCGCTACTGGGCGCCGAGCGCATGCTCCACGCAGCAAGCCTGGTGTACGCAGCCACGCAAGCTTCCGGCGTTACCGTCGTTGTTTCCGCCATGAAGGGCGTCACCGACCGGCTCCTATCGCTCGCCCACGCGCTCGTTGAAGGGCATCTCGCGCACGCACGCAACGATGCCGAAGCCGTGGTCATCCTCCATCTCGATGTGCTCCGCGAATTGCGCCTCGACCAAGATGCGGAGCTGCGCGTTCAGCGCGAACTGCAATCCCTCGGCTGCGACCTGCTTCACGAGGTGCCGAGCCAGGGCCGGGTGGCCGCCAGCGCGGAACTTTTCGATCGTCTGGCCTCTTTTGGCGAACGCTTCAGCGCGCGGCTCTTTGCCGCCGGTCTCGGAAAGTCTGGCGTCTCCGCAGTTCCCGTGGCGTCTTCGGATTTCGTGGTCACTTGCGATACGTTCCGCGACGCCCAGCCGCACCTCGAACAAACACGGGAGCGCGGACGCGCGGTTCTTCTCCCGCTCCTCGAAGCCGGAATCGTTCCCGTCGTGACCGGTTTCATCGGCGCGACTCCGGACGGCCGCATCACCACGCTGGGCCGCAACAGTTCCGATTTTTCCGGCGCACTCATCGCCCATATCGTGGACGCCGCCGAACTCGTCATTTGGACCGACGTCGACGGCATTTACACTGCAAATCCCAAAGAAACCATCGAGGCCAGGCTGCTTCACCAGCTCAGCTACGACGACGCTCACGCCCTGGCCGCCAGCGGCGCGAAAGTTCTTCACGCCAAGGTGCTTCCACTTGCCGCGGAAACACAAATGGTCGTGTGGGTTCGCAACACGTTCAATCCGCAAGCGCCGGGCACGCGCATCGGTCCGCCGTCAGACTGTTCGGCAAATTTGCAGTTGGGAGGTGTGGCGTGAGCGCACAAAATCTGCCCGGCGGTGACGCAAACGCTTCCGGGAATGGCATTAAACAAAAATGGCGCGCGGGTGTTCTTGGCGCCACTGGCGTCGTTGGCCAGCGCCTGGTGCAGCTCCTGGCGGCCCATCCCTGGTTCGAGCTAACCGAAGTGGCGGCCTCGGAGCGTTCTTCCGGCAAGCGCTACGCGGAAGCGGTCCGCTGGCACCTGGACGCCCCGATTCCCGAGGCCGCGCGCGATCTCGTTGTCAAAGGGCTCGACACCAATCTGGAGTGTGATTTCGTCTTGTCCGCGCTGGATTCCTCGGTCGCCGGGCCTGCCGAAGAAGAGTTCGCGCGCGCCGGCTATCCGGTGGTCAGCAATTCGAGGAATCACCGCATGGACCCCGACGTTCCCTTGCTGATCCCCGAAGTGAACGCGGCGCATCTGGACGCGATTCCGTTTCAGCAGAAAAAACGCGGCTACGATACGGGATTCATCGTCACCAATCCGAACTGCTCGACCGCCGGCCTGGTGCTCGTGCTGAAACCGCTCGCGGACGCGTTCGGTCTGGAAAAAATCTTCGTCGTCACGCTGCAGGCCGTCTCCGGCGCGGGCTATCCAGGAGTTTCTTCGATGGATATCCACGCCAACGTCGTTCCCTTCATTAGCGGTGAAGAAGAAAAGATGGAGTCCGAGCCCCAGAAACTTCTCGGCAAATGGGACGGCGCGCGCTTCATCGACGCCGGCCTCGGTCTCAGCGCGCACTGTAACCGCGTGCCGGTCCTCGATGGCCACCTCGAATGTGTTTCGCTGAGCCTTAAAAAAGTTGCTTCGCTCAACGAAGTCCGCGAAGCGCTGCGCAACTTCGAAGTCGCCGCCGATCTCGCTTCGCTTCCCACTGCCGTTCGTCATCCCATCGTCGTTCTCGATGGCGACGATCGCCCGCAGCCCCGCCGTGACGTCAATGCAGGCAACGGCATGGCCGCCGTCGTCGGGCGCGTCCGCGAATGCCCTTTGCTCGACGTAAAACTCACGCTTCTCTCCCATAACCTGGTCCGCGGCGCCGCCGGTGCCGCCCTTCTCAATGCCGAACTCCTGGCTGCTCGCGGCTTCTTCCACCGCCGCGTCGCCGCCAGCAACTCGCAATTAGTCGTCTCGCGCTAATTCGCGCGCAGCATCTTCGCTGCAAATTTGTAGGGGCGCGGCACGCTGCGCCCCAGTCGCGCTCTATCTATGAAAACGACTGTCACCATCCCTGACGATCTTTCTAAACTCGTGAAAGGCTTTGCCCGACGAGCCAGGACATCGCGGAGCCGCGTGTTCTCCGACGCGCTGAAGGAGTATTTGTCACGCCACGTGCCAGACAAAATCACCGAAACCATGAATCAGGCGTGCGCGGAAATCGTCGATACGAATGACTCATTTGTTTCTTCCGCCGCACGGCGCATCGCCGAACAAAATGAGTGGTAATTCCGTGCCGCATCGAAGTCGTTTTGCAGAGCCTTGAGCGATGACGCCCGAACTCCAAACCAAGCGTTTGCTGCTGAAGCCGCTCGAACTGGCAGACGCGCCGCAAATACAACTCCTGTTTCCTCACTGGGAAATCGTCCGCTATTTGAGGAATATCGTGCCGTGGCCTTATCCGCCCGATGGTGCGCATCATTTTATAGAGAACATCGCTCTGCCCGCCATCGAGCGCGGCGACGAGTGGATTTGGACGCTGCGCTTGAAGACTGCGCCTGAGCGTTTGATCGGTTCGATCAGCCTGGCAAAAGGAGAAAATGACAATCGCGGTTTCTGGCTGGGTCTCCCCTGGCAAGGCCAGGGCTTGATGACCGAAGCCACCGAAGCCGTAACCGACCACTGGTTCAACGTGTTGAACTTCAAAGTTCTGAGAGCGCCGAAAGCCATCGCTAATGCCGCTTCGCGGCGCATCTCCGAAAAAAACGGCATGCGCATCATCGCCACCGAAGAACGCGAGTACGTCTCTGGCAAGTTACTCTCCGAAATTTGGGAAATCACCGCCGAGGAATGGAATGCCAGACGCCATTCCTAGCGGCCGCCTTCCAATTACCCCGACTCCTGTCGGGGAGGCGGGTGCCTTTGCTCCCGCTAAGCCAAGAGCCATAGCGGCCGTTTGACGCCCACGTGGAACGGCATTAAGCTGCGCCGGGCATTCGAGAAATGACGAAACATCCTCCTGCACGCTACAGCGAAATTGGCTGTCGCATTCCCAAGGATTATTTCTGGGTGATCGGCTGGGGCGAGAGCGATGTGGGCCTCGAGACCGGCTCCTATGACGCCGCCCTGCACATCGCCGGCATTGAGAACTACAACGTGATGCTTTATACCTCCGTGCTCCCGCCGGAAGCCGTCGAGCTTGCGCACTTGCCGGACATCCATCATGGGTCCGTGCTTGAGGGGATCATCGCCGTTCAGCATACCGATAAGCCGGGAACACGAATCACGGCAGGCGTGCTTTTGGCCAGGGTCTTCCGCAATTCCGACGGCTCTTTCCTGGGCGGATTTGCCTGTGAGTACGCCGGTAACAACTCGATCGAAGGGGCGGAAGCCAACCTGCGGGAAGCCATGCAACAGCTTTTTGCCCGGCGTTATCAGACGAGGTTTTATAAACTAGAATTTGGAAAACTGGTCGTTCGCACGTTCACGCCGGAAAAATCGTTCGGGACGATTCTCGTCGGCATCGGCTTCGCAAGTTACGTTGTGCCGGTCTTGAACCCGGAAATGACAGTAACGCCGTCGCACAAGGACAAGTCGCACGTGAAGTACACGACGCGCTGAGCGAGGCTAATTTTGACTCTCTTATCACGCTTCGCGCAGCGGGAAACTACATCCCTGCATTTCTCGATTACCCGCGGATTTGTGTCGAATCTCCACAGGGGCCCGCGTCCGGCCGAGCGGAAACACATGCGGTTGCTATTTCCATCATTGGGGCCGCGCACGCAATGCGTCCAGACGCGCCCGGGCCTCGGCCATCGAAGGAGCCAGTTGCAGCGCCGCCGCATACGCTTTCGCCGCTTGCTGAGCATCGCCTTTGCTTTCCAGTGCTTGCCCCAGCCGGTACAGCGCGATTGGCGATGGGGCGATCTGCGCCGCCTTCGTAAAGTCCGCAATCGCCGCATCCACGTTGCTCATCTCCATCTCCACCGTTCCGCGCCCGATGTAGCTGTTTTGCTGGTTCGCATCCATCGCGATGGCCGCGCTCAACTCCGGCAGCGCCTGGGCATACTTGCGCTCTACCAGGTACAGAATCCCGAGGTTGTTATGCGCCTGCACGATTTCCATCTGGTCGCTCGATAGCGCCAGCGCCGAGCGATACTCCCGCTCGGCGTCATCCAGCCGGTTTGCTCTTTGCAGCAAAACCGCAAGATTGTAGTGCGGCGATGCGAGATCCGGACTGAAGTGCACGGCGGCCACGAAATGTTCCACCGCGGCCTGCGGCTCACCTCGCTCGACGAGCGCAACGGCGAAGTCATTTTCCGCCAACCCATTGTTGCGCGTTACTTCGAGCGTATGTCCGAACAGTGTGTAGCTGTCTCGCCAGTAGCCGATCTGCTTGATTGTCGCGGCGGCAAACGCGCCGGCCGCCGCCAAAAAAAGAATCAGCGCGACCACTTTTGGCCATTGCTTTTCCGCCATCCAATCTCCCGCCAGCCAAACCACCGCGAAAAGCAGCCCCATCATGGGAATATGCATGAAGCGGTCGGCCATTCCCTGGCGGCCTGTCTGCACGAATCCGATCATTGGCAGCATCGTTCCCAGGTACCAAAGCCAGCCCATCAGCAGATATTTGCGCTGCCGCGCTTGCCAAACAATCACGCTGATCCCCGCCAGTACCAGTCCGGCGAGAACCACCGACGTCCACGTCAACGTGTTTTCCGGATGGGGATAGTACGGCGCCAGCTCTACCGGCCAGATAGCCTTCTCCAGGTAAGCCACGTAAGAAAAGATGGCGTTCTTGAATCGCCAGCTAAAAGGCATGGACGTCGTCAGGGCATGCTCCTGGCTGTGCACATAAACGGTGACGGCCGCGCCCGCCGCCGCCATCAGGAAGAGCGGAATCTTTTCGAACACCAGCGTGCGCAGCGCGGCAAAAAAGTTTCGCGGCCTGCCTTCCGCGTCCGTTCCCGGTAGTCTTTCCAGCGGCCAGTAATCCAGCACCAGCAACGCGAACGGAAACGAAACAACCATCACCTTGGCCGCGATTCCCAGCCCGAAACACAAAGCCACTGCGAGATAGCGCCCCACGCCAGGCCTTCTTGCGTACCAGCCATACGCTCCGATTCCCAACAGAAAGAACAAGACGCACAGCACCGATTTCCGCTCGGAGATCCACGCAACCGCTTCCACATTCAACGGCTGCACCGCAAACAGCGCCGCTACTGCGGCACTGCGCAGCGCGCGTCCCGTGGTCCACTGAATCAGGAGAAACAGCAGCACCACATCCAAAACGTGCAACATCACGCTCGTAAAGTGATGCCCCGCGGGATTTCTTCCGTAGACCTGCACGTCTGCCATGTGCGAAATCCACGTCAAGGGATGCCAGTTCGAAGAAGGATAATTCACGCCCAGCGCCCAGTGGATGTCCGTCCAGGTCAATCCGCCTAGAACATACGGATTCCGCGTTACATAGTCCGGATCGTCCAGATTTACGAACCCGTTGCGCATAGCCGGCGCGTATACCGCCGCTGTGCCCAAAGCAAGTAACAGGGCAAGAAAAACCACGAAGCGCCAGCCGTGCTTCCGCTCCGAACTGGCCGAACCGAGCTCCGCTTCCTGAACTTCGTTTGGTTTTGAAATGGAAGTCACTGCCATTTCAGCGTATCAAAATGCGCATGGATTAAAAGGCATCCGAACGGACCATCAACATCATTAGTTACCCATCAATTTACGCGCTCGCGCCGTTTGGCTGCTCATCGCCGCAGCCGCATTCGAACACTGCCATGTTTCGCTCGCCTGCCGGGCCCGTCTTCCTTAAAGAACTGCCATCGAACAATTCCGCGACCTTCCCATGTCTCCGGCCGCCGAACTCAGTACAATCGAAAAACGCACCGTGACGATCGATACGCAAGCCCAGGAGCAGCTTCTGCGGCACCGCCGCGTTTGGGAGCAAAAGCCCATTTTGCGGCGCGTCTACAACGATGAATTTTTCACGCGCCTGCTCTCCTTTCGAATCCTCAACGGTCTCTCGCTCGAAGTCGGCGCCGGTCCCGGTTTCTTCAAGCAATTCGCGCCGGACATTTTTTCCACCGACCTTGTTTGGTGCCCCTGGCTGGACGCCATCGCCGACGCGCAGCAGCTCCCGTTTCGATCCGTCAGCGTCGCGAACATTTTCGGTCTGGACATGCTCCATCATCTCGCCTCGCCGATGACCTTTCTCCGCGAGTCCGCGCGCATTCTGAAGCCCGGCGGCCGCTTGATTCTCGTCGAGCCGTGGATCACTCCTTTTTCTTACTTCATCTTTTGCTTTCTCCATCAGGAACGCTGCGATCTTTCCGAGAGTCCGTGGCTTTCGAACCAACCCGGCGCAATTCCCGAAAAAATGGCTTTTGACGGCAATCAAGCGATTCCGTATCTGCTCTTCGGACCTCGCCACCGCTCGAACACTCTGGATTCCTTGCCCGGACTCAAGCTCCTGGCTCTCGAGCCCTTTTGCCTTTTTGCTTATTTGCTAAGTGGCGGATTCAAGCCGATGAATCTCTTGCCGGGGTTTTTATACGCCGCGCTCTCGAAATTCGAACGCGCTACGCTCCCGTTATGGCGCCGCATTGCGGCGCTGCGCATCTTGCTGGTGCTTGAAAAAACCGGCTAGATGCGTACGCCAGATTTTGAAGGCGGTATCGATTGAAGGCGGATCAACGCATGAGTGACAAATCGTCCGCAAACTTTTTCACACGCGTGTACAAGCTGGTGCGCTCCACCGGGCTTCTTGAGATCTCGCTGTTCAAGCAAATCTTTCTCTTTTCCTATTTTCTCTACAAGCGCTGGTACGAAGATCCCTTCTGGGCGCTCGCGAAACGCAGCCCCGAACTTTTTGGCGCCGGAGACGTTCTCGATATCGGCGCAAACATCGGCTACACCGCGTACGTGTTTGCCGCTGTCATCAAGCCTCCGGCAAAGGTTTACGCGTTCGAACCGGATCAAGCCAGTTTTTCAACTTTGGAAGAAATGATCCGCAGGAAGAAACTTGTCGGCACGGTCGAAGTGTTCAACATGGCCGTCGGCAGCGCCGATGGCTCTCTCGAATTCTGGCATAACGAAGAGCACTCGGCCGATCATCGTGTGGCCACGGCTCAGTTCAAGACTTCGCGGCCTTCCAACGAACAAATTACGACGGTTACTGTGACCAGCGTGGACAACTTTGTCGCGGCGCGAGCTCTGCGCAACATTTCTTTCATCAAGATGGATGTCCAAGGCTACGAACTCGCCGTTTGCGAAGGCATGCGCCAGACGATCGAACAATTTCCCGCGCTCTGTATCGCTTTCGAATATGCCCCCGGCGGCATGCGCGAACTTGGCTTCGAGCCTTCAGCGCTGCTCGATTTTTTTCGCTCCGCCGGTTATCAGCTTCATATTTTGACTCGCTCCGCCACCACATTGGCCGTGGATAACGCCGCAATCGAGCAGTTGGCGGACGCAGCAGGCTATGTCGATGTGCTCTGCTCCAGAAAAACTCTCACCTAGACCTGTCTTGTTGCGGTTTCACTTACCGCTCCGCTTGGCCGCTTCTTCCTGATTCCCATCTTTATGCGCACCAGCCCCACCCAAGTCATCTTCAGGAGCAGCAGTCCGTGCCGGAACCTCTGAATATTCGTCTCACCATAGGTCCGCGCCAGATAGCGCACAGGCACATCTACAATTTCCAGCCCCAGCTCCGCCGCCGGAAACAGCAATTCGAAATCGCCGAAGGGGTCGAACTCTCCAAAATCCTTCCGCCACGCCACCATTCGTTCATAATCGTGCCGCGTCACTAGCTTCGTCCCGCACAAGGAATCTCCCAAACGCACATCCAGCACTGCGCTCAGCATTTTCGCGAAAAAAATATTCCCGATGCGGTTCAGGAAGCGCATCGCCGCGCCTTCCATCGGATACACCAGCCGCGACCCATTGATGAAATCCCCGTGACCCTGGTCGTATGCATAGCTGAAGCGCGAAAGCATTTCCGGCGGCATGGTCAAGTCCGCATCGAGGATCACCAGCAAATCTTCCCGCGCGTGCGCAAAGCCCAGCCGCACCGCGTCCGCTTTGCCTTTGCCGGTTTGTTGCACCGCCAAAATCCGAAACTGCTCGCGGTATGCCGTCGCGACGCGCAGGATTTCTTCCCACGTCCCGTCGGTCGAGTGGCCTTCCACAAAAATAATTTCCGCCTCGCGGCCCAGGTCGGGAAAGCGCTTCAGCGCATTCTCGATGTTTCCTCTTTCATTCCGCGCGGGGATAACGCAGGACACTCCCTGCTGCGACGACGGCACCAGCGGCCGCAGCACCACCACCGACGTCAAACTCAGCCACCGCGCCAACGGCACCAGCGGCATCACGCGATTGATCGCCGTCCCCAGTCCCAGCATTCTCCACGGGCAATACACCGCCAGCCGCTGCCGCACAATCTCGAATCCCGCCACCTTTGCGATGTTCTCGAGATCGACGCGCGTCACGAACGTGCTCGGCAGTTCGCCTTTGCGTATCCCCATGCGGTTCGTCAGGTAGTACGCCCATCGTAGGTACGGATTGTAGAGCACCACCACCAGCCGCGAAGTGCGCGCCAGCTTCGCTTTCAATTGCATCAACAGCGACTGAATGTCGAAGTCGTGGTTGAACGTGCCGTTGATCAGAATCGCCGTGCGCTGCTGTCTCTCGTGGGTCAAATCGGGGAAGGGCTCGTCTTTTCCCACGGTCTCTTTGCGCGGTGCGTCAATCGCTTCCAGCAGTTGCCCCGTGTCGCTTTCCCGCGGCAGCCATTGGATCACGCGGTCGTAGTATCGCGTCAGCGCGGAAATCTCCGCAGCCAGAAACGCGTTCACATAGTTCCGCCAGCCGGAAATCCCATCGTCCGGCGGTTCTTGCGGTTTTTTCGCTACGCTCTCCGTCGTAATTTCGGGCTGCATCTGCGTCGTTTGGGCCATCCAAAACGTTGTACCACGTTTCCTCTCAGCCCAGACTCCCATCACGCACCCGCGCATCCTGCAGGTAATCCTTAATTCTTGGCCGATAGCGCGTTTTGCGCTCATTCCGCGCTCGTTTCCCGCTGCAAATAACCTTCCAGGCGTCAGCGTTGAGGCTGGAGTAACAGCCTGACCACTCAGGGGGAGCCGGGGTGGTGATACACTGCTTTTGGTCTTGACAACAGGATTACAAGTCTGGTATGCTTGTTTCTGTAGAAAAATGCGCCCCGGTCTTTGGCCGGGGCTTTTCTTTTGTAGCGCCGGCATCTTGCCGGCTTTTTTTATTTCCCGTCGCACCTTGCTGCTTGCCTGCGGGCCGTCCTTATTTTTTTCTTCGTGCTCTCTGTGTTTAGTCTTAACTCTTTTCCTTTGCTGTCAACTGTCAACTGTGGACTGTCAACTCTCAACCATCAACTTTTCTTTCTTGGATCCCAAACCATGAAAAACAAAAAAACCAATGCGGACCTCGTCTGGAAACAGCTCGAAGATGATCTCGTGCCCCGCCTGGGCCTCAATCTTATCGACCGCATCGTCTATGCCCATCTCCTCCGGCATAGCCGCCTCGAAGGCAAGACCCAGTTTCGCTTTTCCCTTCGCGGGCTCGCCCACAGCTCGCATATCTCTAAGGGACCCGTGCGCAGAACCGTTCGCCGCCTGATCGCCAAGCGGGCTCTGCGCTTGATCGAGCGCACGCGAGCCGGCCATACCGTCGAGGTCCGCTTGCCGGATGAAATTCCGGCTGCGGTCCCCGGCAGAATCGTGGCCACTGGCCTGGCCCGCAAGGCCCGCTGCGCCAGCATTAGCCTGGAAGAGATCGATTTCTTGCAGGGCAAAAGCCGCCGCCAGGCCATTCACGCGCGCGAGCGGGGCCTCTGCTTCTATTGCTTGAGCCAGCTCACCACCGCTGTGCGCTGCCTCGACCATGTCGTCCCGCATGTCCGCGGGGGGAGCAACTCCTACCGCAATCTCGTCTCCTGCTGCGTCGAGTGCAACACGCACAAGGGAGAAAGCGCCGCCGACGATTTTCTCCGCAGCCTCTATCGCCTGCGCCGCATAACCTCTTCCGAACTCGAAGCCCGCCTCCGCGCCCTGGACGCTCTCGCCGCCGGCGACCTCCGCCCCCTCCTCGCCCCGCCCGCCGTCCCCATCAGCAACCAAACATCGCGTTCCACATCGTAGGGGCGGGCTTGCTTGCCCTGAGCTTCGAAGGGCCCCTCCCACTTGGGCATCAAATAGTTTCGTGGCGAGGCTGGCCCCTCCCGCCACTGCCTCAGGATGACTTGCCATTTGGATTTTCAGGGTCCAACGACCACATCAACGGATTCTCCAAAATGTATCGCTGGATGTTCCCGAGGTCCTCCCCCGTCCGGACGATGTGCTCATAGCAGCTCCTCTGCCAGAGCGGAACTCCGCGCCGCCGAAAGAGCCGATTTACCTTGATCGTAGAAATAGACTTGAACGCGCCAATCACCTCAAACAACGTAGGGGAGGGGCTCGCCCCTTCCGTTGGTGCACGAGCGCCGGAGGCGCGGCACATTCTAGCCCAGCGCGTAAGCGCTGGGATCTGTGATAGGTAGAACGACGAGCACCGGAGGTGCGGCACGTGTCTGCCTGCGGCGTCGGCGGAAAGACCTGCAAGGAAGCTCTCGCCAACGTCGAAATCATTTCTCGCCACTCGCCCGGCACGTTTATCGGATAATTGGTCAACCTCGGCTCATAACTAGCCAGGCAACACCCCACTTGCGATATACTCATCGCGTTTTCCTAAGACCATGCCGACGAAACCTCTCACAATCGATAGCCTTGAGCTCGATTTGGAAAATCCTCGCATCACAGTGGCGACCGACCAGCGCGACGCCATGCAAAAAATTCTCAACGAACAGAAAGTCAAGCTGATAAATCTCGCGGAAAGCGTTGCGGCGCGAGGCTTGAATCCGATGGATAGGTTTTTGGTCCTCAAGTCGTCTAACCAAGACAAATTCATCGTCCTCGAGGGCAATCGTCGTATCCTCGTCATCAAGCTCTTACGCAATCCCTCGCTCATCGACGACCTTGAGATGCGGGATGCGTTCCGTAAGCGTCTTCACAAGGCCGCGCAGGGCTTCGATCTAAAATCCGTCGAGCCAGTAGACTGTTTCGAAGTTGCCGATCGCGCCGAGGGCACCGATTGGATTCGGCAGCGCCACATGGGCGAGGATGGCGGGCGGGGTGTCGTTGACTGGTCTGGTCTTGCAAGCTCACGCTTCCGTGGCCGCGACCCCGCCCTGCAAGCTCTCGATTTTGTACTTTCGCACGCCACCTTGACGGAAGACCAGAAAGACCAAATCGGGATTGCAAAATTCATCACCACTCTCGATCGGCTTCTGTCAACGCCCACCGTTCGCACCGCCATAGGCTTTGATATCGATAAAGGTAAGCTCATGACGGAGCTTCCGCCTGAAGAGGCGCTGAAACCCTTAAAACGTATCGTTCTCGACCTAGCCGAAAAAAAGATTAACGTCTCGCGCCTCAAATCAAAAGAGCAGCAGAACGATTACATAGATTCACTGAAGGCGGCCGACCGTCCCAACCTCTCTAAGAAGTCTGGCACTGCTATTGCAATCGAGGCTGTCAAGGATAGCGATTTCGGCGTGAAGCCATCTCTAGGAGGGAAGAAGCCACGCGCTGGAAGAACGGCTCCACGGACCACTGTTATTCCGCGCAATTGTAGACTAAAAATTCCTCTAACTAAGGTTGCCGGGATTTTTGAGGAACTGCGATCTCTTCAGCTTTCCAAGCACAAACATGCGATTGCTGTTTTGCTGCGGGTATTTTTGGAAATGTCCGTCGATGAGTATCTTGTGAAAAAAGCCGGTTCTAAACTTACTTTTGTTCATCCGAAAGCTGGACGGCCCGTCGACAAAACTCTCAAAATGAAAGTCCAGGAAACGACCGCCCATCTTGTCGCGACTGGCGCAAACGCAAAGGATTTCATCGGCGTTACGCGCGGGCTTTCGGACGCAAATCATCCGTTCTCCATCGACACGCTTCATGCATATATACATAATCGTTATTTCACGCCGGTTGACACGCATCTCACGGCCGCCTGGGACAATGCCCAGCCGTTCTTCGAGAAATTGTGGCCATGAGTGACCCTGCGCAGCCTCACCAACGTCGCCGCCACCTACGCCATTTCACCCCGCTCCGCTATCCCGGCGGCAAGTCAAAGCTAGCCCCATTTGTAAAGAAACTTCTTCAGGAGAATCGATTGCTCGATGGTGAATACGTCGAGCCCTATGCTGGCGGGGCTGCAATCGCGCTTGAGCTCCTTTTTCATGAATACGTCTCGCGCATCCACATCAACGACATAAATAAGCCGCTTCACGCCTTCTGGAAAAGTGTCCTCAACAACACTGAGGAATTTTGTCGCCTGATCGTGAAAACGCCGTTAACGGTCGCTCAATGGGATAGGCAGAAGCGCGTCCTTGAGCATGCGAAAGAACACGATGATGTGCGAATCGGCTTCGCCTTTTTCTTCTTAAACAGGACGAACCGCTCTGGAATTCTTAATGGCGGCATCATCGGTGGCCGGGACCAAACAGGGCCATGGAAGATCGATGCCCGCTATAACCCCATAGAGCTCGCACATCGCGTGGAATCCATCGCTCGACTCAAGAATAGGATTACTCTCACATGCATGGACGCCCTAAAGTTTCTAAACGTGGGTGTCGGAACATGGCCGCACCAGACGCTCATCTACCTTGACCCGCCTTATTACGTTAAAGGCCGCGACCTTTACTACGATTACTACGATTCCAGCGACCATTCTTCTGTTGCTGAATTCATGTTGAGCGGCAAGATGTGCCAGAGTTGGATTGTTTCGTATGACAACGTGGGGCCTATTCGAAGGTTGTACAGAGGTGTGCGTCACGTCGTGTACGACATCGGCTACAGCGCCCGCGAGGCCTCACGGGGATCTGAAGTGATGTTCTTCTGCGATCGACTGAGGGTGCCGAATCTGATAGGCCCGGTGCAGGTCACGGAAAACCACACGCGGCACGTTCGCCGCACCGCATGAAAAGCCACTAATTTTGTCCTGCCCCCCGTCTTTCGCTAGCTTCGCCTGCAACTTCCCTCGCTCCGGAGGATGACCATCCCTAGCTGTGGAACAGCAAACGGCGGAACCTTGCCCATCCGTAGATGAACTCGCGCAGTTCACGCACGCGCGAAGCAGTTCCTCCATCGCTATTACGGATCGAAAGCAGCGAAGTGACGCTGAGTATTTTGTTTGTCAGCCCCAAATCATCAAACGCCTTGACGGGATAGCGGCCTCTCGCTGGATTCAACCATTGAACATAGAGGAAAAAATGATTCTGGGCGAAATATTCCAACGTCCGCTCGACGCCCTGAACATACTGCATCGAACACAAGACAATTCGGCGATGCTGATTCTTTAGAATGCTTTTCACATCAATGCCACGCTCTTCGGGTGAACCGGCGATGAGGTAGGTTTCCACAGACTCTCCGGGACGCAATTCCAAGCGGTGCTTCCCAGTTCTGACTGTTCGCCCAAACAGCTCATTCCAAGTGTAGGATTTGCCAGAATTCCGAAGCCCAAGTAAACCGACTACTAGACGATTTGGCATGGGCTGGTTCCCTCCATTCAAAGATTCTAGCACCCGACCCGCTCGCCTCGCCTTTCCTTCAGTATCGTAGGGCGTGCAGAAGCGGTTCGGGGCGCGGCACCCTCTTGCACTGAGCGAAGCGAATGCGTCGGTGTTGGCAAGTCACCCATTTTGGGCAGCCCTCCCCTCGGGTTGCGAGTGGCGCGTACCGCTGCTAAAATTGCGGGTTTGCGGGGACGCAGCCGTCTGTACCGTGTGGTGCGGACGGCTTTTTGTCCGTTTGGCGGAACTGCAAGATGGGCGGATTCGGCAGAGATGGTGGAATAGTAGGAGCAGCGGAAGCACGGAGGCTGAGCGTGGCGAATTACGATGTAGCGATTATTGGGAGCGGGCCGGGCGGGTATGTTTCGGCGATCCGGGCTGGCGAGCTGGGATTGAAGACGGTGGTGGTGGAGAAGGACCCTTATCTGGGAGGGACTTGCCTGCACGTGGGATGCATTCCGACCAAAGTGCTGCTGCACCACGCGGAAGTTTACGACAATTTTAAGAATGGGGAAGAGCTGGGGTTTGAGGTCAGCGGGCTGAAAATCAACTGGGCGAATGTGCTGGCGAGGAAAGACAAGATCGTCAAGAAGCACGCCAAGGGGATCGAGTTTCTGTTCAAGAAAAATAAGGTGGAGTGGGTGCAAGGCTGGGGAAAGTACGAAGGGCCCGGCAAAGTGAGCGTGGAGAAGGACGGAAAGAAAACGACGATTGAGGCGGCGAACGTCTTGATGGTGAGCGGGTCGGAAGCGCGGGCGCTTCCGGGAATCGAGCCGGACCACAAGACGATTTTGACGAACCGGTCGATATTGGAGCTGCCGGAGATCCCCAAGACGCTGATCGTGGTGGGAGCGGGGGCGGTGGGAGTGGAGTTTGCGTCGATTTACAACTCGTTTGGGACGCAGGTGACGATTCTGGAAGCGCTGCCGCGGGTGGTGCCGGTGGAAGATGAAGAGATTTCCACGGAGCTGGAGAAAACTTTCAAGAAGAAAAACATTCAGATTTTTACGGGCTGCATGGTGGACGCGGTGAAGAAGGACGCCAAGGGCGTGACGGTGTCGTTCAAGGACAAGGACGGAAAAGCGCAGAGCTTGCAGGCGGAAAAGCTGCTGCTGGCCGTGGGACGCAAGCCGATGACCGAGAATTGCGGTCTGGAAAAGTCCAAGGCGCGGCTGGAGCGGGGATTCGTGCACGTGGGGCCGACCATGGAGACGGACGAGCCGCATTTGTACGCGATTGGGGACATTGTGGCGGGGCTGCCGCAATTGGCGCACGCGGCGATGATGGAAGGGATTGTGGCGGTGACGACCATCGCGGGGAAGCCCACGCACACGATTGAGAAGACGCGCATCCCGAACGCGACGTATTGCGAGCCGCAGATTGGATCGATTGGATTGACGGAAAAGCAGGCGCGGGATGCGGGGCATGCGGTGAAGATCGGGAAGTTTCCGTTTGTGGGGAACAGCAAGGCGACGATTCTGGGAAGTCATAGCGGGTTTGTGAAAGTGGTTTCGGATGAGAAGTACGGCGAGGTGCTGGGGATTCATATCATCGGGCCGCTGGCGACGGAGATATTGTCAGAGGCGGCGGCGGTGTTACATCTTGAGGGGACTGTGGATCACATGATGGAGATGGTGCACGCGCATCCGACGGTTTGGGAAGCGATGGGGGATGGTTTTGCGAGCGTGCGGGGGTTGCAGATTAACGTTTAGATTGTGGTGATAGGGCTGTGGCGAAGAATTGCTTGATCGTCGATTTGGGATTGATTGGGTACGCGGAGGCGTACACGCTGCAGAAGCGCGTGGTGACGGCGCGCAAGGCGGGGGCGATTGAGGACGTGCTGCTGCTTTGCGAGCACCCGCATGTGATTACGCTGGGGCGGAACGGGAAGCGGGAGCACTTGCTCGCTTCGGAGAGCGTGTTGCGGCAGAAGGGCGTGGAGTTTCACGAGACGGACCGGGGCGGAGACATTACGTATCACGGGCCCGGACAGATTGTCGGCTATCCGATTGTGGATCTAGGGGCGATTCGGCGCGACGTGCATTGGTATGTGCGCATGCTGGAAGAGGCGATGATCCGAGCGACGGCGGAGTTTGGGACTGTCGGTGAGCGCGTGGCGGGGAAGACGGGCATTTGGGTGGACGTTGAGGAAAGCGGTTCTTCGCTCGCCACTGGCCACTCGCCACTCGCCACTTCCGAAAAACTTGCCGCCATCGGAGTGCATATCAGCCGGTGGGTGACTTCGCATGGATTTGCGTACAACGTGAGTACGGACTTGCGGTACTTCGATTTGATCGTGCCATGCGGGATTGCGGGGCGGAAGGCGACTTCGCTGGAGAAGATTTTAGGGCGCAGCGTGAAGAACAGTGAAGTTGCGCCTGCGCTTGCGAAACATTTTGGTGAGGTATTCGGACTTGAGATGCGCCGGGCAAGCTCGACGGAATTGAACGAGCGGCTTGCGGCGGCGGAACTGCGAGAGGCGGTTCCGGCGTAAGGCAGCGTGCGGAACTTAACGCAGAGGACACAGAGAAGAGAAAAGAACAGAGAGAACAGAGACAAAGAGGCAGAGAGACACTGAGAAGAGTTGGACCGGAGCGGCGAATGAAGAAGGAATTGACGCGGCACCAGCATCTCGATTTGTACTTCTATATGCGGCTGAACCGCGCGGTGGAAGACACCATGGTGAAGCTCTTCCGCCAGAACAAGATTGTGGGTGGACTGTATTCGAGCCTGGGGCAGGAAGCGATTTCCGTGGGCACGGCTTACGCGCTCGAAAAGAAGGATTGGCTGGCGCCCATGATCCGCAACATCGGAGCGCTGCTGGTAAAGGGCGTGCCGCCGCGGGACATTTTCATGCAGCACATGGCGAAATATGATTCGCCAACGAAGGGCAAGGATGGCACGAGCCATTTCGGAGATCTCGACAACCTGCACATTGTTTCGCCCATTTCGATGCTGGGAGATTTGATTCCAGTGATGACGGGCGTGGCGATGGCTGGGCGGTACCTTGGGCAAAAGATCGTGGCCATGACGTGGATCGGGGATGGCGGAAGCTCGACGGGCGTTTTTCATGAAGGATTGAATTTTGCGGCGGCGCAGAAGGCGCCGTTCGTGCTGATCCTGGAAAACAACTTGTGGGCGTATTCGACGCCGGTGAAGCGGCAGGTGCCGCTGGAAAATTTGGCGGACCGCGCGAAAGCGTATGGAATCACGAGCTACATCGTGGATGGAAACGACGTAGCGGCGGTGTATGCCACGACGAAGGAAGCGGTGGACCGGGCGCGAGCGGGCGAGGGGCCGATTTTGATAGAAGCAAAAAGCTTCCGGCGGCTGGGGCACGCGCAGCACGATCCGGCGGAGTACGTCCCGAAAGAGATGCGCGCGTATTGGGAAGAGCGCGACCCCATAGCGCTGCATGAAAAATTCCTCATGCGCGAAAAATTGCTGGATGCCAAGGGCAAGAAAGAGATCGAAGACAAGATCAGCGCCCTGCTGGCCAAGGAGCGGGAGTTCGCGGAAAATTCGCCGATGCCGCCGGCGGAGTTTGCGGAGACGGGAGTGTATTGCACGGGCGACGATTGCCACAAGATTCGGGCAAAGTGGGAGCGGCCGGTTGCGGAGGTCACGCCGCCGAAGTCGAGCGTGAAAGCGGTGTGGACGGTGGAAGGATTTGGGTCGGGCAAGGGCTCCGGCGGAGCGAACGCGCCGATTCACTTTGGAGATACCACGCCGGCGACGGAACAAATTGCGAGCGAACCGAAGCCGGTGAACGGAAATAAACAAGCCGGAGCGCCGGCGGCCAAGTTGGCCGCGCAAAAGAAAAACGGAAAGGCTGTGGCTGCGGCGGCTTCGAGAAAGGCGCGGAGATAATCATGGCCGGAGCGAATGGCGGAACGAATGCCGGGGCAGCGACCGGAACGCAGGTCACTTTTCTGGAAGCGATCAAGCAGGCCATGTTCGAGGAGATGGAGCGCGACCCGGCGGTGGTGCTGCTGGGAGAGGATGTGGGCGTCTACGGCGGAGCGTTCAAGACCAGCGAAGGGTTGCTGGAGCGGTTTGGGTGGGAACGCGTGATCGATACGCCGATCAGTGAGAGCGCCATCATCGGCGCGGCTTGCGGGATGAGCTACCTCGGCTTGCGGCCGATTGCGGAGATGCAGTTCATCGATTTCATCGCGTGCTGCTTCAACCAGTTGACGAATTTTGTGGCCAAGGGGCATTACCTGTGGAATGCGCCGGCGCCGATTGTGGTGCGCGGGCCTTCGGGCGGCGGAGTGCACGGCGGGCCGTTCCATTCAGCGAACCCGGAGATGTATTTCGTGCACACGCCGGGACTGAAGGTGATTTATCCCTCGACGCCGTACGATGCCAAGGGACTGCTGAAGGCGGCAGTGCGCGACAATAACCCGGTGCTGTTTTTCGAGCACAAGTTTCTTTACCGGCGCATCAAAGGAGAGTTGCCCGCCGGGGACTATACCGTGCCGATCGGGAAGGCTATCGTGCGGCGGGAAGGAAAACACCTGACGATTATTTCCTACGCGGCGATGATGCACACTTCGCTGGAAGCGGCAGAAGCGCTGGCCAAGGAAGGGATCGAGGCGGAAGTGATCGACCTGCGCACGCTGCTGCCGCTGGATGAAGAGACGATTCTGGAGTCGGTGAAGAAGACAAACCGCTGCCTGGTGGTGCATGAAGATACCAAGACAGGCGGAATCGCGGGAGAAATTGCGGCGATGTTGTGCGAGAAGGCGTTTGGGTATCTGGACGGTCCGCTGATGCGCGTGACGTCACTGGATACGCCGGTGCCGTACGCGCCGACGCTGGAAGAATATTTTTTGCCTAACGCCAAGAAAGTTTTTGACGCCGCGAACGAACTGGCGAAATATTAGGATTTCATCGAAGACGGGAGATTGACATGGCTACAGACATCGTAATGCCGCAGATGGGCGAAAGTATTTTTGAAGGCACCATCACCAAGTGGCTGAAAAAGCCGGGTGACAAGGTGGAGCGCGACGAACCGCTGTTCGAGATTTCCACGGACAAGGTGGATGCGGAGATTCCGTCGCCTTCGGCGGGCGTGCTGAAAGAGATCAAGGTCGGCGAAGGGCAGACTGTGCCGATTCAGACGGTGGTGGGGGTGATCGATGCGGCGGGGTCGGCCGCGTCGGCGCCAGCGTCGGCTGCTACGGCAAAGGTTGCGGCACCGGCACCCGCGAAAGCGCCGGCTGCACCGCCTCCTCCTGTGGCAGCGAAACCGGCGCCGCAAGCGGCTCCGCAAGCGGCTCCGGCCGCAACGCCGGCGATGTCACGTCCAGCGGTTGCCGCGGGAACGGGGGAACGCATTCACAGTTCGCCACTGGTCCGGCGCATGGCCAAGGAGCACGGCATCGACCTTTCCGCCGTGCCGGGAACGGGCGCGGGGGGACGCATCAGCAAACAGGATATTGAAGCCATCATTGCCGGAGGAGGGGCAGGCGGCGCGCAGCAGGCTCCGGCCCAGGAAGAAGAAGACGTATACGAAGCCCCGGCGCCATCGCCTGCGGTAGTTTCGCGTCCGGCAGCGCCTCCGCCGCCCGCACCCGCGGCTTCGGGCGGACAGGCGCATGTGGCGTTCGAATCGGCGGTGCCGCGCGAGAAGATGTACTTCGGCAACTACGAAGTGCAGCCCATGAGCGTGATGCGGCAGCGCATCGGCGAGCACATGGTGGCATCCAAGCGCGTCTCGCCGCACGTGTACTCGGTGGACGAGATCGACATGACCAAGATCGCCTCGCTGCGGGCCAAGGCCAAGGACGAGTTCGAAAAACGCAACGGGACCAAGCTGACGTTCATGCCGTTTTTCGTGAAGGCCGCGGTGGCCGGCTTGCGCGCTTTCCCGACGATGAATGCCTCGCTGGATGGAACGAATGTGATCCTGCATAAGGAGATCAACATCGGGATCGCCGTGGCGCTGGACTGGGGGCTGATCGTGCCGGTGGTGAAAAACGCGGACGAAAAGAACATTCTGGGCATCCAGCGCACCATGAACGATCTCGCGGAGCGCGCGCGTACCAAGAAGCTGAGGCCGGAGGAAGTGCAGGAGGGAACGTTCTCGATTACCAATCCGGGGGTGTTCGGCGGGCTGTTTGGTTTGCCGGTAATCAGTCAGCCGAACGTGGGAATTCTCGGGCTGGGGATGATCGAGAAGCGGCCGGTGGTGATCAACGATTCGATTGCCATCCGCTCGATGTGCTACGTGACGCTTTCTTACGACCATCGCGTGGTGGACGGGGCGATCGCGCACCAGTTCCTGCACAAGGTCAAGGAGACGCTGGAGAGCTGGTCGGAACCGCTGCTGTAAGGGCTGCGGGATGGCTGGAGTTGAGCGGAGGGATGCTGCTTTCTCGTAAGCGTCCGAAATCGGAACGGGTATCCCGCAATCGGCGAGCAAGTCCTTTCTCAGGCATTCGAGCTTGTTCGAAAATAACAGAAAATAATATAGTTAACGACCAAGACGGCTGGCGGTCAGCCTGCACTTGAGAGAGCCGCGCGAGCCGGATCTCCTGCTCGCAGCGAAAGCATAGATTGCCAAACTTGATCGCGACGGGGATGGCAGCAAACATGACGTTACCGACCGTGCAGCCGAGCATACTCATTGCCGACGACCAGCAGGACGTTCTGGATGCCCTGCGCCTGCTCCTCAAGGGGCATGGGTACAGCATCGAAACCGTGAATTCGCCGGCGGAGGTGCTGCAAGCGGTGACGCGCCGTCCGTTCGACCTCCTCCTCATGGATCTGAATTACGCCCGGGACACGACTTCGGGAAGCGAAGGCCTGGATGTACTCAGCCACTTGAAGGAACTGGACGAGATTCCGTCGATTGTGGTGATGACGGGCTGGGCCACGGTGGGTCTGGCTGTGGAGGCCATGCAGTATGGCGTGGGCGACTTCGTGGAAAAGCCGTGGAGCAACACGCGGCTGCTGGAAATTCTGAGCAAGCAGGTGGCGCTGGGACGCGAGCGGCGCGAATCCCGGCGGAAGGCGGCGGAAGAAAAGCGCGCGCGGGAAGAGGCGCTCCTTCATCTTCACGAACAGGACCGGGAGATCGCGGAAGCCCGGGCGATTCAGGAAAAGCTTTTGCCGCGTGAGATTCCGCAGCTGGCGGGCTATGCCATTGCGGGCGCGTGGCAGTCCGCGGGGATGGTGGGCGGGGATTATTTCGACGTATTGCCGCTGGATGGGGAAACGCTGGGAATGTGCATCGGGGACGTGGCGGGAAAAGGAATGCCGGCGGCGCTGCTGATGTCCAACCTGCAGGCGGCGGTGCGCGGGCTGTCCTCGCCTTCGCTGGCGCCAAGCCTGCTGTGCGGACGGCTGAATTCGCTGATCTACCGGAACACCGCCAACGATCGTTTTATTACTTTTTTCTATGCGTTGCTTGACGGCCCCACGCGCCGCTTGCGCTACGCGAATGCCGGGCACAACGCGCCATTCGTGCTGCATCAGGACGGCACGCACGATCGATTGGAAGCCGGCGGCTGCGTGCTCGGCGTGTTCGAAGATCAATACTACGAGCTGGGCACGGCGCAATTGGCGGACGGAGACCGCGTGGTGCTGTTTACCGATGGGGTGACTGAAGCGTGGGATTCGGCGGAGGAAGAGTTCGGCGAAGCCCGGCTGCTGCGGGTACTGGAGGGCCATCGCGAGTCGTCTCCCGAGGAACTGCAGCGGGAGATCTTGCAGGCCGTGGGAGAATTCAGCGGCGGGCACTGGAGGGACGACGCGACGCTCCTGGTGCTTTCCGTCGGCAGGTAGTTTTTCCTCTCCCGAAATGGGGTGTCCTCTTCGCGCCCCTTCCAGAGTCCACCGTCATCGATTACTGAAGCAGGGGTTTTAGTTTGGCGACCCAGACCGCGAAGCCTTCGAGGGGGATGGGTTCAATCCCGGCGTCGCGGAGGGTGTCGCGGACAAAGCGGTGGCGTTCGTTGCCGGCGTTCAGGGCTACGTCAGTGATGGCGGCGAATTCGGTGGCGAGAGTGGCCTTTGCGGTGATGCGTTCGGCGGTATAGGCCAGGAGCTTGGCATCGGCGGGGGCGCGCGTGACCGAAAGGGTTTGCACGAAACCGCGCGTGCCGTTGCGGCGGTAGCTGTAATCGAGACGCATGGGATCGCCGGCGAAAGTGTATTCGTCGGCGCGGATGGATTTTTGCAGGAGGTCCCAAAGGTGAGCCTGGCGGAAGACCTGCGAGCAGTAGGAACGCAGAGCGGCGCGGCTGCCGGGAGCGCCGATGCGGCTGGGAGCCTGCTGCAAAGCGACGTGATCGGCATAGAGGCGTTCGAGCTCGGCGTCGAGGTCGCTGGCGAACACCCCCTTTTGTGGCGCGAGCTGCAAGGCGTTGGAAAGGGTGTCGTCCCACTTGGCGAGGAGTTGCTGCCAGTCAGCTGGGCCGCCGTTGCCGCCCGCGGATGTGAAGCGGTCTTCCAGATCATCGCGGAGCGCGCGCAGGAGAAATTCGTCGGCCTGCGGATGCAGACGGCGGACGCGGTTGTACTCTTCCTGGGCTTCGATGAGGCGCAAGCGGCGCTCGCCGGACTGCGGATCGAAGAGCAGGACGCCGATATTGACCCATTCGTCGCGGATGAGATTCGGCGTGTAGCGCAGAATGCGGTAAGCGCAGGCCTTTTCCTCCGGCGGCGCGGCGATGCTTTGGGGTTCTGCCAACACTTCGGTCATCGTTCACCTCCCGTCCGTCAGACCCAGTTTGGAAAGGGCTGACGGTTGGATTTCTTGGCGTCCACGATCAGTTCGCGCACGCGCACGCGCCGGCGAAAGAGCTGCTCCAGCAAACGCAGCAAGGCATCGTAGTCGTCGGCGTACCACGCCGGGGGAATTTCCCGGCTGATTTCATCGAGGACACGTTCGGTGATGCGCTTTTCCACGCGCTCGAGCCACGGGCCGAAGGACTCCATACCGGTGACAGCTTCGTAGACGCGGTTGCGCGCGTAGAGACCGCGCAGCGGAGCGTCGGGATAGTTCCATTCGCCGGCGTTGAAGCAGAAACCCTGGTCGATCATCAGGGCGCGGTACGCCGATCCTTCCTCCGGGACAGGCTGCTGCGCGTTCTCTCGCGATTCGCGGAAAAACAAGGTTTGCCGCCCGTTGGTATTGCAAGTCCATTTGTCGAAGACCAGCATGCCCGCGAAGTCGTGCAGGTTTTCGACGCTTCGCAACTGTTCGTCGGGAAGAAAATCGTGCAGCGTCAAACGGCGGGGGTCGCCCGGGTAACGCGAAGCAAACTGCAAGCCCGGCCGGCAGGGTATGCGCGCACGGGGCAGCTCCATGGACAATTCGGGCGTCAGACGGATCAATTCCTCCGGTACGTCGACGATGGCTACGGGGGTGGTCGGAAGACCGAGGCGGGCAGCCAGTTTGGTGCCGAGCAGTTCATTGGCCAGGATGCGGTGGTGCTGCGGGTTATTTTGGAACTTAACCACGTAGTAGCGCCCGTCGGAGCAGCGCATCAGGTGCGACTGCGCGCCGCCTCGCATCCGCCGTATCTGTTCCAGCGCCCGCAACATGCGGGTTTATGCTAATGGTACTTGCCCTTGCGGGCAAGGGATTGCTTGGCGGAGGGGAGAACGATTCCCGAAGCGAGAGCGGCGCGGTCCAGGAAGGGAAATGGTGAGGCCGCGGAGCCGTGCCAGAGTGGAATCGGAGCGTGCAGGAATAGAAAAGAGCCCGGAGGAATTCCGGGCCCTTCGCAAGAGAACGGGGAATACGCTAAACGCTAGCGCTTCTTTTTCTTCGCCGCCTTTTTCTTGGCAGGTTTCTTGGCGGCTTTTTTCTTCGCTTTGGGTTTGGCCTTCTTGGCTTTGGCCTTGGCTTTTTTCGGCGCCGCTTTCTTGGCGGGCTTCTTCGCCGCCGGTTTGGGAGCAGACTTGGCCGCCGGCGCCGCGGCGGCTTCTCCCGGCTCCTCCTCGGCAATCACCAGCTCTTCCTCCTCTGTTTCCACGATCTCGTCGCCGCCCAGCTCGTCTTCTTCTTCCAGCCGGGACAGCTCGTTGTCTTCCTCGAAATTGTCTTTCTCGAAATCCATTCCATCCTCCCCTGGGGGAATCTATGGGCCCGCGGCCCGCTGTACCGGCCGGAGTCGCAACGCCACCCCGTCCTTGCGCCGTTGTTATCGCACTCGCGGTGCGTTGTCAAGCATTCTGCGGAATTCGCGCCAAGCAATGGCCGCGGCCCGCCGTCCGGCCCGCAGGAGGGTCTCCGGGCCACTCTCTGGAATTCTCCTACGCTCCTCGTAAGACGCTGTATTTAGAGAAGTTAATTGTGATTCGTGGACGGGGCGGCATTCTGCGCCACGGGTTCCGGCGGACGATGAGTTTTTTTCTTGGCATGCGCCCCGCTGCGCACAGGAACCGCTTCAGGCGCGCCGCCCAGCGTATAAATGCGCAAAACCATTCCGCGGCTGACGTGATTCGTTTTCAGGCGATTCCACTTGCGGACATCCTCGGCCTCCACGCTGAAGCGGTCGGCAATCCCGCCGAGCGTGTCGCCTTTGCGCACCCGGTAGCTGACCAGACGCCGTTTCGCTTCCACGGTCGGCTGCGCCGCGGGAATAATCAGTTTTTCTCCAGCGTCGAGCGCCGCGCCATGCTCGAGGTTGTTGGCGGCGGCGATGGCTGCGGGCGTGACACGATATTTCTTCGCGATGGAAGTGAGCGTTTCTCCGTCGGCCACCCGATGACGCCGCCAGCTCACCCACTTGTCCGCGGGAATGTCGGCGATCTCCGCGGAAAATCTTTCCGCCGCGCCCACGGGCAGATGGAGTTCGAACGAGGGATCGTCGGGAGTGGCCAGCCGTAACAACGCCGGGTTCAAGGAACGCAACGTATCCACATCCACGTCGATGGTCTCGGCCACCAGTCGCAGATCGATGGCCCGCCCCGGTTTTACCACGTCGGAAGGCACGGGCGCTTCCGGCACGGGCTGAATGCCGTAATGCGCCGCGTCTTTGGCGATCAACGTGAGCGCGAGAATGATGGGCACATAGTTCTTGGTTTCGCGCGGCAAAACCTTGCGTTTGTACAGCTCCCAAAAATCGGCGTAGCCGGTGCGCTCGATGGCCTTTTGCACGTTGCCGGGACCGCAGTTATAAGCCGCCATGGCCAGATACCAGTCGCCGAACATGGCGTACAGATCCCTCAGATGCTGGGCGGCGGCGCGCGTGGCTTTCTCGGGATCCTGGCGTTCGTCGATCCACCAGGTGTGCCGCAAGCCGTACTCCTGGCCGCGATAGGCCACGAATTGCCAGATACCGCGGGCTCCGGCGCGCGAAAGCGCCAGCGGCTGAAACGCGCTCTCCGCTTGCGCCAGATAGATCAAATCCTGCGGGACGCCTTCTTCGTGCAGCACGCGCGAAATCATTTCACGATAACGTCCGGCGCGGCGCAGCCCGGTCTCCACGATGGCGCGGCCACGGGGCGTCTGGAAGAAATTGAGAAACGAAAGCACTTCGTCGTTCACGGTGAGCGGGAGGTCGTGCGAAAGATTTTTGGCGGATTCCTCGGCGCGCTCCTTCAGCCGGGGGTCCACGGGAAAGGTCATCTCCGCGACTTCGTCGATAGGAGCGGGGACGGCGGGGGCTTCCTGAAAACCGTCGCCGGCGCGGAAGGCCTGCAATTCGTAAAGATAGACGGTGTCCACCACGCGGTGGAACACTTCGCTCAGTTTAGGATCGCTGTCGGGGTCGTAGCCGCTTTCCAGCATCCAATCGACGGCATCGTCAAAATCGTGGCGCGCCGCCTCCAGATGGCCGGCTTTATAGTTCTGCTCGCCGGAAGCGAATTTTTCCTCCACCTTGGCAATGAGATATTCCCTGCCGCCCGGGATGTGCGGGACCAATATAGGCAGGGCCTTGGACGCCGGGAGCGAGGAATTTGCCAGCGGCAACGGGGGAAGTTCGGCCGGACGCTGGGCCGCTTGCGCCGCTGCGGGTGCATGAGCCGGGACGCGAGCCTGCACGGGTTTCTTCCCCGCGTCATCGCAACCGCAGATGGCTGCTGCTGCCAGAATTGTGAGTGCGGCCCGAAGGACCCTTGGCGTCATCCCTTGATGGTACGGAGGCTTTCCTGCCCCGGTCAACGTTTTCCAGCGGGCGGGGGGTGGCGCTCTCGGTACACCCGAGGCACGAACGCGGGCCTTTCCTCAAGCCCGCGAATCGGTAAGATATACCTCTTTTCGAGGTGAGCCCGTGTCCCGCAAATTCCTGACGGTATCGTTGGGTTCTTTCACATCCCAAGCGGTTGCTTTGCTGCTCGTGTTGACGTGCGCACAAGCGGCTCGTGCCCAAGAGAGAAGTCTTTCCGAGGAAAAGCGCGCACACATCAGTGAAGCGGTGTCGCACTTTATGGCCGCAAACAGCGTCCCCGGCATCGGCGCGGCTGTCGTCCTGGACGGTGTGCCCGCATGGTCCGCCGGCTACGGTATGGCCGACCTCGAAAACTTTGTCCCGGCCACCGCGGCGACACTTTTCCGGCTCGGCTCAATTTCGAAGCCCATCACGGCCACTGCGGTTCTCCAACTCGCGGAGCGCGGCAAGCTGGACCTCGATGCCCCGGTGCAGAAATATTGCCCAGCCTTTCCTGAGAAGGAGTGGCCGATCACCACGCGGGAATTGCTTGGCCATCTGGGCGGCATCCGCCACTACAACCAAGACGGCAAGGGAGACATCCCGGAGGACAGCGCGAAACACTTCCCCAGCATGGAAGAATCTTTGAAGATTTTTGCCAGCGATCCGCTGGTGGCCAAGCCGGGAACGAAATTCCGTTACTCGACGTACGGTTACACGGTCATTGGGTGCGTTCTCGAAGGTGCCGCCGCCCAAAAATTCACCGATTACGTGCGCGAGAATGTCTTCTTGCCCGCAGGCATGGAGCACACGCAGGCGGACAATTTCTTCGAGGTCATCCCGCACCGCACGCGCTGGTATCACAAAGACGGAACCGGCGCGGTGCGCAATGCCGGTGTGCTGGATTCGAGCTACAAAATTCCCGGCGGCGGATTAATCTCCTCGGCGGATGATATGGCGCACTTTGAAGCCGCCATTCTGGGCGACAAACTCCTGCTGCGCGCGACGCGGGACATGATGTGGACACCGCAGAAAGCCGCGGACGGTACGCAAAACGGCTATGCGCTGGGCTGGGGCACAGGTGCGCAGTCCGGTCCCAAGATTGTGGCGCATACCGGGAGCCAGCAAGGCACGAGCACGTCGTTCATCCTCGTTCCGGAACGTAACGCCGGAGTTGTGGTGCTCGCTAATCTCGATGGAGTGGACGCCGCAGCGCTGGCCTCGGAAATCCTCAAGATCGTTTTGGATCCCAAGCCATAAACTCCCCACCGGCGCAAGTGGCTGTGACGTGCCTGGGGTTCGCACGCCCCAGTGTTCCCCGGTAGAAAAAAACAGCTTGACAGAAAGCCCGGCCGTGCTAATATTAAACCGTATGGTTAACTATTCAACGGCAGAGCTGGATGCCACCTTTGGGGCGCTCGCCGATCCTACGCGGCGCGCCATTCTCGCGCGCCTGGCGCGCGGCGAGGCAATGGTGACGGAGCTGGCCGAGCCTTTTGCGATGTCGCTCCCGGCAATTTCCAAGCATTTACGCGTGCTGGAATCCGCGGGGCTGCTGCGCCGCGAAATTGACGGACGCGTGCACCGCTGCCGTCTGCACGCCGAGCCGATGAAGGACGCTGTGGCGTGGATCGAGCACTATCGCGGCTTCTGGGAAGCACAGTTCGACTCCCTGGCCAGATTTCTGGAATCCAGCAATGCCTCCAACAATACGATCTTCGAGGAGAAAAACGCATGGCAACCCCACAGCAAGGTCCCCAACTCACGCTCCAAGTCCGGCGGACGTTTGCGGCCCCGCGCGAAAAAGTCTTTGCCGCCTGGGCCCAGCGCGAACAGCTAGAAAAGTGGATGTGCGCGGACGTGGGGTCCCACGTGGTCATTCATCACGAGCAGGACATTCGCACGGGCGGCAGGTGGCGCATGGAAGTGCGGGATGCCGCCAAGAAGGAGGTGTATTGGGGCCACGGCGTCTATTGCGAAGTGAAGCCGCCAGAGAAGCTGGTTTTTACCTGGTGCTGGACCAAAGGCACTCCCGACGGCGAGAATGCCCATCCGGGAAGCGAGGAGACGGAAGTCACCGTCGAGTTTTTTGCGCGCGGTAATTCCACCGAGGTAGTCCTGACCCACGCTGTGTTTGGTTCGGCCCATATGCGCGACGAGCACGACCGCGGCTGGAACGGCTGCTTCGATGTGCTTGAAAAAGTGTTGCAAGAATTTCGAGCAAATTAGATCCACAAGGAGGGGAAAGATGAAAAGGATAATTGTTCTTGGGAGCGTAGTTGTTGGGACACTCATCCTGGCCGGTGTCTCCAGCAGGTTGTCAGGACAGGAAATGGCCAAGCCGAAATCCAATCCGGGATTCGAGCAATTGAAGTCTCTCTCAGGAGAATGGACAGGCACGAACGCGGATGGGAAACCGGTGGAAGTGACTTACCAGGTCGTTTCGAACGGGTCGGCGCTCATGGAGCGGCTGCACCCTGCCGTTGAAGCGGAAATGATCACCATGTATGCGCCGGATGGCGCCCGTGTGGCGGCGACGCATTACTGCAACGTGGGCAATCAGCCGGAGATGCAGACGGAGCCGCTTTCGGGCACGCCGCAGAAGTTCGACTTCCATTTTGTGCGCGCCACAAACCTCGCGACTCCTGGGGCTGGCCACATGGAAAAACTCGTCGTCACCATCCAGGACCACGATCACTTCCTGCAAGAGTGGAGCTTCGTGGAAAACGGCAAGGTGACGCACACCCAGGTGCTCCACTTCACCCGCAAGAGCTGAAAGAGCTCGCGCTCACACTTCCGCACGTTTCAGAAGATATTGCGCGGCCAGCGGAAACGCCGCTGCCAGGAAAACGGCGCGCACCAGGGATCCCCACGGAAACGCGCTCAGGTAAGGCTGATTGCTGGTCATCAGCCAGACCAAGGGACCTGCAAACAGCGTTGGCAGATTCAGGTGCATGGGAACCGTGACGATCTCACGAACGATCAGGTACACGCTCACCACCGCAGTGGTATAGATCAATCCACCGCTCGCGCTGCGCCGCAACGCGGTCATCAGCGTGGTCAACCCCAGCATCGGAACGCCGACGATGACCATCACCCACGGAGCAACCAGAAGCAAAGGCATATTCCAATTCCTGGTCAGTGTGCCCAGGATCACCGCGCCAAGGTAGGTGGGAACGATTGCCACTATAACCATTTCCGCAAAGCAGACTCCCCAGTGGGTCCATGTCACCGAAGACCGTGTCCGCGGCCGCGTCCACAGGTACTCAATCGTTCCGGGCTCGATCTCGCTTCCCGGGGCAGTCGCGCCGAGAAATACCGCCGAAAGAAAACCGCTCACCCATAATAGTTGGAGAACTATCCCACTCACCAATGGCACCATCGTGGCCGGGTCGCGGGTGTACGCACTCCGGTCGAAATACCACCAGCCGTTTCGCTCCTCGAGCCCTGGCAGGAGCGTCAACAGAAGGGCGCTCGCTGTAAACATCACTAAGAGAAAGACGAAACGGGCTCGGCTTTCGCGCCAGCATTTCCAGGCGTACATGTACCCTCCTTGCGAACCAAATGCATAAACAGTTCCCGCAAGCCGAGCGGACTAATTTCCAAGATCGCCGCGCCAAGCCCGCGCAATTCGGCGGCAAAGCGCTCTGCCTCCCGAGACACAACGTAGCGGTGAAACCGCCCGTCGGCGGTAGCGCAAACGACATCCGCCGAAGCCGCAGCGGGCAAGCCTTCACCCGAAGCAATCACCAGCCGAAATTCCTGCCGGATCTCTTCCAGCCTAGACTCAAGGAGCAGACGGCCCTCTTCCAAAATCCCAACCCAGTCGCAAATTTGCTCCACCTCGCCCAGATGGTGACTCGACATAAAAATCGTCTGCCCCTGGCTGACGTGGTCTTCAATCAAGGTGCGCAGAATTTCGTCCACCATCACGGGATCCAACCCGGCCGTGGGTTCGTCCAGAATCAATACCTGCGCTCCCTGTGCCAACGCTAGGAGCAGCGTGACCTTGGTTTGATTTCCGATCGACAGTTTTTTGAACGCCGTCTTCATGGGAATTTCCAGCCGCTGCGACAGCCGCGCCGCCGCCTCATCCGACCACCGCGGGAAATACGCTTTGTTCATGCGCACCAGTTCCGCCGGCGTCGCCCAGCCATAAAGCTGCTTGCGCTGCGGCACAAACCCGACGCGCTCCAGAATGCGCACTAACTCGGACTCTTTTGTTGGATCGAGACCGAGCACCTGCGCGCGGCCTTTCGTCGGCCGTACCAGTCCCAGGAGCATGCGCATCGTCGTCGTTTTTCCTGCGCCGTTGCGGCCCAAGAATCCATACACGGCGCCCGGTTGAATCTTCAGGCTCAGCTCTGACACGGCGGCTTGCGTTCCGAACGATTTGCTCAAGCCTTCCGTGAAAATGGCCGTTTCGATCATGACAGGCCTCCCAGTTTGTCGAGCTCTTCTTCCAGCAATTTCAGCGTTTCCTCGCGTGTCAACCGCAGTTGCCGCCCTTCCACTGCCAACTGCCGCGCGTGCGGCCGCAGCCGCTTCACTTTCTCGCTTTTCAACAGCCCCGGCAGACCGTCCGCCACAAACGTTCCTCCACCTGGCACGCTTCGCGTCACCCCGTCGCGTTCCAGGTCTTGATAAGCGCGCGCGACGGTGTTGGGATTGATGCGCAGCTCAGCGGCCAGCTTCCGCGTGGAAGGCAATGCGTCCCCAGTGCGGAGGGCGCCGGCGGCCACGGCCTGTTTCACCTGCGATTCGAGCTGCAGGTAGACGGGAACGCCGGAGGAGGGGTTGAGGTGCAGGAGCATACTGTACTAATACAATAGTACAGTAGGCGTGTCAAGACCTTTTTCTTCTGGAGCTACTGCGGCCAGTCGGGGAAAACCGCTTCGAGCCCGCCGCCGAACCAATACTTGTAGAAGCCCTCGTCGCACGGGTTCATTTTGTCGCCGTACGTCGCGGTAAAATGACGGCCCCAATGGGGGCGACGTCCGTCGGCGTCGCAGAAACCGTACTCGTCCGACAAATTCCAAGAGCTGAAGACCCGGCCGGATTTTTTCATGATATGCGGATCCGCGGCGAGGGCGGCGATGGCGCGTCCGGCGTAGAGAGGGGTCTCCGACGTGGCATAGTTGGGGTCTTTCTTGATGGCATCCTGCCAATTTGCTTCCGTCACGCCGAAATGTTCCAGCATGATTTCCGAGCGCAGGAAACCTGGCGTGAGCGCGATGGCTGCGACGTTCTTGCGGCGCAATTCGTAGGCCATCGCGAACGCCTGGCGAATCACCGTGGTTTTGATGAGGTCGTAAAATACATTTCCGCGATAGGTATAAGAATCTCCGTCGCCGATTTCGACGATCAACCCGCTTCCGGATTTTCCTTGGGCGGTTTCGATCAGCAGAGGAGCCGCAAAATGGCTGGTGACCATGTGCGTATGTACGGCGTTGCGGAAGAGCGCGAAGCCCTTCTCGAGATCCACCTGCCAGAACGTCTTGCCGAACTCCTGCTCGGCACTTTCGGAAATGTCGTTCACCAAGAGATGGAGCCGCCCTTGCTCTTGGCGAATCTTGGCAATGAGCGCTTCGACTTGGTCCGCGTGCAAATGATCCGCCACCACGGCGATGCCCTGGCCGCCGCGGGCGCTCACGAGATCCGCCGTCTCTTCAATGGTCTCCGGACGATTCTTGTAGTAATCCGCCGGCAGGGCTTTTTTTGCTTCCGCAGAACCGCGCTGCGGCGTCGCTGAAAGCGGAGCGCTTTTTGTGCGCGTGCTCCGCCCCGTGCAATACACCGTGGCGCCGGCTTCGCCGAGAGCAAGCGCGATGCCACGGCCCACACCGCGAGTGGCTCCGGCCACCAAAGCGACGCGGCCGTGAAGATCGGGAGGGAGATACGAGGAGTCCGGCGGCATGAAGCACCTCCAGGCGGAGACTGGGGCAATTATAAATGGGCATTTACTAATGTCAAGTGGAAAGTAAACGGCCATTCAGTTATTCTTAGAGCGAGCCCTGATGGGGCGACTTGCCACCATGAGCCCGCGCCCGCGCGAAACTTCCGATCAAGCGATACTGGCCGCAACCATGCGCGTCATGCAGCGGCGGGGCCCGGCGCAACTGACGTTGGGCGACGTCGCCAAAGAGGCCGGCGTCGTCCCCGCCACGCTCATCCAGCGATTTGGCACCAAACGCCAGTTGCTTCTTACCACTTGCAAGACCGGGGTGGCGGATGTTGCCGCGCAATTCGTTGCCGCGCGTGCAAAATACAAGTCGCCAGTGAAGGCCCTGGTCGAGCTCTATGTGGAGTGCAGCAGCTTTGCGGCGACTCCGGAATCCATGGCCAACGGGCTGGCTTATTTGCAGAACGATCTGACTGATCCGGAGTTCCGCGCCATCACCCTCGCGCAGTTCAAAGCGATGAAGAGAGAAACGCGAAAGCTGCTGGAGCAGGCCGTTGCGGCGGGCGAATTGCGGAAGTGCGACACCGGCGAACTTGCGCGGCTGTTTCAGCAAGTCAACGGAGGCTCGATGCTGGACTGGGCGGTTTTTCGGGAAGGCAAGCTTGCTGACTGGCTGCGGACGGACCTGGAAGCTTTGCTGGGGCCCTATCGGCGGCCCAGTAAGAGCCGCCAACAACTCCATCGAGGAGCCCGTAAGCGATTGGTAAAAAAAGCGTAAAAAACCACTTGTGGGAAAGTACCAATTGTGGTATTCTGCTTTTGCGTTTGTTGCTCTTGTATCGCCTTCGGAATTGTAAAGCGGTCGCAAGGTCAAACTTGCGGCCTTTTTTTATGGGCGGCCCGTTTTACGGGATGCCGAACAAAGGCCGAAGACGGCCGTAGCTCTTCAGAGGGGCTCGGAACCAGAAGCATCAGATAGCTCAATTTAGTAATGCTCAGCCACTTTGTGGCTGACAGAAAAGAGTACAGCAGTGAGTAAAGAACAAGGAACAGTGAAGTGGTTCAATGCCAGCAAGGGCTTCGGTTTCATCCAGCGCCAGAGCGGTGAGGACGTTTTCGTCCATTTCTCCGCGATTGTGGCTGATGGCTATAAGTCGTTGAACGATGGCCAGGCGGTTGAATTCGAAGTGACCAAGGGACCCAAGGGCCTCCAGGCCTCGAACGTCCAGCCCCTCTAATCCACTTCACAAAAATACATGGCGGGCGTCTCGATCATCTCGGGACGCCCGTTTTGTTTTTGGCTTGGTATTTCCCAGGATTATTGCTGCCGTGCGAGAACCCAGCCGTTTTCTACTTTTTCCCAACCCAAATGTGCGTAGTACTCTGTGGCGATTTTTGACGCGCGCAGGACGAACTGAATTTCCGGACCGAGAGCGCAGGCTTTTTCGAGCAGCGCTTTTCCGATCCCCGCTTTCTGATAATCGGAAGCAATGGCCAGGTCACAGACGTAACCGTCATACGCGCTGTCGGTCCAGCCGCGAAGAATGCCGACAAGTTTTTCATTGTCCCAAGCGGTGAGGATGATGTTTGAGCCCTCGTACATTCGGCGGATGCGCTGGACATCATCGACAGGGCGGTTAAGCGGAGCCGCGCGATATAGCTCCGCGATAACGGCGGCGTCGGGACACGCGTCGGAACGATAAGTGATCATAAGGTTTCCTGTTAAGCCAACGCCTGCTGAAGATCCGCGATGAGGTCGGCGGCGTCTTCGAGTCCCACGGAAACGCGCACTGTGCCGGCACTCACGCCTGCTTTGCGAAGCTCTTCGTTGCTCATGCGGTAGTGCGAGCTATAAACGGGAAGGATGACCAAAGATTCCACGCCGCCGAGGCTCGCCGCGAGAAGAAAGAGCCGCACGCGGTCGCAAAAGCGGCGCGCGGCCGGGAGGCCACCCTTCATGTCAAACGCGAGCATGGAGCCGAATCCGCGCATCTGCTTTTTCGCCAACGAGTGATCCGAATGCGACTTCAGGCCGGGATAATGCACGCTTGCGACCTTGGGATGTTTTTCGAGGAACTTGGCCACGGCTAAAGCAGTCTCGCACTGGCGTTTGACGCGCAGCCCTAGCGTTTTCATCCCGCGATTCAGCAGGAAGGCGACTTCGGGGTCCATGGACCCGCCGAGATAGATCACCATGTGGCGGATGCGCTCCATCCAATGCTTGCTTCCCGCCGCGGCGCCGGCGATGAGATCCGAATGCCCCGCAAGGTATTTCGTGGCGCTGTGAACAACGATGTCGAAGCCCAGCGCGATGGGATTCTGAAGCACAGGGCTAGCGAACGTGTTGTCCATGATGGAAACGAGTTTGTGCTTCTTCGCGAAGGCAATGGCTTTGTGCAGGTCCACCAGCTGTAGCGCGGGGTTCGTCGGCGTTTCCACGTATAAGACTTTCGTGTGTGGCGTGACGAGATTTTCGATGCCCTGCAAACTTGGTTCGACGTGGCGCACCTTAATGCCCATGTCCGGAAAAAGGTCGCGCATCAACCGGTAAGTTCCGCCGTAGAGTTGTGCGGTGGAGATGAGCTCGTCGCCGTGCTTGAGCGTGCCCAGCAAAGCCGAGGAGATCGCCGCCATCCCCGATGCCGTCACGACGGCAGCTTCCGCTCCTTCGAGCGCCGCGATTTTTTGTTCCACCACGGTGAGAGTGGGGTTGCCGTAGCGTGTGTAAATGTACGCCTTGCTCTTGCCCTCCGCCCACAGCTTCATTTCCGCCGTAGAGGAAAACGTAAACGTTGAGGTCCGGCAGATATCTCCGCCGACACCCACGCCGACGCCGTGACGCAGCGGTTCACCGGCATGGATCGCTTGTGTTTGAGGACCCCATTTCTGCGCAGTCTTTCTCTTCATGATGCCTCCATTTTGGCCACGTCCGCGTTTCCGGCAAGCACCAATTTGGCGCCGGGCAGAACAACCTTAGACAAAAAACAGCCGCTGGTGTGTCATGTAGGGGAAAGGCGGCTGCGACAGGACCAACGCTTGGCCGGGCAAACACTTACCGCCGAGGACGTGAGGCGCTATTACGACCAGCACGGACCTGCGCTGGTCGCCTACGCCTGCTCGTTCGTTGCGGACGTGGCCGCTGCTGAGGACGCCGTGCATCAAGTGTTTCTCAAACTCCTTCGCGGCGATACACGGACGCCAGATGCTCCTTTGGCATATCTCTATCGCGCGGTGAGGAACGCCGCTTTAAACCTGCGGCGGAACCGGCAGCGCGACATGCCGCTCGAGACGCAGAAGCTATGTTTTGTGGATCGCGGCGGAAATCGTGAAGCTGCGCTGGCGTTGCAAACCGCGCTGGGCGAGATACCGGAAGAACAGCGCGAAGTTGTGGTCATGAGGATTTGGAGCGGGATGACGCTGGAAGAGATTTCCACAATGACGGGAGTTTCGCTGAACACAGTGGCTTCACGCTACCGCTACGCTTTGGAGAAATTGCGCGAGCAACTAAAACCATACCAGAGAGAAGGACTGTAGGAGCCTGACCATGGACGAGCACGAAGAGAAATTTGAGAGTTATTTGCGCGGCTTTCAACCGCGCCGTCCACGAGCGCTGCCTTTTCCTCAGACAGCCGCGCCGGTGTGGATATGGCGCCTGGCTGCCGCAACTATCCTTGCTATCGCATTCCTATCTTCGATGTGGTTCGTGTCGCGCAGGTCCGGCACTCTGAGAATCGAAGTAGCCACCAGGAAGCTGGACGCACTGTCCACTGAGGAGTTCGAGCCAAATACATTGTCTCTTGTTCCAGTAACACGCCTGGCTCTGGAAGACCCTGCACAGCTGGACGTGACGCTAACAAATGCATCGCGCGGCGCACTACCGGACCTGCAGCGGAACGAGAGTGCACTGCGATTGCTGGCCAAAGAATAGAGATTTTGGAGGAGAGATGATGCATGCTTCTTGTAAGTGTGGCTTCCTTGTTCTGGCGCTGTTTTTGACCGCCGCTGCAACGCGGGCACAATCGACGATCCCTACAGAAACGCGGAATGCGGCACTGCGATATTGGATGGCGTTCGCAGAAATGCAGGATCCGCCGGCGGGTAAAGCAACCGCGGACCTGCTTGAGAAAACCGCCGCGGGAGAGATTGCTTGGGATGAGTCGAAACTAGGGCCCATTCTCGACGCAAACAGCGAAGCCGTACACACCATGCAGCGTGCCACGAAGCTGCCGGAGTGCGATTGGGGACTTGAATACAACCTCGGACCGCGCGCTCCGATTTCCTATGTTGCTAGGGCACGCGTGATGGCACGTCTGAACAGTCTTTACGGGATGCGGCTCGCGGCGAAAGGAGATTCGCAAGGCGCGACGGATGCGTGGCTTGCCGGGATTAGATTCTCGCAACATCTGGCCCAAGGCGGGAGTTTGTTATTTTCGCTGGTTGCCAAAACAGCGCTTCTTTCGAACTTTCAGGCGTTGACGCAAGCGGCGCGAGGCGGCGTCCTCCATGAAGCACAACGCGCGCAAGTTCAAGCCATTGCACGTGCCCTGCCCGAAACAGGATTTGATTGGGCGGAAGCCTTGCGTTTTGAGGAATCGCCACTGGAGATTGGGGTTCAGCAACTTGCTGCAGCTTCGAACCCAGCGGAGTACTACCAGGCACTTATAGGCCGCGCGGCGCCGCCCAGTTTTACGGTGCCCAATGCCAGGGAGATTGCCGCGTTCCACATACTGATGGGTTCGGCCGAGGAATTGTTGCGGCTACCACCACAGAAGGCAGAGGATAAACTTAAGCAACTGCAAGAGTCTGTGAAGACGCTGCATCCGTACTTTCGGGAAACCACGCCATCGTTTCTCAGGATCAATGATGCGCGCTTGCAAGTTCTTAGCGCGCGTGAAGAACTGCTGAAAGCGCTCGCTGCCAAGTAGCGCTTCTTCTTTTTCCTTCCGGGCTTGACTTCCTTTGAATATAGGTCCATTATGACACTGTCATGAATGACCTATTATTGCTGGCGACGTTGCTGGGAGGACCGAAACACGGCTACGCCCTCAAGAAGCAGGCGGGGTTTCTTTCCGGGCAGCCGGACATGCACAACAACCTGGTGTATCCGCTGCTGCGGCGCTTTGTGGAGAACGGCTGGGTGAGCAAACGAACGGCGGCCGGGCAACGCGGGCAAACCCGCGAGGTCTACACGTTGACCGCCGAAGGGAAGAAAGAGGTCCTACGCCAGGCGGCCCGCTTTACAGAAAGAGAAGCATCTTCGGAAAGCGAGTTTGCCATTCGCGTGGGTTTGTTCGGTTTGCTCGACGGCGCGCAATGCCTGGCGGTCCTCCAGGTGCGGGATCAATGGCTGGAACAGTGGGAAGAAAAATTCAAGGGTATGCAGGAGCACATGAACGTCGGCGAATGGGCGGCGAAGTGGTGCGCTTTCTGCGCGCCCAGATGGGCGCGGAGCGGGATTGGATTGCGAGTCTCCGGGGCAAGCTAAAGAAACGCGAATCGAAGAAATAAGCAGTTCTTAGTTGGAGGTGGTTATGGATTTTTCGTCACCGTGGAAGTGGACAGAAGGATTTTGGATTTTATTCGGCCTGTACTGGGTGCTGTCCGCGCTCAGGGTCAAGAAAACAAAAAGGCGCGAGACTTGGCTCGAGCGCACGCGTTATATGCTCCCGCTGATTGCCGCCTTCTTCCTTTTATCCCGTCACGAGAGCCACTATGGGTGGCTAGGCACGCGCTTTGTTCCCGAACTTCCTGCCGCAGATTGGATGGGCGTTTTCCTCACCGCCGCGGGAGTAGCGATAGCGATTTGGGCGCGCTGGCATCTGGGCTCGAATTGGAGCGGAGTGGTCACTCTCAAGGAGGGGCACGAGCTGATTCGTACAGGGCCGTACCGCGCGATCCGGCATCCGATTTACACGGGAATTTTGCTCGCGCTGCTCGGGACCGCGGTCTCGATTGGAGAAGTGCGCGCGTTGGTGGCCGTGGCCATTGTTTGGCTGTCGTTTTACCAGAAGGCGCGGCGCGAAGAGTCGTTCCTCTCCGAAGAGTTTGGCACGAGCTTCGTGGAGCATTGCAAGCACACAGGAATGTTCTTGCCGCATCTTTCGTAGCCGTGCAGCGGCTCCTTGAGCGAGGCGGCTTTTGTTTCTTTCCGCAGCGCAGCTACGCTTCTTCTTCGACCTGCTGCTCGCCGTGAGTGGATTTGTGCGCCGCGATTACTTTGTCCGCCAGCTCGTTGGGCACGTAGTCGTAATGGGAAAATTCCATTGAATAGCTGGCGCGTCCCTGCGTTTTGGAAATGAGGTCATTCGCGTAGCTGAGCATCTCTGCGAAAGGCACCTGCGCTTTGATGACCACGTTGTGTCCACGCGATTCGCTGCCCGAGATGCGCCCGCGGCGCGAGCTCAAATCGCCCATCAAGTCGCCGGAGTATTGATCCGGCGCATAAACCTCGACGTGCATGATGGGTTCGAGCAGCGCGGGGCGCGCCTGCTTCATGGCCTCCTTGAAAGCCAGCGAGCCGGCAATTTTGAAGGCCATGTCCGACGAATCGACGTCGTGGTATTTGCCGTCATAGAGACTTACGCGGAAATCCACCACTGGGAAACCCGCGAGATAGCCCCGCGCGGCGGCATCACGAATTCCCTTCTCCACCGAAGGAATCCAGTTTTTCGGGATCGAGCCGCCGAAAATGTCATCGACAAACTCGATGCCCTTGCCGCGCTCGACCGGCTCCATCTTGATGCGGCAGACGCCAAACTGGCCATGGCCTCCGGACTGTTTTTTGTGTTTGCCTTCGGCGTCGGCGCGTCCGCGGATGGTTTCGCGGTAGGCCACTTTCGGCGGCTTCAGGGTCAGGTCCACGTGATAGCGCTTGTGCAGCTTGGCGACCACCACCTCGATGTGCTGCTG
>Ga0210384_10000068_pt1 | contig 151391 bp, 135 predicted proteins | sample IncBWH2MmetaG_FD_160574 | JGI IMG/M metagenome (GOLD analysis project Ga0210384, IMG submission 160574) | Forest soil microbial communities from Barre Woods Harvard Forest LTER site, Petersham, Massachusetts, United States - Inc-BW-H-2-M | ecosystem: Environmental > Terrestrial > Soil >...
GTCGCACCCGCCCGAAGTCGCTCTGCAAGCGGTCCATGAACATGCGCCGGTTGGGCAATCCCGTGAGCAGATCGTGGAACAGGTTGTATTCCAGTTGCTACTCGGCGCGCTTGCGCTCGGTGATGTCACGGTTCACGATCACCAGCTTGGCCACTTCGCCTTTGGCATCGTGAATCGTGCTGGCTACCGATTCCAGCACGCGCCAGCTTCCGTCTTTGTGCTTGATGCGGTACTCGAGTTGCCGTCCGACTCCGCTCTCGCGCGCTTCCCGCGCCGCTTCCAGAACTCTCATGCGGTCGTCGGGATGAATCTGCTCAAACGACGACGTCTCGCTCAACTCCGAGGGAGAGTAACCGAGCACTCGCTTGTAAGCAGGGCTGTTGTACAAGCGCCGTCCCTTGACGTCGACCAAGGCAATCATATCGGCCGCGTTTTCGGTGACCGCCTGGAAAATCTCGTCTTTCTTGCGGAATTCGCGGTTGGCCTTAAAGATCCGCAACTGCTCGACGATCACCAGGACGACTAGCGCTCCCAGCGCAATCCAAACCCATAGGTGTATCGATAGCACTCCTGAGAAGAGCTATCGGCAAAAATGTGAGCAAGATTAAGTGAGAGTTATGTAAGGAGTCGGTTGGAAAGAGCGACGTGTTGCGGAGACGATGGAGTTTGCGGGCGGAGGAAAATTTGGGGCACCGCGGAACCTTCGAAATTGTTTTTGGTCAAAGTTCCCGAAATGGGACGGAAGCCCCGTGCCTGGGGTTACCCCTTCCCCCTGGTCTACTGGAATCATCAGCTTAGCGGGAATTAGCGAATTAATTCTTGAGGCACAATCACTTAGGGGCAAAATCTTGGTTTCAAAGAACTTAGCGCCGCGATATCGAAACCGAGTCCAAAACGGGATGCTCTGCGCTTCGGCGCACCGCCACGACCTCAACGATGATTGCGCGAACGTGCTTGTGAAGGCAAGGGCGGACGTCACATCGCGCTGTGAACAAGAGCACAGTCTGAGTCAATGAATTTTAGTCATGGAAGAACGCGTGAAAGATCTACTGTGGATTTCGCCCGGATTTGCAGCGAAGTCGATGTCGTGGTGAAGTACAGCGCCAAAAGGCCATAACCACAAAGGACACGAAGGAACACGAAGGAACCCGTCAGGATTTCCTTCGTGAACCCTAGTGTCCTTCGTGGTTAAGGATCTTCGCGGTGTAACAGCGCCCCCGACGGGAGCAAGGGTGCGGTCTACCGCGAAAAGTATCCCGTCTTCGTGCGCACCTTGAGTCCGTCCTGCTTGGGGCGGATGATGATCTTGCGGAAAGAGTCGTCTTTGATGGGATTGGTTGGGTAGTAGGCCAGTTCGTACGAGCTCCGCAACTCGTCACCGATTTGACGAAAGTACGTGTGCGGGTCGACGACTTCCGCGTCGAAGGTTGCTCCGCCGGTTTCTTTTGCGAGGCGATCCATCACTCGGATCCCGTATTTATTCCGGGCGGTGAGATTGCCGTGTTCTTTCTGCGTATAGCGGATGGGAAATAGCAGGACGTTGGCGCTCTGCGCAGCTTCAATCGTCGTCATCATGTCGTGAGAGCTGGAGTTGTCTTCGCCGTCGCTGAAGATCAGTAGGGCCCGCCGACCCTTCTCATTGGCGAGTTTTTCGGCGACCGAGTAGAAGATGGAGTCGTAAAACGCCGTGCCCATGTCTCGAGACTCTTTCGGACCGAGTTCCGGGAAATGTTTTTCATCGTGTTCGAAGCGAGTAAGTCCATCTAAGATTTCAGCGCTCGACTGGGTGAAATCGCTTACCAGGCGCAGATGGTTGCCGAAACACAGCATGTAGGCCCGGTCTTTGGGGCCGAGGACATCCTGCAGAAAAACTTCCAGGTCATGCTTGTGCTGCTTGGAATAATGCTCCTGGCTGCCGCTGGCATCGACAATTAATCCGAGAGTGAGCGGCACGTCGGAGCTGCGGGAAAAGAACGCGATCTTTTGCGGAACCGCGTCTTCAAGAACCTCGAAATCGTCCTTGGTTAGGTTATCGACCAGCGCTCCGCGGGAATCCCGCACCGAGAACGACACGTTGACTAGGTTGACCTTGACCCGGATGGGCTCTTGCGAAACGCTGTTGACGGTGGCGAGCAGTATGAGCAGCAGAGCGGGAGGTCGCATGGCGATATAGAGTAAGCCATTGCTACAGACGTGAGGGAATGAAATTGGTCACCCCGTTTCGGGGCCGGCCTTACCTAAACCGGTCGTAGCTGTGGTCTACTTCGCCCAAACAAAACGACCCGCTCGAATACATCACGATATGCCGGCGCACGGGAACGCCTGACAGAGCACGCGCGACCATGACCTCTTCGTATTCCCGAAGCACAGGATCGGGAATCTGCTGAACCATGGCTTCGGTGCTCGGGAACGAGGCGTTGACGCCGAGTGTGATCATGCGGCGATAGGTTTCTGCGGCATCCCATACCGTTTTCGGAACTTCCTTGAGGCCGGGGGCGGCGAGATCGTGCTGTAGCAGCGCGTTCGCGGTGGTGAATCCTTCTTTCACCACTTCTTGCGCGTGTTCCTCGTCCTCGACGCGCAAATATAAGTCGGCTGCCATGGCCAGGAAGTCGGTCTGCTCGGCAGGTTCCATTTGTGAGATCAGCTTCATCTCTTCTTGCAGGACCGCATGCGTCGTATCGCGCTTTCCTTGCCACGCACAGGATTCCGCGATCGCCTGGAAAAGATGTGCTCGGGGAAATTCGTCGTGATAACTGCACCGCTCGCCACCCATTGGACCACTGCACATGGTCGCTACTTTTCGTGAATGCGGCACAGAGGAAGACTCTTTCAGCAACCGAGATTCGTCGTCGGAGCACCCGCTGTACTTCTTGAATAACTCGGATTCCGTGGAACCGGGAGGCGCGTAAAGCATTCCAGAACCTGTGACCCCCAATCCAATATTCAAATTGAGTGGAATGGTGAACTCCAAGCCCATATCCAGGGCGCTGAGTCCTGTCGTGTGTGCTCCGATATCGCTGGTGTAGAGTTGCAATCCGATGGGGACGTGATCGCTCGTGAACTTGCTCAGAGCATAAGTGTTGGGATAGAAATCGTTCGGGTCGAAAGCCGGCAGCCCGCCTGGAAATCGCTTCAGGAATTCCGCCACCCGCGGATGCTCCGTGAGAAGGAGCTTCAACCGGGCAGGATCGAATCGTTCCAGCGCCGGCGCCATAGCAAACAATTCGACGTCATAGCGGAACTGATAGGAAAGATTGTGATCGCCGGATCCGACACTGGCCTGAGCCAGGGGAGATGCCTTGTCCTTTTTCGCAGCCTGTTCCAGCACGATATTAATGGCCGGAAGGACCACTTCAGAAGGGAATTGAGTGTAAAACCGGGCGATGAGCCGAGAAGCGCTCCAGGCTTCCACTTGTGACGCATCCAGCGCCCCGTAGGTTTTCAGCGCAGTTTCGAAGACGTGGATGCGCGCTGCTTCTACGGAAGAAAAAGAAGGGACCGGTGTTGGCGACTCGGCGAGGCCGGCGATCAGGTGGGTGACGGTGCGCTCGGAAAAGTGTCCGTGCGCGCAGGACTCATCGAAGGTCCGAAGCGCGGTCGAATAATCGCTGCGCATGAGGGAGAAATTGATCACGGCACCATACAGATTGTCCTGTGTCTTGGGATCGGCTTTCGGGAGGAGATCGAGAACGTCCTGCGGCGATAAAGGCACTAATTCGTTCAGGATCGTCTCTTGGACCGTCGAGCGAAGTGAGACAGGCTCGAATTTCAGCGCGGAAGCGAAGGCCTCGCGATAGAGCCGGATCGCGCGGGCCCGGTCGAGCGCCAGCCATGCGCCGCCCGTTCGATAAAGAAGCAAGCTCTGATCGGATGGACCAAGACTCGCCGCGAAGGACTCAGCGTGGAGCAGGAATGGCCTCGCGAGCTTCTCGCGCTCGGCAAGGGTCAGCGTGGCACCCGACGAAGTAGAGCACGGCCCTTGCCCGAATCCAGGCGGGCAGACCAATCCACTGATTGCGATGAGTACAGCGAGACGGCAGCAGAGGCAGCTCAACTTTCCAACTGGTGGCATGTTCGCGGCCCTTCGGAAATTGTCGCGGCAGCTTCTACAGGGGAACGGATTGAGTGCGAATTCTTGCATGCGTTTGTTGGAGTTCGACAGGTAAAACGCTGACCCGCATGAGGATTTGGTACCAGAGCGCCCCGGGCTGTGATCGTGTCATCCTGAACGGCGACAGTGGCGGCATGAGGGACCGTACGACGGCGGCGAGCTTTGATGTGGTGGGCAGGGATACCCAAGGCGCATGCAGGGTGCGGGGACTTGGCCGCCACACTGCCGCCTTACGCGCTTCGTACGGTCCCTCGGAGGGCTATCGCCCTCCTCAGGATGACATGGCGAAAAGCGTGATATCGCGAACTCCGCGGTGAGACCTTCGCAAGTCAGACAGAGCAATGGAGTTCTCACCCGAGCTTCATCGCCTCTGGATCCCACTTCACCACCATCCCGTGCTCGATACTCAGATTGCTGAGCAATGCCGCTCCGGCAGCGCGATACCCAAATACAGCATCTTCGACGACGGGCTTGCGTGAGCGAACTGCGCTGAAGAAATTGGTGAAGTGGTCAAAGCTGTCGCGGTATCCCTCGGGAGCGACATACTTCTCGGTTGCGACGGCGGGCGGCCCGGAAGGATGGGATGCCGGATACCGCTCGTGATAAGCGTCGCGAATCCGTTTCTGCATGGCCTCGGTGTAGGTGCCGATCATTAGGCCGGGCTCTTTCTCACGTGGTGTGCGGCTCACGCTGACCGAGTTGTTGGCAATCTCCAGAGTGCCTTCTGAACCGGTGAAGGCCAGGCCTTCGCTCTCCTCGCCTCCATCGACAAAATTGACGCGCAGGCTGAGGTTGAATCCTTGCGGATAGTCAAACAGTCCCAGCAGCACGTCGTTGGCGTCGCGGCCGTCTTTCCAGAACCGCAGCCCCCCGGTGGCCATGGCGCGGGTGGGGCCGTTGCTGCCGGTGATGAAATGGGTTCCGCTGAACAGGTGCACGAAGAGGTCACCTGCTACTCCGGTGCCGTAGGCTTTCCATTTTCGCCACTGGAAGAAATGCTCGGAGTTGAAGGGAACTCTTGGCGCGGTGCCGAGGAAGCGGTCCCAATCGCAGGTTTCGGGCGAGGCATCGATAGGAACCGTGTAGTTCCACGCGCCCATGGATGAGTTGCGGTCCCAGTGTGCGCTCACCATGTTGAGTTGGCCAATCGCGCCGGAAGCCAGAAGCTCCTTGGTCTTGGCATAAATGATGGAGCTGACTCGCTGGCTTCCGATCTGCAGGATGCGGTTCGTTGATTTCGCTGTGTCGATCATCTCCGGCCCTTCGGAATGGGCGTGGATCATCGGCTTCTCGCAGTACACGTCCTTGCCGGCTATCATGGCATCGACGGCAATCTGCTTGTGCCAATGATCGGGCGTGCCGATGATCACCGCGTCCACATCTTTTCGCGCCAGGATTTCCTTGTAGTCGCGCGTGGTGAAAATGTCATTGCCCCAGAGTTCCTTGCCGTGTTCGAGACGTCCGTTGTAACAGTCAGCTACGGCAACCAGCTTCACGCCGGGGACTTGAACGGCGGTCCTGGTGTCTCCCTGGCCCTGAATGCCTGCTCCGATCAGGGCGAGCTGGATGTGATCGTTGGCGGCGAACGTCGCGGGGGGATCCAGCGGCAGTACCTTCAAGGCGTGCGTCTTGACCCCGAGGGCGCTCGCGGCAGTAGCCGTGCCTGCGACTTTCAGGAAGTTTCTTCGATTCAGCATAAGCACATTTCTCCGGCGTGGAAATGGACGTGCGCCTCACACAATATTCTTCTTTGCGAGATTTGTCTCGGAGAGAATCGCATGGAACAAAATCTGAATGATTTTCAGTCCGCGACAGGGAAGCTGCCAAAGTTCCATAATGTCGGGATGACGGTTCGCCGACTGAAGACCTATACCGGTGCGCAGGGATACGTCTACCAGTATTACTTCGTGGGAAAGCGCCTGGCCTTGCCTGATGATCCCGAAGCGCCCGCCACGGAGTTCATTTTCGACGTGACCTCCGACCGCAAGCTTACATATTCCGTCAGCGTCTTTTTGCCACAGGGACCATTGGCAGAGTGGAGCCAGAATCATGGCCGCGCCTTGAACGATGCCGAGCAATACGCCGCCGTCAAACTGCGTCTGTTTCGCGCTTTCGATGAATTGGAAGATGTAAAGGCCGACGGACGCCGCTTGCGCATCGACAGTGCGGTGCTAGAGGAAGCGTTGTCGAGCTTGGGCGTAGAGTGATTGCGTGGAAGATTGGGCATTTAGGGTCGCGTTCGAGCTTGTTTGAGATGGGCTTTCGAGTGTGCGTGAGAACGCGTGTCGTCCCTACGGGACTCACGCGTTTGTTCCACTTCACCCGGCACTTCCGTGCCGGGCTTTCATATCCCGCCGCTACGCGGCTGGAGTCTTGGTGGTGCTTGTTCCACCGCTTGCGCTCAATGGTAGTTCTCACGCAGTCTCTTTAGCCCCAGCGCTCCGATCGCGCTGACGCTGGTGGTATAACTTCTGGCGGAGCTCCCCGTGAAAAATTCGACATCTTCCGTCATCGTCACATTTCTGCTCTTCTCTTGCATCGCCTGGTCCCAATCGTCGCGCTGGTCCGAGCAAAAGGCTAGTGACTGGTATGCTCAGCAGCCTTGGCTGGTGGGCAGCAACTACGTGCCGAAGTCCGCCATCAACGAGCTGGAGATGTGGCAGCAGGACACCTTCGATGCCGCCCAGATCGATAAAGAACTCGGGTGGGCTGAGTCGCTCGGCATGAACACCATGCGCGTATTCCTGCACGACCTGCTCTGGCAGCAGGACGCTGCCGGATTCCAGAAGCGCCTGGATCAATTTCTGACGATCGCTTCGCGCCATCACATTCGGCCGTTTCTGGTGCTGTTCGATTCCTGCTGGGATCCTGCACCGCGCCTGGGCGAGCAGCACGATCCTATTCCGGGAGTGCATAACTCTGGATGGGTACAGAGCCCCGGCGCCAAAGCGCTCGCCGATCCTGCCGAGGTTCCGCGCTTCAAAGCCTATGTGCAGGGTGTTGTCGGTGCTTTCGCCAAAGACGACCGCATCCTCGGCTGGGACGTATGGAACGAGCCTGACAACTCGGGCGGCGGCGACTACTCCAAGACCGAACTGAAGCCAGCGGAAAAGAGAGCCCGCGTGGCGGTGCTGCTGCCGCAGGTTTTCGCCTGGGCCCGCGAGGTCAATCCTTCCCAGCCACTCACCAGTGGCGTGTGGGACGTTGATATCTCCAAAGACGAAAACGCACAGCACGAGATCGATCGTGTCCAACTCCGCGAGTCCGACATCATCACCTTCCACAACTACAACTGGCCCGAGTCGTTCAAAGCCGAGATCGCATGGCTCAGACAATTCCATCGCCCGATCATCTGCACCGAATTCATGGCGCGTTCGGTGGGTAGCACGTTCGACACGATCCTGCCCATCGCCAAGGAAGAGAAAGTCGGCGCCATCAACTGGGGATTCGTTGCCGGAAAGACGCAGACGTACTATCCGTGGGAGTCGTGGGATCATCCCTACGTGAAGCACCAGCCACCGGTCTGGTTCCACGAGGTCCTGCGCCCCGACGGCACTCCGTACCGCCAGGCCGAAGCCGACCTGATCCGAAAACTGACAGGGAAGAATTGAGAAGTAGAGGTACTACAGCCGAGGGGCAGGATCCCATCAAGATGAAAGGGGGCGCTCGGCTTCGCCTTCGCGGGACAGCCGAGGCGGCTGTCTCCACACGGGCTCTGGCTGGTCGGTTTATACAAACGGCACTTCCGCAACCTTCCCTCGACCGCGCGAGGATTTACAATTAAATTTCTATGAAAAACCTCGTTCTTATTGCCCTGCTCCTTGTATTGGCAGCTTGCAGCAAGTCGAACCCCCCGCAGACCTCGTCGTCCCCGAGTGCCGCTCCTTCCAAGGCGCCGGACGCCGTGCAACTCAAGCTGCAGGAATATGGCGGAAACTCCGCCACGAATTGCGGACGGCTGGATGTCCATGCACCCGAAGCACAGTCGAAGGGAGCCGCCGATTGTGCCCTGCAGGCAAGCAAGGCAAAACATCCGTTCTATGTCTCCTACGACATGCCGGGGATGGTTGTCGGTGTCGCGGGCAACGCGGAAGGCAAACTGCTCACTGCGCGCTCGGAAGGTGGAGGGGTCAGCAGCGGCGCCTGCCCTTCGGAACTCCGTTTGGCTTCCAGCGGACGCGTGACTTGCTTTGCTCCTGGCGATATGGGCTCCATGGGCGCCGGACACACTGCGATCCCGCAGGGCATGCCCAATCCCCACGCATTGCCCAAGTCGAAATAGCAGCCAACTGCAAGAGACTGCACTAACCACGAAGGGCACCAAGGTACACAAAGGAACCCCTCAGATTTTCTTCGTGTACCTTCGTGTCCTTCGTGGTGAATGCTTTTGCGTTGGTAGTGGAATTCCGAAGTGGGGCCAGATGAACGGCGAACCCAGAGGTCTCTGCCCCCCCGGTTCCAGTCTGTGATCCTGATCACACATCTAAGTGACCATCTGTGTTGGCCTTAGACCCATCCGGTCGGACAATGGCAGGGTTGTACTAGGGGAGTACAGAACCCCGCAGGATTTGGGGTAGACTCAAGAAACGCCGATTTTTCTTGAGCTTCCCGTTCCCAGGTGGTCCAGCCAGAGGTTGCTGAGAACTGGGGAACTGAGAACTGAGAACTGCATGTCACTGCTTTGGCTGCGTTTCGCGCTGGGGTGCTATTTCGTGGGCTTGGTCTACGCCTTCGTGGCGCTGACCCGCACGAGCGATCTCTTCAGCCGAATCGCCCTGCACGCCGCCACCATCGGCATGGTATTCCATTTCGTTTCCTTGGCCGAACTCTTCCTCTCGGGGCAGATCGTATGGGCCTCGGTTCACAACAGCGAATCGCTTCTGGCCTTCTTGTCGATGAGTTTTTTCCTGGTCATCTACGCCATCTATAAAACCACTTCGCCCGGAGTCGTCGTGTTTCCTGTGGTGTTCTTCCTGACGTTTGTCGCGGCGCTGGACGAGCAGCCGGTCCTACTCACGCAATTCGTCTCGCACAAAGGATGGCTCATTGCCCACATCATGCTGATCTTCACCGGCTACGCGGCGCTGCTGGTGAGCTTCGGAGCGAGCCTGCTTTATCTGCTGCAAGAGCGTCGCCTGAAAGCCAAGAAGTCGACGAGCTTGATCGCGTTCCTTCCGGCACTCGAAGTCATCGATCAGATCGGATATCGCTCCCTGTTGCTGGGCTTTCCGTTCATGACGCTGGGCCTGATCACCGGTTCGGTGGTCGCGATCACCGCGCCGAGCATCGGGCGAGTAGATTTTCTCGATCCCAAAATTCTGCTGTCGGTGCTGATGTGGGCCGTGTACATGGTGATGGTCTTCACTCGCTGGAACTCTGGATGGCGCGGGCGCCGCGCTGCGTTCCTGGCAACGTTCGCCTTCGTGGCTGCGCTGGCCGCCTGGGCGGCTAACTATTTCTCGGCAATGCACAGGTTCGGGACCTCATGAGATACCAGCTCATCGGTTTGAATCATAAGAGCGCGCCGCTCGAAGTCCGGGAGCGGCTGGCGATCCCCGAATCGCGCCTGCCCGATACCTGCCGCGGGCTTACCGCCTATCCCGGAATCGAAGAAGGCATGGTGATCTCGACCTGCAACCGCGTGGAGATCGTTACCCATACGGTGAACGGTCACGCCGATCTGCGCGGATTCCTGCACGACCACTTCCACCTGGATGCCAGTGCGGTCGATGCCCACCTATACGAATTCCGCGAGAAAGATGCGGTGCGGCATATCTTCCGCGTAGCTTCGAGTCTGGACTCGATGGTGGTGGGCGAGGCGCAGATTCTCGGCCAGGTAAAAGAAGCCTATGCGACCGCGCGTGCCGTGGGCGCTGTCCGCGGACAACTCGACCAGCTCTTCAGCCGCGCCTTTGCCGTCGCCAAGCGCGTGCGCAGCGAGACTGCGGTCGGAACCTCGTCAGTTTCAATCGCTTCGGTTGCGGTGGAGTTGGCGAAAAAGATTTTCGGATCACTGCAGGGTAAGAAGGTCTTCATTGTCGGTGCGGGCAAAATGAGCGAGCTCGCAGCCCGCCACCTGTTGGCCCACGGCTGTGCCTCGATCTTTGTAGCTAACCGCACTTATGACCGCGCCATCGGCCTGGCGCAGAAGTTCGACGGACAGGCCATCAAGTTTGAAGACCTTTACACCACCTGCGACCGTGCGGACATCGTTATCACCTCAACAGGCGCACCCCACGCCATCTTCCGGCGCGAGCATGGCGAACAGTTCCTCGCCCGCCGCAAGAATCGTCCGATGTTCTTCATCGACATTGCTGTCCCGCGGGACGTCTCGCCCGAAATGGGCAAGCTCGACGGTATTTTCGCCTATGACATCGACGACCTGCAGCAGGCCGTGTCGAGCCACGTCGCCGACCGGCGCAAAGAAGCCGAGCGCGCTGAAGCCATCATCGCCGGCGAGGTGGAGAAGTTCGAAGCCCGCATCAGCACGCTCGATGTTGTCCCCACGATCGTGAGCTTGCAGGATCACTTGGAGACGATCCGCCAGGCGGAAATCGACCGCGTCCGCGGCCGCATGGGCCAACTCACGCCAGAGCAGGAAATGGCCGTCGAAGCCCTGACCCGCGGCATCATCAACAAAGTGATGCATACGCCGATCACCACGCTGAAGACGGCGGCCAAAGAATCGGAAGCAACTACGGTGGTCGACGTGGTGCGGCGCTTATTCAATCTCCAGGTAAAGGGGAAAGAGGCGCAACTGGAGCAGGCGTCCAAGAAAGACGAGCCGACAAAGAAAGCCGAAGTGGGGACGCGGCAGTGATGCCGGCGCCGTGCAATTTTATCAACCGGAATACAACCCTAGCCATTTGTCATCCTGAGCGGAGTCTGGCGAAGAGCGAAGCGATTCGTCAGACGAAGTCGAAGGATCCCTATCAGGTAGGCACAACCCTCGGCGATGCGACCAATTTCCGTGTCGCAATCGGCTTCTTCGATAATCATGAGAGACCCGGTACCTACCCATCTCTAGCCGCGAAGCGGCGGCAAGTGAAAGCCCGGCACGGAAGTGCCGGCCACGCTCCACGAGAAGGGATGAGTCCCGTAGGGGCGTCACGCGCGCACCCTCTGCGATAAAACAATGAACTCGAACGCCAATCCCACCAAGCTTCGCATCGGCTCCCGCGGTTCCCAACTCGCCCTCTGGCAAGCGAACCACATCTCAGCACTCCTGCGCGCCTGCGGACACCAGGTCGAAATCGAGATCGAGATCATTCACACTACGGGCGACAAAATCACCGACGTCGCTCTCGCCAAGGTTGGCACCAAGGGCATGTTCACCAAGGAAATCGAGGAGGCCTTGGCCGCCGGGCGCGTGGATCTCGCCGTTCACTCTCTGAAAGATCTCCCCACTGAACTCCCCAAGGGATTCGAAATCGCCGCGATCACCGAGCGCCAGGACCCGCGCGACGCCTTCTGCTCGCGCCACTACGCAAGCTTTCAAGAGCTCCCGCGAGGCGCGCGCGTCGGCACCTCCAGCCTGCGCCGCCAGGCGCAACTCAAGGCCATTCGCCGCGATCTCGACATTCATCCCCTGCGTGGTAACGTCGATACACGCCTGCGCAAGCTCGAACAAGGAGACTACGACGCCGTCATCCTCGCTGCGGCCGGGTTGAAACGTCTCGGCAAAACGGAACTCATCAAGCAGATCATCCCTGCCGAAATCATGTGTCCCGCCGCCGGACAGGGAGCGCTGGGCATCGAAATCCGGGAAGGCGACGCCAAAACGTGCGAGCTATTAAGCTTCCTCAATGACCCCAACGCCCGCGCCGCCACCACCTGCGAGCGCGCGCTGCTCAACCGTCTCGGCGGAGGCTGCCAGGTTCCCATCGGCGCTTTCGCCGAAGTGAAGAATGGCAAGCTGCATCTGGAATCGATCGTTGCTGACCCCGACGGCTCCAAGCTCTTGCGCGACTCCCGCGACGGAGACGATCCAGAAAAGCTCGGCAACGAAGCCGGGGCGTCTCTTCTAGCGCGAGGTGGCGATGCCATCCTCGAAGCTGTATACGGGCGCGGGCTGGCGGTTCCTCCGCAGCCTTGATCTCATCCAAAACTGCGAAAGGCATGAACCACGAAGGTTCACGAAGGGATGACTCGCAACGTCCTTCTCAAAATTCTTGGCGGCTCCGGGGCGCATGCGCTGCGTCGATGGATCAACCTTTGGCCGCCCTTCCTCGGTGCCGGTATCCGCGTGAAGCACATTGCGCCCGACATGAAAGCCGTCGACGTCGAGATGAAACTCCGCTGGTGGAACGCCAACTACGTCGGCACCCATTTCGGAGGATCGCTCTTTGCCATGACCGACGCTTTCTATATGCTCATGCTGATGGCAAATCTCGGCCGCGACTACATCGTGTGGGACAAGGCTGCGAGCATCCGCTACCGCAAGCCGGGAAAAGGCACGGTCCGCGCCGAGTTTCGCCTCACGGACACCCAGCTCGACGACATTCGTGAGAAGCTGAAGAGCTTGGCGAAATACGAGCCGACCTTCAAAGTAGAAGTGAAAGACGAGCAGGGAACGGTGATCGCCGAAGTGGACAAATTGCTATACGTGCGCAAGAAAGAACCGGAGTAGGTGGTCCAGGCATCAAAACATCTTCACCACGGCACAGCGGCGCACAGACGAATCTCTGTGACCTCTGTGGTGATAGTTTCGCATCGTGAGGCAAGAAGAAACGGTGTACATCCCCGAACACTTCCGCAATGAAGATCGCGCCAGCGCGCTAGCGTTCATGCGCGCCAATCCATTCGTCATTCTGGTTTCGAATACCGACGAAGGCCCGTTCGCCACGCACGTTCCCGTGATTATCCGAGAATCGGCGGATCATCTGACGGTCCGCGGCCACGTTGCCAAGGCCAACCCACACTGGCAATATCTTCAGAATGATCCGATGTGCCTGATGATCTTTCACGGCCCGCACGCCTACATCTCGCCCTCGAACTACGACAGCCGCGAGGTTGTGCCGACGTGGAACTACGGTGCGGTCCACATCTACGGCAACGCGACAACCTACGCCGAACCAGAGCAATTGCTGAACATGCTCCACGATCTGATTCCCACGTTCGACGCCAGCTACGAACAACAGTGGGACACGCTCAGCGAGACCTATCGCCAGCGCATGCTCAGTCACATCGTCGGTTTCGAAATCGCCGTCACCAAGCTTGAGGCTAAATTCAAGCTAAGCCAGAACCGCACCCGAAATGAGCAGCAACACATCATCGATTCCCTGAGCGGCGCATCCGACACGGCAGTCTCCGGCACCGCCCGCCTGATGTGCGAACATGGACTAGGCCTGAAGAAAGAGGAGCCGTAGTGTGGCGCGGGCACTCCTGCCCGCGAACGCTAACCATGAGCAAGAAACGAAGGAAATCAACGAACCGGCCGCTAAAAGGTGTGCGCGTACTCGTAGGCCGAGCCCGCCATCAAGCCGGAGCGCTCTCCGCCGAACTCCGCAAACAGGGCGCGCAGATACTCGAGATCCCCTTTATTGAAATCCGAAAGCCGCGCTCGTTTCGCCCCCTGGATGCGGCTCTGAAGAATCTCGATACCTACGACTGGCTGATCCTGACCAGTGTGAACGGCGTTGAAGCGATGTGGAATCGGACGGAAAAGGTAATCCAAAGATCGGTGCAGAAAAGCGGCCCTTCAGGGCCGCGCTCGAGCGGGAAGAGTTCACGGGTTCTAGCCGCTGGATTGCGAATCGCCGCGATCGGTCCCGCGACGAAGAAAGCGATTGAACAACGCGGCATCAAAGTCGATGTCATGCCCAAGGAATACATCGCCGAATCCGTAGTCCGCAGTTTGAAAGAGAGAGTAAAAGGGAAGCGCGTTCTTCTGGTCCGCGCCAGGGTCGCGCGTGACGTGATCCCCCGCGAGCTGCGCAGGGCCGGGGCTCGCGTCGATGTCGTCGAGGCCTACGAAACAGTAATCCCGCAGAGTTCGCGGCGGCGCCTCCAAGCCGCTCTCAAGAATCCGAACAAGCGACCCAATGTCGTGACCTTCACTAGTTCGTCGACGGTGAAGAATTTTGTGGAACTGCTAGGCCCACGCCGAAAATCAGCACTGCTCAACGGAGTCCAGACGGCCTCCATTGGCCCTGTCACATCCGCCACGCTGCGTGAGCTCGGACTTCAGGTGGATATCTCGGCCAGGGAGTTCACCATCCCTGGCCTGGTCGCTGCCATCGTCGATGCCGTCACTCACTAATCTATTTCTTCTTGTGCTGATCGAACCAGTCTGAAACGTATAAGATCTTGGCAATCTGATGGCTCGGCCGCGCACTCAGCCCATGCGGTTCACCTGGAAATCGCACCAGAACCGATTCCACTTTACGCAGCTTCAGCGCGGCGTAATACTGCTCTGCCTCCGAGATCGGCGTGCGGAAATCGTCTTCACCGGTGGCCAGTAGTGTCGGCGTCGCAACCTTGTCGACATACGAGAGCACCGAGCGCTTCACATACTCATCCGATTTCTCCCACGGCGGGCCAGAGAACCAATAGAGGGTTCCGAAAGAAGGCAGATCCGACGTCAGCGCCCAACTGTACCAATTGATTACGGGATACAAACTCGCCGCTGCTCGGAAGCGAGTCGTGCGATCGATCATCCAGCAGGTGAGCACGCCGCCTCCCGAGCCGCCGGTGACGAACAAGTTGTCTGGGTCGATGTAGCCCTTTGCGATCATGGCGTCGACTCCCGAGTTCAAGTCGAAGAAGTCGTCACCGGGATACGCGTGGTGAATCAGGTTCGCGAACTCCTCTCCATAACTCGTGCTGCCGCGCGGATTGATGTACACCACCACGAACCCCTTAGCCGCCCAGATCTGCTTGTTGGTGTCGAAGCGGTCTCCGTAGTTGGCGAAGGGGCCGCCATGAATTTCCAGAATCAGCGGATACTTCTTCGCCGGATCAAAATCCGGAGGCTTGACGATCCACCCTTCCACCTTTCGCTTGTCGACGGACGATTCGAACCAGAATTCCTCCACCGCGCCCAGCTTCTTCTGCATGAACAGTTGCTGGTTCATCGCGGTGAGGACGCGTGTCTTCGAGTCCGAAGTGGATCCCACAGCGATATCCCCTGCGTCGGAGGGCGTGCCGTAGGACACTGTGAATGCCCCATTCTTCGCCACCGTGAATGAGGCGCCTCCCGAATAGCTCGAGCCTCCACTGCCTACGTGTGCCGCAAGGTCCTTGACCTTCCCATCCAAAGAATAGAAGGCGAGCTTCGTGTCGCCCTGGTCGTCATACATGAAGTAGATGCCGCTGCCATCCGGCGCCCAGTGCGGTTCCTCCACATCGCGATCCAGTTGCGGCGTGGCCACGCGGGGATTGCTGCCGTCGCGATTCATCAAATAAAGATGCGTCGTCTGATGACCCTGATAGCGATCATCGAAGCCTACGTACGCGATGGTTTTTCCATCGGGCGATACCACCGGAGAGTTGTCGGGCCCCTTGCGGCTGGTCAATGGCTTCACGGTTCCATCGGCGAGCGACAGCTCATAGATCTCCGTATTCAGCGGATCGTATTCGTAGTCCGGGTGCAGGTTCGCGGAGAAGATCAGATACTTTCCATCGGGAGTCCAAGCCGCGCGGCCTCCGCCAAAAGAACTCTCAAAGCCGCCGAACGGGAAGTTGCCGCTGGTCAACTGGCGAGGCGCGCCTCCGTCCGCCGACACGACGAAGCGCTGCATGAATCCCGACTTCAGATATCCGCGGCCGTTGAAACGGTAGACGAGCCGCTCGTATGCCTTCGGCGGGTCGGCCCATTTTGCGCCTTCGGGGGCTTTCGGCAAGTTCGCAATCTTCGCTGGTTCGGATGGAACCAACATCGAGAATGAAATCAACTTGCCGTCGGGCGACCACACGAGTTCCGACGGGCCGTTCTCCAGATTCGTCAATTCTGCTGTCTGCCCATTGTCCATCCAGCGCACGTAGATCTGCGGCTTGCCGTCACGATCCGAGATGTAGGCGATGCGGGTTCCATCCGGCGACCAGCGCGGCGAGCTGTCGCTGTAGTTCCCGTTGGTCAACGCCCGATTCTCGCTGCCGTCAGCGCTGATCGTCCACAGGTTCGATTCGTGCTTGTCATTCATCACGTCGCTGAACTGTCGTACGTAGACGATGCGTTTTCCGTCGGGTGAAATCTGCGGATCGACCGCATACTGCAGGTTGAAGACGTCGATCGGAGTTAGCCGGTCGGACCTTTCCTGGCTCTTGTCTTCTTTCTTGTCTTGAGCCAGGGAAGGAATGACACACACAAGCAGCATGAAGACAGCGAGAGTCCAACGAAAACTGAGACGCATGGCGGGCTCCGGGGAGTGGGATGGAAATCGCGGGAAGTGTACCGCAGGGAAGTGGTGACCACCAAATGTCGTAGGCTGCTCAGGAACGAGTAGGGACGGGCGCCTTCGTCCGTCCCGCGAGCGAAAGCGAGCGTGCGTGCGAAAATTGTTGCGAGAGCGAGGACAAGCAGATTCCTCGGCTACGCCTTCGGAATAACGGCTCCTTTACTTTCGAAATGACAATTTTGCGTGGATGCGGTTAGGCTCGAAGTCGTGAGAGACTTCTTGGACGATTCCAGGAGCATTCGATGACCAAGGCACCTACTCGTTCTCCGGATTTGCCGGAATGCTGGCCTGCATTTCGGCTCACTGACTGGAAAGACACTTACGCCACCCTGCATATGTGGACGCAGATCGTCGGCAAGATTCGCCTTAAGTTGACCCCGAGAGTGAACCACTGGTGGAACGTGCCGCTCTATGTCAGTTCACGCGGGCTCAGCACCTCCATTATTCCGTACGGAAATCGCCACTTCGATATTGAGTTCGATTTCGTCGAGAGCAAGCTGATCATTCGCACCACCGACCCAAAGACTGCGTCCGTCGCTCTGGCTCCACGGTCGGTGGCCGATTTCTATCACGAAGTAATGTCCACGCTGCGAACGCTCGGCATCGAGGTGAAGATCTGGAAGGTGCCGGTGGAGGTGGCGGATGCCATCCCTTTCGACGAGGACAAGGTGCACGCTGCATACGATGCCGAATATGTCCGGCGCCTGTGGCGAATTCTGCTCTCGGTGGACGAAGTCTTCGAGGTCTTCCGCTCGCGCTTCGTCGGGAAATCCAGTCCGGTGCATTTTTTCTGGGGCAGCTTTGATTTGGCGGTCACGCGTTTTTCTGGACGGCGCGCGCCCCCGCGCAACGATCCCGACCCGGTCCTCGGCAAGATCATGCAAGAAGCGTATTCGCACGAGGTGATCAGTGCGGGATGGTGGCCGGGCGGCGGCGAAATCAAGGAAGCTGCGTTCTATTGCTACGCCGCGCCTGCCCCGCCCGGATTCGCCGAACAAAAGGTTCGACCCACCGCCGCGCTCTATCACTCGGGCGTGGGCGAGTATCTGCTGATGTACGACCAGGTGAAGAGCGCTCCCTCACCCAGCACGGCGCTGCTAGATTTTTTGCAGAGTACCTATGAAGTGGGAGCAACGACGGGAAAGTGGGACAGGGAAGCGCTGGAAGGAAGGCAGAAATGATTGTGTAGGGACGGACGCAGCTTGCCCTGAGCGCAGTCGAAGGGTCCGTCCCGCGAGCAAAGCGAGCGTGCGCGCGAAAATTGTTGCGAGGGCGAGGACAAGCAGATTCCTCGGCTACGCCTTCGGAATGACAACGTCGTTGGATTGGAATGACCGGGAGAGTATGAAGTGCTCGCCTCCTCCGCGGGCGAACATCTTATTCATTTTCGTGACCAGGGCAAGAGACGCGAAATGACGAGCGAAAGCAAGGGAAGGGCCCTACTGGCTTTTCGCAGATGCTTCGCTTGGGTGAGCGGCGGTGTTGCTGGCTCTGGACGACTTGGCTGCCGCTCCCGCCCATGACTTCGACTGCACAAAGTGGGCCTCGGTTTTCCAGATGGTGCGCGACCAGTCATCCCCGATACGCTGAAACGCTTTTTGTGCCACGTCGGCATCTCCCATCTGAACGGCGATGTATGCCAGCTGGTTCAGCTTGAGAGTGGACGGGCCGTACTGCTTTTCTGTGGCGATGTAGCCTTCCTGAATTCGTGGCCACGACATGGTGTCCAACCCTACCTCGTTGCGGCAGCCGCAGATCAATTCGACTGCAATATCGAAATAGATGATGCTGCCTTCCTGGCCTCCGACTTTTTTGGAAATCGCGTCGGCAAAGCGCTCGGTTTCGCCCTCTTCTCCGTACCATTTCGGCAACAGATAGTAGGCATAAGCGCGGTAGTAGTAGGAATAGGTGGGTTCGAACGCGATGGCTTTCTTGAAGAGCTCGTCAGCTCGGTCACGGTCCCATCCTTGGCCAAGCGCCACGGTCTGCATAACTTTGTACCAGTGCGGACATTTTTCTTTGAGGCGGGCGGCATTGTCGAGGATGGTCTGGGCCTGCTCCAGGCGCGCTTGAAACACTTCCCACGATCCGTCGGAGACCTTGTCCGCCAGATCCGTTCCCCTGGCTTTCCAGGCGTAACTCGTGTAGGAGGCCGCAAGGGCGATGCGAGCGGTGATGGATTCGGGCTTCTTCGCCATCCATATCCTGAGCCGCGAGAGGTGCGCGTCCCAGTCGGCCTCGGAAGCCGACTCCTGTAACGGACTTGCTAATCCTGTATACAGCGTGTTGAGCTTCCAGCCACCGCCGCCGAATCGTGCTTTTGAGGTACGGTCGGTGCCCGCGATTCGATCCAACTCGTCGAATTGTTCCTGGTGCAGCAACTCGCGAACGTTCTTGAGGTATTGGTCCGCTTCACTCTGGTTGCGAATGGCGAGGGCGTCGGGTCCTGTGGCCGGTCCCAGTTCAAGGAACTGTGGATTCGATTGGGTGACGGCTGGATGTGCTTGCTGTTTCTCAGCACGCGTCTGCCGGGCGAGGTCGCCCAGCGACGGCGATTGCTGCCCCAGAACTTGGCTTGACAGAAGGGCAATAAGAAAGGCAGATCGCAAGCATGAAGTCGCCATAGTCTCGAGACTCCTCATAATTAGGGTAAAGACCGGAGAGAGGACTTCAAGTTACGTCCGTACAGGTCGGGGACCGCTGCAACCGCGGTACCGATGTGTTCCGAACGGGGCCGAACCACCCTGCGTTTTCAGTCCCGCACATGAGCCACCCTATAAACCTACGGCACGCAGCTTCTGCTATAGTTTCGTTCCTCGACCGTTGAGTTGGAGGGACCCATGCCTCGCATTGTCCGCTGCGCTCTCATTCAAGCCAGCAACGCACTGAGCACCCATCGCCCGCTCGAGCGGATCAGGAAGGCGATGATCGACAAGCACCTGAAACTGATCGAGCAAGCGGCGCGCAAGAAAGCCAAAATCCTATGTCTGCAGGAACTTTTCTATGGCCCTTATTTTTGCGCCGAGCAAAACGCACGCTGGTACGAACTGACAGAGCGCGTGCCGGATGGGCCGACGGTTCAACTCATGCAAAAGGTCGCGGCGAAGCATGAAATGGTGATTGTTGTTCCGGTTTACGAAGAGCACATGCCGGGCGTGTATTTCAACACGGCTGCGGTCATCGATGCTGACGGGCGCTACCTCGGGAAGTACCGCAAACATCACATTCCGCATTGCCATCCTGGATTCTGGGAGAAGTTCTACTTCACTCCCGGGGACCTGGGCTATCCAGTGTTCGAGACCAAGCACGCGCGGGTGGGCGTGTACATTTGCTATGACCGTCATTTTCCGGAAGGTGCGCGAATCCTGGGGCTGAATGGAGCCGAGATCGTGTTCAATCCATCGGCGACAGTGGCGGGATTATCGGAGTACTTGTGGGAGCTGGAACAACCTGCTCACGCCGTTGCCAACGGATATTTTGTCGGTGCGATCAACCGCGTGGGAACGGAAAAGCCGTGGAGCATTGGCGAATTCTATGGCAAGAGTTATTTCTGTAACCCGCGGGGCAAGATCATCGCGCAGGCCAGCCGTAATAAGGATGAAGTCGTCGTTGCGGATTTGGATCTCGACATGATCTCTGAAGTGCGAAAGGTCTGGCAGTTCTTCCGCGACCGTCGTCCTGAGACTTACGGAGCGCTTACAGCGCAAAGCGTTACGGCGGCAGCCGCGGATTGACGAAGCGCGCAGGCGACCACGCTTGATAAGGAGTAGCACTACGAAAAGATGACGACACCGGAACTCCGATCTCGAATCGAATCCAGCCCGCTGTACAATCGCGACCTCGCGCCGACGAGCGCCGAGCAGCGTCATTGGGGAACCTACAATTTCGCTGCGCTCTGGATCTCGATGTCGGTGAACATCCTCACCTACATGCTGGCTGCAAGCCTGGTTCAGGGCGGCATGAACTGGAAGCAGGCAATCGCGACGATCTTTCTTGGAAACACAATCGTTCTGGCGCCGATGCTGTTGAATTCGCATCCCGGCGCGAAGTACGGAGTTCCGTTTCCAGTTCTGGCTCGGGCGTCATTCGGCGTGTTAGGTGCGAATGTCGCGGCGGTTTTGCGGGCGCTGGTTGCCTGCGGATGGTTCGGCATACAAGCATGGATCGGTGGCGAGGCGATCAGCACTTTGCTGGCGACGCTGGTTCCGGGATGGAAAAACTTTCCGTACGGCGCTGCCTTTTGTTTCTTCATTTTCTGGCTGATCAATCTCGCCGTTGTTCTGAAGGGAATCGAGTACATCCGGATCCTGCAGGGCATCAGCGCGCCCATCCTGCTCGGAGTGGGATTGCTCCTCTTGGGCTGGGCCTATCACGCCGCAGGCGGTTTCGGCCCAATGCTCTCGGCGCCTTCGCGCTTCACAAGCTTTCCTGAGTTCCTGAAGTTTCTGATTCCCGCCTTGAACGGTACTGTGGGATTTTGGGCGACAGTTTCCTTGAACATTCCCGACTTTACCCGCTTTGCCCGAAACCAGCGTGAGCAAGTCATTGGTCAGGCGTTGGCTCTTCCCACGACGATGACGCTCTACGCTTTTATAGGAATCGTGGTGACCTCGGCGACCGTGATCGTCTACGGCACGGCGATCTGGGATCCGGTTCAACTGCTGAGCCGTTTCCATTCTCCAATGGCAGTGGTGATAGCGCTCGTCGCTATTCTCCTGGCCACGCTCAACGTAAACATCGGGGCGAATGTGGTCTCGCCAGCCAATGATTTTTCCAACCTGTGGCCGCGGCGAATTAGCTTTCGCACGGGAGGCGTCATCACCTGCTTCATGGGAATTGCGATGATGCCGTGGAAGCTGCTGGCCAACTACAGAACCTTCATCCTGGGTTGGCTCGGCGGCTACGCGGCTTTTCTTGGGCCGGTGGCGGGAATCATGATTTGTGATTACTTCCTGATCCGCGGACGCGTGCTCCAGGTCGACGACTTGTATCTCAGAGGCGGGCTGTACGAGTATTCACGCGGATTCAACTGGCGGGCGCTCGTTGCTCTTGGGTTGGGAGCAGGGACTGCACTCGCGGGGCTGGAACTTCCATCGATCCGCGTCCTGTATGACTATTCCTGGTTTGTCGGTTTTGCGGTTTCTTTCGTTGCCTACTACGCGATGATGCGGTTTCAGCGTCAGGGAGTGCTGGCTCCGCAGGAAGTTGCGTAGAAATCGTCTACGATTTCTTCGTCTTCAGGAACTCCGGAAAGACATCTTTCTGGTAGATGTCCAGCGTTTCTTCCTCATCGCCACACATCAGATAAATGTTGAATTGCGTGACTCCTACTTTTTCCAGCGCACGCAACTTTTCCTGATGTGCTTTGGCGGGTCCAACCAGGCAAAACCGGTCGACGACCTCGTCTGAAACGAAGTTGGCATTGTCACTTTCCACTTCGCAATGGTGCTGATAATCGTAGTGGCCGCGATCCTGCACATACGAGGTTAGTGCCGCAGGGAGATCTTCCGGCTTGTACTGCCGGATCAAATCCATGACATGATTGGAAACCAGCGCCGGAAACCAGCGCACGCGTTCTCGTCCCACATTGAAGTCGTCTGAAACCCACACGGGAGCGGCCGCCATCACTTCGATTTGACGGACATCGCGTCCGGCGGCGCGAGCGCCTTCTCGCACAAAGCCCATGCACCAGTCGATCAACGCCGGATCGGCAAATTGGAGAATGATGCCATCGGCAACGCGGCCTGCCATGTGCAACACCTTGGGCCCGTAACCCGCGATCCAGACTCGTGGAGGGACTTTGGCCCAAGTGAGGCGGGTCGGCTGTCCATCGTGCTGGACTTCTTTTCCGGATGTCAGATCACGAAACTCGCGGACCGCGGCTTCCAGTTGGGACCAACTCACCGGCTTCTTGCCCATGACGCGGCGCGAGCTGTCACCGCGGCCGATGCCGAGTTCCATTCGTCCGCCTGAAATCAGGTTGAGCGTGGCAAACAGACTTGCAGTCACGGTAAGGTCACGCGTTGCGGGATTGGTGACGCAGGTGCCCAGACGCATACGCTGCGTGTTGGTCGCCATCAGTGTCAGTAGCGGATAGGGCTCCAACCAGAGAACGTGAGAGTCGAAGATCCAGCCGTACTCGAATCCAGCTTTCTCCGCTCTGCGTGTGAGTCCCACAATGCGTTCGATCGAGATGTCAGGCTTGAGCGTGATGCCAAAATGCATGGCGGATCCCTTTCAATGCACAGTCCGGAAGAGGATTGTGAAGAACTAAAGTGCCGCAGTGTAGCATAATTTCCTTCTCATTCCGCCAGTGGAGGCCTTGATGAGTTTCGACACGATCATTCGAAATGGTTCCGTCGTGACCGCAACCGATACGTATTTGGCAGACATTGCCATCGCCAATGGAAAGATCGCTGCCATCGGCAAAGATCTGCCAACGCAAAATTCCTCTCACGTATTGGATGCGGCGGGCAAACTCGTGCTGCCCGGAGGCATTGACGTGCACACGCATCTCGACATGCCGTTTGGAGGCACGACCAGCGCCGACGATTTCGAAACGGGGACGCGAGCCGCTGCCTTCGGTGGAACGACCACGCTGATCGATTTCGCCATTCAATACAAAGGCCAGCCCTTGCGACAGGCTTTCGACACATGGATGAGTAAGGCATCCAACAAGGCGGTCTGCGATTACGCCTTTCACTGCATTGTGACGGACGTTTCCGGCGGGCAGCTCTCGGAGATGAACGATCTGGTTCACGAAGGAGTGACCAGCTTCAAGCTGTTCATGGCTTATCCGGGAGTGTTCATGCTCGACGATGGCAGCATCTTCAAGGCTCTGCAGACTACGTCGAAGAATGGCGGCATGGTTTGCATGCATGCGGAAAATGGGAGCGCGATCGATGTCATCGTGCAGCAGGCGCTGGCAGAAGGGAAGAGGGCGCCGAAATATCACGCGCTCACTCGGCCGACGACGGCAGAGGCTGAGGCTACAGCTCGTGCCATCGCACTCGCGGAAATGGCTGGAGCTCCGATCTATATCGTGCACCTGAGTTGCAATGATGCCCTCGAGAAAGTTCGGGAAGCGCGTGATCGTGGGCTTCCGGTTTATGCCGAGACATGTCCTCAATACCTCTATCTGTCGATTGAGAACTTCGACGCACCTGGCTTCGAAGGAGCGAAGTATGTCTTCACGCCTCCGCTGCGCGAGAAATGGCATCAGGAGAAATTGTGGAATGGCTTGAAGTGCGATCACCTGCAGGTGGTTTCCACCGATCATTGCCCGTTCTGTTTTAAAGAGCAGAAGGAAATGGGCCGCGACGACTTCACCAAGATTCCCAATGGCGGTCCTGGTGTAGAGCACCGCATGAGCTTGATCTATTCCGGCGGCGTTGCCAGTGGACGATTCAGTGCCAATCGATTTGTGGAGCTGGTTTCAACCGCGCCGGCGAAACTGTTTGGACTGTATCCGCGCAAGGGGACCATCGCGGTCGGAGGCGATGCAGACCTGGTGATCTTCGATCCCAAACGGAAGCATACGATCAGCGCGAAAACGCACCACATGCGCGTCGACTACTCGATGTTCGAGGGTATTCAGGTGACAGGAATGCCTGACATCGTTTTATCGCGCGGGCAAGTCGTGGTCGATGGGGACAAATTCCTCGGGCGAGCGGGGCAGGGAGAATTCTTGAAACGCGCGACCTACGCTCAGGTGAACGGATAACGTCAGCGCGCTGGGCGCGAAAAAAATTCGGAGATGCTTGCAGCTTAGAATTCCGGAAAAGGGAACTCGCCCTTGCTAAGGGTCCCCTGTCCCCCTTCCCCTTGGTCTATTGGAATCATCGAGTTGCGGGAAAATCTGAAATAAAACCTTGAGACACAATTACTTGCGGGCAAAATCTTGATGTTAAAGAACTTACGGGCTGCGCTTGGCTGACGCGGTCCGTAATCGGGACAGCAGGCGGTGTCTACCCACTCTCGTTGCCTCGGCAATGATTGCGGATTCCGGTTGTGGAGCGCAAGGGCAAATGTCACATGCGGATGTGGAAAAGTGGCGGGTGCCGGGACGCTCGCTTCGCTCGCGGGAGGGGCGAAAGCGCCCGTCCCCACCAAACGTTTTAAAAACCGCGAATTGTGGAGCACTCGACGGCGGAATAGGTGGGAGAGACCCCTCACTATCGAGTCGGGCACGGGGCGGCGGGACGCGTTAGAATGCTAAGAATTTTGCCGGCCACTTTCGTCAGTCCAGAAAAGGGAGGGTATCGCATGACTCCGGAAACACAACAATCCGAATCCCCGTACTGCGTCAAGGTCGAGACCGGGACCGGCCAGTCCTCTACTGTTCCGATTGCCGTCTTGACTCCGAAGCAATTGGAAGTCTTTCTGCAGGGTGAGTTCCAGCGGTTGGCGCAAGAAGCAGGCGTAAAAGGCGCTCGCATTCATGTGGAGCGGGCGATCGCCGCCGACTACGAGCAGGTGCTTCGCGAGGTTTCAGAGTGCCTGCTCTCTGCGAAGAAACGCGCCGCTTGACTGGGTAGCGAGCGGGGTTCCCGGAATTTTCGATCCGGGAATTCCACAAACCTATGTCATGACGCTCGTACCAGGCAAGCACATTGCAGGCGATCGACTGCAGCGCCCGCTTGAGGTCGGCGCGTGCCTGGGAACCACAACCCCGTCCAAGGGGCGATGTCCCGTGCGTTTCCGCACCCACGGGACACCGAGCAATCTTTCTTCCGCCTCTGCAGTGTCGATCCATCGTTTAGGATTTCGGGTGGTTTGCTAGTCCAAATGTCGAATTGAGCGCCCCATCTTTTCGCAAAAGGCGGATGGGGCGTCTTCAACAGCTGCGGATAGACATTCGTATTGCAGGCGTCGGCGTCGTTTTGGCAGTTCAGAGGAAACTGGACTTTTTCGACAGACACCCGCGATTGCACTAAAAACCCTGATTCGTGTGGCGCTTCCTGTTCCAGGCCCTCCTGAAACATAACGTTGGTGACCTTTGGAATACCCAGTTCACCTTATATACGGTAAGCCGACGAGACGCGTACTGTACTTAGAATTCCGCTCGGACATTGCGGTGGTGTGAAAGCAAGGCCCTTCCGGAGATGCTATGGCTAGACGCACACTTCGTGTGCTCGTGGTAGATGACAACGAGAGCGTCCGGCGCAGTATCTGCCAAATTCTCCGTTCCCAAGCTGACATCGAAGTAGTTTGCGAGGCGGTGGATGGGGCTGATGCCGTCGGCAAAGTACGAGAACACGAGCTTGATGTCGTACTCCTCGACATCACGATGCCGACCATGAATGGCTTGGAAGTAGCTGAGATTATCAAGACGGAATTTCCTTCCGTTCAGGTTCTCATCGTCAGCCAGCACGATTCTCGGGGATTTCAGTGGGCCGCATTAGCGGCTGGCGTGAGCGGCTATGTAAATAAGAGCAATGTTGGCAGAGACCTGATCCCAGAGCTGCGAAGGATTCAATGTTCACGCAGGTCTGCATGAAGGAAACGGGCGGATGGCCCGCTCAAGCCTGGTGTTAGCGTGAGTGGGAATCTAGAGGTGGTGACTGTGGAAGAGCCCACTCAAGCGAAAATCGGGCTCGAATGGGCCACCCGTCGCGTTAGGCTGGCCTTCAAATCAGTGCTTACTCGGAGCGCAATGCCTGCATGATGTCGACACGGGCAGCGCGGGCCGCGGGCATCGTCGAGGCGATCACCGCGACCGCCATCAGCACGATCGCTGACAGCGCCACCGGCAACGCTCCTGGCATTTTCATGTCGAGGAAGTATCTGGCCCCCAGTCGGGCCGCCAGGAATCCGAAGGCGGCGCCGGCTACTACACCCGCTGCAGCCATCAGGGCACCTTCGATGATCACGCCCCGGAGCAGATCTTTGGGCTTCGATCCCAGTGCCAGGCGAATGCCGAATTCCCGCATGCGTGCGGTGACGGAAAATGTCAGCACGGCCGCGACGCCAACAACTGCAATCGCCAGCGCGACAGCGGCGAACACGCCAAACACCAGCGAGTTCAGACGATCCGGCGTCAGCACGTCGGCGCGTACATCTTCGAGGGTCGCTGCATGCTCCACCGGTTGATCGGCCGACATCCCGCGAATCGTTCGCGTCACCGGCGTGACCAGCGCATAAGGATCGGCACTGGAGTGGATGAAAAGGCGGCCTGCAAAAACTGGTCCCTCTTCAAACGTGCTGTAGATGGTTAAACTCGGTTCCGGAACGATATGCAGGTCGTCAATATCGGCGGTGACACCGATGATGCGATGAGGCGTGGCGGGGATACCGGGGACGAATTGCAGGACCGGGTCTGTCCAATAGACATGCCGATTAATGGGATCCTGATTGGGGAACATGCGTTGGGCGAGCGTTTCACTGATGATCGCGACCGGATCTTTCGTATTCGTGTCGAGTTCATTGAAATCGCGCCCGGCGATGATGGGAACTCCCAGCGCCGCGAAAAATCCGGGAGAGATGACGCGGAACTGGGCGCGCGGATCTTCGCCCGGAATATGGGTATGCCCGTCGGCAGAAAACTGCAAACCTAAGCCGTTGACCTCGCGCCATGGGACTGCCATCCCGAACGCTGTCTTGTTGACACCGGGCAATGCATCAATGCGCCGCATCGATTCCTTGTAAAACTCGACCACTTGCTGCGGCGTTTTTCCATACGTCATCGGCGGAACATCAATGGCCAGGACGTGGCGGGTATCGAGGCCAGTCTGAATGCGCTGAAGTTCAATCAGCGTTGTGATCACCGTGCTTGCGCCCGCGAGCAGTACGAACGAGGCCGCAATTTGCGTCACGGCGAAAATGCGTTGCCTGCGGCTGGTACTGCCGATAATGCGGACGCTGCCGCTCGACAGGTTCAAGCCCTTGGCGGCGTCGGCTGAGGGCAGTCGCGGAACAAATGCCAAAACTGCCGCCGCGACGAGGGCCAGGCCTGCCCCGACCCAAAGCAAGCTCGAATCCACTTTTAGATCGAGCGCCCGGACAGAGAACCGGGACGCGTAGCGGGCCAGAACGGCCACCATCGGCTGCGCGGTCGCCACACCAATCGCGGCACCGATGCCACACAGCAACAGGCTTTCGGCTAGCAGCATACGGCGAAGGGCTGCCTTGCTGGCACCCAGCGCTGCCCGAACCGCCAGCTCCCCTTCACGGCGAACCGTTCTCGCCAGAATCAGGTTGGCGACGTTGGAACAGGCGATGATGAAAACCAGTCCTGCCGCCGCGAGCAGCACCAGCAGAATCGTCCGCGCGCCGAATGTAATCTGATCACGGAACATTTTCGCGTCAATGCGGTAGTCGCCCTGTGCAGGATAGGCTTCCGGATGATCCTTCTTGATGGTGGCATATACGGAGTGCAACTCGGCGCGCGCCTGATCGAGCGTTGCGCCGGGAGCCAGACGGGCAAACACCTCGGTCATTCGGTGGATGCGGCCCGTGACCATGGTCGCCGATAAGTGATGCGGGCTGGTCACAACGTTCGCGATAATTTCAGTATCTTCCGGATAGGGGACGCACGGCTCGAGTACGCCGATGACCATCGCGGACCGATCGCCGAAGCTTCCAAGGCGTACCGTTTTCCCCAGAACGGAAGGATCTTTCTTGAACGTCGTTGACCAGAAGCGATAGGTGAGGACGACCGCGCCGGCCGCGTTAGGGCCATCGTCTTGCGGTCCGATGAGACGACCAAGAACGGGATGAAGTCCCAGGACGTCGAAGTAGGAGCCGCCGACCACACCGGCCTTGACCTCACGAGGCTCTCCCAAGCCGATCATAGTGAAGCCGATCGTGGAGAAGTCTCCGATCGCGCTAAGGCTCTTCATGCTGGCACGCAGATCCTGAATCTCAGGGACGCTAAAATTGGCGTTCGCGTCGCGGATGCCGGGGGCACTTTGCCGAATATAGATCAGAGTGTCTTCATCGCGGTTGACCAGCGGCTTGAGCAAAACTCCGCGCACCAGTGTGAAGATGGCTGCATTGGCGCCGATTCCGAGAGCGAGCGTCAGAATGACGGCGATCGCCATCCCGGGCGTTCGCCAGAACGAGTGAAAGGCAACTCGCAAGTCGCGAATGAATGACATGTTGAATCCCATCCCCGCTAGACTGTAGCACTATCGCTGCCAATGGTAAGTCCCAGATTGGAAACCACTTGGCGTGGGGTCGACGGGGGCACGGCTGTCCGCTTCGGGACACCGCTGCACAAATCCGGACATTGAAGGGGGAGCCTGATTGGATGACCTCAGGGTGGTTCCATCCTTAGCACGTTTTGGCAAAGGGTCGCGATTCCGGAGTGCTGGCTGCGTGGACCTTTCGCAAACACCGCGAAAGGATGGACCACCCGCCAGTCGAAAGAGTCACCTATTGACAGCATTGTTAACGTGGAAGGTAGGTAGGTTGACATGACGCCGAAACAAATCGATCTGGTTCAAATTCGCAAAATGGCGGCGAATAAGGAAAAGGAAAACTGGAGGTTCCGTCAGTTCCTCAAAGGATCGGAGGATGATCTGGGTATTGACCGCCTCGTGGCCGAGATTACCGAACGTGTCTGGGCTGGAGTTGACTGCACCACCTGCGCCAACTGTTGTCGGGAGTTGCAGCCGACGTTCAGCGCGGAAGACGTTAGTCGAGTGGCGCGTCGCCTCGGTATGGATCGCCAGCAATTCATCAACATGTATCTGCAAGAAACGGAGCACGGTGAATCGAACCGCTGGAACACTCGCACGACCCCCTGCCCATTTTTGAAGGGTAACCTGTGCAGCATCTACGAGGACCGTCCTGGGGATTGCATCGATTACCCCCATCTGTACAAGCCGGGTTTCGTCGCGCGCACTTGGAGCATGATTGAGCGGACGTTCACCTGCCCCATCGTTTACGAGGTTATGGAGGAAATGAAGAAGTCTCTGCGTGCTGAGTAGCGAGCCTATAAGAAAGGGTGAAGACCCACGTGGCTGGCCCACCCTTTGAACCTAGCACAGATTAGGGGCCGCCGATTCTTTGCGGTTTCCGCAAAGGATGGGAATTCCGGACCACCGAAAGCAGGGGCGTTAACGTCTCAGGATCGACTCACTCCAGATGAAATGCGCCGGCACTCCATTCTTCGGGAGCCACGTCAGCAATGGTTTCGGTGAAGTCCCAGCGGTGGCCGTAAAAATCCTGGGCATTGTATTGGCGCTCGCCATAGGGCTGATCTTTCGGCTCCGTCAGGATGGTGGCTCCGTGCTGCCGCGCGCGCTGGCAGTGCCCCATGGCATCTTCGATACGAACCTGAACCAAGTGCGAATTGTTGGGCGTCGCATTTCCTTCGGCGATGGTGAAGCATCCCTCGCCCGCTTTCATCTGGATGCGGTGATTGGCGATGCGGAGACGGGTGGTGAAGCCAAAAGCCTTCGACAGCCAATCGACTGCCGCACTGGGATCAGGGTAAATGAGCACAGGAATCACGGCGCAAGGCGGCACAGACCTGTTGAATCGCATCTCGAAACTCTATCACTCAACCGAAAAAGGGTGCACTCCACCCGTCTGACCCATGTTTTCCCAGACGTTGATGTTAGCCACGCGCTACTCGGGCAAACTCCCTAATAGAAATTCGACAAGAAAAAATCCACCCCCGCAGCCTTGACTCTGTACGCTGCCGTACTATCATCAAAGGAACGCTCCTCCCTAGGGCAGGGGACAACCCACAACAATCTGTAACGAAATGGAGGAAGTCCCCAATGAAACTAAATGACAGCATTTCAACCTACGACGTAGCCGAGGCTTTACAGGGCGAGACCGGCAAGTTCGAAGTCACCAGCCCCAACGGAGAACGCTATTTCGTGACGACCCAGCCTGGACACTCAATTATCAGTTTGGAGTGGGCCGGCTCTGAGCCGAATCTGCAACCTTTCCTCGTGCGCAAAGTAGCACAACCGGTCACGACGGAGGGTCGCTCCAAGAGATCCGCAGCTGCCTAGAAGTTTGGGCAGCCCGAGTAGCAAGCCCGGCCCCGATCAGGCCGGGCTTTTTGATTTGAAAGGGTGGAGGTTCCGCCTCCCTGCACGGACAAAATCGCCACCTCTGGCAAAGTCGGCCAGAAGTGGGGCACCCTCAGTTGTGGGTGTGGCGGAAGTCGGGCTAACCTTCGGGGAGAGGTTGCGTCCATTCTAAATCGCAGATTTCTCCAAATCACAAAGGGGAGCGGCATGAATCAACAAAGGCTTGGCAACGGACAGAGCGTGTCAGTTGGCTCTTCGTTTGGCTCAACTGAATATATCTGGCGCGACATTCTCTTTGCGGTGCGCTCGCTGCGGAAGGCTCCAGGATTCACGGTGGTCGCGATTCTTGTGATTGCGGTTGGGATCGGCGCGAATACTGCTGTCTTCTCCGTCATCAACACGGTTCTGCTGAAGCCGCTTACTTATCCTGATCCGCTATCGCTGGTGCATCTGATGAACACCGGGGATCAAGGATCCTTCCCCGGCGCAAACGTGCCCAAGTTCAATATCTGGCGGCAGCAGACGGGCATTTTTCAGCAGGTCGCGGCTTTCGACAGCGGCGGCGCGGGATTGAACCTCACCGGCAACGATCAGCCGGAACAGGTGCAGGGCGTGCATGTAAGCGCCGACTATTTTTCGATTCTGGGCGCGCCGGTGATTGCGGGGCGGACTTTTACCGCGGCGGAAGACAGCCCGCATGGCGGAAATTTCGTGGTGCTGAGTTACGGTCTGTGGAAGCGGCGATATGGCGGAGATCGGGGGATCGTCGGCAACAATATTGAACTCAATGGACAGCCGTTCCAGGTTGTGGGCGTGATCGGGCGCGAATTTGTTACTGACAATCCGGCCGATCTCTGGCTGCCGTTTCAGTTTGAAATGAGTTCGCCGGACCAGGCGCACTACTTCGGCGTGATCGCGCGGTTGAAGCCGGGCGTGACTGTGCCCATGGCCAACGCGCAGTTGAAGCTGGCCGCGGATCAATACCGCACGACCTATCCGGGCACCTTGGGGCGGAATGGTGGCTTCGGAGTGATTTTGATGCAGGAGTTGATGGTCCGCGATACGCGGTCGTCACTTTATGTGCTGCTCGGGACCGTGGGACTTGTGCTGTTGATTGCCTGTGCCAATGTCGCGAATCTGCTGCTGATTCGCGCCACGGCGCGCAAGCGGGAACTCGCTACGCGCTCTGCGCTGGGTGCTGGACGCTGGCACATCATTCGTCAGTTGCTTACAGAGAGTCTGGTGGTATCGCTCGCTGGCGGAGTGCTTGGACTCATTCTTGGATTCGCCGGGGTTCGGTTGTTGCTCGCGATCAACCCGGGGAGCATCCCGCGGATCGGTGAAGATGGATCGGCGGTCAAGGTCGATCTGAATGTCCTTCTGTTCACGCTTGGAGTCTCACTGCTGACCGGAATTTTGTTTGGCCTGGTGCCCGCAATCAGCGCCTCGCGTAAGAATCTTGCGGCAGTTCTGAACGAGAGCAGCAACCGTGCAGGAGTGGGCTTCCGCAGCGGCAAAGTGCGTGCTGTTCTGGTGATCAGCGAGATGGCCCTTGCTCTGGTGCTTGTCATTGGATCGGCGCTGCTCATTCGCACGTTTATGAAACTGCAATCGGTCGATCCTGGTTTTGACACGCACAACGTGCTCACCATGGCCATGTCGATCAGCGGCGACCGGTTTCTGAAAACCAGCGGTGTCGCGCAGGTGATTCACGACGGCACCGAGCGGATCAATGCGGTTCCCGGCGTCACTGCTACTGCCGCTGCGTGCTGTCTGCCGCTGCAAGGTGGCTTTGGGCTGCCTTTCAACATTGTGGGACGGGCGAACGGCAACAATCCCAATACCGGCGGAGCGGGATACTTCCCGGTCTCGTGGGGCTATTTTGATGTATTCAAAGTGCCTGTCGTCCGGGGGCGTATTTTCACGGAACAGGACAACGGATCAGCGCCGGGTGTGGTCATCATCAACGAGGCGATGGCGCGACAGTTCTGGCCCAAGGGTGATCCGCTGAGCGAACGCGTCGTGATTGGTGCGGGCATGGGACCGGTCTTTGTCGAACCACCGCGGCAGGTGATCGGTGTCGTGGGAGATACGCGGGATGGCGGGCTCAATCAGGATCCGGGTCCGACGATGTATATCCCGGTGGCGCAAATGCCCGACAAAGTTACGGAACTGAACTCGCGCATTGCGCCACTGTGGTGGATTGTACGCACGCGGATGGAACCGCACACCCTCACGGCCGCCGTCACCAATGCGATCCGCGAAGCTACGGGCGGGCTGCCGGTGGCGCACATTCGCAGTATGGACGAGATCGTCGTGCTTACGACGTCACGCGAACGCTTCAACATGTTGCTGCTCACGTCCTTCGGCGCTTCGGCTTTACTGATGGCGGCGATCGGCATCTATGGATTAATGGCGTATTCGGTACAGCAGCGCACCCAGGAACTGGGCGTTCGAATGGCACTGGGAGCGCAGGCTTCGAATATTCGCAATATGGTGATTCGCCAGGGAATGCTGCTGGCGGGGATTGGGCTTGTCATCGGGATTGGCGGAGCATTCTGGCTCACGAAGTTCTTGACGGGATTCTTGTTTGGAGTAAAGACGTGGGATCCGACAGCATTTATTTTGACACCTCTCTTCTTGTGCGCAGTGGCATTCGTAGCCGTGTGGGTGCCAGCGAGAAAAGCGACGCGGGTCGATCCGATGGCAGCATTACGATTTGAGTAACACGACTGGCCAGCGAGATTTGCTGCGTTGCGCCTTTTTGACGGTGGCCGATTCAAGCCTGATTTTGGCTTGAGTGGGCAGTTCGACGCTTGACAGAGTTTTCCCGCTTTTCGCTCGCGCTTTTGTGCGGTCCATTCGGAATCGATTTCAACTCGTCCCTCGCCGCGCGTTGCGTCTCAGCGTCGCTTGCTCAACATCCCCACTCAAAGTCAAAAGAGGCCTTGTGGGCCACCTATTTCAAAAATGGGACTGAGTGCGGAAGAGCCCACTCAAGCCGAAATCGGGCTTGAATGGGGCACGCCCTTGAAGGATTTACATTTTCTCCACCGGCAACAGGATTACGAGCAGCAGGATCGTGGCCTCGGCGCAGTCGGGGATTCATTTCCATTCGACGTTCGGCGGCAACGACGCAAGTGGAAATACAGTTTCGGGAAATTCGATCACGGAGGCGTGTGCGGGCATCCTCACTACGGGGACGGCTACGAACACCGTTTCGGCGAACAGCTTCAACGCCGTGGACGGACCTACGCAGAACGGAGGGACTTGCGGCCCACTCTTCCAGTAGGCCCGGACGATCACGCATTCCCAGAACGAGGGTGCCCATTCAAGCTTAGCTTGAGCGGGGTTTTCTGCTGGCGGCCGCACAGGCGGATTCGAAGGTGATGACAACGTTTTCGACGAACGGTAGGGCGGGGCTTTCTATGACGCGTTCTTGACGAAATGCAGACGGCCGCGATGCTGTTCCTTCATTTGTTCAACCGAACGAACTCGTCGGCCAAGGTCCGAGAGTTTTGCCAGCTCGTTCTGGATCGCTTGTAAGCGTTCATGCCTTTGGCCGTGAGCCACCTGAGCCTGCGGTTCATGTCGGCCCGCACGTCGATATTCGTTATTCATCTCTTGAATCTGCGCGATCTCGGCGCGGAGACAACCGATCTTTTCCCGAAGCACTTCTAAATGGTTCATACCATTAGGATAGCTCATCCGGAGCGATTGACAGAAGCCAATCCCTTCGGCGGGCCAGGATTCCGCTACCTGGTAAACTAACGGGCCCCTAGACTAGAAATGCGGGGGGATAGAAATGTGGATTGAAGACTCAGTTTCTGCGTCAAGACCCGCCCCCTCAGTTCGATCAATTCTTCTTTACAGGTATAGAGTCCGGCCAAGGTGGCAGAAACGCCGCACGATTTTACGGCAAGCGAAAAGGTGTGGCACTCACGTCCTAGCCCTGTGGGCATTTGTTTATCTTGACCACAGCACCAAGAAGATTGCCGAATAGTTCCTCACGGCGCCAACAGAGCGTGTACTTGGGTCTCGTTGTCGGTCGCTCCATTGCCACTTCTGCTGTAGATCACAACCACACAATCTCCGGCATTTACTTTCACCGGGACGGAGAAAATATTCTCGACCTTGCCCTGAAGCGTTGCCTCGCCCGTTTCTCCGGACGAAATCCTGTCTACTAACGGTATGCTCGCCAGGTGCAGCGCATCGTGAGGAAGCCAGTTGTGCAGAGTCGATAGCGGGGCCGGATTCGGGAACCCTTGGCTATTGAGGTTCTCCGCGAATATCCCGCATCCTCCGGGGAGCAGGTAGAAGTCATTCGCAGCGCCCCACGATGCGCCTGCCGGAAGCGGCCCGAAGTTCTGTGTCCCATCAAACGTGCTGTCGCTGATGTTCCCAAAGAGCTCCAGCAAATGCCCAGCAGCTTGCATCCTGTACGGAACCGCGAAGCCCTCTCCGTCAATCGCCGTGGCATTCTGGCAGCCCCAGTCTTGACCAAAACAATATTCGCCTGACAGGTCCAGTACCGTGTCCGGATCTGAATTTATCACCGGCCTATACCTCAGGTTCAGGTCGGCGGACATTGTAGTTTTGCCTTCAAACAGCGGCCCGCCGCCATAGTAAAGACCCACACATCCAGTCATCGGCAGGGGATGCGGAAAATCGAGATTTACAGTGAATGTGGAATCGGACTGGGAGGGATTCTTCAGAATGTCGCTCCAAAGCCTCGTGGCTTCACTCAAGTTGATATCGTGGGCGGGACATTTGCCCTGCCAATAGACCAATATCCATAGGACTTCGCTGAACGTCGGATCATAGTTCTTCAGCGAGATGGTCCCCATTAGCGACAGGGCTTCGGCGGGCGACTTCGCGCCATCGAGTATGTGATACATAGCTAAATAGGTCGGAAAGCCATTCTGTGAACCCTGTGAAGTCGTCTGAGTTTGTTGAATGTGCAGGACGGACGCCGCAATGGCGCTCTGCTGTGCCTGCAGGTTGCATGTTCCTAACCCAGCAACTATGAAAAAGGCGTAAAGAACTGCACTCCAACGAGCTTTCATCTTTCCTATTCCTCTCTTGCTCGTAACCCTTTGGCGTCATGAAAGTCGCGTCGGCCACAGGTTCCAGCAAGGTTTTACGCGCTACCTTCATTAAGCCAAAACTGAGAAACCCGAGAAATATTCCAGCGAAGCAAAAATTTCTGCCCCGCATTCCGGAAAATCTCATTGAACGATCCGACTTCGTGCGATTCGGCCGAGTCCAAGCAAACATGAACGGGTTCCTGCCGACGCTTCCTCGAGTCAGTCGGAAGGCCCGCAATCATCGAATGGAAGAGGACAAAAGCAGAACGCACAACTCAATAATGATTGGACAAGCCATCCTTTACCGCGCGCAATCCGCCGTGATATCCTCATAAACGTCACATAGACAATCGATTAAGAACAGGAGTGCACCAGTTTAGTGTTAGCCAGAGAGCAAAAGAAATCCCTCATTGACCAGTACGGAACCCATGCAAGCGACACCGGAAGCCCGGAAGTTCAGATCGCTCTGCTTAGCGAACGGATTGGCCAGTTGACGGAGCACTTCAAGACGCACCAGAAAGACCACGGCTCGCGCCGCGGACTTCTCATGCTGGTCAGCAAGCGCCGTAGCTTGCTCGACTACCTCAAGAAATACGATACCGAGCGCTATAAGGCCGTGATCGGCAAGCTCGGCATCCGCAAGTAACGACTTGACCTGGGGTCTTTCCAGCAAGGAATCGACGCTGGATTTTGAAGTCCAAATCCCCACTCTAAAATCGCAAAGAGCGCGATTCTAGAATGGGGCACCCATTACACCCCTGGTATTTCTGAGCACCGTCTCTGCTGAGACGGCCAGCATCGAGGAACTCTCCACAAGTGCGTTTTTCAAGCGCAGCGAATTACTCCGATAGCACCCAAACCGGGGTGCCCCATTGTTCTTTCGCGTTTTTGGCGAAAGAGGGTGGGGCCTTTGACTTTGTGTCCGCGGGACAGGAAGTCAATGTCCCCACCCTGTCGCAAAGAACGCGACAAGGATGGGGCACCCGTCTGTGTGGTTTCACTCGGAACTAACAAGCTCTGGCAAAGGAATCTCTTATGAAACCAGAACCAACGACAGTCACAGTTACCCTCGCCGGCGGCAAAGCCATCTCATTCGAATCAGGAAAATTAGCCAAGCAGGCGCACGGATCCGTCGTCGTCCGGCTCGGCGAAAACGTCGTGCTGGCCACCGCCACCGCCAATGCCGATCCGCGCGAAGGCATCGACTTTTTCCCCCTCACCGTCGACTACCGCGAATACACCTACGCCGGCGGACGTTTCCCCGGAGGCTTTATCAAGCGCGAAGGGCGCATGAGTGAGAAAGAAGTTCTCACCAGCCGGCAGATCGATCGGCCGATCCGTCCCATGTTCGCCGAGGGATTCAAGTGCGAGACGCAGGTCATTGCGTTTGTCCTCTCCGCCGATAGTGAAAATGACCCTGACGTGTGCGGCATCAACGGCGCGTCGGCCGCGCTGCATGTTTCCGACATTCCGTTCCTCGGACCCATCGGCGCGGTGCGCGTGGGCCTGATCAACGGGCAATTCATCATCAATCCCACGTACGACGAGATGCGCGAGAGCCTGCTGAATATCATGGTCGTCGGCACCGCCGAAGGCATCGTGATGATCGAGTCCGGGGCGAAAGAAGTGAAAGAAGAGACCGTGGTCGACGCCATCGACTTCGGTCACACCGAGATCAAGAAGATTTGCAAGGCGATCAACGAACTGCGCGACAGCGTTGGCAAGCCGAAGCGCAAAGTTGAGCCACCGGCGTTCGATGACGCGTACTACAACGACCTGAAGAAGCGCATCGGGGCGGAACTTGCGGACGCGCTGGACACGAAGAAGCACCCCAAGGCCACCAGTTACACGCTGGTCAAGGAGTTGAAGAAGAAGCTCGAGGCCGAACTACCCGAGGACGACGAAGACGCGAAGAAGAAGCTGGATCATTATTACGAGACGCTGCGCGAGCGCATCTTCCGCGATCAGGTGACTCATCAGAAGCGGCGTCCCGATGGCCGGGCCTTCGACGAGATTCGCGAAATTTGGATCGAAGCCGGAGTCCTGCCAAGAACCCACGGCAGTGCGATCTTCACCCGTGGCGAAACCCAGGCCTTGGTAACGACAACCCTCGGCACCAGCGACGATATGCAGCGCCTCGAAGGCTTCGAAGGCGAAGCCAAAAAGCGCTTCATGCTGCACTATAACTTTCCGCCGTTCTCGGTGGGAGAAGTGGCATTTTTGCGTGGGGCGGGGCGTCGCGAGATCGGGCACGGTGCGCTGGCTGAGCGGGCCATTTCGGGTGTGCTCCCGACCGAGGAGAAGTGGCCGTATGCGATGCGCGTAGTCTCGGACATTCTGGAGTCGAACGGGTCATCGTCGATGGCTACCGTTTGCGGGGCTTCGCTCTCGCTCATGGATGCGGGCGTTCCCTTGAAGGCTCCGGTTGCAGGCGTGGCGATGGGGCTGGTGAAGGAAGGCGAGGACTATGCGATCCTCACTGACATCGCGGGCGCGGAAGATCACTATGGTGATATGGACTTCAAAGTTGCCGGCACGAAAGACGGGATCACGGCGCTGCAGATGGATATCAAGGTGTCAGGTATTACCTCGCAGATTATGCGTGAGGCGCTGGCCCAGGCGCAGCGGGGAAGGATGCATATTCTCGGCAAGATGGAGGAAGTGATCTCCATCGGACGCGAGAAAATTTCCGATTACGCACCGCGCTTCTACACCGTGCAGATTCCGACGGACAAGATTCGCGATCTGATCGGGCCGGGCGGGAAGATGATCCGGTCGATCGTCGAGCAGACCGGAGTCAAGATCGACGTGGAAGATTCCGGGCTTGTGAAAGTTGCGTCGAGCGATCAGGCGTCGGCGGCAAAGGCGCTGCAGATCATCGGCGACATCACCGCGACGGCCGAAGTAGGGAAGACCTACCTCGGGAAAGTCACGCGGTTGGCAGATTTCGGAGCGTTCGTCGAGATCATTCCGGGAACCGAAGGGTTGCTACACATCAGTGAAGTGGCCGAGCATCGCATCGCGGATGTTCGCGACGAACTGAAGGAAGGCGACCAGGTGCTGGTGAAGGTGCTGGCGGTGGAAGGCAACCGCATCCGGCTTTCGCGCAAGGCGATTCTGAAAGAGCAGCGCGCGAAGATGGCGGCATCGGGTGGCGGGGAAGCGGCTGGAGTGGCGCCTGTGGCCGAGAGCGAGCCGGTGCAGGGCGGGACGCTGGTGATCGAAGGGGGCGGCGATTTTCCGGATGATCCGGAGGAGCCGAACTTCAATCGCGAAGGTGCTCCGCATGTCGGCGGGGCAGACCGTCCTCCTGCTGGGGATCGTGGAGATCGCGGTGGCCGAGGAGGACGTCCGGGCGGCGGAGGCGGTGGTGGTCGTCGTGGGCGCGGCGGTCGCGGTGGAGGCGGTGGTGGTCGTCATAGCGGTGGGCATGGCGGTCACGGCGGCGGCGGAAGGCATTAAGCCCCGGATCATAAATCTACGAAACTCAAAATTCCCACCCCTTCGACTCCGCTCAGGGCAGGCCTGTCGCACAGAACGCGACAAGGGTGGGGCACCCAGATACGGGGAGCCGCGAGCTTGATCGCGGCTCTTTTTTTTGGGAAGAATTTGCTTAAGTGAGCAGGAAATGCTCTCGCGTCTTTTATAGCGCGCGCGAAGGATTCTTTTCTCGCTACGGCGTTCCATGTAGCGGGCGCGGGAAGTTTGCCCACACGGGCTCCGAATGTTCCTGAGCCGCGCAGCTAACTCTTGCAGATACAACACTCAATCAGGCTACGCTGTTTCCGTGACGATTTCATGGCAGGGCGCTTGCAACCACTGTGGCCTAAGCCGAACTGGCTACTGGAGGATTTTTGTGAAAACACGGATTCAGTCTCTTTCGTTTCTTGCCGCCTTGGCGTTTGCCATAATTTGCTGGGGTAGCACGCTGAACGCACAAAACGCAGCATCGACGTCGCCGGATCGGCAGGCGCAGCAACCTTCTTCGTCTCCGGACACGACACCTCCGCAATCGACGCCGGAGACGCAAGCTCCGTCGAGCCAGTCTCCATCGCAAACGCCGGACACGACCGCTCCTCCGCCCAGCGGCCAGGCTCCGGAGTCTGGGGCGCAGGGATCTGCATCCGACAGCGGAACTGCTGCCGGAACTCAGACGTTCTCCGGTACGGTCGTGAAGCAGGGAGACAAGTACGTTCTGAAGGACGATTCGGGAAAGACCTATGATATCGATCATCAGGACGAAGTAAAGAAGTTCGAAGGCAAGCGCGTTCGTGTTCAGGGAACCCTGGACCCGAGCACCAATAAAATCATGGTGAAGTAAGCGTCCGAGACCCGGGTAATTCCGCATGGCGAAGCGCTGGAGGAAATCCTCCAGCGCTTTTCATTTTTCTAAATATTCCGACCGCCCTAAGAGCACGGCTTGACCGCCGAGCTGCGAATGCTCCCCGTATAATCACAGCCTAGGCCTTTTTATGATCCAGACTTTATTTGGCAGTCTTGAGGAAGAGAAAAAAACTAGTTTTCTAGACCGCATGAAGCAGGCGGTCACGCGAACGCGGGAGAATCTCGCCGAGCGTATCGACGATATCGTTTCAATCGGCAAGGAGATCGATCGCAACACGCTGGACGATCTTGAGGCCACACTGATCGGGGCTGACCTGGGTTCGACCACCACGCAGGAAGTCCTGGGAAAGCTGCGGGAGAAGGCTGATCGGAAGCAGATCAAGAACGTCGAGGAGTTAAAGCGCTTGTTGAAGGAAGAACTCCTCGCCATTCTGAACACTGCTAATTCGCGTCCGGTGAATAAAGTGGAAGGGACGCCGGAGGTGATTCTCGTTGTGGGCGTCAATGGCACGGGCAAGACCACGACGATCGGCAAGCTCTCGCAGGTATTTCGGTCGCAGGGGAAGAATGTGCTGCTGTGCGCGGCGGATACGTTTCGCGCGGCCGCGATTGAGCAGCTTGAGATATGGGGACAGCGCACCGGGACGGAAGTGATCAAGACGAAGGCGGGAGGGGATCCGGCGGCGGTTTTGTTCGATGCGCTGCAGGCGGCGGTCGCGCGGAAGACGGACTACGTCGTGGTCGATACGGCGGGGCGACTACACACCAAGACGAGTCTGATGGCGGAACTGGAAAAAATGCGGCGGACGGCGCAGCGGATCATTCCGGGCGCGCCGCATGAAACACTTCTTGTGATGGATGCGACTACGGGGCAAAATGGGCTGCAGCAGGCGCGGCTGTTTACAGAAGCGGCGGGAGTTACTGGGATCGTTCTAACCAAGCTCGATGGGACTGCGAAGGGCGGCGTGGTCGTGGCCATTTGCCGAGAGCTCGGGTTGCCGGTGCGGTATGTCGGAGTGGGCGAGAAGGCTGGGGACTTGCTGCCGTTTGATCCGAAGGAATTTGTGGATTCGTTGTTTGAATAGAAGAAAAAGCTTGAACCACGAAGGACACTAAGGTACACGAAGGAAAATCGTGGGTGCGAGGAGTGACTATGAGTGAGGCCGGCGAAAGGCGGTCGGGATTTCGCGTTGTTCTTGATTTTTTGAAGCGGCTGTTGGGCAGGAAGCCTGCTGCGCCGGGGGATCCTTATGCTTGCGTGACGGCACCGGTGCGGCGCGGGCCGAAGGGGCGGAGTGGGGCGGCGGTGGCGGAGATTGAAGAGGAGTCGTTCCGGAGTTTCCCGCCGCGGCACGGGGGCTAAAGCCCGCACAGTAAGGAACGTTGACGCGGCCCTAAAGGGCCGCTCTTCCACGGTTCTTCGCGGCAAGAATGCCGCTCAGGATTACAACCACTGGTGTGACGGCACGGGTTAGGTCCGTCCGTTCGGCGTGACACATTTTGTTGTGGCGCCGCGTGTTAGATTCGTCCGTTAGATTTCTCCAGAATGTCCGCTCACTCCTCTGACGAACAGCATCTTCATCGCGCGCTCGAACTGGCGCGGGCCGGGACGGGGCTTGCCTCGCCGAATCCGTATGTGGGCGCGGTGATCACCGATTCCCACGCTAACGTCGTCGGCACCGGAACCTATACCTACGATGGCGTGAAGCATGCGGAGATCCTGGCGCTGGAGCAGGCTGGCCCGAAGGCTCGCGGCGGAACGCTCTATATCAATCTTGAGCCACACGCGCATCAGGGACGCACGCCTCCATGTACCGATGCGCTGATCAGTTCGGGCATCCATCGCGTTGTTGCGTCGATGGCCGATCCGAATCCGAAAGTCAGCGGACGCGGTTTCGAGCAACTGCGGGCGGCGGGTGTGCAGGTCGAAGTGGGGCGTTTGGAGGAGCAGGCGCGGCGGTTGAATGAGGCGTTTGCGCGGTATACGCGGCATGGGATGCCGCTGGTGACACTGAAGGCGGCGATGACGCTCGACGGGAAGATTGCCCCGCCACCCACTGAGACTTTGCTAAAAGGGAACGGAACGCCCGCGGGGGGATGGGTGACGAGCGAAGTGGCGCGGGCCCACGTACAGGAACTGCGGCATCAGAATGAGGCGCTGATGGTGGGCGCGGGGACGATTCTGTCGGACAACCCGTTGCTAACCGATCGCAGCGGGAAGCGGCGAAGGCGTCCGCTGCTACGCGTGATTCTCGATTCACGGCTGCGGCTGCCGCTCGATTCCCGGCTGGTGAAAGACGTTGCGGCGGAGCGGGCAAACGACGTGCTCGTCTTCTGTGCTTCGGCGGACGAAAAGAAGAAAGCGGAATTGGAGAAGCTGGGAGTACGCGTTGAGACCATTGCCACAATCGAGATGGATGGGCGTCCGGACTTGCCGGCGATCCTGCGAAGGCTGGGGCAGCTGGAAATCACCAGCCTGATAATCGAAGGTGGGGCCACAGTGAACTGGGCGGCATTGGCGGCGAATGTCGTCGACAAAGTGTTCCTTTACTACGCTCCGAAGATTCTGGCGGGGACGGGGTCAGTTCCTTTTGCCGCGGGCGCGGGATTCCGCCACATGAGCCAGGCGGCGCAAGTGAAGCGCTTGCATCTGCATCGGTTTGGGGAGGACTTTGCGGTGGAGGGGTATGTGAGGGATCCGTATGGAGAGTGAAACAGGAGTCAGGCATCAGGGGCTAGGGATCAGCGAACCACGTTCAGCGCATCTTTTTGCCCTGACCCCTAATCCCTGTTCCCTTGCTTACAGCGTAGAATGTTCCGTTCATCCTGGAGGTCCTGATGTTTACTGGCATTGTGGAAGAAGTTGGACGGATTTCGAAGATTGAGCAGCGCGGAGAGAACCGGCGGATCACGATTACTGCCAACAACACACCGAAAGAGCTTGGCACCGGGAACAGCGTGGCGGTAAGTGGCGTTTGTCTGACGGCGGTCGACATCCAGCCCGGGTCGTTTTGTGCGGACTTGGCTCCGGAAACCTGGGGGCTTACGTCGTTTTCACGAATTCATGAAGGCGCGCTGGTCAATCTGGAGTTGCCGATGAAAGCCGACGGGCGGTTTGGCGGACACGTTGTCCAGGGGCATGTGGACGGGGTGGGCAAGCTGATTTCTTTCGACCGCATTGGTGACTCGGAAAACTGGTGGCTTAACATCGAACTCCCCGATGAGGTGGAAAGGTACACGGTTTATAAGGGATCGATTTCGATCGAAGGGATCAGCCTGACCGTCGCGCAGCTGAAGAAGAATCGGTGCACGGTTGCCATTATTCCGCACACCGTGGAAATGACGAATCTGCATTCGCTGAAATCGGGGGATCCGGTGAATCTGGAAGCGGATCTCATCGCGAAGTATGTCGAGAAGATGATGAGGGGTGAATCGTCGCAGAGCTCGCTGACGATTGAGGATCTGGTGGAACAAGGGTTTTAGTCGTAGAGACGTTGCTTGCAACGTCTCTGCATGCAGCTTCCGTGGACTTTGGTTTTGCCGCACCGCGGGCAGAGACGTAGCAAGCTACGTCTCTACGACGTCACCGGGGAGGCGCACTTCTGGCCTGCCGGCGGGCTGCGCCCTGCCGGGACATCCGAGGCGGCTGTCGCTACGTGAGTTGCTACGCTTCCAGCTTCAACTCATCCAATTCCAGGAATTCACGGATGATGAGCTCGGGGGATTTCTCCATCTCGGAATACGTGCCGAAGAAGATGGCTTTGGCTTCGTACAGGAAGACGACCCGGTCTGCCAGCTTTTTCGCGAGGCGCATGTCGTGGGTTACGACGATGCTGGTCAGGTTGAGTTGAATCTTGAGGCGCTTGATGAGGTCGCCTAGCAGTTGCGCCATGAGGGGATCCACCATCGTGGTGGGCTCGTCGTAGAGCACGCATTCGGGGCGGGCGGCCAGCGCGCGGGCGATCGCTACCGAGCGCTTCATCCCCGTAGAAAGATCGGACGGCAGCAGGTCGCGCATCTGTTGCACGCCGACCATTTGCAGCAGACCGTCGACGATCTGGTAGATCTGCTCCTCATCGAGATCTTGATTCTCGCGGAGCGGGAACGCAACGTTTTCGCCGACGGTGAGGGAGTCGAAGAGGGCTCCATTCTGAAACACCATGGTGACTTTCTTGCGGATGCGCTCGAGTTGCTCTTCGGTGTAGTCGGTGATGTCCTCTCCGGCGACGATGACGCGGCCGGAGTCAGGTTTGAGGAATCCCATGATGTTATGCAGGGAGACGGACTTTCCGACGCCGCTTCGTCCGAGGATGCAGACCGTCTCGCCCGTCAAAACGTCGAAGCTGACGTGTTCGAGCACGACGTTGTCGCCGAAGGCTTTGGAGACGTCGCGGAATTCGATGTAAGGGGCCATGAGTATGAGCTATGAGCTTCTTGCTACGGCTTAGCCTTCTCAAACTTATCAGATTTCGGGATCGGCTTTGCGGGCACGTGACCTGGAGGAACTGAGTCTGCCACCTGACTCGCCCTGCGGATGGGGGCAGATAGAACAGCGGGTTCGTTTACACCGCTGGTTGGACCTGGGGGTGAACGGCTGGGGTAAAGGAGTCGGGTTCATCGAGTTCACTGTTGGTGACGTCCTCGACGAAGGCGAGCCAGCCATCGGGAGTGCCATCGGGGTGGAAGGTGGGTTGGTAGGCGGCGGCGATGCGGCGGCGGCCGATGCTCTCGTAGTTTGCGTCGGCCTGATACGTTACCGCATGGCCGCTGATTGCCTGGTCAAAGCGATGGCGCAGTGATTTGAAAGCCTCTTTGCCGAGAACATCCAGAATCGAGCGGCCGGTGATCTTATCCAAAGGCCTACGCAACCAGTTTGCATACTGCTGGTTGACCCACAGGTATTTGAGATCGCGACTGCAACGGGTCAATGGCACACGGAGCCGTCGAGTCAGCGATTCGAGATGAACCGGATCGGCCTCCTTCCCATGAACCGCATGGGCGAGAGTTTCTTCCATACTCTTCAATTTGTCACTCAGCATCGAACGGACAGTTCGAAGGAGCGCCGAGATGCCGTCGGATTTGGTCAGAAGGGCATTTGCACCCATTACGGGTGCCAGGGCCCTGATGGCGTCGTCGTACATGGTGAACAACACGATCTTGGCCGCGGGCAAGTTGTTTTTGACGATGCTCGTGACTTCGATTCCGTTCAACCCCGGCATCAGAACGTCAACGATCAGCAGGTCGGGTCTGAGAGCCATTGCCGTCTCTGCGGTCTCGATTCCGTCGCGGGTAACGGCACACACTTCTACGCCAGGCTCCTGATCGATAAGCGAGCGAAGAGCCCTGCGCACCGACTCGTTGTCGTCTGCGATGAGTACGCGTTTAGGCAATTCGATTCCTGGGCAGGTCGAGTCCAGACAAGCAACGGCGTACCGAACTCTATTTGGATTGTTGGGTAACGAACATACAGGAAAACCCTGATGTACTCTTCCTCCGTTTGTCAAAGTTCTGAGAAGTTCCGGCGCAGCTCATGACGCCGTGCTCGGTCATTCATGTGCTTCAGCTAACTCTTCGGGTGTGTTGAGATTGCGGAAAATTCGTGGGGAGAAACCAGAAGTTTCCAGTTCCGCTTCTTCGATCACTTGCGTGGATGCCGGCGTGAAGAGTGCGTCGATCTTGTAATGGCCGGCGCGCAGAGCATTTTCTGCTGCATCGGCGAAGGAACGGCGGTAGACAGCGCAGAGAGGCTGAAAACCTCCGGCGGCACGAGCCACGGTTACGCTGGCGTCGAAACTCGTTGCGCGGGAGGTGATGTAGTCAAGCAAGGCCAAGGAGACGAAGGGGACGTCTACGGCGAGGATGACGTTCAGGTCTGTGCGGGACGAGCGGAGGGCGGCGTGGATTCCCCCGAGTGGGCCGCAGCCGGGGAAGATGTCTTCGATGGTTGGAGCGAAGGGCGCGAACTTTGTGGGGTCGCCGATGATGTGGACGTTGGCAGTTAATTGTCGGGCGAGATCGAGCATGCGGGATAGCAGGGTGCGTCCGCCGAGCAGGACGAAGGCTTTATCGGTGCCCATGCGCGTGCTCTTGCCGCCGGCCAGGATACAGGCGGAGAGGTCTTCCATGGGGCGATGATACAGCGTCTGGTGTTGGGTCGTCCGGGCGACAAAATCTTCAACCACGAAGGACACTAAGGTGCACGAAGGAAACCCCTGCGCGTCTGGCGGTCTTAAAGCTTCTAGCGACAATTTAGAGTTGCCGGGGCGCCATCTGCACGAAAGTAACCTACCCAAAGTTAGGGGTTCCGGCGATGATGGGCCTGCGTCCGGCTGTTTCTCTGACCCGGAACTAGACAATCATGCCGCAAAAGCTCATGGACGTGTTTATGCTTGGGCGCTGCTCCCACGAGTTCTCTTGGCCACGCCGTAGTGCCGATGGAAACTATTACCAGGTTTGCCTGTTGTGCGCTGCGGAATACAAATATGACTGGACGACCATGCGCCGGACCGAGCGCGTGGAGCACGCCAAGCCCGAGACAGGGATCCGGCGGAGTCATCCGCGGGAGAAGCGTCCGTCGTGGGTGCCCCGTGCCCGCCGTTTGAAACTCGACATTCCTCTACGCTACCGAGTCAACAAGACCAGTTCGTGGTATGAGGGGATCATCGAGAACATCAGCCAGAGCGGCGTGTTGTTCAGCGGGCCGCAAGGACTTCCGGTGAATGCGCTGATCGAGATGGTGTTCGAGATGCCGGAGGAAATCTCCGGGCAGAAGAACTCGAACGTGGTGTGCCAGGGTCGTGTGATGCGCGCGAAAGATACGCCGGAAGTCGCGGAGGACAACGTCGGGTTGGCGGCGTCGATCGTCGACTACAAGTTCATCCACTAGCAAGCGGGCGGAAAGACTTTCGCACGAGTAACATCTTGACCCCAGCGGCTGAAGCTGCCATTTCAACAAACCGATTATCGCAGCGCTTCAAGCGCTGCGCCACCCAAGTTCGATTCTCTGATCGACTTTCTGGCAACCTGCCAGGTTCATTGGCAACTGGCGCCGCGTCCACAGCGTTGCAAACTAATCGAGATTGGTAGGCCCGGCAGGAATCGAACCTGCAACCCTCGGATTAGAAATCCGATGCTCTGTCCTTTTGAGCTACGGGCCCCTTGCGATAACCAAGTTTAACCTATGTGGTTCTGGGGTCGCTGCGCGTGGTTCCTGCGCTTACATCTGCATGGAAGCCTCGGAGCATCTAAACTGAGGGGAGACACAGGCGGTTTCTGATCGGCCGGTGTCGGGAGTCGAACGTATGAAAAGAAATTCTCCGCTTATTATCGGTTTGTTATTGGCCGTTATTTTGGGAATTGGAGTGGGCTGCGCGAAGAAGCCGGACGACACGAAGATATCCAGCGAGATCCAGAACAAATTCAGCCAGGACTCGGGCCTGGGAAGCAAGCAACTCGCGGTGAAGGCCGAGAGTGGTGTGGTGACACTGTCGGGCACCGTAGACAACGACGCGCAGCGCGAAGCGGCGGGTAAGCAAGCCGCCAGCATCGCGGGCGTCAAAACCGTGATCAATAATCTCGAAGTCAGCAACATCGGGAAGCCGACCGCGGTTGCGGATATGGCTCCTCCGGCGGCGGACGTGCCGGCCAGCGCTCCCGCTGCCAGTTCTCCTGCTTCCAGCGCTCCGCCAGCCAGCACGACGAAGCCGGCCAAGTCGGCAAAATCGAGCAAAGCCCGGCATGACTCAGAGGCAAGCCACAAATCGGCGGACAATTCTGCGGGCCCGACGGGCGAAGACGGCGCCCCGGGGCAGATTTACAATAACGCTCCGCCTCCGCCCGCAAGTACAGCCACGGCGCAGGAGCCGCCGCCTCCACCTCCTGCTCCGAAGAAGCTGATCATCGATCAAGGTACGCAGTTGACGGTGCGGCTCATTGATCCCATCGACAGCGAGAAGAATCAGACCGGGGACACGTTTCATGCGACGCTGAATGCGCCTCTGACGTCTGACGGAGAAGAAGCGGTTCCGGCGGGAGTGGAGCTGGTCGGACACCTGATCGAAGTGAAGAGTGCCGGCAAGTTTGCCGGGCAGTCTTCGGTGGTGATGCAGCTCGACAGCTTGACTTCGGGCGGCAAAACCTACAACATCCAGACCGATCAATATAAGAAACAAGGCAGTTCGCGCGGGAAGAATACCGCGGAGAAGGTTGGCGCGGGAGCGGCAATCGGCGGCATCATCGGAGCGATTGCGGGAGGCGGCAAGGGAGCCGCGATCGGAGCGGCGGCGGGAGCTGGTGTCGGCGGTGGCGTACAGGCAGCCAGCAAGAGCCAGCAGATCAAGCTGCCGTCGGAGACGGTGCTGAACTTTACCTTGCAACAACCGGTCACGGTGGTGCAGGCGGCGCCGAGTGATGCTAACCGGCAGAAGTTGTCCGGTCAGCAGTAGGGTGGATTCGAAATCGCTGGCGCGGTTCGTAATTGGTACGAAGAAGGGTGCCGTCCGCTAAAGCGGACTCGTTTTTTTCTGGTGTCTTCCCAGCACTTCCGTGCCGGGCTTTCACATATTGCCGCTACGCGGCTGGCGTTCGCTTTGGATCAACCACTTCGTTTTTCGGAACAGCTTGGTCGCGTTTTGGTGAGTTTTTCGGCCGCCGTCCGGACCCCTAACCAAATGCGATATCCCTGAGAGAAATCTTGATCTTGGAGTGTCTTTGGCCAACGCCGCTGTTCTGACTCCGTAACTGCGTACAGATTTTTTTTCAGGCTGCGGCATTCCGAACTAAAAACCTTCCACCCTGCGCAGCATCCGGACGCCCCTGCACCCGCACGTTCCGATGCCGAAGCAGTCTCGCGCACCAATCTAATTGGGGACCCTTCAATTTAACTCCTGAAAGGAGGAGTCATGCTCCGCTCGTATATCCTCCCCCCAGCGGGGAATGCTCGAAGTGTGTTTATTGCAGCCGTTCTGCTGTCAACCTTTGTCCCCGTCGCCGTGGGACAAGCGAAAGATCCAGGTCCGCGCGCAGGAACTGCTGGCGCAGGAAGTTATTTCTCAACCTTGAACGCCAATGAGCAACAGACCTTCCTCCAGGCGCTGGCACGATTCCAGGAGGTGGATTCAGTCTCAGGCACGATTGAAGCGGGCTCGGGACTGGGGCCGACGTTCAACGGCAATAGTTGTGCGATGTGTCACGCACAACCGGCAGTCGGCGGCAGCAGCCCGGGTCAAAACAGTCCGCAGAATCCGGTGCCCAATCCACAGATTGCGCTGGCGAAGCTTGATGGCGCCACAAACACCGTGCCATCGTTCATCACGGCCAGTGGTCCGGTGCGCGAGGCGCGGTTCGTCGCCACCGATCCGACCAACGTGTATTCGGTGCTGGATGGAGGAGTGCACGCTCTATACACCATCAAGGGGCGCTCGGATGCGAGTGGTTGCAATCTGGCGCAACCGAACTTCACATACCAACTGTCGTACGGAAATGTGATCTTCCGAATTCCCACGCCAGTGTTCGGATTGGGGTTAGTGGAGAACACGCCGGACGGGACGCTGCAAGCGAATCTGAATTCGACATCGAATACCCGCTACAACCTGGGCATCGGGGGCAGCTTTAACACAAGCGGGAATGATGGCACGATCACGCGTTTTGGATGGAAAGCGCAGAACAAGTCGCTGCTGATTTTCGCTTCCGAAGCCTACAACGTCGAACAGGGAGTCACCAACGAAGGATTCCCTAACGAGCGCAACACCACCGTGGGGTGCGTATTCAACGCCACGCCGGAGGATTCGAGCAACATCCTAAATCCCAACCATAGCAGCGCGAACTTCGGAACGACGGTGGGCACGGTTTCGGAAATGTCTTCCGATGTCGCGAATTTCGCGCTGTTTATGCGTCTTTCGGCACCGCCTACGCCGGCGCCGCCGAACTCCTCGATTACCAACGGCCAGAATCTGTTCAGCCAGATCGGCTGCAATCTGTGTCACTCACCCTCGCTTACCACCGCAGCATCGGGGTTCACGGGGATGTCGAATGTGACGTATCATCCGTACTCGGATTTCGCGCTGCATCATATGGGCGCTGGCCTGGCCGATGGCATTGAGCAGGGCGGCGCCGGGGCGGATCAATTCCGCACGGCTCCGTTGTGGGGACTGGGTCAGAGACTCTTCTTCCTGCATGATGGGCGCACGACAGACCTGGTGTCGGCGATTCGGTCCCATTACTTCGCTACCAACTCTTACTGCACCCAGGTTTCGACGGCGCAGTTGTTTTATGTGCTGACCACGAATAGCGTGTACGAACCTGAGTTTTCCAGTAACGTGTGCAATTCGGAGGCGAACGCGGTGATCAACAACTACAACGCGTTGAGCAGTTCGCAGCAGCAGGACTTGCTGAACTTCCTGCGAAGTTTGTAGGACTTTGCTGGGCGGCCGCTCAATTCATTAACCACGAAGGACACGAAGGAGCACGAAGGAAAATGAGAATTCCTCCGTGTTCCTTTGTGTCCTTCGTGGTTTCGGGTTTTCGCTTTTCAAACGACTATTGGATTCGCGTAAACTCTGTGGCAGGTTATGCCTAGTATCACGGCGCTGCTGCATACACACAATGACGCCCTGCGGTTGGGAAGGGCGCTTGAGATGCTGTTTCCGTGCGATGAGATCGTGGTCATTGATCATGACTCGAACGACGGAACCAGCGAGGTGGCACGCGAGTATGGCGCAAAGATCCTGAGGGCAAGCCCGGGAATGCCGGATCTGCAAACGATGCGCGGGGAATGGATTTTCAGTCTGGATCCACGGGAATCGGTGACGGAAGCGCTGGCGGCGAGTTTGTTTGAATGGAAGTTGGAGGCGATTCCGGCGAGTGTGCGTGCCTTCTCGGTGTATCGGCGCGAAGAGACGGTCGAGGGGTGGATTGCGAATCCGATCGCGCAAACCCGGCTGGTGAGGGCGGACTGGAACCGGTGGGCGGGCAAATTTCCTGAGCAAGATGCGGCGGCGGTCGCACTGGAAGGCGAGCTGCTGCACTTTGTATTTCCGTGAGGCACGCAGCGGAGGCGAGACGCCCTCGTCAGACCGGCGGGACGCCGGCGCTACGGGTCTGCCAGCGTTGGTCGGGAAGCAAGCCGCTGAATCCGCGACGGTTCAGTCCCCATGTTTATTGGGCGCTCACCCGTCACACCCTATCGTGATTTCGATCCCATTCCTCTCATTAGAGCGCGCCTAGACTGCGCTGTTGTGGCTGTATTGGGCGCTGAAGCCCTGGAGGAATCATATGCGTGTAATGAAATTCATCAGTGTGGCCGCAGGTGTGGTGATGCTGTTAACCGTCGCCATCGCGCCCCGCGGCTTCGGCGATGAAGACTAACCCCGCGGACCTTACCGCTCTGGCAAAGAAGAGTGGAGGAAAGTATCCGGCGTCACATGTGGCCGCCGTCCTTCGCGGACAGTCGATCACCGCGTCCCACGGCAGCCAGGATATGCCGGTTTGGGGACCACTGTTCTCCAGCATCAGCCAAGGGCATGAGGCGCAGGTGCAGCAACGGATTGCGAATCTGGTGGACTACCTGGAGACTCTGCAGACAAAGTAAGTCCCGACACCCACTCTCGAACGTCAAGGCGTCAGGCGTTTGGCTTTAGGGGCTCGGACTCCTGAGGTCACAGACTTGACGCCCGACGCTTACCTGAGGCACCCCACCAGCAACGGGGGTTTCGACCTCAAGTTGCCGCCGAGAAGTGTAAGCCCCGGATGGTCAATGGCTTACTGGACCTTGGCCGCATGGCCAGTGACTTCGGTACCTTAGTCCTCACCCGAGTGGTCGACTTATAATCCAACCAAGAACTGAGAATTTCTGCGTTCTACGGGAGAGGCTTGCGCGTTGGTGTAAGCCGAGCTAGGGAGCGCATTTCGAGACTGCGTGGATCCTGTTCTAGCAGCGGCGATGTTTGTCCTCGGGCTGGCCTTCGGCAGCTTTCTGAACGTGTGTATCTACCGGCTGCCGCTGGGGATTTCTGTTGTGACGCCACGGTCGGCATGCCCCAAGTGCAAGAAAGGCATTGCGCTATACGACAACATGCCGGTGCTGAGCTGGCTGATTCTGGGTGGCCGATGCCGGCATTGCAAGGCGAAAATCTCGGCGCGGTATTTGTTCATCGAGCTGCTGACCGGCTTGTTGTTTCTCATTTGCTATTGGTATTTCGGAACCACGCTCTCGACGTTGAAATATTGCCTGTTTGGATTCCTGGTGCTGGGGCTGATCTTTACCGACGCGGAAACCAAGCTGTTGCCCGACAAGTTAACGCTGACCGGATTGGCGCTGGGTGTGGCTTTCAGTGTGTTCGTCCCGGTTAATGATTTGCTGTCGCAGTTTCTTCCGGGAGTGATGAACCTTCCGTTCAGCGGAGACATTTCTTCGCGGCTGTTCTCGTTGCTCGACTCCTTGCTGGGGGCGGCGGCGGGAGCTGCGTTTATCTACGGAGTGGGCGCGATCTATTTGCGCTGGCGTGGTACGGAAGGCATGGGTTTCGGCGATGTGAAGCTGATGGCCATGGTGGGGGTGTTTCTGGGCATCAAGCTTACGGTATTGACGATCTTCACCGCGTCCATCGTGGGCTCGATCTTTGGACTGAGTGCCGTGTTGATTGTGTGGCTGAAGAGGACGCGCCGTTTTGCCAGGCGATTTGCCGATGGGGCAGCGGCGCGGCGGCGGGCGTGGCAGTCGGCCCAGCTTGTGTACCGCAATTATCAGATGCCGTTTGGCGTGTTCCTAGGCAGCATGGCGCTGGTGGCGCTGTTCTTTGGCGAGCGGTTTCTTCACTGGTACGGGAGGTTTTTCTGAAGATTCTGGCAAGTCCGGTGTTCCTGCGCGCGGCCATCGTGCTGTTCTGCGCAGGGTTTGCCTTTTTCCTGGCGTTATTTCTCATGCGGCGGATGAGGAAGCGCATTGCCGACGAATCCGATATCCCCGACGGGACGGCTCTTTCGCTCGATACTTTGCCGCTGCACCTGTACAACACGGTGATCCAGCAACTGAAGCAGCAGAAACATGAATTGCTTGTGCAGTCGCAGGCAGAGCAGCAGAGGGCGCGCACCAGCGAAAACTTCAGCCATGCGGTGCTCGCAAATCTTTCCTGCGGGGTGCTGGTGTTCGGGGCAAACGGGTTGGTCAAGACGGCGAATCCGGCGGCCAAAGCGATTCTTGGGTTCGCGTCGACGACTGGAATGAGCGCGGAAGATATGTTCCGCGGGGCCGAGGTTTACGGTGCGAAATCCATGGATGGCGTTTTTCCGGATGAGACCCGGGAGCAGGCGATCGGTATAGCCGCTGAGATCCATACGGTGCTTCGCGAAGGCATCAAACGGCGTCAGGTTGAAGCGGACTACAAGACGCCGGCGGGCGAGAAGAGGTATCTCTCCATGACGATTTCGCAAGTTCCGGCGGCGGATGGCAACCTGCTTGGAGTCACGTGCCTGATCAACGATCTGACGGAACTGGAGAATATTCGCCGGCAGCAGGAACTGCAGGGAGAGATTTCGGCGGAGATGGCGCTGCAGTTGCGGACGTCCCTTACAACGATCTCGGGCTATGCGCAGCAGTTGGCGAACAACCGCGATCCGGAGATGGCGGAGGAGATCGCAACCGACATCGCACATGAAGCAGCGCAGCTGGATCGGACGATCGGTGGATTCTTGACGACAAAACCAAAGGCAAGTGCGTCGTCTGCTAGTTCGAAATAGTGCTGTAGCGTACGAGGGGCGGATGCCCTGCAGCAACGAGACTAAAGTTCAGGAAGAAGAAGAGGTGGACTATGAGACATAGCGCAGCGTTAGGACTCGGGATCGCACTTTACCTCAGTGTGGCAGGCCTCAGCGGTGGGCTGCAGGCCCAAACATCGACCTCGCAGGCTTCGCCCGCAGGCCAGTCGTTGGGCGATTACGCACGCCAGGTTCGCAAGGAGCCTGACGCGAAGCCGAAGAAAAAGGTTTTTGACAACGACAACCTGCCCAAGGAAGACAAGCTTTCTGTTGTGGGAAATACTCCGGCACCAGGGGCGGAGGCCGCCGCACCGGCCGAATCGAAGCCGGCAGAAACTGCCAATGCCGCTCCGGCCAAGGCTGAAGGCGGCGCGCCGCCAGCCGATCCCAGCAAGATGGATCAGGCCCAGAAAGAGGCTGCCTGGAAACAGTGGGGCGACAGGCTCAAGGCGCAACAGGAAACCATCGATTTGCTGACCCGCGAGCTCGACGTGGTGCAGCGCGAGTATCAGATTCGCGCCGCGGCGATGTATGGCGACGTAGGCAACCGGCTGCGCAACTCCGCCGATTGGGACAAGCAGGACGCCCAGTACAAGCAGCAGATCGCCGACAAACAAAAGGCGCTGGATGACGCCAAGCAGAAGTTGGAAGATCTGCGCGAGGAGGCCCGGAAGGCGGGCGTTCCGAGTTCGGTGCGCGAGCCGTAGGTTATCTTTCGGATCGTTTTGCTCGCGGTAGCTTCATTGTAAGAATTCCAGAAAGTCAAAATCCCCACCCTGTCCCGCCAAAAACCGGCGGGACAAGGATGGGGCACCCCAGATCTCAAATCCTATCTACTCAGGAAAGCTTGTTCATGATGGCGTAGGTCACTCCGGCGATCACAGCGGAGGCGGGGATGGTGAAGATCCATGCCCAGATGATGCGTCCGGCCACGCCCCATCGCACGGCCGATAAGCGGTGTACTGCTCCTACGCCGACGATGGCTCCGGTAATCGTATGAGTGGTGCTCACCGGGATGCCGGCCAAAGCCGTTCCAAACAACGTCAATGCGCCTGCCGTTTCGGCACAGAAGCCGCCTACGGGCTTGAGCTTGGTGATCCGTTGTCCCATGGTTTTGACGATGCGCCATCCGCCGAGGTAGGTACCCAATGCAATGGCCGCATGCGCCGCCAGGATGATCGGCCAACGCAGGCGTCCCCAGCTGCCCACCATATCTTGCCGGGTCATGAAGCCGCCGGTGTAGAGCGCACCGGCAATGATCCCCATGGTCTTCTGCGCATCATTGGCGCCATGGCCCAGGCTGTATGCGGCCGCCGAGATCAATTGCAAACGCCGGAACAACCGATCGACTGGCTGTGGAGCTGAGCGTCGGAAGATCCAGTACACCGAGAGCATAAAGACGAATCCCAAGATCAGCCCCACCAGGGGTGCGACGACGATGAAGATCAGAGTCTTGGTCCAGCCATGCGGAATAATGACATTCGGCATGGCTGCGACCCCATAGCGAAAAGCCGCGCGCGCCATCGCCGCCCCGGCGTAGCCTCCGATCAATGCGTGCGACGATGAGGTCGGCAGCCCCCACCACCATGTCAGCAGATCCCAGGCGATCGCGCCGAAGAGTCCGGCCAGCACCACGAATTGATCCACAAACTCCAGGCGGATCATGCCGCTGCCGATGGTCTTGGCCACCGCGGTTCCCAGAAAGAACGCCGCGAGAAAGTTAAATGACGCCGCCCATACGACTGCCAGTCGCGGAGACAACACCCGGGTGGACACCACGGTGGCGATGCTGTTCGCGGAATCGTGAAATCCATTCACGAAATCGAAAATCAGCGCCACCAGAATTGTGATCAGGACCAGCAGAACGTCGGCATGCATGGGCGAAGTGGGTCTCGTCTCCGTTGTTGCAGATCTCGACTAAGCGCTCTTGAGCACGATGGCTTCGAGGACATTGGCCGCATCTTCCGCCTTGTCAGTGGCCATTTCCAGCACCTCGTACAACTCTTTGAACTTGATGAGCTGGATCGGATCCTTCTCGGTGTCGAACAAAAGCGCGATGGCGCGCCGGCTTATATGGTCGGCTTCATCCTCTAGTCGGTTAACTTCGTCGCAGTGCTTCAAAACGGAGCCATTTTTCTCGAGTAGGGATACGCCGCGCGCCAGTTCTTCGCTTTGTAACACGATCAACCCGGCAAGTTCGGCGGCCACGGGCGGCGGTTGGGTAATTTTGTAGAGCACCAGGCGGTGAGCCGCGGCGTTGGTGAAGTCGAGTACGTCGTCCAGCGAGGATGCCAGCCGGTGAATATCCTCGCGGTCAAAGGGCGTGATGAAGCTCTGATTGAGCTTGGAGATGATGGCGTGGGTCGTGCGGTCGGCCTTGTGCTCGATTGCCTGGACCTGCTCGACCCGCATTCCCAAGTCGCGTGGATCTTCCAGGATACTACGCAGCAGCTTTGCCCCTTCCGTCAGGTAGCTGGAAAGCTCGGCGAACAACTCGAAAAATTTCTCGTCGCGGGGTAAAAGTCTCAAGAATCCTCCTTCAGCACGAACTGCAACCAGCACACGCTACCCGCAAACAAACCGCCAACCCCTTATTGCAGCAGGTCAATGGCTCCCTTAAGCGACATACGAATGGGGATGATCAGCGTACCAACGCACTCATGAGCCTGTGCTCTGTGTGATCCACGCAAGGAAGGGCCGCAGACCGGGGGGCTCGACCGCAGAGCGCCTTGGAAAACTCTGCATTATACCCTCTAGGAAGTCAGCTCGACACCAGCGTGCCGTCAGGCTGCTCCTCGGTCTTCACTGGGAGTCCCAAATCCGTCGATTAGACTGCGGCGATGCGTGAGAATCTGCTGCATCTCTTCCGGCGTTCCCCGTGCCGATGGCTGGTTTGCGATGGCGTCGTTGAGCATCGCCCAGCTGACTTCTGAGGCAATCACGCTGTCGCGGGCCTGCGGGAATCCGAGGTTCTTACCGGCGACCACAGAGCGAGCAAAGACATCAACCATCACATCAAGTTTCTTGTCATTGAACGGGGCCGTTTTGTACACCGTTTCGCCCACCCCATATAAACTCTACCGTTGCCGTAGAAAAGTCATGCCGCATGCGGGCGACGCCCTTGGTGCCAATCGCGTCCAGATAGCAGTTGTGCGGCTGCTGCTTCGCGAGGTGGCCGTAGACGAAGACCTGAGTGAGGTCGAACACGATTCCGTTGGCGAATGTGCCGTGCACCTGAACCCACCAAGGATCCTTGTAGTCCCACATGCGAATGCCTTGCGCATGCCAGGTCTTGTATTCGTTGTTGGCGTACCAGCGGGCGACGTCGACATAGTGCATACCGCAATCGTGAAAGGGCGGCCCTTCGGGATCGTGTCCTTCCATGGGCATATGCCCGGGCGTCATGTGGCAGACACGGATCACAGCCAGATCACCAATCTGGCCATTTGCGATAAACCTCTGTATATCTTTGTCATACCACGCATTCTTATTGAAAAGGTTGACCGCGACGAAGCGGTCGCTGGCCTCGATCTCGCGCACCAGTTGCCATTCCGGGGCCACGTCGGCGCCGAGAGGTTTTTCCGCCAGAACATACTTATCGCATGCCAGTGCCTGGCGGATTTGCTGCGGCCGCGCGTCTGCCAGGGTGAACAGGCCGACCACATCGATAGAGAGGTCGGTGAAGATGGGATCGGGAGCTTCGTAGACGGCGGCGTTGGGGACATTCTGCCGTGCGAGCTGACGGGCAGGCGGGCTGATGTCGTAGACCGCGGAGACCTCCCAAAGCTCGCTCTGCTCGAGGGCAGCGACAAAGGCACGGCCGATGCGTCCGTACCCCAGAATCCCCGCCCTGAGTCTCCGTGCCATTCGCTAAGGTCATCTTAGGTGGCAGCCGCCGAGGCGCTCTCTGTGACGGGCGTCACACTGCAATGTGGTCCCAAGAAACGCAGCGCGACACGGTATCCCTACCCGATTTACCCGATTCCCTGCAGTCCACCCTGTAGGTAGTCTAGAATTTCCGTGTCATCGCCGCGTTCGTAGCCGTGCGCTGGATTTCGGAGGAGTAGACCATGTCCGCCGACGGCAGCCTGAAATTCGGATCCATTTCGCACCCACCCGCCATCAGCCATAAGAAACGAGCAGAACGTACCTGTGCGCTTTGCGAACTGCCTCTGCGCGGACAGCCGCCTGTACTTCTCAAGTCGGGACAGAGCGTACATGTCGACTGCTACTACCGGATGCAAAAGCACCCGCGCAGTGGTCGAACGAACTGAATCGATAAGCGTTAACTTACGGCACAACGCGTCAGGCGGGCGATGATGGCGACAATCTCTTTCTGGCTGTGGCCTGCGCTCGCCAACGCATCGTACGTGGCGAAGCCAGTAAGCATGCTGAGCACGCTCGCTGCGGCGTTAAGCTGGTGCTCCGTGAACTTTTTCCTTCCCGCTCTGTCCATCCGTTTTAATATCTCTCCGGCAATGTGAGCACGGCGGGCGTCCCGCGCCTGTATACCTTTGGCAATCTCAGGATCGAGGACGGCTATGGCGCGCAACCGCCGGAGAGCTACCGGGTCGGAGGCCCAGAATCCAACGAAGATGCTTACAAGCTTGTCAATCGCTGCGGCTGGGTCGGGCTCCAGGAACACTTCTGGCATGCGCCGCATATTGCCCCGATTTGCAAGGTGGTCGTACAAAGCTTCCAGCAGACCGGTACGGGAGTTGAACTGGTAGTAGAGGGTGAGCCTGGAGACATCTGCCCGCCGCGCGATCGCTTCCATGGATAGATCGGTTTCGGATTCCGTGGCGAGCAGGTGCCGGGCAGCCTCGAGAATGCGAGTGCGGGTCTCGCTCGCGACTGCCTGCCGTTTTTCCATGTTGTAAGGGCGTGGTGACATGGTTTTAAATTCTCTCCGCTGTGTGCCCCTGATAATTCAGCATACAGGATGTATAACGCCACGCTAGGAAAGCAAAGGCAATTCCGAACACTGCTTCCAGTGATGCGGATCACAGTCCCGTATCCTCCGGCGGCCTATAAAGGTCAGTGAGGCACCAACGCGAGCTGAGAAGACTGGCGCGGCAGCGGTTCGACCTTTTCAAGCCCAGACCGGACGCCACTCCCTGACATTTCTCCCGCGGTGAACCTCGTCCAAGCATGTTCGGAAAGGGGGGCTTAGGCGGTGTTTACCCTGTCGTGCTTCCTTTTCTGATGGTTGCGCTGGCAATGCTTTTTGGATTTTGCCGGGCCCAGCATCATGAGCGCGAGAGCCTCCGTGAGGAACTCGAACAACTGCAGGCGACGATCCGGCAGCGAGAGAAGGAGCGAGACTCGGCTTTGCAGGAGCTTTTCTTGCGCTTCTCCGAAGATGGGAAGCTCAACAAGGAAAAGAGCCTCCTGTTCTGGTTTGAGATTGCGATGTTCGTCATCGCGCCGGTATTCCTGCTGAGCCAGTCTAAAGTGCGCAACAACCCCAATGCGCTTTACGGTACGTGTGCGCTGGTAGCGATGGGATTTATGGCCAATCGGCTGAATGTCTCGATCACGGCATTCCAGGCGAGTTCCGGCTATTACTACATTCCCAAGTGGACCGAATTCGCGCTGACGCTCGCAACAGTTACAGCTGCTGGGGTAGCGTTTCACTACGCGGTGATCTATCTGGAAATTCTCCCCAGAAGCATCCCGGCCAAAAACTGGATGACCAGACACCCTGCCGCTGCCTGATATCCGGGATTCATTCGGGTGCCCCGCCTCTGCCTCGCGAACCACCGAGACAGGGCGGGGCCTCTCGTTTGGTGAGGAATTATGAGGGGATTGCGCTTACGAATCGCGCTTTATATAGCGATAGAAGCGCGGCTGTCCGCGGCTCTTCCAGTATTCGTTCTGGTAGTCGTCAATGGCGGGTCCTCTGCTCAGCAGACTGAGGAATTTGTGCCCTGAAGGACGAATCACGATCCCCACATGCCCGTGCCAGACGACGAGATCGGCCGGTTGGGGGTGCGATACCTGCCGGAATCCGGGCACACCGTCATACAGATCATCGGAATCGGCATAGGTGTACGGGAATCCAGCACGCTCATAAATGGCGTGCACCAGATGCGAGCAATCACGGCCCGCATCGCGCGTCTTTTTGGAGTGCAGCGCGACGGCGATCACCGAGGAACGGTCGCGAGCATTTAGGCTCGTAGGTTTTGCCGGTACGTGCGCCGGCTTCGCGGCCGGAGGTAAAGCCTGATTCGTGCCCTGGGCCCGGGACAGGCCTCCGCCACAAAGGGCGAGCGCGCAGGTCGCGGTCACTAGCGATTTGAAACCACTCTGCATTGCCCTATTTAGACGCCGTTTTGCGATCAAAGGGCAAGTTACTTTTGTGAAGGCCCTCTTTCGCGATCCCTATATTCAGCTTTGGCTCCGGGGGAAGCAAGATGTCGGAGTGGCGAACGAGCCCCCAACTTCGCTCACCGGCGACCTTCCGCGACAAGTCTGGTCGCACTCACAGTATTTGTCAGGTTGTTGCCAATTCCCGCCGCATTGAAATGAAGCAGAGCCAACAGGTTACTAAAAGAGTGATTCCGGCTCGCTGAAACAAGCCACTTACGACGAAAGCCGCTGAACGTTCGAGCGAATGTGAGTGGCGGCCCACATGCAGAGCATTGACTGACCGAGTGTGCCGAAATGAGGCCAAACGTGGGGCTGGGGCTCACACGATAGTAAAAATCGAATTCGATCTCAGATTACTGAGAAAGGGAAAATGAAGAAGCAAAAAGGTTTCTCACTTATCGAACTACTGATCGTTGTGGCGATCATCCTGATCATTGCAGCAATCGCGATTCCGAACCTACTTCGCGCTCGCATGGCGGCCAATGAGGCGTCTGCTGTGGCGTCCATCCGTACCATCAACACAGCTGAAGTCACTTACAACTCGACCTATCCGACGGTCGGCTTTTCGGCGAACCTGGTGAGCTTGGGTGGCGCGATCGGCGCGGCTTGCGTGCCTGCACAGGCCACGGCCTGCTTGATTGATTCGGTGTTGGCTAACAACGGCAACCCGGCTGGTAGCGGCAAGAGCGGCTACCTGTTCACCACCGGCGCTGGCACAGTGGGCGGTGGCGTCAATGTCGGCTACACCGTAAAAGCGGTGCCGATCGTGATCAATCAGACCGGTCTTCGTGGCTTCTGCGCTGAGGAAGATGCAGTGGTTCGTGTCGACCCGGCGGGCGTTTGCTCCACTACCGAAGCGGGCATCCTGACATTCAATCCGCTCAACCAGTAACTGCGGCTGAAAATAACTCAGGGAATAGAGCAGCAAGCCACAGGCTTGCTGCTCTTCGTTTTGTGAGCATGCCACGATCTCCGGTTCGTTTGCGGTGGACTGAAATTTCGAGAGGACGCGATCTGTAGAGTGGGATCGCCGGGAAAGTCAAAAGCCCCGCCCTGTCTCGCCAACAACGCGAGACAAGGACGGGGCTACGGGAGGGAAGAAAAAACGCACCGTGGGCTGCTGACGAGCATCTGAGTCTTGCTGACCTCGTCTCGTGCGAAGATATAGACCTGAACTGTGGCCGCTCCCGACCAAATCCAAACCTCGACGTTCCGCCGAGTCTTCAAGGCCTTTCACTATCGCGATTTCCGTCTCATGTGGATCGGTGCCTGCATGTCGAGCATCGGCACGTGGATGCAGATCGTCGCGCAGGGATGGCTGATTTATCGTTTGAGCCACTCGCCACGCTTGCTGGCGCTCGATCAATTCCTGGCGGGCATTCCGATCTTTCTCTTCTCGATTATCGGCGGAGTTGTGGCAGATCGGACGGAGCGCCGCAAGATTCTACTGGTGTCGCAGTACATACAGATGGGGAGCGCTGCGACGTTGACGATTCTCGTGGCCTTCGGCCTGACACACGTTTGGCCGATCCTCTGTCTCTCGTTCGTTTCGGGCTTCGCACAGGCTTTTGGCGGACCCGCATATCAGGCGCTGATCCCGACGCTGGTCGATCGCGACGACATGCCGAATGCCATCGCGCTGAACTCCATTCAATTCAATTTGGCAGTGACGGTTGGTCCGGCGCTGGCGGGGATTACTCTGGCCCATCTCGGAGAGAAATGGTGCTTCGGCCTGAACGCGCTCTCGTTCCTCGCACCGGTTATTTCCTTGTCGATCATTAGCGCGCGGTACCTGCCGGAGAAGTCGGGCGAATCGATGTTCAAGAGCCTGAAGCAGGGAATTCACTTCATCTGGCGCCAAGGGGCGATGGTTGCGCTCATCATCCTGGCGTTCGCGATGACGTTCCTCAGCATGCCGATGCGGACGTATATTCCGGTGTTCGTGAAAGACATTTTCCATCGCGGCCCGGAGACGTACGGGAACCTGTTATCGCTGATGGGAGTGGGATCGATTGTCGGATCGCTGGGGGTGGCGAGCCTGGGAAACATATCGAAGAAGGGGCGATTCGCGTTAAGCATGCTGGTGTTACTGGGTGCGGGAATTGCGGGATTTTCGCTTTCGAAATTTCTGCCCGTGAGTTACGCCATGCTGCTGCTGGTCGGGGCATCGATGATGGCGGTCTTTGCGACTGTGACATCGCTGGTGCAGTTGAGCGTGACCAACGAGATGCGCGGGCGGGTGATGAGCGTCTACAATTTCGCATTTCGTGGCGGCATGCCCATCGGGAATCTGGTTTCAGGATGGCTGGTGCCGGCTTACACCGCGCCCGTTGTATTGGGAGTGAATGGATTCTTACTAATCCTGGTGGCGCTCTATTTCCTGCTGATACAGCGGCGGGTGGCGGCGTTGTAGAGTTGGGGACACTTGCAGGGCGCGGGCGATGCGCCCGAGCCACGATGAGCTATCTTGATTGCCAGTCTACCGAGTAGACGTCTTGTGTACCGGTGTCACGCAGCAGGAGGGGTTCGTCGTTGGGAGTCAGAGCCAAGGCCGCGCCGTAGCGGCCGGTGGCGAGGAAGTCCTTCACGTCGGCGACTTGCTCAATTCTCCCGTCACTGACACGTACTCGCATCACTGCACTTTTCTGGCGGTAATCCAGTACATACACAAATTGTCCGTCATGGGACCAGCAGAGCCAGCCCAGGGAGCCTTTCACCAGTTCCGTCCACTTGCGCGTGCCCAGATCGAACAACAGCAAGGTTTTGGAGTCGGCGGAGAATGCCGAAATATGGCGGTTGTCAGGAGACCAGCGCGGCGAATACAAACCGTCAGAAGCAGGCAGAGAAGAAAGCTGGCGGGTGGACAAGTCGAGAATACGGATCGATGAAGCCGGATTGTTTGACTCGCCCGAGAAGATGATTTTGCTGCCATCGGGCGACCAGTTGGGATCAAGCTGCTGGCCGGAATCATCGGGCAGCAGAAGGCGGGGACTTCCGCCATCGGGAGAAACCTGGTAGATCCTTGCAGGCTTGTCCGCTCCTTGAGCGAACTGGAAGAAGAGGATGGTTTTTCCGTCGGGCGACCAGCGCGGAAGAATAGGCGAAATGGGCGCGAATGTAAGCTGCAGGCGTTCGGAGCCATCAATCCGGCTGCGCCAAAGCGTACCATCAGGATAGGACGTATACGTGATCCACTTGCCGTCTTTGGAAAAGTCGATGTACTCGGCCGAGATACCATTCAAAAAAGGCAGGAATCGCGACGTATTTGCATCGAACCGAACCAACTCGCCACGGTACGTGCGGCCGATGACGAATAATTTCTTGGCGTCTTTGCTGGGAAGCGGTAGCGACAACGTCATGGGGCTCGAGGTCAAGAGGGTCGGCTTGGGAGCGGATCGGAAAATACCTGCGTTCGCGAGAGCCCAGATCTGGCCCTGGGACTGAAAGAGGAAATACTTACCGTCGGCAGTCCACTTGCCGCAGCACTCGTCGGGTGGATTGTGCCAGCCCGGGAGCAAAGAATGCAGTCCAGTGCCATCCACTGAGACTTCGCGCTCGATTTGCAAGCCCACCGTTCCAGCGGTTTCCGAAGAGTCGAACCGCAGGTGAGAACTGTCAGGCGACCAAGTGACATTGCGGATATCGCCGTTAATGCTGACCAGTTTGCGCGGTTCGCCGCCATCGGCTTTGGCAATATACAAGTCACCGAGATTGGTATAAGCCAGCAGTTTTCCGTCGAGGGACCATGCGGCCGTTTCTGCGACGAAGTCACCGATTCTGCGCGAAGATCCGCCAAGAATCGGGACGCTGCTCAGGGGTCCTTTCGGAGGAGCACCTTGTCCCTCGATGAGCAAAAGCTGCGAGCCGTCAGGCGAGAGGCTTAGCGGGACCATATCCGCAGACGTCATTACGTCGATCTTCTTCGGCAATCCTCCGGCGATCGACAACTCTGCGATCCCGCGAAGTGAGAAGCTAGCCGAGCCCCCCACACCCATCGCCAGGAAAAGCCGCGCGCCGTCGGTTCCGATCAGGCTCTTGGGCTGGCCGTCATGCGTGAGTTGAACGTAATTCGCCACGCTGGGCCCTGGGGCCGGCTGCAGCCAGAGATATCCCAGAAAACCGCCTACCAGGAGAACGACCAAGGCAACAGCGATCGACAAAAGCCGGTGCTGTTTTGGCGGTTCAACGGGGATGGGGTGAGCACCGCTGAGCGCATATACCGGATCCGACAATGCCTCGAGCGCGAAGGCGAGATCAGAAGCGGAGTGGAACCGTTGCTCCGGATTCTTTTCGAGGCAGCGGCGAATTACGCGCTCCAACGCCAGCGGCATATCCGGCGATAGTTGCGTGATGGGGGTCGGCTCTTCGTTGAGAATGGCGCTAACGGTGTCGGCCTCGGTGGCTCTCTGAAACGTTCGTTGGCCCATGACCATCTCATAGAGGATTGCGCCGAAGGCGAAAATGTCAGTGCGATGGTCGGTCGCTTGCCCGCGGACCTGCTCGGGGGACATATAGCCCACCGTTCCCATCGCAACTCCAAGTCGCGTGATGGTGGTTGCCAGGTTTGTCGGCGTCTGCGGTGATGGGGCGACTTTGGCCAGACCGAAGTCGAGAATCTTGATGCGTCCGTCCTTGGTGACGAACAGGTTTTCTGGCTTGAGATCGCGATGCACGATGCCTTTTCCGTGTGCGGCTGCCAGCCCGTGCGCAATCTGCACGCCGAACTGAATCGCCTGACGCAAGGGCAAGGGTCCACGTCGCAGGCTCTCGCCGAGGGTCTTTCCTTCCAGAAGCTCGGTTACCAGGTAAGGCGCTCCGTCGTGAGTTCCCATTTGAAAGACAGAGAGAATGTTGGGATGACTCAGAGCGGCGACGGCTTTGGCCTCGATCTCGAAGCGCTGCAGGCGATCTGGTTCAGCCGATAAAAGCTTGGGGAGAACCTTGATGGCGACGTCGCGATTCAGACGGGAATCGCGGGCACGGTAGACTTCGCCCATACTGCCGGCGCCGAGAGGTCCGAGGATTTCATATTGGCCAAGCTTGGTGCCAGGGACCAAAGACATGTGCGCGCCAATTATAACGCGGCGTAGACGGGCGAGGATTGCCGGAAAGCCGACCGTGCGGGAGTTCTCGTGAAGACGCGGGCAGGGACAGCGAGCAGCCCAGCTCACAAGTGGTACTGCGGCGTCGATTCCTGCGAGGTCAGACTCGAGTTCGTTCTAATTGGGCAGCTTCTGGTGGCGCGGGTGCTACGGTGGCAGCCGCCGGTTGGGGCTGCGGTTGCAGGATGGGGCGCTTGATCGTGAAGCGCTGGATCTTGATCTCTCCGCGCTCGTAAACCGCGAGCAGGGCGGCAACGGCGGCAGGGTCGAGGCGCTTTCCGGCCAGGTTCTTGATGATCTGCAGAGCCTGATCGGGTGTGTGCGCCTGCTGGTAAGGACGGTTGGTGGTGAGCGCATCGAAGGTGTCGGCTACAGCGATGACGCGAGCGAGGAGCGGAATCTGATCGCCCTTCAGTCCGTAAGGGTATCCGCGGCCGTCGAGCGCCTCGTGGTGCAACTCGATGCCGGGGAGCATTTCGGCCAACTGGGTGACGGGACGCAGAATGTTGGCGCCCTTCGTCGTGTGGGTCTTCATCACCTCGAATTCTTCTTCGGTCAACGCGCCGGGTTTTTTCAGGATGTGATCTTCGATGCCAATCTTGCCGACGTCGTGGAGCTGCGCTGAGACCTGCAGGATCTCCATGAACGATGAGGGCTGGTTCATTTCTTTGGCGATCATCAGGCAATAGCGAGTGACGCGGTCGGAGTGACCGCGGGTGTAGGGATCCTTTTCATCGACGGCGCCGGCAAGCATTTGGATGGAGCCCATGAACAGGGCCAGGTTCTCATCGGCGGCGCGTTTCAGATCTTCGACGAAGCGTTCGAGTTCTTCGGACATGCTGTTAAAGGTTTGAGCCAGTTCGCCGATTTCGGTGCGGCTCCACAAGTGAACGCGCTGGGAGAAATCTCCCTTGGCGAGTGCGCGGCTGGACTGGGTGAGCACCTTCAGCGGGTTGGTGATGCGGCGGGCGGCAAAGATGCTTACGCCGATACTTAACAGCACCATCAGGATGGCCAGCAGGCGAGCGGTGCGCTGCATGTCATACACATCGCGATAGGCGTCGCGCAGGGGCTTTTGCACGATCACAGCCCAGTCGAGCGAGGTGACGGGGCTGTATGTGCCGAGCATCTCGATATGCTCGGAGCCAGAGTTCATGTTGAATTCGCGCGTTTCGGCGAGCTGAACCTTATTGCCACTCTCGACGAAGTTGCGAACGATGTCGAGATTCTTCATATCCTGGCCGGTGGCAAATTCGGGTGTGGCCGCGGCGACCAGGCGTCCTTGGGCATCGACGACATAGGGCGTGAGACCGCCGCCGACCTCACGCAGGCGGCGAATCAGGAATTGGAGATCGACTACCGACGCGATCATTCCGAGAAAGCGCGGGCCGTATTGCACTGGCGAACTGACGATGAAGACGGTGCGGGCGTTCTTTCCCTCACCGACAACCAGCGCCTGTCCGTTATAGACGCGGCCGTCGCGGGCTGCGGCGTAGGCACGCTCCAGTTCGCGCTGCAGAAAAGCATCAGGAGAGATTTTTCCGGCGCGGATGCCCTTGGCTTCAGAGTTCAACAGAGTGGCATAGGCGATCTCGTCGGAGGAGGACACGAAATTTTCCAGGAGAGCGCGCAATTCGGGAGCTTCGATATTCTTCTCACCGATATCGCCGCCGGAGGCCACTTGAATCGCTGATGACAGATTGGCGAGCATCAAGCGCAGGGAGCGTTCGTGCTGTGAGAGATCGTCGGCCAGCGAGCGCGTGACCGTGTTCTGTAAGAGCTTTTCGTTGGTCTTCAGCCGTTCGCCGTTGCTGGCTTCTACCTGCGACGAATAGAAATACATCGGGATAATGCTGATGGCCAGCAACACCCCAAGGATGAGGTAGATGATCGGGATGCGGGCGTGATTGGACTCTGTCGAGGACAAGTTTTTCCCTTCGCTCGTCGCAGACGCCAGAGGCGGAGTGGCGGCGGATTTCAAGGGTATCTATAGAATTTTATCGGGGAATGGGCGGGATTGAGCCACTGGCACGGGGTTTGGAGGTTACGAAAGTACCTGAGGGAATGTGCCCGGGGGTATGGATTTTGGGGCGTCGGTCGCTGCTACGCCAGGCGAGCCGCCACAAGCGCTAATTAAGCAGAAATCCTTAAATGGCCTGCGTCGATCCCGTTAACCTCCTGGGCAGCCAGACCTGCGCGAACCCTCAAATCAGACCGTTGTGGACTCGGCTTGATTGCGTGGGCGGGCCCACAGAAAGTAGACGGGGATTCCGGTCGCGATCAAGAGCAGCCCGGCGACCGACGGAAGCGGTCGCGTGTTCAGCATATTCACCAGGAACCAGCACGCGATCGCCACGAACAGCGCTGGCGTTACTGGGTATCCCCACATCCGATAAGGACGCGCGAGATCCGGCTGCTTATAGCGCAGTACGATCACGGCCGCGACCATCAGGCCATACCAGAACCACATTGCGAACATCGCGTAATCGAGGAGAGTTTCGTAGGAGCCGCTCACGACGAGCACGGCCGCCCAGAGGCCTTGAGCCAGGATCGAAAATCCTGGCGTTTCATACCGCGGATGTACCTCGCCGAACTTCCGAAAGAAGAGGCCATCGCGCGCTTGGGCGAAATAAATCCGCGGACTGGTAAGAAAACAGCCATTCAGGGTCCCGATGATCGACACGAGGATAATCAGCGAAACCAGGCTGCCTCCGCGGGAGCCGAGCACGCGACTAGCCACCGTGGCACCGACGTGATCGCTCGCGGCGATTTCGGAGATCGGGAGGACGCGCAAATAAGCCATATTCGCCAGCAAGTAGATGGCGATGCATGCGACCGACCCAAGAGTGAGCGCAAGGAACACATTCCGCCGCGGGTTGCGGATCTCGCCGGCAACGAAGGTCAGCTGCACCCAGCCGTCGTAGGCCAGCAGCGATGCGATCAGCGCAACCCCGAAGCTGCTGACTGAGATTCCTCCGGCAACTCCTGCCGGAATCGGCGCCGCTTTACTGCCCCACAAAAGGGCGCTGCAGATGATAACCAGCAAGCCGATGACCTTAGCCAGCGTGAACGTTTTCTGAACGATTGCCCCGGCGGTGGCGCCGCGATAATTGATTCCGGTGAACAGCGCGATCGCGAAGATCCCAAGCCACTTCGACACTAGCGCGGATAGCGGAAAGAAATAGGAGATGTACATCGCCATCGTTACTGCCAGCCAGGCCACCTGCGCAGTCCGTGCAACCAAGAACATGGACCAGCCACAAAGAAATCCCACCAGCGGACCGTAGGCTTCGCGGAGAAAGACGTATTGCCCACCGGTGGATGGTAGGGCGGTGCCAAGCTCGGCGCATGCCAGCGCGCCCAAGAACGAGATCACGCCGGCAAATACCCAGACCGCCAGAATCGCGGTCACAGATTTCAGTTCCCGGGCGATCAGATTCGGCACCAGGAAAATCCCGCCACCAATCACCATGCCAATCACGATTGCCAGCGCGTCGATCAAGCCGAGCTTGCGCGGAAGGTTCGAGGCCTCCTTAACAGCGATTTCCATATTTGCTTCCAGCAGCCGACACTATACACCCAGCCTTTCAAAGCGGAGTGCCGCCGCGGCTTCAGGTTTTCGTGTTGTTCCCGGTCGGGGACGCCGGCGCTAGTGGTTCTGGAGCTTCTTTAGGTCACTCCATCGGATCAGGATTACGTGATTGTCTTCCAGAGCCTTCTTTAAGTCAGGGCTGGTGATCGCGTCATAGTCCCGCTGGCGCCAGGCTGCGCCGTAGTCGGTGTGATCAACCATGACTGCCTGGGATTCGGCGTCGTCATGGGCGAGGTGAACGATGATCTCTGTCAGGCCGGGCTTAAGATTCTTGATCGCATCGAGGTAGAAATTCTTCCAATTGGCGGGCTGGACGTTGGGGGTGGCGATGATCACCGAATCGAGAAGAATGTCGCTTTCCGAAAACGGAGATTTCAGGTTCGGCGAAGCATTGGGAGTGAGCGTTCCCAGGAACGGTAACTTGTAGTCATGAGCAACTTTGACGTAGACCGCTATTAGATCTGGGCGCAAGAAGATAATACCCATGTGGCTATCGAGATGGGTGGGATGGATACCCATGGCGATTGCATGTTCGACCTGTGCACGGATTTCGCGCTCGGCCTCGTCGGCTTTGATGTGCTCGAGAGCGGGGGCGGCTTCGGGCCATAGGTATCCGTCAGGATCGAGCAGGCTCGGGACTTTGTCCTTGGATTCGACCGGGCCCCAACGGTCTGTCTTCCACTCGGCCGTGAGTGTGAGATGTAGTCCGAGATCGGCGTCGGGATGCGACTTGGCATAGGCGGCGACTTCGGTGAGCCACGGGCAGGGAACCATGATGCTGGCGGACGTGGCCGCGTGCCTGTCGAGGGCGTCGAAACTGGCGGCATCTTCAGAGTGGGAGACCGCAAGATCGTCGGCGTGGATGATAAGAAGCTTCGAGTCGCGGGGATAGCCTAAGCGCTCAGCGAGGGTTTTGGATTGGGCTGAAGCGTTGCTGCAGCAAAGCGAGAATAAGACGGCGGCGATTGGGCTCAGACGCATCGAAGCCTCCCGAAAAATCGGGTAAAGAGTAACACGCGGGGACAGTGCGGAGATGTGATTGAAAATCGGGTGGCGGTGGACTCAGCAAGAACATTCACCACTAAGGACACTAAGGTACACGAGGGAAAATCTTAGGTCGCGATCTCGCTTTTGCCGGTGCGCGCCATTAGTTCCTGGAGGGCTTCTTTTGGGGACTTGCCTTCGTGCAGGATGGCGTGCATCTGTTCGGTGATGGGCATCTCTACACCGCGCGCGTGAGCCAGGCCGACTGCGGCGGTTGTGGTGAACACTCCTTCGGCGACCATGCCGTGCATGCCCTCGATGATTTCGGGTAGCTTCTTGCCGCGGCCGAGTTCGACACCGACGCTTCGGTTTCGGGAGAGGCCTCCTGTGCAGGTAAGTACGAGGTCACCGAGGCCGGCAAGTCCGGACATGGTTTCCGCGCGGCCGCCGCAAGCGAGGGTCAGACGCGTCATTTCTGCAAGGCCGCGGGTGATGAGGGCAGCGACGGAATTGTGTCCGAGGCCGAGGCCGTCGCAGATGCCGGCGGCGATCGCGATGATGTTTTTCAGCGCGCCGCCGAGTTCTATACCAACGACATCCTGGTTGGTGTAGACGCGAAAGCTTACGTCGCTGAATTCCTGCTGGATGGTGGTGAGCAACTCGGGACTTTGCGAGGCGATGGTGATGGCGGTCGGATCGCCGCGAGCGACTTCCTGGGCGAACGAGGGGCCGCTTAAGGCGCCGATGGAAAAGTCAAAATCCCCGCCCTGCCGCAAAGAACGCGACAAGGGTGGGGCACCCTCGGGGTTGTCGTTGATCGTCAGCACCTGTTGAATCACTTCTGTCATCCGCAGCAGCGAGCCTTCCTCCAGACCCTTGGTTGCGCTGACGATGAGGGTTCGCGGGCGAATGAAAGGGCGCATCTTGGCGAAGAGGGCGCGGCAATGCTGCGAAGGCATGACGCTGACGATGATCTCGGGGCCATCGAGAACAGTGGAGAAATCGCTGCTGGCTGTTACCGTCTGCGGAAGGGGGCGGCCGGGCAGAAATCTCTCGTTAACGTGCTGGTGATTGATCGAGTCGCAGACATCTGCCTCGTACGCCCAGATGCGGACGCGATGGGATCCCTTGCGTCCCAGGACGACGGCCAGACCCGTGCCCCAGGCCCCGGCGCCGATGATGGCGATCTGGCTCATTTGCGCCTCAGGGACAATCGCGGCTCTTCGCCAGATATCAGTCGAAGAATGTTGTTGTAGTGACGGCCAATAATCAGCAAGGAAGCCACCCCGATCAGCGCTAGAACAGCAGGATCCCGCGATAGCTTAAGAGTCCACACCGTGGCTGGAAAGAATGCGGCGGTCACGATCGATCCAACGGAGATGCGGCGCGATATGAGCACGACGATTACGAAGATGATAACGGCAACACCAACTGCCGGAGGAACGAATCGCAGGAATCCGCCGAGAGCGGTGGCGACGCCCTTGCCGCCGCGGAGTCGGAGCCAGAGTGGAAACATATGTCCTGTGATGGCGAGAAGGGCTGCGGCAGCCATGAGGCGGGGATCGGCTGCGGCTCGGCCGAAGTACGCAGCTAGCTCAACCGCGAGAAATCCCTTGGCAGCATCGAGGATGAGTGTGAGGGCACCGAGGGCGGGTGATTTACGCGAGACATTGGTCGCGCCAATGTTGCCGCTGCCGGTGCGGCGAACGTCTTCGCCGCGGAAAATTAGGACAAGGAGATAGCCGAACGGGATGGAGCCGAGGAGATACGCGGCTGCGAGGATGAGTGCCGAGCGGGACATGAGTTCTGGTGATTTTAGATTGAAGATTGTAGATTTCAGATTTCCGAAGACTCGAGTTCCATACAATCTGCAATCTAAAATCTTAAATCTGAAATCCCCGATTAGAGAAGGCGTCCTAGGACTGCAGTGCGAATCTTGCCAGTTTTGTGTACCTGGATCCTTTCGGGGAGAGTTGGCTTTGGTACAGAACGAACTCGCGGGGAATCATGGTACCAAACTCGGGGACGGGAAGCGCGGACAGCTTTTCTTGCAGATAGGAAAAAGAGCGATTGGGCCCGTCTCCTTTGCGCCAGCGAGGTGAACCTGATCCTCCTACGGCGCGAGCCAGGGTTAAGTGCGGACTGAAGGCGCGATCTTCTTTCTTGATTCCGAGATTTGCCATTCTTTCGTCGATGGCCGCCGCGAGTTGCACGAGTTGCGGACCAGACTCCATTCCGATCCAGAAGACGCGCGCTGATTTTGGTGTCGGGAAGAAACCGTAGCCGCAAAACGTAATTTCGGTGGTGGCGGCAGAAATATCTTTCAGAGCTCGCTTGATCTTCTCGACGGCGTTGTCGGGCTGCTCACCAATGAATTTCAAAGTCACGTGAAGAGATTCCGCTTTGACCCAGCGGGCGTCGGGGAAGAAGTTGCGGACTCCGTCCACGAAGCGGGTGATGCGTTCGCAGATGGGGTCGTCGATGTCGAGAGCGAGGAAGAGGCGCATAAAAGCAGCTTCGAGCTACAAGATACGAGCTTTAGGTTTTCGCTCGTAGCTCGAAGCTCGTGGCTCCTTCACATCAGTTTCCTTCTCACCATATCGAGTGCCATGGTTGAGGCGAAACGGCGGATACGTTTGCGATCGCCGGGAAAGTTGCGTTCCACGATTTCGGTTCCAGTGTCGCTGGCAACGGCGTGAAATACCAGGCCAACAGGTTTTTCGGGCGAACCTCCACCCGGGCCAGCCACGCCGGTGACTCCGACTCCCAACGTTGATTCGCAGCGATAGCGGATGCCTTCCGCGAGGGCAGCTGCCACTTCGCGACTGACGGCTCCGTGTCGTTCGATCATTTCGGCGGGGACGCCGGCGAATTCCGCCTTCAGATTGTTCGAATAGACGACCGCTCCGCCGACAAAATAGCGCGAACTGCCGGCAATCGAAGTGATGCGCTCGGCCAAGAGACCTCCGGTACAGGATTCCGCTACGGACAGCGTGGCGTTACGCATCTGGAGCCAATATCCGACAATTTGCTCGAGCGATTGACCATCGCGCGAATAGACCGCATCGTCCAATTCAACTTCCACCAGATCGGCGACTTCGTCGGCGCGAGTTTGCGCAGCCTCCAGAGTTGCGGCACGCGTTTTGAAGTGCAGTTCGATCTCTCCCGCTCCAGCGAGAATTGTGGTCTCTACGTCCGGGTAGCGCTTGTAGATCGGGGCGACACGTGCGTCGACGGCTGACTCGCCGAGCATTGCGACCTTTAATGTCCGGGTGAATAGATGTGCTGGAGGGACTTTGGCGCGGAGCCGATCACGAACTTCCTGCTCGAAGAGCGCCTTCATTTCGTGTGGTGGTCCGGGCAAGAGGATGACAATCCGCTCGCGTGCCTCGAATTCTCCCGATAGCCACTGTCCGGGTGCTGTGCCGTTTGGGTTGGGCAATACGGTTGCGCCTTCGATGACGTCGGCCTGTTTGGCGTTATTGGGCGTCATCTTCCAGCCGCGGTCGGCAAAACGCTTCTCCAATTTGGCGATAATCTCTGGATCGCGCCGGAGACTGACGCCGAGCGCTTCGGCAACGGCTTCGCGGGTGAGGTCGTCTTCCGTCGGGCCAAGTCCGCCGCTGAAGACGAGAATGTCAGAGCGGAAAAGGCCATGCTGGGCGGCGGCGACAAGGTGTCGGAGGTTGTCGCCGACAATACTTTTGAAAACTACATCGATACCGAGCAGGTTGAGTTGTTCGGTCAGGTAGAGCGAGTTGGTATCGATGCGATGGGGAGTGAGCATCTCGGAACCCACCGCGATGATTTCGGCGTTCACCGTTTAGAAGTTTAACAGTACAAAAGCTTGAAACGCAGAGTACGCTGAGAACATCCGCAGAGGACGCAGAGGAATTCGAAATCATTCTGGAAGCAGACGGAGGCCCTGGATATTCCATGAGAGATGATGCACACCGCTTGTCGTTGCAAGGATGACGCTACGTCCCGGTGCGAAAGCCAGACCTACCAGGCCATGGCCTGAAACTTCGAGCTTGGCTTTGCCGTCGGGAGTGATCTTGACGATGCCGCGGGTGCCAGCGAGCGAGGCTGCGACGTAGAGGTTGCCATCTACGTCGAATGCTAGTCCTTGCGGGCGTCCGAGCCCCTTGTAGAACGTACTTACCGTTCCACTAGGGTCGATTTTGAAGACGCGGTCGTTGGGACCGGTGACGAAGAGGTCCCCATGGGGGTCGAACGCCAGGTGATACGCCGAGACACTCATCTCGAGCGTGGCAAAAACGAAGACCTGCTGATCGCGCGCGATCTTGAAGATGGTGCCGTTGCGGTCGCCGACGTAGAGACTCTCTTCGCGGTCAAAGGCGATGCCCGTGGCGACTCCCATGCCTTCGGCGTACGTCGTCATGGTGCCGTTTTGCGCGACACGATAGACGGCGCCGTCGAAGCGTGACGAGACGTACATCTGTCCCTGGCGGTCGAAGGCAATGGAGGTTGGGTTCATCATCTCCGAGACGAGCGGCTTCACGTTGTAGTCGGTATCGATCTTGAAGATCGATACCGGGACTTTCTGGCCGCGCGATCCGGAGAAAGTGACATAGATGTCGCCTTCGGCATCGATTGCGGGATTGGTGACCGGATGGAGATTCTCGGCGATCGGGACTGCGACCTTGACCGTCTGAGGATTGCTGACGTGTCCGTCGGTTGCGACCACGACCGGACCGGACGTCGCGCCTTCGGGAACGCGTGCGACAACGAATCCGTCGGAGCTGACGATGATGGACCCTTCGTAGTCTCCGAATTTAACTTTGGGGCGCCCCAATTGCGGTGGGCGCAGGCCGGAACCGGTGATGCGCAGTTCGCCCCCGGCCAGTGCTGCGGATGGAGCCACCGATTCAATGTGCGGAGCGCCGTTTGCATTTTTCTTGCCGAGGATACGATCGGAAAATCCCATGGATGAGTACCGAGTAGCAAAAGGAAAGGCTTTAGAGCCTCTGCCTTGATTGGGTCCGAACGGCACGGCTGAAGCCGTGCCCCTTCAAACCTATTTTAGTAGACCCCAGTGAATGAGAAGTTGCATGACCGCGAGAGCATATATTCCGGCTGCGACATCGTCTAGCACGATCCCTGTGCCTTCTGGCAGTCGCTCCAATTGTCGGACAGGAGGTGGCTTGAGAATGTCGAAAACTCTAAAAAGTATAAAACCGGCGAGAAAAGTTTTCCACGAGAGCGGAACGGCGATGAGCGAGATAAGTTGTCCGGCGACTTCGTCGATGATCACAAAGCTGGGATCTTTCCTGGCCGAGGCGCGGGCAGCGCGGGTTGCGGCGGGAATACCTACAAGGGTGACGACGGCTGCGAGGCCGATAAGGATCGGTGTGCGCAAGGGATATGGCAGGGTGTGAGCGAGTGCCGCCCAGAGGAGCATGGTGGCAGCTGACGCCCATGTGCCGGGGCCGGGGCGCATGTGGCCGATGCCGAAGAACGTTGCGGTGAGAGTAGCCCAGAGGGGAGCGCTGGGGCCTTCGGAGTCGGCCATCTAGCTGTCTCTGTCCTGATCGTCGATGTCGCCCTCCTGGATCAATTCTTCGGCGTCCTTCACTGGTGACGAAATTACATAGGAGCCGCTGGACCATTTGCCGAGATCGATCGTGCGGCAGCGGTCGCTGCAGAAAGGGAAGTCGGAGTCGGTGCTTTTGACCGCCTTCTTGCAGATTGGGCAGCGGACTTTGACGGTGTGCTTGCGGGGCATGGGCCTAGCCATTGTAGAAGGAAGATGTCGGTGCAAATTGAAAAAACAACCGTTGCATTGCTTAGATGATCTTTGCCACCAGATCGTAATCGTGGGCTTCGGTAATCTGGCAGCGATAGAACTGGCCCGGCTTCGGGTCCAAGTCTTCGGGGAATTCGTTGACGAACACCTTGCCGTCAATCTCCGGAGCGTGCATTGGAGTCCGGCCTTCCAGCAGGAGTTCGCTTTCTTCGGATTCGCCTTCGAGCAGAAGATCGAATTCGCGGCCAACCAGGGCTTTCTTTTTCTTTTTGCTGATCTGGCGCTGGATCGACATCAGATGCTTGCGGCGTCGTTCGATCTCTCGCGGCGAGTGCTTCTTGTCAAGATCATAGGCGCGCGCGCCGTCCTGATCGGAGTACGAGAAAGCGCCCATCCAGTCGAACTGGGCCTCGCGCACGAAGTCGCAAAGCTCTTCGAATTCTTTTTCGGTCTCTCCGGGGAATCCGACGATGAACGATGTGCGCAGCGTGAGATCGGGAATCACTCGGCGCATTTTCTCAATCGACTTGAGGAAAACGTCGCTGCCACCGCCGCGCTTCATGCGCTTGAGCACCGAGGCTGAGGCGTGCTGCAAAGGGACATCCATGTAGGAGCAGATCTTCTCGTGCGCGGCGATGGTCTCGAGAAGTTTACCGGTAATCTTATTGGGATAGGCGTAGAGAAAGCGGACCCAGCGGAGATCGTCAACGCCAGCGAGTTTCTCGAGCAAAAGCGCGAGCCCATCTTTCAAGCCGAAATCTTCGCCGTAGCAGGTAGTGTCTTGCCCGATGAGGGTGATTTCGCGGACTCCCGACTGCGCCAGGCGTTCGGCCTCGGCGATCACCGACTCGAAGCGGCGCGAGCGGAACTGACCGCGCAACTGCGGAATGATGCAGAACGTGCAGGGATGATCGCAGCCCTCGGCGATCTTGATGTAAGCCATGTGCCCGGGCGTTGCGAGAATGCGCGGCGTGTCTTCGTCGTAGAGATAGTTTGGCAGGTCGGCGATAGCGCCGTCCCAGGTTTCGCGCGAGAAGCGTCCTTGTGCGGCGCGGGCGTCACCTTCGGGGCGCGAGTTAAGGACTACGAAAGGAGAATTCGACTGCCGTGGTGCCGGTGTGAGGCCCGTCGCCGAAAGAATATTGACTAGCTCGCCAGTGCCTATGACGGCGTCGACTTCGGGGATGTCTTTGCGAATCTGATCGCGGAAGCGTTCAACCAGGCATCCGGCGACGACTAGTTTTTTCGCGCGGCCCGCGGTCTTGTGTCCGGCCATCTCGAGGATTGTGTTGACCGATTCCTGCTGCGCGCTGTCAATGAATGAGCAGGTATTGACGACGATAACGTCGGCGTCCTCGGCGCGGCGGGTGAGTTCGGCCCCTGCGCGTGCCAGCATGCCCATCATGACCTCGCTATCGACGAGATTCTTGGGGCAGCCCAGGCTGACGAACCCGACTTTTTGCGGCCGGGTTTCAGCGGGTGTCGATCGCGTATTCTCCTGAGACTTCTTCTTTTTCAACTCGGGGGAATCGCTTACAGTGAGGTCTTGGACTGGCATGCAATCTTTCTATTTTAGCATTCGGCGAAGAGATCGTTCAGTTGAGAGAACGCGCGGTGAGTTTGTTGAGACCAAAAGACTGAACCGCGGAGGACGCGGAGAAAACCCGCAGAGGTCGCGGAGGACAGTTGGCCTTCCACGAGATTTGAACAGAAAGATTAGTTCTCGTAGGGTCCAAAACCGGCTTGATCGTGCTAGGCTATGTCCTTACCGCCGTAACCATTAAGGGTAGGGAACCTCGCTGGAGGGGAAATGTCTGGTAAACGGCTTTGTCTTGCAGTGCTCACCGTGGCGACAATACTTTCGATCTCGGCGGTCGCACAGGACAAAAAGAATGAAGTCGGTGGGCTCCTAGGACGCACGTTTATCAGCGATCAAGGCATTCAGAACGCGACCTACTTCGATCCCATCATTCACACCGGCAAGGGCCTGACATTCGAGGGCGAGTATGCGCGACGTTTTTGGGTCACTCCCATCTACTCAGTCTCGGCCGAAGGACTGCTCGTATACAACTGGGACATTGATCTGAATGCGGGCCAATACGGGAACTCGGTCGTGCCTTCCGATATGAAGAAACTGTTTGTCACTCCAGCCGCGCGAATGAACCTTTTTCCCACCACTGCAGTTTCCCCGTGGATCAGCTTTGGAGCTGGGTTCGGCCACATTAGCCAAAACTACCAACTAATTTACGGTGGCACCAATCCTGGTAAGTCCACGACCAGTGCGGTCATCGAGGCTGGATTTGGACTTGATGTGAAAGTCTGGAGAAAGCTCAGCATACGCATGGACGTGCGCGATTTCTGGGCAGGACAGCCGGATTTTCCCGCTGGCTCCGACGGGCAAGACGCGCCAGCATAACTTCTTCGTCGGTGGTGGAGCGTTCTGGCGGTTCTAGCGACTGTGCCACTTTCCCCCGGCAATGATTCAACTCTCGGATATCCATTCCGCCCTCAACAGGATTCGTGCAGATATCCGCGTCTCGCCGTGCACACATTCGGAGACTTTTTCCGGGCTGACCCAGAATTCCATCTTTCTTAAGCTGGACAACCAGCAGCGCACCGGGGCGTTCAAAGAGCGCGGGGCGCTGAATAAATTGCTCACACTGACGAGTGACGAGCGCGCGCGTGGCGTGATTGCAGCTTCGGCCGGCAACCACGCACAGGGGGTTTCGTATCACGCGGGACGGCACGGAATCAGGGCACGGATCGTGATGCCGCTGCCCACTCCGCTGACCAAGGTTTCGGCGACGCGTGCATATGGAGCTGAGGTTGTGCTCTACGGCCCTAACTACGACGAGGCCTATAGCAAGGCCATCGAACTGAGCGAGCAGGATCGTCTGACTCTGATTCATGCTTTCGACGATGATGCCGTGATTGCAGGGCAGGGAACGCTCGGGCTGGAGATTCTGTCACAGCATCCCGACATTGAGGTCATCGTATCTCCGATCGGGGGAGGCGGGCTGATCGGCGGCATCTCCTGCGCAGTGAAGGAAACGAATTCCAAGGTGAAGGTGTACGGAGTGCAGCCGGCGCGGATTCCGTCGATGAAAGCCGCAGTGGCGCAGGGAAAGCCGGTGACGCTCGAATCGGCAAAGACCATTGCCGACGGAATCGCGGTGCGTCGTGCAGGAGAGAAGACGCTGCCGCTGGTGCAGAAGTACGTGGACGACATCGTCACGGTGGAAGAAGAGGAGATCGCCAACGCCATTCTGCTGCTGCTGGAACGCGAGAAGACGCTGGCTGAAGGGGCGGGAGCGGCAGCCATCGCGGCCGTGCTGAATCGCAAGCTGCCGCTGCAAGACAAGCGAGTGGCTGTGCTGGTGTGCGGCGGAAACATCGATGTGACACTGCTCTCGCGCATCATCGAGCGCGGCTTGGTGAAAGATGGACGGCTGGTGAGGCTGCGCGTTCACCTTCCGGACTATCCCGGCGCTTTGCACAGGCTCACCGGAATTCTCGCGGATCATCGGGCGAATATCGTGGAGACCTCGTACGACCGGGCCTACCACGGAGTCAATCTTGGCGACACGGCGATCGACATCACGATGGAAACCCGCGGGCCAGAGCACATTTCCGAACTGCTGGCGGCTCTGGAGTCGGCCGGGTACACGCACGAGAGAATTCTGTGAAACAGTACTCAGTACTCAGTACCCAGGACTCAGTTTTGAACAAGGGGCGTCGAAGATACCGGAACGGCTAACGGCTCGATGTTCTGCATTTCTCCCGGACAGCCCAGCAGGCTGCCGAAAAACCACTCCTAATCTATAGGCTCGCAGGGATTCGTATGTGTCGCGGCTATTGTGAGGACCTGCTCGGTACGCCCTTATGTGCTTCCTTCCTGGCTGGAGTTGTGTTCCGGACACTTCGAAGGGAGTTTGCATTATGCGCGATCACCCCCTAAAACGTGGGGACCATTGACACGTCTAAGTAAGATGAATTTCGTGAATCGCCGGAAATTTGTGCAAACGGCAGTTGCGTCTCCATTGCTAGCTTCATTTGCCCCCCTTGTGATATGGCGGGACACGCCGGAAATGGAACCAGGGGTTGTTCCACCAGACAAGCAGTTTATGGTGTCGCTGCCACGGCTAATGGAATTGGCACAACTGCCCGGACTTGGGATGGGAGTCATCCATGGTGACCGGTTGGTATGGCAGCACTACGCTGGGGTTGCAAACGCCATAAACAAAACACCAATTTCGGCAGGCTCGATATTTCCAGCCGCGTCAATGGGAAAACAGATCTTCGCATACGCGGTGCTCCAACTTGTCGACGAACACCATCTGAATCTGGACCGGCCGCTGAGAGATTATCTGAGCGAGGACGCTCCAACCGGAGAGTTTGGAGACCGGATTACGGCGCGGCATATCTTGAGTCATTCGAGCGGTCTGCCGAACTGGCGCGATGAAGGCGACCAGCCGCTAATCCCTGCGTTTGAACCCGGCACAAAGTTCCGATATTCGGGGGAAGGATTCTACTATCTGCAACGCTGTGTTGAGAAGATCACCGGTATAGGTTGCGAACAGTTCATGCAGGAGCGCATGTTCAAGCCGCTTGGGATGAACTCTTCGACATATCTCTGGCGAGCTGACGCCGGACAGCGACTGGTTCTCGGCCATCGCGGGGATGAGCCGTTCGACAACCGTGCATTTGCTGAGCAGTTGTTCGGTCTGATTGAGAAGAGCGGCGTGCCGCTGGCACAATGGAATCACGATCGCATTGTGAAAGAGATGACCAAAGTCCTGTCGCCGCCGCACAAGCCGGTGCCGAACGAGACGAGTCCGAATGTAGCTTTCAGTCTGCTAACCACAGTCGCCGATTACTCCGCATTCCTGGGGAGGATCACTGGAACGCGTGGGGACGCGTTTGATCTGAAACCCGAGACGCGCTCATCGATGATGAAGCCCTACTCGCACATTAATAGCGCACTGTCTTGGGGTTTGGGCTGGGGCATAGAAGAGGAAGGTGGGCCGCGCTATCTCTGGCAATGGGGCGACAACGGTGGGTGGAAAAATGTTGTGATGGTGCACCCAGAAAGCGGCTCGGCGTTGGTGGTGTTTACGAACGGCAGCAATGGCATGCGTGTGGTGGAGCGCGTTGCGAAAGCTGCGACCGGCCGCGATCATGCTTTGTTCCTATGGGTGTAACTTTTTTGCCCCAACGTTCAGGTACCGAGTGCTGATTACCGCGGGCCAAGCGGGTCAGGGCTGAGAAGGGCTTGCAGGAGTCTTCGGGTTCCCGCCATGGATCAGCAGCCAGATTAATATTCCCGCTCCCGCCGCGCCTGCGGCAATCCACTTCGGGCTGATTCCCCCCCATGAAGATGTGGGACGTGCGCCAGGACCGCAGACTTTCGACTCGTCGTAACTTTTCTGTTCACCTTCGTGAACCGAGGCCGACTCCTGTGAGGGTTGGGACTCTGGCACTTCTTTACGGGGTCCGCGCTCGTGCTCTACGTTTACGTCCAGTTTGCGAGCGGCCACTTGAACCGTTCCATTCAGATCGGTCACCTCATACTGAGTCCAGTCATTCATCACGGGCACGACCAGGATGCAGTTCACCCGCACTTTGAAACTCTTCGACGTGACCACCGAGACTCCTCCGTGATCGAGTTCGAGCAGATCTTCTTGGAATTTGGAAACAGATTCGGGGGCGATCAGGACCGTGGATCCGTCCAGGCTAAGATTGGCGGAAGAGTCGGGCTTGGTTTCGATGACGTCTCCCGGGAAAACAGCGGAGGAATCGTGAGCCTCGTAACCATTGACCCACACTCCACCCTGCGTATGCAGGATGGCTCCGCCGGGTTTCTCCGGCAATGCCTGCCCCATCGAAGACAGCGGGAGGATCGCCGAAATGGCCCAACACACGCATGAACGTACTATGGATACACGCATCCCACGGCCCGATTTCGACAAATTCACTTAGCAAAATCGTAGCTTCCGGTGGATGCACCGTCGATAACTCTCTGGGTGCGCGGCTAGAGCCTCCGCACTCTCATTTGGGTCTGTTTGTAACGGATATTTTGTCTTGGGTAAAACTTTGTAAATCATGGAGTTGCGCTATCTTTGGCGGGTTACAGTAGAGGTGGGCGTATGACGTCAAAAAACAGACTGCTAGTGGCGAGTTTTGTGGTTGCGCTTTTTGGAACGGCCTCGGGCGTAGGGACGCCAGCCGCGAATGGGCAAGCCACGGACGCTCAGCCCGCCATTGCCAAGCGCATCGGCACGATCAAAGCAATCAACGGTTCTGCGCTAACCCTCGCGCCGACCTCAGGCTCGGAACTTTCCGTAACCCTGCAACCGACGGCGCGCATTCTCAGGCTTGCGCCCGGTGATAAGGATCTGAAGAACGCAACGCCCTTAGAGGTGCAGGATCTGCACGTGGGCGACACGATTCGGGTGCGCGGATCGGGATCGGCGGACGGCAATTCCATCTCCGCGCTTGAGGTCATTGTGATCACGCAAGCGGCGGTTGCGGCGGTGAGCGATCAGATTCGGCAGGATTGGCAGAAGCGCGGATTGGGCGGCCTGGTGGAATCGGTGGATGCGGCGGCTGGAACAGTCACAATCTCGATTCCAAGCCTGACGGCAAAGAAGACCGTCGTTGTCCATACGACGAAAGATACAGTGGTGCATCGCTATGCGCCGGACTCGGCCAAGCCGGAGGATGCGAAGCCGAGCAGCCTGGCCGAGATTCATCCGGGTGATCAGCTCCGGGCGCGCGGAAATAAGAACGCGGACGGCACTGAGATCACGGCGGAAGAGGTATATGCGGGAGTATTTCCGCAATATGCGGCCACGGTGAAGTCGGTGGACGCCGGTTCGGGAATGCTCAGCATTCAGGACCTGGCCAGCAAGAAGGTAGTGCAGGTAAAAATCAGCGGCGATTCACAGCTTCATAAAATTCCGGCTGAAATGGCACAGATGGTTGCCACGCGTCTGAAAAGCATGATGCCAGCTGGGATGCCTGGAGCCGCCGGCGGTTCGCAAGGCCGCGCAAAGCCTGCTGATTCTGCACATGCACAGACGCCTTCGCCAGCGGGCAGTACGTGGTCCGGAGGAGGTAATGGCGGGGGTACGCGTTCTGGTGGCCCGCCCGATTTTCAGCGAATGTTGAGCCGGATGCCGACCGCCACGTTGGCGGATCTGAATCTGCAAAAGGGAGACGCAGTGATCATCCTGGCGACCGAGGGCACGCCTGGTAGCCCGCATACGGCAATCACGCTGCTGAGCGGAGTGGAGCCGATCCTGCAAGCTGCGCCCGGCGCGGGTTCGGCGATGATGCTGACACCGTGGAACCTGGGCGGAGGCGCTCCCGGAGGCGATGCGTCGCAGTAGAGCCGAGAATTTGATTGCAATCCTTGTACATCAGAAATGGAAAGATGGATATGAAGGTTGAGTACTATCTCCGTTCGGCATTCATAGTTGTGTTGTTGTTGCTTTGTGTGTTTCCGTCATCCGCGCAGCAGGCGGCGGGAGCATTGCGCGGGCAAGTGACCGATCCTTCAGGCGCCGCGATTTCAGGGGCCAGCGTCATTATGACTCCAGCTACGGGCTCGCCGATCGTGGTGCAGAGCAACGGGCAGGGGATGTATGAGTTCAAGAGCCTGCCCGCAGGCAAGTACACGCTGACGGTGGCCGCGACTGGATTCACTCTCTTTGAGAACGACAACGTTGTAATTTCTGACCAGCCGGTGCACCTCAACGTGGCCGTGACCATCGAGGTCGAGACGCAGAAGGTGCAGGTTTCGGAGAACGCGCCAACGGTGGATGTCAATCCGAGCAGCAATGCGGGTGCGATCACGATTTCGGGCAAAGAGCTCGAAGCTCTGCCAGATGATCCCGACGAATTGCTGTCGGACCTGCAGGCGCTCGCCGGACCTTCGGCCGGGCCAAATGGCGGGCAGATGTATATCGATGGATTCACGGCGGGGCAGCTGCCGCCGAAAGCATCCATTCGCGAGATTCGCATCAACCAGAATCCATTTTCGTCGGAGTATGACAAGCTGGGTTACGGGCGGATTGAGATCTTCACCAAGCCCGGCACTGACAAGTTCCACGGGCAATTCTTTGTGTTAGGGAACTCTTCGGCGTTTAATTCGCACAATCCTTATTCCGGACCCGAGGAGGGATACGATTCTACGCAATACAGCGGGAACCTCAGTGGGCCGTTGGGGAAACAGGCATCGTTCTTCTTCAGCGCGGAACGGCGAAATATCAACGATCTGGCGGCCATCAATGCGGAGGTGCTCGGTGCCGATCTCAACCCGGTTACGATCCTCGACTCGGTGCCGAACCCGCGGCACCGGACCAACATCGGGCCGCGTTTCGACTATGCGATCAGCAAGAACAATACATTGACAGCGCGCTATCAGTTTTTCCGCGACTCTCAGGACAACGACGGAATCGGGCAGTTCAACCTTCCCTCGCAGGGCTACAACCAAGTTTCGGATGAGCATACGGTCCAGATCGGCGATACGCAGGTATATGGGGCCAAGGTCGTAAACGAAACACGGTTTCAGTACCTGCGGGAAAGCGACAGCCAGAACGCGTTAAGCACTGATCCGACCATTAACGTACGCGGTGCGTTTGGAGGCGGCGGAAACAATCAGGGGACCATCATCGACCACCAGGATCACTACGAGGTGCAGAACTACACGTCGGTGATTCACGGGAATCATACGAGCAAGTTCGGAGCGCGGGTGCGGGTGTTGCGGGATGCGAACTACTCTACATCGAGTTTCAATGGTACTTTTACGTTTTCCTCGCTGAATGGAACGACAGATCTTACGTGCCATGATCCCACTGACCCGCGGTTCCTGCCGGCAACCAGTCCGTGCCCTGTGTCGTATTCGTACGCGCAGCAGCAATTGAGGGGAGCGCCCTTTGCAACAGCTACCCAGTTATCGATTACCAGGGGGGGGCCGAGTTTCAACCTCACGACGTATGACGCGGGGCTGTACGTGCAGGACGACTGGAAGGTGCGGCCGAATATTACGCTCAGCTATGGGTTGCGCTTCGAGACGCAAAACTACATTCATGATCATGGCGACTGGGCGCCACGCTTCGGATTTGCCTGGGGCGTGGGCGGGAGAAGCGCTCCTCCGAAAGTGGTGATCCGCGGCGGATTTGGGATGTTTTACGATCGCTTCCAAACCGAGCAGATTCTGCAGGCTGAGCGGGTAAACGGAGTGGTTCAGCAGCAGTTTGTGATCATTAATCCCACGTGCTACCCGATTGCGACAGCTTGCGATCTCTCGAGTGCCAGCCTGGCGACACCCACGATTTACGAGATCAGCCCACGGCTACATGCTCCGTACACGCTGCAAGGGGCGTTAAGCGTCGAGCGTCAGGTCACGAAGTCGGCGACGCTTTCGGTCACGTACCTGAATTCGCGGGGATTTGATCAATTCGCGATGATCAATGCCAACGCGCCGTTTTCCGGCAGCAGTATCCGTCCTAATCCTGGGGGAGGAAACGTCTACCAGTACGTGTCTGAAGCGAATTTCAAGCAAAGTCAGCTCATCGTGAACAGTAACGTGCGGATCGGATCGAAGCTGCAGTTGTTTGGCTATTACACGCTGAATTACGCGAATAGCGACGCCTCCGGAGTATCGAACTTCGCCTCGAATTCCTACAACATCAGCCAGGACTACGGTCGGGCGAGCTTTGATACGAGACATCGCCTGTTTCTTGGAGGGAGCATCGCGTTACCCTACCTTTTCCGTTTGAGTCCATTCATGGTAGCCAGTTCCGGTTCCCCCTATAACATCACCACGCCGACCGATTTGAATGGAGATTCAATCTTCAATGATCGGCCGGGACTGGTCAGCCAGGCGACGTGTGGCCAAGCCACGAAACCTGTCCTTAGTATTTATTGCACGCCTTTGGGCACTTTCGACTCGGCAGGTCCGTCGACTGGAGTGCCGCTGTTGCCGATCAACTCTGAAATCGGCCCCTCACATGTCAGCTTGAATTTGCGTTTGACGAAAACGTTTGGGCTGGGTCGGAAACTGAAAGAAGGCTCGAACGCCCAAGGCATGGGATATGGCGGGCCCGGGGGAGGTGGATCCCGGGGCGGTGGGGGTCCGCGCGGTCCCTTGTTCGGCGGGGGTCCCTCGATGAGCGGGCCGAGCACCGACCGGCGCTACAATCTCACGTTTGGGGTGAACGTTCGCAACGTATTCAACAAGGTAAATGCGGCGAATCCTAGCGGCGTCCTGGGGTCGAGCTTTTTTGGCGTTCCAAACTCCTTGCAGGGAGGACCGTTCTCGACGGGCAGCGCGGTCCGGCGCATCGATCTGCAGGCTACGTTCAGTTTCTAAGCTGGTTCGATTGGGCTGTCCCCCCGTAATTTTCAATGTATTCGGCGGCTCGTTTGACCGCAGAGATCGCTGAGAAAATCCCCAGAGGACGCGGAGGGACGGCCTTAGTCTCTTCGGAACCTGAGGGTGCATACCCGGAGTTGTTGATCTCAGGGTATTCTGGATAGGCAGTGAGTGTCCACGCTCAGCTGCGTCAAGGCTTGAGAACGATTGGCTTTTCCTCCGATCAACCGACGTAAGTTCATTAAAAGGGTAGCGGCTGCTGGAGTAGCGGCGATTGCTGTCGATTCGACGCTGATCGAGCCTAACCGTCCGCGTCTAATTCGCAAAGAAATTGCGCTGCGACGCTGGCCCAGCCAGCTGAATGGCTTCACCATCGCGCTTCTCAGCGATTTTCATTACGATCCCTATTTCTCTGTGCATCCGATCCGGTCGGCGGTTGAAGTCGTGAACGGACTTCAGCCGGACCTCATCGCGTTAACGGGGGATTTCGTTTCCGTGCCCTTGGTCGGAAATTCCGCGAAGGGAGCGGCCGATGCGGAACCGTGCGCGCAGCTGTTGGGGAAGCTGCGGGCGCCTCATGGGGTCTGGTCCGTGCTGGGAAATCACGATGTTTTTTCCAGTGCCGATCGGGTCACCAACGCGCTCCATGCCGCGGGGATCCCGATGTTGTCAAATAAGTCGGTCGCCATCGAAAAAGATGGGGCCCGCTTCTGGCTCGGCGGAGTGGAAGACGTGCTGGCTGGTAGAGCGGATGTATCGAGAACGCTGCGGGGGATTCCGAGCGAAGAAGCAGTGGTCCTAATGGCGCACGAACCGGATTATGCGGATTACGTTGCGGGATATCCTGTGGACCTTCAGCTTTCGGGTCACACGCATGGAGGCCAGGTGAGGTTTCCGTTTATGCGTCCGCTCTACCTGCCCCCTTTAGCGAAGAAATACGTCTGGGGCTTATTCAAAATCCGAGACCTGACGCTGTACACGAATGCTGGAATCGGCACAGTCGAGCTGCCTGTGCGCTGGAATTGCCCGCCGGAGATTACTTTTATCACCGTGAGGAAATCCCAGAACGTCTGAGCCGCGCCTGAGGGAATCGCCACCGTGCGCAAGAGGTTTCACAAAAAAGAGGGAAGGACGAACGGTGTGCCTGTAAACCACTGATTCTATGGCGGGTTAGCTAACTTTGATGTGGCCGCAAATTTGCGACACCGAGAGGTTGGATTATACTGCTCCTCCGAGGGTGAGGATCCATGGGTTGTCGCATCTGGCCTGCGATCTTGTTGATGATTCTTCCCGCATTGTCGGGCGGGAGTATCTCGGTTAAGAGTCCGCATTCGGTGACTCCGGAGCAGCGCGAGAGGCAAGTGTCGAGAACGCTGCGGCGGGCGGCGCAATACATTGACGTCCCGCATATCAGCTCGCGTCCGGCGTGCGCGGCGGTAGAACCGCCGGAGGCACTGACTACACCTGATCCCCTCTTCACGACCGCAGCGAATGGACGCAAAGTTAGAGTCAGCTTCATCATCGGCACGGATGGACGTGTGCATAGCCCGCTGATTCTTGAGAGCGCGGGAGTGGCCGGAGATCGTCGCGTGCTGCAGACCGTTCGCACCTGGAGGTATCGTCCGGCAACGTGCAACGGTGTGCCAACCGAGACTGAGGGCAAAGTAGAGTTTTCCAGCCGATAGCAGCGCGGGCGCTGCGCTAGAATTTCCTCAAAGGTGCGTGCACTCCGTGGACAAGAAAGAAAACAATCCGAACCCGTACGCCCAGCCCACCGATACATCGGTGACCGGTACTGAATTGCACGACGTTTATCGGAGGGTGCAGCCCGAGATGCGGCGCGAGAAGCCCAGTGCGGATGCGATTGCGGCGGCCATGGAGGCGGTACAGCGTCTTGCTGCTGAAGCTGATGTCGAGGATGCGACGGCGGATTTGACGCACGATTCGGGAACCGACTCGAAATTGGTGGCGTGCGGAATCTGCGGTTATCAGAACCGTGAAAGTAACAAGTTCTGCGGCATGTGCGGCAGCTCTGTGGAGAATACCGAAAAGGCTCCCTCGATGGCTTCGATGCGTCGAGACGAGCCAACGGGCGCTATGGCTCTTCCGTCGAATATGTTTCCTGAGCCCGAGAGGCTCGCCACGACCCGGCCAGCCGGAAACGAAACGCACCACTACCATCATCACTATCACCATCATTACTTCCCGGGGGCGCCTGAAGCCGGATCTCCACGGGCGATCGAACCGGCGCGTGATCCGGTGAGGGACGCCGCCCGAGAAGATAAATTGCGAAACACGGCGGCGTCGCTGCGCGGCGATTTAAGCCGGGCCGAGGCTGCGGTGCGCGCAATTACACAGGAGTGGGTGCTGGCCTGCAACACCAAGCATTTGGACGATCTGCTCGAGCTTTACAGCCCTGATGCGCTGGTGCTGCGATCGAACTATCCACCCATTCGCGGGGCGGCCGCAGTGCGCGAGTTTTTCTTTGGCGCGCTCGATGCCGGGCTCGGCGAGGTCGAAATCGAGCCGCTGCGCGTGGATGTGGTTGGGGACCTGGCTTACGAGGCAGGACGGTGCAAGGCGTTGATTCCGGGCTCGACCGGAAAACGTCGTGAAGAGCGCGGAAAGTATTTGTGGGTGTTGCAGCGGCAACCGAATGGAGAATGGAAGGTGGTCGCCGACTGCTGGTCGAGTGATCTGACGCTGACTACGCTGGAATCCGATGTACCGGCAAATGCAGGAGTGAGGACAGCTCAACCACGAAAGAATCCGTAGACCAGGGCTCAAACCCGGCGGTTCTCTGGCGGCTTAAGGGGCGCTGAAGAGCCGCTCTTCCACAATTCGCTGAAGCGCGATTTAGGCGCAGTCTAGGGACTCAATCCGATTTTCTGCAAATCTGCGCGCAGCTGATCCAGCGAATCCATCTCGACGGTGTGCATGCCGAGTCTGGCGGCGCATTCCAGGTTGAGGGCGCGGTCGTCGATGAAGCAGCATTCTTCCGCGGGGATTTGCGTGACCTCCAGCGCCAGGCGATAAATCCCGCTCTCGGGCTTGCGCAGGCCGACGAAACACGAACTGATGAACAGACGAAAGATATTTCGTAACCCGAACTTTTCGATACGGTAGTAGTTCAGTTCGCGCGACTCATTGTTGATCGTCCCCATGAAGTACTTGCTCGATCTGCTGAGGGATTGAGCAAACTGCAGGACATCGGGGATGGGCTGCGAAAGGGAAAACATATAGTCGCGGAAAGCCTCGCGGGTAAAAGGGCGCGGGCAATAAAAGACGGTGCGATCGAGATATTCGTCAAGCGTGATTTTGCCACGCTCGAAGGAAGAGACGACCATTTCATGGCGGTTGTGGAACTCCTTGTCGTCGTCCTCCAAATGAAAATGCTTCAGTGCTTGGGCACGTTGGGTGTGATCCCAGGCATTGGTAAGCAGAACGCCGCCGACATCCCATAAAAGTGCTCGTATCGTAGACACGCGAGATCTCCCTTAGCAAGGCTGCTGGGGAGAGTTTAGACGAAGTCGGGAGGTCTGGGTCTTTCAGCCTTGTGAATTGCGCTACAAATGACTTAACTGCAGAGGACGCAGAGAATTCCGCCGAGTGCGCGGAGAAAACCGAGTATCCATTCCAGTTGTTCCACTGCGTTGACTTGCCGTGCCGCACAACCTAACATTGCCGATTCTATTGGCCTGGGGAAATCATGATCGGACAAACCATCTCGCACTACCGCATCCTCGAAAAACTTGGCGGAGGCGGGATGGGTGTCGTCTACAAGGCCGAGGACATTGAACTGGGGCGGTTCGTCGCCCTGAAGTTTCTGCCCGAGGACCTGGCGAAAGATGCGCAAGCGCTGGAACGGTTTCGGCGGGAGGCCAAAGCCGCATCGGCGTTGAACCATCCCAACATCTGCACGATTTACGAAATCGGCAAGGATGAAGAGCGGTCATTTATCGCGATGGAATTTCTGGAGGGGATAACCCTCAAGCACCGGGTTGCAGGACATCCGTTGGAAAACGAGACGCTGGTCGCACTGGCGTTCGAAGTTGCTGATGCGCTGGACGCTGCGCATTCCAAAGGGATTGTGCATCGCGACATCAAGCCGGCGAACATTTTTGTCACCCAACGCGGACACGCGAAGATCCTCGATTTCGGATTGGCGAAGGTGGAAGCAGCGCGAACAGGCAGCGCATCGGAGAACACGCAGACGCGGAGCATCGAAGCGCAGCAGTTGACCAATCCAGGGTCGACACTGGGAACGGTGGCGTATATGTCGCCGGAGCAGGCACGCGCGAAGGAATTGGATGCCCGCAGCGATCTTTTTTCTTTCGGCGCGGTGCTCTATGAGATGGCGACTGGTGCGTTGCCGTTTCGCGGCGACAGCACCGCAGAGATATTCAAGTCGATTTTGGACGCTGCTCCCGCTCCCGCGGTGCGACTGAATCCGGATGTGCCAGCGGACCTGGAACGCATTATCAATAAAGCCTTGGAGAAAGATCGCAATCTCCGCTATCAGAGTGCTGCGGATGTCCGCTCCGACCTTGCTCGGCTGAAACGAGATCTGGATTCGGGGCGCGTCTCTGGCGCTTCGGCAGCGAGCGTTTCTTCCCAGACCGTGGTCAGTTCTGCGCTGACCAAACCAGCGTCGCCTCGCAAATATGTGCTTTTAGGCGTAGCGGCGGTAGTACTAATCGCAGCAGGGATTCTCGTGGCGTACTTCGTTCGCGGCAAGCCGCAGGCGAGCAAAATCGACTCGGTGGCGGTGTTGCCTTTCGTGAATGCAACGGGTGATCCGGCCAATGAATATTTAAGCGATGGGCTTACGGAGAGCTTGATCAGTGCGCTATCGCAACTGCAGGAACTCAAAGTCATGGCAAGAAGCACAGTCTTCCGCTTCAAGGGAAAGGAGGACGACCCTCAGAAGATCGGGCAGACGTTGCAAGTGAGTGCGCTGCTGATGGGACGAATCGCGCAGCGCGGTGATGAAGTCAGCGTGCAGGCGGACTTGGTCAATACGTCCGACGGATCGGAGCTTTGGGGCGCGCATTATGTGCGCAAAGCTACGGACATCACCGAGGTGCAGAGCGACATCGCACGCGACGTCGCGAAACGGTTGCGGCTGCAGACGAATGCGGGCGAGCAGCGGCGCTTGGGCAGCGCGGGTACGACCAATCCGGATGCATACCGACTGTATCTCGAAGGACGGCAACTCTGGTATGGGCGCACGCCGGAAGGCCTGAAGAAAAGCATCGACCTGTTCCAGCAGGCGATTGCTGCCGACCCCAACTACGCACTCGCCTATACGGGGCTGGCTGATACTTACAACGTAATACCGAGCTACTACTCCGGCATCTCCTCACGGCAGGCAGGGATGCTGGCCGACGAAGCGACGCGAAAGGCTCTCGAACTCGACGAGTCCCTGCCGGAAGCGCACGTGGCGCGGGCCGATGCGCTAACGTTCTCTTATAAATGGGGCGAGGCCGAGAAAGAGTTCAAACGGGCTCTCGAATTAAATCCGAATAGCGCGGCCGCGCACTACTTCTACGCCTTTACCTTGCTGGTGCCGGAGAAGCGTTTCGACGAGGCCTTCCAGGAATTCCGCGTGGCGTTGTCGCTGGATCCGCTTTCTCCCATCATGAACACGAACTACGCGGCCACGCTGTCGAATGCGCATCGTTTTCCGGAGGCCATGGCGGCGTTCCAGAAGGTACTGCAGAGTGATCCGAAGTTTCCGCCCGCTCATCACAAGCTGTCGCAGTTGTATGCGGCGCAGGGCGATTTCGCGAATGCCGTTAGCGAACTGCAGAAATTTGTGTCAATGCCGGGCTCGTGGAGTCCAGATGCAAAGGGTTATCAAAAACTGGCAGAAGCAGCATTTTCGGGCAGAACGGAAGCTTCGACCTGGCTCGCGCTGAACGCCTCGTCCATCGGCGATCGCAACAAGGCTTTCCAGTACCTCGAAAAGGCTTACGCCAACCAGGAAATCGAACTGATCCTGTGTATCCGCTATCCGACTTTAGATCCAATCCGTTCCGATCCTCGCTACGCCGATCTGGTGCGGCGCATGGGATTACCCGAGTGAAGTCGATCCGGGCCTAGTGTGTGTAGATCGTCGTGTCGGGATGGTAGTTGCGCCAGTCGAACCAGTAATCCTTCAAAGCAGAGACCCGGTCGAGACACTTGCCTTGTGCGGGGCCGGAGACGGCGCAGCCCTGAAAGTTCCATTCGCTGGCTGTGGTGGTGTCGAGGAGCAACCAGGGTTTGGCGGGAGGATCGGGCTTCGCCGCAGTTTGTGCTGGCTGCAGAGTGCGGGGGCTGGCAGCCCCCGCCACAGCCGGCGGGACGCCGGCGCTACTCTTCGATGCGTCGACTGGTGTCTCAAGCTTTTTGGATGTCTTCGTGGCATCTGGTTCGTCTTCCGCTTCACCTTTCAAGAAGAACTCCGCATCTTTGCCATCGATGCGGCTCACGAACACACGGAACGACTTCTTGTCGGGCGCCACTGCTACCAGCAGTGGAGTGCCGCTGAGGTGGTCGACGACGGGCGATTGCTTCAATAGAGTATCCCAGGGATAGGCGCGACTCAGGCCGTTGAGTTCGAGTCCGACTACGACATCGCGAGATTTCAATTCTGTGCCGGGGAAGCTGATCACGATAGGGAGCTTCAGGACGTCGGGCTCCCAGTTGCTTTCGTATTCTTTGGAGTACTTCGGCACTTCAGCAAGGACTTGTCCGCCTGATACTTCGGACTTCCACTCGCCGAACGTTAACTCGTCATAGGGAACGAGCTCGAGAGACGCGCCTTTTAGCGGGCCGTAGATGGCCTTGCCGGTGATCTGCTGCCACCAGGTGCCGGTCTCGGTGTCGCGCATCAGGAAATTCTGATTGTTGATGCCGGCGAGATAGAAATGCAGAACCTTGCCATTCACTGTGCGGGTCCAGACCAGACCCGTGTGACAGAGCGTTCAATAGGTGACGGCGATCGGCACTCCACCGACGACGTCGTTGAGGATGTGGTGGTAGGCCATCTCGCGGACGGGGTACGCGCGCGCGTCGGCTCCATAGCGGACCGCCAGGATCATTTCTTCGCCGCCCAGCTTGCTCGAAGATTCAGCGTCGAATTTTGCACTGTCGACGGGGTGGAACATCCACTCGAAATAGTTCAGGCGCGACATCACGGCGGAAAGAGTGACGGCGAAAGCCGCAAGCGCGAGCACCAACTTTTTCCACTTGTTCGAGCCTTGCCAAACCATTGCGATCAGGAGGAAGCAAACAATCGCGCAGAGCAGAGAGATGATTGGAGCACGCTGGCGGATTGCCATTGCCCACAACAGCGTGCGCAGATGCTGAGAACGGAATGGGCGGATGATGAAGGCAGGGAACATGAATGCGCCAAAGCCGACCAGGGCGAACGTGGCAAGGGCAATCCACAACAGCTTGCGAGAGTTGGATGTGATCATGAAAGAAGACAGCGTCGAGTCCCCACAACTCGACGGGATGGAATTCTACTGAATCATGTGTACATGAGGGATAGTTTGAAAGTATTAGTTGATCACTAGGGATTAAGGGGTCAGAGGTCAGGGAACTGGGCACTGAGAACTGGGAACTGGCTTTCTGAGCCCTGGTCCCTGATCCCTGATTTCTGACCGCTGAAAGAAAAATGCCCCGGTCTTAACGTCCCTTGCGGGGAAAGACCGGGGCACTCTTGCTTCAACTTTCGCTTACTGCGGTGTGAAGTTCTGGTGATAGCTGAGGCTGACGACGTCCTGAAACATCGGCGTGCCCGGAGGCAGGTTCGCCGGGTTCAGGAATTGCGTATCGAAGAAATAGTTACGGACCGGAGCGCCGTACACCGCAGTACAACACTTGAAGTTACCGGTGTTGTATTGCGAGTAGTACATGCTCACGAGCGATCCCGAGTAGTTGACGGTTGCGCCGTTGGCTCCGCGGTTCTCCAGGTAACGCAGGAAGTTGTGCATGCCACCATCGGTGCCGAAGTCCTGTCCTCCCCAAGCAGGCTGTGGGAAGGGAACGCTCTTGCCGGCTGCAATGGCCATCCGGTAATAGCTTGTATTGCCGGGACGGCTGTTCATGTTTGCCGGGAAGCTCAGGCTCTCCAGATCAGTCCAGCCGACGTTCGAGGTTGGAAGGCTGGCGGTCGAGGGTGGGTTCGACAGCAGCGTCACCGAGTCTGCAATGATGGCCGCTGCAGAGTGAGGTGTCGTTGTGTTCGTGCCGCTCGAGGTGAAGAAGGGGTCGGCCGAACCGCTGTTATAGTCGCCGTACACGTACACGGGCTCTTCCGATGCTACGGTGAAACCGTTGCCTGAGGTCGCAGGGGCGATAGGCTGGGGCAAATAACTCTTGCCGGTAGCGTCCATGCCGCCATCGACCAGGCGAAGCGCGTGCCGTGGCCCAGTGACGATGTTCCACTGTGCCGTCGGCGCGCAGCTGGCTATGCCATTGGTGGTACCCGGGATGTAGTACGGCTGGGCCATAGCTGCACCGCTGATACCGAACCCGGCACCCAACAGAGGTTGTCCCCAAGTATCCAGGAAGTTGTCGGCGTTCACGTCCTCGGGGGAAAACTTGTAATAGACTTTCGGTTCGAGCACGCCATCCGGCACACCAGAGGCAGATCCCGCGTTGACCACATCTTCGAGACCGGACATGCCGGTCATGCGGTTATAGAGACCGTTTCCAGTGGGATTGGGATCGGGAAGCATTCCACGGTGATCGGAGAAATACAGAATGTATCCGTTCATGTTCGTGGAGTTAACAAGTTTGCCACTCCCAGCGGTATAGGGCGTTTTCCCCTGCAACCAAAGCCAGAGATTGCCTGCATCGACTTCCACCACGCTCATCACGCCGGAAGCGCTGCAAGAGGCCGCCGTTCCCCCCGTGCGGGTGTCGCGCGGTTCGCCCTCACGGGCGTCGTACAAATTGATGGGCAACCAGTTGTTAGCGGTAGCGGCTCCGGTGGCCTGCGCTAGGGTTTTGCCCGACTGGAGCTGCTGCAGGATGAGAATCGCTGGGCTGATCGGGTTGGAACACTGTCCAGCCGGATTTGCTGCAAGAGGACACGCCGCCGTTCCAGCGGGGGACGTCGGCGGATAGTTGTAGCCTCGGCCGAAGCCGAATCCGAGCCATTCACGCGTGACCCCGTGCCAGGTGTTGGCGTTGTCGAGGTATTCCACGCGAAGCCAGGTACCGGTGCAGCGCGTTCCTTGCGTGACCTGTCCGGCCAGAGGCCACTGTGTGTCGGCGGCGTTGCAGCCGGTGGGCACGGTTGTAATCCAGCTGCCTGTACTCTTTGCTGCCTCGCCGAAGTACATCGCCGTGCCGGTGGTGCTCAATGTGTAAGAAGTTGCCGCGCCGTTTTCCGCAGCGGGCCCGAGTTGAATGTCATCGGCGTCCAGTACACCCAGACTGCGTTCCGGATGCAGATCATTGATGTTGTCAGCCATCAGGATGCGAATCTCCGCCTCGTTGAAGAGGCGGGAGTTGCTCAGCAGGGTTGTATCGCCCGCCTGCGGCCGGCGGATGATGTCGATGGCTCCGACGGTTGAGTTCTGCACGAACGGCAACTGCAGTTTCTTGGCACCCGTCAGTCCGTTCTCAATGAATCCGTTAAAGGTGGATTTGGAAATGCCCGTCCACGCGGGATTCGCGGCACCAGTCGGGGGGAAACCACCGGTCCAGCTTCCAGCCGGCAAAGCCAGACAGTTCGCAGCCGGACCCGCACCCGGTGCGGCCGGACAGCCTCCGCCGGCGTTGGGGACATACGGAATGCCGGTATATCCCGCCGCTGCGGCGTGGCCATTTTCGAGCTGATCCATGACGACTTGGCCGACGGCGGCAATTTTGTCGGTGAAGGTCAGAGAACTTCCCGATGCCAGAAAGAGGTTGCCGTTGGTGTGAACGCGGCCCCCGAAGTTGAAATTAGGACCGGCGAAATAATCGCAATCGCCATCGCAGAAGATGCCAAATTCAAATGCAGGAAGAAGCGCGACTTCAACTGTCCGGGTCAGGTTCACCGAAGCGCCCGTAGCAGCCATGGTGGAGTACGCAGAACTTTGTCCTGCTCCCGCCTGACGACTCGCAGTGACTTGGAGAGTGAAAGGGATCAAAGTAGCAACCATGCCCTGATCTGGTCCCGATCCGACGATGTCCCACGATCCGCAAGGATCGGGGGCATTTGGGCATGCCGTGCCATCGCTCCTGGTCGGCGGCCAGGTGATGGTCTCGACGTAGTTCATGTTGGTGATGTTCGCGCCCGAAACCGCGGTCGGGTAATTGGACGCATTCACCAAGGCATTCAGAGAGGCTGTATTGGGAGACTGCGAACTCTGATAGAGCTGCGAAAGTTCCGAAGTCAGGTTCTCGATGCCGGCTTCTGCGCCGTAGTAGGCGAGGTTGCCCTCGAGGTCGTTGCCGCCCATCCGGGCTTCGTTGCTGACCATGTACAGCAGCCCGACGGCTACTCCCGACAGCAGGATCGTCAGCATCAGAGCCGCGATCAGAGTGAAACCTCGTGAATTGTTGTGACTCATTCCCATGGTTCTCCCTTTCATTGCGCCGCTCCTATTGGCACGAAGTCGTGGCGTAGCCGTAGGAGTTACAGAACGTCATATCTCGCGTGGAAACCGCAGTCGCCAGATACATGTTTTGCGACTTGGTGCCGTTGGTGGTCGGGCTGGATCCCATGATCCAGATATTGACCTTCTGAATCAGGTTGGGGGATTCACCCGCTCCGATGGGGTTTTGCTGGTTGGCAACGACGGTCCCGGCAGTCGAATCAATCACATCGTAAGTGAATTGCAAATTGATAATGCCGTCAGCCACGGGCACAGCGTTGAGGCCGTTGACCTGGCGCATCAGGCGTGGAGTTTGCACTGTTCCGCCTGCAGGCGGAACTTGCAGGAAGTAAGAGACGGCCTGAAGCCGGCACACATTGACCTTCGCGCCGACGCCGGCGGCAGCGGCCGCCACTGCGGCAAGATTGTTCGCGCCGCCGTTCTGGTTCATGTTCAACGCGTCCCCGGTGGCGAAGCTAATCTGCGTGTTGCTTGGAATACCCGTGATTTCGGCCACCACGGCGGCGTTTTGGACCAGAGCGGTACCCGCTGTGGTTTTGCCATTGCCAGGTGTCGCCACCAGAAACATCAGGAGATCGCCCACCTGGAGCCCACCCGGCGCCAGAATGTTATTGGGTTGTACGCCAGCGTTGATGACGGCCACATTCGTCGAAGTTCCGCTGGGGAACGTGAAAGTGAAATTGGACAACGGGAAGTTATAGTCGCAGTAAATCGAGGTGATGCTGCTGTTCACCTGTCCGGCAGCCGCCGGGATCACCGCGCCGTTTTGCACACCGGTTGAGAAACCCGGGATCAGGGGAAACATATAGTTGGGAGTTCCCGCGCCGTTATTCGGATATGTGTCGCCGGTGATATAACAGGTGCCGGCCTGGTTGCAGGCGTACAGCGATGGTGTTCCGCCGGTAGAGAGCTGCAATCCTCCGGAAGGAAGGCCGGCTCCGGCCAGGCTGATGTCTTTGGTCATGAGTTCGATGGCCGCGCGCAAATTCTGTTGGGTCTCGGCGCGCTGCGTGACTCGCATGGTGGCATCCATGCCTGTCTTGAACAGGCTGGTCATCACCAGAACAACGGTGAGACCGATGGACGAGGCCACCAGCAACTCCAGCAAGCTGAAACCACGTTGCGATTTAAGCGTTTGCATAATTCAGAGTCCTCGTCCGCAGTCTAGTGATAGGCGGAAATCAAGCCGTTCGCGCTGAATGAACGGGCGGGAAGTCCAGCCTTGGTGTAACTGACCGTGATGCTGATAGCCATCATGTTGTTGTTGACGATTCCGGTGTTAAGCAATACCGGTGTGACGGCAATGGTGCGGGTGAAATTGCCCAGGCTCATCGTGACATCGTCGGACGTGCCAAGAATTCCATCAGGCCCGGGGAGCACCATGCACTCGGCGCCGCCATCGGGGCAGTTCGCGCCGGCCTGCGTCGTGCAATTGACATCATCAGCAGTCCCCACCAGGCCATCGGGACCAGCACACTTGAGGGCCTGTGGTCCATCCACGAATATGCCCCCAGCCGATACATTGGCCACCGCCGCAAACGGGATCTGCTGCGCGTTGCGCGCGGTGTAGATGCTTTCCATAGCCTCAAGCACCTTCTGCCGCGCAATCAGATCTTCTTCGGCTGATTGCGTCGCTGAAATAGCGGTGGCGAACGAAGCGATGACGGCGAGCAGTCCGACCGCCATAACAACAATGGCGATCATCACTTCAATGAGAGTGAAGCCCTCGTCCGCTTTGCGTGGAAGCGATTTGTTGAATCTTTTTTGCATCATTGTTGTGCCCAAATGGGAGCGCCAGCCTGTTGATTGAGACGCCATCCTCGAACCCGGCCAGTGGCTCCCCACACTGTGACGGAACGTGAGTTGTAGGGTGTGGGATCAGCCGTGCGTACGAGATAGACGACGCCGCTGTTGTAGTTTCCAAGACTATCGCGTGAGGAACCGTCAGGCATGAAGGAGACGTAATTCAGACTAGCGCCACCCAGGCCCTGGCCGAAGTCGATGGCAGTGACTCCACTGCCGAAGCTGTCCGGGGCAGTGGCGGGAAAGCCTCCCATCACGTTAAAGGTGATATCCGGCGGAAGCGTGTAGGTGGACACTTGTTGGACCGGCGGTAACGCGCCTCCTCCAATGGCCGGAGGCTGATAGGTGATCTGCATCGTGCCGGCAGGAAATCCAGCAGGGTTGAAGTTCACGTAATACTGGTGGCTCTGAGTGATCGCCAGGTGACGCGTATTCCGCAAGACCATCAGCGTCGTGTCATAGGCCAGATCAACGTGGTTCCGGTTGAACATGGGCATCATGGCGATGAACGTGATGCCGGCCAGAGTCAATCCAATCGCTATCGTGATCATCAGTTCCAGTAGCGAGAATCCGCGCTGTCGCTTCAATGTCATATAAGGTCTTCCCGGGAAGGTGATGCCGGATTTCGGAAACGCCCTCTCCCGTTCAAGAACGCCAAGATGGGGGCGGATCGCGTCCCGCTCAGAAACAGCAGGGTGAGCGCGGCTCCTTCATCGCGTCACACATCATCCTAGGAACAGGGTGCGAGCGCGTCAAAGCACGAGCGGCCAATAGACCGCTACTGGCCTTTCGGGATGCGTCTTGGTTACCAGCGTCACTGATTGAAAGGGTGCGGGTTAACGATAGGGAACGCCTCAGGGAGCCCGCGATGGGTGACTGGAGTAACTTGTTTGCGAAACTGACGGCACCTACGATGGTTGGCACGTATGACTTTATCTGCCCTTTTAGTCTGCACGGACAAGGCGGCAGCCGAAGTTCTGAGCCGCGTCTTGAAAGAGCTCAACATTCGGGTCGAGGCCTGTCCGGATTTTGCGCGGGCGTCGATTCGCGCTGCCCAGGAACGGTTTGACGCAATCATCATCGACGCCCAGTCGAGCGCGCAAGTGCTCTCTCTGTTGCGCGACACCCGCACGTCTCGGCTGAATGACGCGACGCTGGCGGTGGCGGTCGTGCCCTCTCAAGAGAGCATTCGAGAGCTGTTCTCGCTGGGCGTGAACTTCGTTCTCTACAAGCCTGTCGCCTACGACCGGGCGTTGAGCAGCCTGCGTGCCGCCCGTGCGGTGATGCGCAAAGAGAAACGAAAGAATGCGCGTGCGGTGGTGCATACCCATGCCACCGTCGACTACGCCAATGTCCAGCAGGAAAAAGCCACGCTGGTCGATCTCGCACCGGGCGGCATGGCGGTGCTGTTGGGCAAGAAGATTCCGCCCACCAGCAAGGTTTATTTTCAGTTCAAACTCCCGGGGCAGACGGCGAGCGTGCGGCTGTCCGGCCAGGTGCTCTGGCAGGACTGGAACGGACGCGCCGGAGTGCAGTTCGTCGATGTACCCAAAGCGTCGCGCAGACTTCTGGATGAATTCCTTGCTGCGAGACTTCCCAAAGAAGAAGAGAAGCAGGAATTATTTGAGGTCAACGACGTGACTGTGGAGATGGAAGAGCCGCTTGGAATGTCGGTGATCTCGAGGGAGTGGACACCGGGTCACGGAGGGAAAGCCGCAGTTGCAGAAGAGGTCGCTACTCCAGTGGGTGCGTCTGCGACAACGGTTGATCCTAACAATCGGCGCGCGCAAACCCGTTATAGTTGCCGCATCGGCGCCGAGGTCTATCGCACGGGAACATCGGTTCCGAACCACTGCTGCCTGACGGACCTGAGTGCCGGCGGATGCTATCTTGAAGTCTCGTTGCCCTTTCCGCAGGGATCATCGGTTGAAATCGTGGTACGAACTTACGATCTGAAGTTGAGGTTGCGTGGCGTGGTGCAGGCGTCGCATCCGGGCTATGGCATGGGACTGGCATTCGAGCTCAAGACGAAGGAAGAACAGGCGAACTTGAAGAAACTCACCGACTTCGTCGCTGCCAATTCCGATCCGGCGTAATCGGAGTTCACATGGTCGATACGCACTGAGCTGACTATCTCACAGCGCTTTCCGCCGCCACGGCATTCTTGAAGTAGTCCAGAGAGAGACGGAGCCCCGTCTCCAAATCAATCTTTGGTTCCCATCCCAGCAATTCGCGGGCTTTGGTGATGTCCGGGCAGCGCTGCCTGGGATCGTCCTGCGGAAGAGGTTCACGGCGGATCCCGCTTTTGGATCCTGTAATTTTCAACACCACCTGCGCGCACTCTAAAATTGTGAACTCGTTTGGATTGCCGATATTGACCGGCATGTGCTCGTCGGACTTCGCGAGCCGCAGGAAACCCTCGATTTCATCACTCACATAGCAGAAGCTTCGCGTCTGGCTTCCGTTGCCATAGACGGTGAGATCCTGGCCAGTCAGGGCCTGGCGCATGAAGTTGGGCACCACGCGGCCGTCACGGATCTGCATGCGCGGTCCATAGGTGTTGAAGATGCGCGCTATGCGGACGTCAACATTGTGATAGCGGCGGTATGCGACCGTGGCCGCTTCGGTGAAGCGCTTGGCTTCGTCGTAGACCGAACGCGGGCCCACCGGATTCACGTGCCCCCAGTATGTTTCTTTTTGCGGATGCTCGAGTGGGTCGCCATAGCACTCAGACGTCGATGAGACCAGATATTTCGCGCCGTATTTGCGTGCAATGTCCAGCGCGTGGAAGGTGCCGATCGACCCGACCTGCAGGGTTTCAATCCCATGCGCGTGATAATCCTCGGGACTGGCGGGGCTGGCGAAGTGGAACACGTACTCGACCTTCCCAACGTCGAAGGGCTGGCAAATATCTTTTTCGATGAACTCGAATCTCGGTTCGCGGCTGAGATGAGCAAGGTTCGCAAGTCGGCCGGTGAGCAGGTTGTCGACAACTACCACATTCCAGCCTTCAGCAAGCAGGGCGCCAGCTAGATGAGATCCGAGAAAACCGGCGCCGCCAGTGATCAGAGCGCGTCGTTGGCTCATGCTTTCTTGCCGTTTTTCAGGACAGCGGCTGGCACTCCGTCGGGATGTGAGGCCGCGCGGCCTACGCTGTAATAGGTGAATCCTTGAGCCGCCATGGTTTCGGGATCGTACAGGTTGCGGCCGTCGATTACGATGGGGTACTTGAGCTCCTGGCGAACGCGGCTTAGATCCAGGTTCGCAAACTCTTCCCATTCGGTCAGGATGAGTAAGGCGTCGGCATCGTGGGCCGCTTCGTAAGAGTTACTGGCGTAGGCGATGTGGTCACCGAGGACTTCGCGTGCGCGCTCCATTCCGGCGGGGTCGTATGCGATGACCTTGCTGCCTTGCTGCAGCAGCGATTGCACGATGGCAATGGCTGGAGACTCGCGGATGTCATCGGTCCCGCCTTTGAAAGCGAGGCCGAGTACGCCAAGCCGCTTGCCGCGCAGGGTCCACAGCGCGCTGTTCACCTTCCGCAAGAAGCGATGGCGCTGGTCTTCGTTGATCTGCATGATTTCATCGAGCAGGCGGAAGTCGTAGCCGTGCTCGCGGGCGACGGCGCGAAACGCCATTACGTCTTTGGGGAAGCACGATCCGCCGTAGCCGATTCCTGGACTCAGGAATCGCGGGCCGATGCGCGTGTCGGTGCCGATCCCGTGGACCACCTGGTTCACATTCGCGCCGACCGACTCGCATACCGAGGCTACGGCGTTGATGAACGAAATCTTCATCGCCAGGAAAGCATTGCAGGCGTGCTTGATCAATTCCGCGCTCTTGGTGCTGGTCACAATCAGAGGAGGTGGGATGAGAGCACGATCGGGTTGTGGAATGGCTTCTGTACGCTGGTAATAGCTGGCGTTGGTCAGTGGAGCGTAGATTTCGCGCAGTACCTCGGCTGAGCGAGAACTGTCGCAGCCAACCACAATTCGATCAGGGAAGAGAAAATCGGTAACCGCGGTGCCCTCCCGCAGAAACTCGGGGTTCGAGGCGACGTCGACCAATTCGGGGTCAGTGCCGTTGCGTAGGATAATCCGGCGGATCCATTCGCTGGTATAGACAGGCACGGTGCTCTTTTCGACGATGACTTTGTAATCTTCGATGGCGCCGGATATCTCGCGGGCCACGGATTCCACATAGGAAAGATCAGCTTCGCCACTTTCGGTCGGCGGAGTGCCCACGGCTACAAAGATGGCCGCGCTCACGCGGACTGCTTCCTTTAGATCGTCAGAAAACTGCAGTCGAGTCCCGCGGTTACGAGTCAGAAGTTCAGGCAGGAATTTTTCGTGAATAGGGACCTGGCCGTCACGCAGAGCCGTTATTTTGCTCTGATCGTTGTCTACCAGAACGACCTCGTGACCGAGGTCCGCGAAGCAGGCACCGGCCACCAAACCCACATAACCCGAACCTACCACGGCAATACGCATCGGTTTATCCCTTGAAAACAAACCTGGTATCGATCCCACTTTGCGCGAGAGCAAAGCGTAGAACCGATTCTACTGAATTCTATTGCGCAGGCACGGTTCGCGCACGGAAAAGTCGGGTAAATTGGCCCCAGAAAACCGGAAATGGCAATTGCGGGCACTGTCCTCGTGGTGAGTGGCCTCTTTGGTAACTTTGCGCATAATCATTGACATCTTTACGGATTCGCGTCATGCTCCAAACAGTTTCGCGGGCGGCTAGTCCGGCGATGCTTGAAACCCCCTAAAATCCGCCCGAAAATCAGGATTTTCCCGGAAGTGCTAACGGTTTGACTTCGGTATGACTCAGGATCCCAGGGTGCGGGTGGACGTGACAAACGGAATGCAATTGGGGGATCAGGAGTCGTCCGGCAACGCCACCGCTCTCTTGTCGGAACCTCCCAAGCTAACGCAGGTGGCGCAGACGCTGGCCGCTCACGGCGGTGGAGCGCTGTCGGTAAACCTTGCTCTTGACCTCGTTCTCAATGATGTGGTCGAGCAGGCCCGGGCTGCGACCGGAGGCTCGGGAGCAGCGATCGCCCTTTTTCGCGATGGAGAACTCGCCTGCCGAGCCACCTCCGGCGAGAACGCACCGGACCTCGGGGTGCGAGTCGATGCCAGATCGGGTCTTGCCGGCGCTTGCGTGAGTACCGGCGAAATGCAGCAGTGCCAGGATACAGAGACCGACCCGCGAGTCAATGCGGAGATATGCCGGTTATTGGGTGTCCGCTCGATGCTGATGGCGCCGCTGGTCGATGGACAAACACTCATTGGCGTCATCCAGGTGTTCTCAGCTTGGCCAAATGCCTTCGGTAAGCGCGAGATCAGCGCCCTGCAGGTGCTCGCTGGAAGAATCGCGGAAAGCAATCGACAGGCCGAAGCTGGCCTGCCGGTACCAGTGCAGAATTCTGAGCCACAGGCCGTAGCAGAGACGGTCGAGGCCAGGCCAATCGAGGTCGAGTCCACCCAGATCGAGCCAGCCCAGACTGAGGAAGCCGACGGAATTTCCGCCGAGGAAGCCGATCCCCGTACAGGAATCGATGTCTGGGGGATTGTTCTTGTGCTGTTAGTCGTCGCGGCAGCGATTACTCTCGGATTAGTGATTGGATGGCGAAGAGCGGCAGAGTTTACGAAAAACGCTGCACATGTAAAGACAAGTGCGCCGGTCAATGCTTCTCCGAATGCTGAAACTGTGCCAGTGACGTCGCAGAACGCAAATGCCCCTGAGTCGAGTGCCGCAACTACCGGTACGGCAAAGGCGCCTACAGCGAGACCGGTTCCTCCAGCCGGCGGACTTATCGTCACACAAAACGGAAAGATAATTTATCGATCCCGCTCAGGCGTGGAACAACCTGCGGCCAGTGATGGAGCCGAGCGCTCGCTGATTCACAGGGTTGAGCCCCAATATCCCGCAGAAGCGAAGGCTCGTCACATTCAGGGTCCGGTTGTGCTCGATATTCAGGTGATGGGCGACGGTGCGGTTGGGAAGGTTGCAGTGGTTTCCGGCGATCCTTTGCTGACGCAATCGGCGATCGATGCGGTCAAGCAATGGCGTTACCAGCCGGAATTGGAGAATGGGCGGGAAATTGAGAGCCAGGCGCGAGTCACAGTGAAGTTCACATTGCCTGAAAGCTAAAACCAGTCGAGCCTGTCATGATGTTGGTGGCCAGATCTTCCAAGGTCTGGCCGCTTGCTTTTTCACAGGGTAATTCGGCGCGGTCGCATGCAGTGAGGCACGATTGCTGCGTGTTACACTCGATGCACTATTTGTGGAGCACTCGCATGGGTTGCGCCACCTCTGAGGAACCGTATGAAACCAGCCATTGAGACACCGAGCGGTGTCTCGACCGATCCCTACAGTAAGACCGTGTGTTGCCTGCGCTGCGAGCAGAAGCTGCATCGCTATCAGTTGATGCGGGCAAGCCTAGCTCCGGGCATGGGTCACGCGATTCTGTCATGCCCGCGATGCGGGCACGTGGAATTTGTTGCGGATTCGAGCCCGCTGCTGCAGCACCTGGAGTTGGTTGCGGTCGACACCGGGGATGGGGACTAAGAAGTAGGGAACTAAAGAGATATAGATTATGTGGGGACGGCCGCCTTCGGTCGTCCGCGAGCCGCAGATTCGCTCTCTTCGTGCACCACTCACGCTGCAGAGGTGCGCGGGCGAGACGCTCGCGCCACAGCCGCCGGGGACGGCGGCGCTACAAGAACAGCACCTTAGAACGGGATGTCTTCGTCAGTAATCGGACCAGATGCTGCGGGCTCAGGCTCCGGAACGCGCTGGTCGAAGTTGTTGCCGCCTGCCGACGCTCCGCGCGAACTGCCGGCAAAGTCTCCGCCACCACCTCCGCCTTCGCCGCGCCCGCCGAGCAGGATCAGGTCGCTGGCTACGACTTCGGTCATATATTTCTTCTGGCCAGTCTGCTTGTCGTCCCAAGAGCGGGTTTGCAGGCGTCCCTCGATGTAGACCTTCCCGCCTTTTTTCAAATACTCTCCCGCGATTTCAGCCAGACGCTGCCACAGCACGATGTTATGCCATTCGGTGCGGTCCTGCCATTCGCCAGCCTTGTCCTTGAACCGCTCGTTGGTGGCGAGGGTGATCTTCGCTACGGGTGTGCCCTGAGGCGTGTATTTGATTTCGGGATCCTTGCCCAGATTGCCAATCAGTTGAACCCGGTTCAGACTCTTTCCAGCCATATTGAAGCTCCTCTGCAGGGTCACTATAGCAGAAGGGAAGCCGTGGAGATCGTTCAAGCTCGTTGTTAATGAGTGCAGGCGTATCATTTTGGGAGTAGCTTCGTTGGGTCGGTTGGGCGAAATGGTTTGGAGGAGGGCTTGTGTCTAACTCCAACGCGATGCATTCTCGGACGAACCCAAAACTGTTGGGTTTGGCGCTGATTCTTGCAGCAATCCTCGCGTTCCCGGCATGTTGGGTGACATCGATCAATCCGCTATATGAGGAATGGAGCGTCGACCAACCTCACGAAGACCCAGATCTCGTTTTTGACCAAGGTTTGATTGGCTCGTGGAGCAAGGCTGAGGATAAATGCGTCACGCTGCTTGCCATTGAAGCCAAGGACCAGGTCTACGATCTGCAAGCAACGGATCAAGGTGAGGGATGCGCCGAGGCAGACAAGCCCACACATACCCAAGCTCGTTTGGTGAAATTGGATAACCATTACTTTTTTGATATCTCTCCGATTAACGACGATGTGTGTGACATGTGCCGGGCAGTACACAACATCTTTCTTGTGAAGATGGACAAGACCACTTTATCTCTTACTCCGATTGACTCCGACTGGCTAAAGAAGTCGATCGACGCCAAAACGCCAAACCTTGCCACACTTTCAGGCGATACCGACACCATTACCGCGTCGTCTAAGGATCTGAAGGCTTTCTGTCGCAAGTTTGCTGACGATGCTCGAGTCTTCGGACCCGAAATGGCCGAGACATTTATTAGGACGCATTGAGCATTGCAAGGGAGTGCGGTGTCGGGGGGGCAGAACTCAGCGCTTGACCAGAAACGGATTGCTCTCCCGTTCGTCGCCGATGGTGGTTAGTTCGCCGTGGCCCGGGACCACCACCGTGTCATCCGGCAAAGCCAGCACCGTGTCGTTTAGCGAACGCATAATCTTCTGCGCGTTGCCGCCAGGGAGGTCGGTGCGGCCAATCGATCCGGCGAACAGCGTGTCTCCCGCGATGAGTTTCTTGTCAGCTTCGAAGTAGAGGCAAATACTGCCCTCGGTGTGGCCGGGCGTGTGCAGAATCTGGGCTGTGTGTGAGCCGGCGGAGACAAGTTCTCCTGTGGTGACGCTGCGATCGATTTCGATATTTCCAGGCGCCGGCACTCCGATCCACGCGGCCTGCACGTCAAGCATTTTCAGCAGAGCGTAGTCATTCTGGTTCAGCAGGATGGGAGCGCCGGTTGCCGCGCGAAGTTTCATGGCTCCGCCGACGTGGTCGATGTGCGCGTGGGTAATGACGATCTGCTTGACCTGCAGGTTGTGCTTGCGCAAGAGAGCAAGGATGTCTTCAATTTCATCGCCCGGATCAATCACGATCGCTTCGCGAGCGGTCTCGTCGCCAATGATCGAGCAGTTGCACCGCAGCGGACCAACGGGGAGGATTTCGTGGATCATAGGATTATTGTAGCGAGTAAATCATCGGCCACGGATTCGGATTTCCACGGATCAAGACAGGGAAAGAGTTGCGTTGGATCCGGAAGACCCGTTCTGATCTATGGCCATAATTCTTTTTCCGCCTTTGATGCCAGCACTTGCCGCGCGGGCGGGATCGGGTGGACAATACGGCCACGTGCTTCGGAGGTTTTAGTTGGCCAAATATCGGCAGCCAGGATATCAGGACAATGATCGGGAACCGCGCCGCCCGGAGACGCGCAAGGCGCCGCCGGAACGCAAGAGCGGTCCGCCACGCTGGGACCATGCGCTGGGACCGCGGCCGGTGAACCTGCCGGGTACGCGGGCGGTTTCGCGCTGCTCGCAGTGTGGAACGGTGTTGCAGGGTGCGGCAAGTTCGGGGGAAGGCCAATGTCCGAAGTGCGGGTTCGAATTGCATTCTTGCAAACAGTGCACGTATTTCGATCCCGGCAGCCGATTCGAGTGCATGCAGCCGGTCAAAGAGCGGATCGGGAAAAAAGATGCGCGCAATGACTGTACGCTGTACCAGATTCGTGTGACCCGCGAAAAGGAAACGTCGACACCGAAGAGTCTGAAGCCCAACGATGCGCGGGCGGCGTTTGAGAATCTGTTCAAGAAATAGGCGTCAGACCTCAGCAAGAAAATCTCTCACCACAGAGGGCACAGGGGCACACGGAGGAAGGCTCGCAAAACCTGCGGAGCTGCGCTCCGCGGACAGCCGAAGGCGGCTTTCCCCACATCGTTCATTCTCCGACTCCGACTTGCTGAGGTCCGAAGTCTGAGGTCCGCCTTATGGCTTCTGTGTCGGCCTCAATAGAATCTCACTCATGAACGACTGCGGGGCTTGCGTTACGATCGCGGCCACGGCGTGTGCAACGTCGTCCGCCTGCAGCATCTTGGTGGGATCTTTTCCCGCGTGCGGACCGAGTTCGGTGTCGACTGAGCCGGGACACACCACGGAGGCACGGACATTGTGTTTCCGTAATTCTTCCGCGACCGAGTAGGTTAATCCGTTCAGCCCCCACTTGGATGCCGCATACGCCGCTCCGTTGGGCAGCGCGTTCTTTCCTGACAGTGACGAAATGTTGATGATATGTCCGGAGTAGGCGCGGATCATGATGGGAGCAAAAGCGCGGATCGCGTAATAGACGCCCCGGAGATTAGTGTTGAGTATGCGGTCCCATTCTTCCGGTGGCAGGTTGTGCAGCAGATCGTTGAATCCGCCGACACCTGCATTATTTACCAGTATGTCGAGACGGCCGAATGTGCTATCAACGCGAGTGGCCGCATATTCGAGTTGGTGCAGCACAGTGACGTCGCAAGGAATCACTTCGGTCTTGCCCCCGGCGTCGACGATGGCGCGGGCGGTCTCGTCCAGCGTGGATTTTGTGCGCCCGAGCAGCACGGCGGTGGCGCCAAGGGCGGCGAGTTTACGGGCGATCGCCGAGCCGATACCGCGGCCTGCTCCGGTTACGACTGACACTTGTCCGGTAAGGGGCTGTCTGGCGTCCATACCACTAGTTCCTCCTGGCACGATCGTGGGGGTCCGAGCGCGGAGTTGGGAACATCCACATTCTCTGCTCTGCGCATCTTAACAATAAAGAGGAGGACGAATGGGAACCCGCTTGCCTTCGGAAGGAGAGGTACTTATAATCCCGCCAGCCGGGAAAAAGGGTCAGCCGCCTCATCGCTCCAATCGGTTGAGCCCGTTTGTCCCGGGGCCACCTGCCAGGAAGTCGGTGCATTCCAAAGCAGGATCCGAACGCAAAATGCGGTCCAGTCGGAATGCAGTCTGAAGTAGAAGAATACGATCCCAAATAGCCATTTCCCGAGTTTTTAAGGAGCCATACTGATGAAAAAGATTCTGCTTGCGGTTGTGCTTGGGGTAACGGTGGTCGCGGTGGCACAGGACACTGCGCAGCCAGCTCAGGGACAATCGGGCGCACCCGCCCAGGGCCAAGCGCAGGGGCCGGTGATTAAAGATCCTGCCGAATACAACGCGTACGTCGCAGCTGTGCAGCAGAAGGATCCGAGCGCCAAAATCAGCGGTCTGGAAGCGTTTACTACGCAATATCCCAACAGCGTGATGAAGAATCAGGCGCTCGAATTATTGATGGGAGCCTACCAGCAGACGAACAATTCCAAGAAGACGATGGAAACGGCCGCAAAGGTGGTAGCGGGTAATCCGTGCAACATGCGCGCCTTGGCGTTACTGGCATTCTATAACCGCATGCTGGCGCAAAACGGAGACCCCAGCGCGAATCTGGCGGACGGCAAGAAATACGCGGAACAAGGACAAGGCTGCTGGCCGAAGATTACCGATCCCGAAGTCACAAAGATGAAGTCGCAGATGGACCAGATTTTTGGATCGGCCATCGGCATTGCGGATTATCAGGCCAAGGACTACCCTGGAGCTGCCACTGCATTAAAGCCCGTCGTGGATGCGAATCCCACTGACTTCAGTGTGGTATATCCGCTCGCCTTGGCTTACCTGAATCAGGCTCCGCCGGACTATCAGAACGGAATCTGGTTCGCGGCCCGGGCGGCGGCGGTAGCGCCTGCACAGAACCAGGCGGGGATTGAAAAGTATGCGCGCTCACAGTACATCAAGTTCCACGCGGGCGATGACGGCTGGGCCGAACTGTTGGCAGCTGCGAAAGCGAACGGTCAGCAGATGCCGATCAAACCCGCACCGACGCCCGCTGAGCAGGCTCACGACATGGTTGTGAAGACCCCGGCCGACAAGATGGACTTCGCCCAGTGGGAATTTGTATTGACCAATGGCAGTCAGGAAGATCAGAACGCGGTTTGGAATACCATCAAAGGCAAGGCCGTCCAGATGAATGGCACCGTCATCAGCACGACTCCGGACGAGTTCATGATTGCCGGCAGTTCGGACGACATCGATGCCAAGAAGGCGGACATCACGCTGAAGTTCGTAGACAAGGTTCCGGTGAAGATGATCCCGAAAGACGGAGCCAGCTTTGATTTCCAGGGCGAGCCCGCATCTTACACCCCGAACCCGTTCATGATGGTGATGGAGAAAGGCACGATGCTACGCGCCAAGCCGGCAGCGACCGCTCCGACACACAAAGCTCCGGTGCATAAGAAACCGGCAGCTCAGTAAGGCGAATCAAAAAGAGATGCAAAAAGGGCAGCCCGCAAAGGGCTGCCCTAAGTTTTTAAGTTGCGGCCTAACGCACGATCTTCTTCTCCACCGAGACGGGGCGGGCGCTGCGAGGTGGACGCTTGACGCCATCGCGCAACTGGCGGACGTCGATCTTCAACTCGGTGATCGTGCGGCTGAGAGTATTGCGGTGCATGCCTAATTCGCGGGCGGCGCGGCATTGGTTCCCCCGGTTTTCCTGAAGAACCGTCAGGATGAAGCGTTTCTTGAATTCCCGAACGCCTTCGGCGTAGAGGATATTGCTGCGGTACATTTGAAGGACAAGCGCTTCCAATTGATCTTTCACGATGAGTTTCTCTCTATCCAGGAAATTTGTTGGACTGCCACCGCAGCCTATTTCGGCGGAGACGCAGGGGTGCCGCTAAACTTCTGGGGAGCCTGATGGAGTAAACCGAGTCCCTGATAGAAACGCATCCGCAATTCCGAAGGAGCCAGCCAGATCGCCGCACGCCCGACGACAAGAAAATAAGGCGCCAGTTGCGAATTCTGGAGCAGCTTTGACGCCGGCTCAAACGCCGTCATTCCCATCAGGATTACTGCCACCATCAGCCCGCCCCTTACCAGCCCTAAGACTGCGCCAAGGAAACGGTCAAAACTGCTGAGCCCGGCCTCTTTCATAATCCAGCGCGCAACCCTGGCCGCTAAACCGAACAGGAGCACGATGGCAAAGAAAATGATTAGGAAGCCAAGGATCTCAGCTAACCACGGGTTCTTTAAAAAACTTTCCAGCCACTCTGCGAGGTGATGGTACTGCCACGCAGCCACAATGTACCCGATGACCAGTCCAGCCGTCGTGAGGGCCTCGGAAAAAAAACCCTGCATGGCGGCGGTGATCACACTGAACAGAACGAGCGCGCAAATGATCCAATCGATGACGCTCAAGGTCATAAGTCGTGCTCGGGTAAAACCGAATGCAGTTTCCCGTCACACATCCAGCTTGCGCCCTGTAAGCTGGGAATACGCCTCGAGGTACTTTTCGCTGGTGCGGCGCGCCACGTCCGCAGGAAGCGCGGGAGCGGGCGGCTGCTTGTTCCAGTGAATTTGCTCGAGGTAGTCGCGGACGTACTGCTTGTCGTACGAATCCTGCGCCCGTCCTGGTGCGTACTTGTCAGCGGGCCAGAAGCGGGATGAATCGGGAGTAAGAACTTCATCCGCCAGCGTGATGCCTTGGGCGGTGCGTCCAAACTCAAACTTGGTGTCGGCGATGATGATGCCGCGCTGGCGTGCATAGGCTGCGGCCTTCTTGTAAACGCGCAATGTCAGGTCGCGCAGATGGCTCGCAGTTTCGACGCCAACAATGTCGCACATCTGGTCGAACGATATATTCTCGTCGTGACCGGAGGTCGCCTTCGTCGAGGGTGTGAAGATGGGCTCGGCGAGAGCGTCGGATTCCTGCAGGCCGGGAGGCAGTGCAATACCTGACACTTTGCCGGTTGCCCTGTACTCCTTCCAGCCGGATCCCGAAAGGTAGCCACGTACGATGCATTCGACCGGAAAGATCTCCGCGCGGCGTACCAGCATGGAGCGTCCACGGAGCTGGTCCGCATATTTACGGACCGACGCCGGATATTTGTCGACATCGGCGGTAACCAGATGATTCGGCACCACATCGGCCAGGAAATCAAACCAGAAGAGCGAAATCTGGTTCAGGACGCGGCCTTTGTGTGGAATGCCCGTGGCCAGAACATAATCGAAGGCCGAAATACGGTCGCTGGCTATGAACAGAAGCTGGTTTTCGTCTATTTCATAAACGTCGCGGACTTTGCCGCTGGCCTTCAGTTTGAGATCTGGAAAATCGGTACGGATAAGGACGGAGTCGAGAAGTTCGGGGCTCATGATTAAATTTTACAGGCTCGGGGCGAGGCGTATTCTAGCTGGTCAGAAAAAAATGTCAACGATTCTCGTCACAACAGTGAGGATAGCCTTGCGCTCCGGCGGCATGAAAAGCGTTGACAGAAAAGCGGATTGCGGGAACGCCCGTCGGGCGCCAGTTTCGCTGTGGACCGTTTGTGGAAAAGCTGAGGATGAGCGTGGATAACGGGGAGGGAATTGCGAAATCGGGCCGCTACGAAAGGTCTCGTCCCTTGCAAATGGGGAATCCGCGGAAACTTCTATACGGAGGAGGGGGTCGAGATAGAGCAGAGGTTTGAGACCGGCAATCGGCAGGATCCTTGCTTGCATTCGTTGGTATCTTTTCTGTAGCCTTCAGGCTTTATTTCTCCCGGAGGCTCTCTATTGCATTGCACGCCGCGGTATTCACCGCTTCTTGTGGGCGCGCTCTGCCTTGTCGCGTCGCTGGCTAAAGCTCAGACGATCACCCTTCACGTCGATTTGACCGATGCCCCTCGAAATATCTATCACGCACAATTGAGCATTCCTGTACGTGGCGGAGAGATCGCTCTTGTCTTTCCCAAATGGATTCCCGGGAATCACCGGCCGAGCGGGCCCATCGGAGCATTGACCGGTATTCGCATGGAGGCCGCGGGTCGCGTGGTTCCATGGCTGCGCGATCCGGTCGAGATGTACGAGTTTCATGTCACAGTTCCGGCGGGAGTCGAGAGGCTGGATGTTTGGCTCGATGCCATTACTTCGCTAGACAGCGCCGGAGGCGGCGGGCCCGCTGCTTCCGACGACATTCTCGATCTGAACTGGAACGCCGTGGTGCTCTATCCCAAAGGGGCGCGGTCGGATGATGTGAGCTTTGAGGCATCAGTTATATTGCCGCCTGGATGGAGGTTTGGCACAGCATTGCCCGTAGCGAGCGCCAGCGGCGACGAAGTCCGATTTTCGCCTGTGACATTGACCACGCTAGTGGATTCTCCCCTGATTGCTGGAGTGCATTTCAGGGAGGTTGAATTGACCAAAGCGGGAGAGGCGCCGGTGCACGTGATGGACGTGGTTGCCGATTCCGACGCGGATCTGGCCATGACGCCGCAAGACCAAGCGGCATACCAGAAGCTGGTTGCCGAGACTGGAACCTTGTTCGGGGCGAGACATTATCGTCATTACGATTTTCTTCTGACGCTCAGCGATCAGGTGGGCGGCCATGGACTCGAGCATCACGAGTCGAATGACAGCGTGGCGGGTGAGCGCACGTTCCTCGATCCCAATCTGCACATGCTGTATGCAGGCCTCGTCCCACATGAATTCGTCCACTCGTGGAATGGAAAATACCGGCGACCGGCGGGTCTCGCCACGCCCAATTATCAGGAGCCGATGATCGGAGACCTGCTATGGGTCTACGAAGGCCTCACCGAGTATCTCGGCGAACTGCTGGCGGAGCGAAGCGGATTGCTCACTGACGAGCAGTATCGCGAGTCGCTGGCGGAAACCGCGGCGATGCTCGATCACAGGACCGGCAGGACATGGCGTCCGCTCGAGGACACGGCCCGTTCCGTGCAGACGCTGCGAATGATGGGATCGCAATGGCAAAGCTGGCGTCGAAGCCTGGACTATTACCCCGAGGGCGAACTGATCTGGCTGGAGGTAGATGCGATCATCCGCCACCAGACCCAGGGAGGGCGGTCCCTGAATGACTTCTGCCGGAGATTTTATGGCGGAGAGAGCGGGCCTCCCGGGGTTGTGCCTTATACCTTTGACGATGTCGTGCACGCTTTGAACGATGTCGCTCCATACGATTGGGCCCATCTGCTGGCCGAACGCGCGAATACAATCGGCGCGCACGCACCCCTTGGAGGCATTGAACGCGGCGGCTGGAGACTGGTCTATAACGACAAGCCGAATCTGTACATCGAAGCGGCTGAGAAGGTGTTCAAGTTCGCCAACTTCTCCTATTCGCTGGGGTTCGACGTCAACGTGGATGGCAAGCTTAACGATGTGATTGTCGGCTCGCCCGCTTACCGGGCTGGCTTGGGCGCCGGCATGAAACTGATCGCGGTGAATGGGCGGAAATGGTCGCCAGAGATTCTCCATGCAGCAGTCGCGGGAGCCCAGCGGAGTAGCCAACCCGTCGAACTACTGGTCGAGAACGCCCAGTTCTTCAAGACCTATTCCGTTACGTATAACGGCGGAGAGAGGAATCCACACTTGGAACGGGTGGCGGCTGTGCCGGATATTCTTGGTCAAATACTGAAGCCGATGACGCACTAGTGTGAACTATGGGACTAGTACCTCCGTATGCCTTTCCACCGGGGAATCACTGTTACAATCGCCGTTAAGTATCCCAGACATTACCAGGGCGCAGGTTTTCATGCTCAAATTGTCATGTGTTCTTGCAGGTCGGCTGCTGGCGGCCGCCGTTTGTGCGTGCCTGGCAGGCAGCTCGGTGGCGCAGGTCTCCGTCCGCGCTGTGAAAGTCCTGGGAAACAAAGACACTGTCGAGATTGAGGTAGAGGCGAGCGACCGGATTGTTCCCGAGACCCAGGTGCTGACGGAGCCCGACCGGTTGGTAATCGATTTTCCGAATGCGGTACCGGGTAATCAGGTTCGCAGCCAGTCGGTAGATCGCGGGGAAGTGAAAGACGTTCGCATCGGGCTGTTCCAGGCGAAACCGCCGGTCACTCGCGTGGTGCTCGACCTGAAGAGCGCACGTTCCTATCAGATATTTCCGTATGGCCGGACCGTGATGATCAAAGTCACGGGGGATTCTGCGGCGAGTGCATCCGCTGCAACCGCGAATGAAGCGCAGCCCACGAGGCGTCCCGGCCTGGTCACAACGAACTACACCACCCGCATCGAACCGGTGAGCGTCCCAGAGCCGCCCCTGCAGGTGTCGTATCGCGACGGATTGCTGGGGATTCACTCCAACAAGGCGACGCTTTCTGAAGTACTCTACGCAATCCAGCAGCGCACTGGAGCGGACATTTCAATCCCCGCCGGGGCCGAGCAAGAGAAAGTGATCGCGGAGATTAGTCCGGCGCCTGCGGCGGAGGCGCTGGCGCGCCTGCTCAATGGATCACGATTCAATTTTCTGATCTTGAATTCCGCGAATGATCCCCGGCAGCTCGATCGCGTGATTCTCAGTGCTCGCACCATGGGAGAGTACGTACCGCCACCGCCGCAGCCACAAGAAGAGCCAGACGCCACCGTAGAGGAACCGCCCGTTCCTGCGCCGAACCCGCCAGTTCAGGCGCCAAGTCCGGAGAATGCGCCGGCACCGCCCGCTGCCGGGGACGATCCGCAGGGCCAGTAGCAGTCTTCCAAACCACACTTCAGAAAAACCGGTCGTCTGCAGTTTGCCTAGGGAGGCGTGATCAAACGAACCGGACCGGGGAGTTTGCTGTGATCGCCGTGCCGACCGGAGTTCCGCTTCCATTGCTGCATCCCGCGACATTCAGCACGGTCACGTCCACATTTCCGTATTGATCGGCGGCGTTGATGAAGACGTGGAGGAATCCGACGATCGTTACGGCAACCGGAGTTGGGCTGAAACTCGGGAACGTATTGCCGGTCTGGTCGTAAATCGGGAGCGAAACGACCGAGTTGCTTGCGGTGATTGGGATGGTATTCGCCAATCCCGTAGGATTGCCGCTTCCAGGAAAAATCTGAAAGGGATAGGACGACGGACTGCCGTAAGGACTGAAACTGTCCTGCCCGTCAGGCTGACCGCCATTTGGATTTGGATTGCCCTCGTGGATCAGCGCCATGACGCCATTGGTCGTGTCGTCGGTGGAAGCGGGATTCTCGTTCAGATCCACCATGTTCGGCCCGTTGCCGATCGGAGCGGCACTGGGCACTCCGCAGTAGTAGACGGTGGTTTGATCACAACCGGCGATTGCCTGCTCGTATGCCGATCCGGCGGACGCCGCACTGGGAACGGCCGCGGAAGCGTACAGAGTCTGCCCGGGGAGGTATTCGAGATTGGGCTGTGTGGGAAGGAAGCTACCACTCGTGGGCTGGTTCGCGAGGCTACCTGGCTGCGGAGTGCAATTCGCGGTGATGCGACGTTGGCAGTCGGGAACCAGCAGAAATCGCTCTCCAATGACCCCGGTTGCGTTTCCCCCATTCACCGACATCCCCGGGTTGATGATGTGACCATCAGTCAGGTCTACGAACGGCTGGCAATTCGTCGTGGTAGTCCAGCAGGTCGTGCTCGGGTTCAGTGGGTCCAGGTTAGGCACGATCCATGGCTTCACGCAGCCAGGCTGCACCGGAATAATATTGCCTGAACTCCCCACACTTGCAGAGTTCGAGGAGTTGAATGCCTCGGCGCTTGCGGTGGCGCTCAAAGATGTTCCCGCACTGCCCCAAATCCGCGAGAAGAAATTAGGGACGCCCGTCCGTATGATTTGCACTGTCACCACTGGGTTGATACCGAATGCCGTGCCATTCAACCAAGTGCAATCGGAAGTTCCAGCAGTGCTCGATGCGCTTCCGGCCGAATAGGTGACGCTAATCGTGGTGGGAACTGCTCCTCCCCACCGTATTTTGCGTGGCAATTGCCTTGGCGACTCGGGTGGCCAGTCCGTTGGTTCCGTTCTCAGGACCGCAAATATGGCCCCAGTTCCCCGATACGTTGGTGGGATCGCCGGTGATGCCGGATAGCGAGAGAACTTTGGCGGCGCCCTGTGCCGCGGAGTCCGCACTATGTTGCGCTTCCTCCCTCGTCAGATAGAGCGTGATGACATCGATCGATAGCGCTGCCATGCCGATAATCGCAACCATCGCCAGGGCGACCAGCAGCATCGTTATGCCACGCTCTTGAGTACGATTGCCGCGAATGCGCGATGTTGGAATGAGGGTCTTTTTCATGGCTCAGTTCTCGTTCAAAGCGATCGCAACCGTCGAAATCTGGGTCGGGAGCGTGGCATTGTTCCCGAGCAGGCTTGCCGCCCGCCCGAACTTCCAGGGATACGGATACTGAATGCTGACACAGGTCGCGATCACGGCGGTGGCACCATTCGGACTTAAGGACGCACAACTGATCGCAGGAATGGTGGCGCCGGTCGCTGGGAAGTAGTAACCGCGATTGACGACGACAGTCAGGCCCGCAGTCGGACATCCGGATCCGGTCCCAGTGAATGTCCATGTCACTCCTGCGCCGGTAGGTGTGCTGTTTAGGCTACAGTCGTTGATGTTGTTCGCCTGGAGGTAATTGTCTATGACATAAAAAGCATCCATCACAGAAACCGGGGTTGAGCCTGGCTGCACGTCGCTAATGGGGCCGGCGGCAGCGACCCGAGCCGCATTGCGGGCCAGATTGGTCAATTTTAGCTTCAGAGTGAAGGCGCTGCTGAAATCGAAAATGCCCACGACAAAGACGACCAGCAGCGGCAGCGCAACCGCGAATTCCACCAGTTGCGCTGCATTGTCGTGACGTCGCAAGGATCCTCCCAAGCTCTCGAGGAAACCTGGGATTTGGCGCCAGCGACTCACTGATTCTCCAGACGCGCGCGTGCGGATGCCTTGAGCAAAATTCGCTGTTTATTGAGCGAGGTGAAGGGCAGCCAGGACTGAAACGGATACTGGAAGGTGACGGAAACTCCACATACGGAGCTGCCACCGCTCGTACTCGAAATCTGAACCGGCGCCTGCACGCACACATTCGAACCGGCCACGGTTGTGCAACTGGCGGCGCCACCTTGACATGCGAGAAGGGTCGGCGGTGACGAAAGTGCCGGGATCTTTGTCGGATCGAGTCTTGATGCCAGCATAGCGGTGTTCACAGCGGTCACGGCATTGGCAGCCGGGGAATTCACACTAGTGCAGGTGACGCAATAGGGAGCTGCCGCGGCGCGTGCGCCGTCCTCCGCCGCCCGAGTGATCGCGCCGTAAATGCTAAATGCTTGTCCAAACCAGAAAATTCCGAGAAGGATTAAGAACATTAAGGGCAGTACGGCGGCGGCCTCAGCGATCTCCGCGGCGCGAGTCTCGCGAGCAAGCGTTCTCAGATAGTAAGCCAGACTTGGCATCAGGCCACCATCCTGAGTTTCCAGAAGATCCCATAAAGCACGACTGTCAGCGCCAGGGCCACACCCTTGGGAATGGTCAGCGCATCCGGGTTGTCGAGGGTGACGTGAGATCCGGGCAAGCGGAACGTAACCAGCGACACCAGAATATGGCCGATATTCTTGATCGTTTGAAGAAAGCGGCGCTTGTAGATCACCAGTGCCAATGCCATGACTCCAGCAACAAAGACTGAACCGATCAGAATATCAATTAGCGGCTTCGGGCCGGTGTAGGCTCCGAGCGCAACCGCGAATTTCAGATCGCCCGCGCCCAGACTCTTCAGCAACCAAAAGGGAAGCAACAGGGCGAATGCCAAGCCCGCACCGAGCAGCGATTCTTTCAGTCCACTCCAGCCGCCCAGGACCGTATTCGCAGCGACTCCGACTACAAAGCCCGGCACTGTAAGCCAGTTCGGAATCCTTCGGCTGCGCCAATCCGTCCATCCTGCGATCAGTGAAAGCAAAATCGCTCCCGCCAGAATGAGCGGCTTCAAGCGCGCTCCGCCTGGCACGCTGGCCGAGCACTTTTGCCCTGATAAGGAAAAGGATCCATTTTGTAACGGTCTGCGAACACTCGCGGGATCGGAACCGACCTGAGGCACTCTTGCTCTTGCCCCCGCAAAATCAGCCTCTTGCGCGGATTCTCACATAGCAAGAGGGGTAAGTCAACGAGCCAACAAGCTCCCTGGGGTTCCTTCGTATAACTTCGTGACCTTTGTGGTTGAGGGTTCTGAAAGGCATTCACCACAAAGGTCACGAAGGTACACCAAGGAAAACAAAAGGCCCGAACCAGGTCCGGGCCTTTCCGAAAGAGTTTCTGTGTTCTTACCGGTTGAAGGCTGGGGCCGCATTGTGTTCGGCCACGATCTTCTTCGCGTTGTCGGCCAGCGCCTTGGCTTGTGGCAGAAGCTCAAGACCTTTGACGACTTCCGGATCGGATTCGGCACGAACCTTCATGCCTTCATCTTGACCGAAGGCGTCGATGAAGATTTCCGACTTGATGCTCGATTTGAGCCAATCCGCGTTATCGATCAGGTCAGCCTGGGTATAGGGAATGCTGGCTTCGTCGAGCGACTTGCGGAAGGCCTGCATCGTTGTGTCATCGACTTCAAAGCTCTTCGTGGGATGGTGATCGACAACGTAGCGCTTGGCGAAGTTGAAGAAAGCGTAGTGCTGGAGCAGCGTGTCCTGGAAGTGATTGCTCTTGATGGGAGGAACATTCACGTCGGGAGTGATGCCGCCGCCGCCGTAAACGGTCCGTCCGCTATCAGTCAGCTTCACCTCGCGGTTCGCCGTGTTGTTCTCGGTTTCGCTGCGATTGTAGTAGTAGTCGTAGAGCGAGATGTTGCTATAGTCGCGCTGGATAAGGCGTCCGCTCGGAGTGTAGTAGTGAGCGGTGGTGAGCGCCAGTCCGGTGTTTTCGGACAGCGGATACACGGTTTGCACCAGGCCCTTGCCGAACGTGACTTCGCCAACGATCAGGCCGCGGTCGTGATCCTGGATCGCGCCAGAAACAATTTCAGCCGCCGAAGCCGTCAGGCGATTCACGAGAACGACAACCGGATAGTCCTTGCCACCGTTGCCATGCTGCGCGATGTAGCGCTTCTCGGCCGAGGCGCGTCCGTGGTGCGATACGATCAGTTGTCCCTTCTTCAGGAACTTGTCGGCGACGCCAACGCCTTCGCTGAGCAAGCCGCCAGGATTGCCGCGCAGGTCGAGGATAAGACCCTTGAGATCACCAAACGAATCCAGTGCTTCGGAAACTTCACGCTCGGTGGTCTCATTGAAGCCATTCACGTGCATGTAGCCGACGCCCGGCTTGATGAGGAAGTGCACGTCGACGCTGTAGCGCGGAATCTCGTCGCGCACCAGGGTGAACTCCATCGGTTTCTCGACGCCTTCACGCGCGATGCTGATGTGAACGGTGGTGCCTTTGGGTCCCTTCAGCAGGTCAGCAACATCCCCGGTGCTCATGTTCTCGGTGGACTTGCCGTCAACCGCGATGATCACGTCACCCGGGTGAATGCCGGCCTTGTACGCCGGAGTTCCCGTGAAGGGATAAATGACGATGACTTTGTTGTTACGCGGGCCGACGGTCATGCCGACGCCGTAGTACTTGCCGCGCTGGTCCTCGCGCATCAGCGCGTAGGACTTGGGATCGAAGAAATTCGAGTGCGGGTCGAGCGCATGCAGCATCCCGGGGATCGCGCCGTTGTAAATGGCCTTATCGGCATTCACCGGCTCGGCGTAATTTTCCTCGACCAGAGCGTAAACATCGGTGAATTGCTTAAGGCTGTCCTTGACGTCGGAGTCGCCGGTAATCGACGACTGTTGGCCGGAGCGCTGGGCGAACAGAATGCCCAGAAATCCGCAGGCAAGGAGGAAAAAAACTACCAGGAAGAGCGACCGGCGAGAACTACGTGCCATCTTGAGATTTCCTTCGTTGAGGGCTTGCTTCCACCCCAGCTACTGCACTGAATACAGGCAGTATATCATTACTTGGACGGCGCTGGACCGGGATGGTTACCGTCGGTAACGCCCTTGTTTTTATGATGCTCCGGCAGGCCTTTCGGGCTCTCGGGTTGAGGGTTTTGGCCGACTATTTAGGTGGGGCGGATGGCTGAAAGATTGCGCTTGACAGTTTTTCGAGTGGCGTACATTTCGGGTCAACCGGGATCACCGCCAACAGCCCCAGTAGTTGCATGACCGGCCGCGCTGCGGCGCGCGCGCGTCCAGTACAGCTTCAAGTGTGCATGACATCCGTTTCGGAACCTCCAACACGATGACATGCATCAGCGGATGCGGACTGTTCGGGTCGCGGTAGGAGATTCGAAAGAAATGGCGCTGCTGGCGCGGCTTGAGCAGCGCGACCACGATAACCGGCAGCACTCCCAGGTGACGGGCGATTTCTTTTGTGTGCTGAAACGAGTCGATGTTCGCGTACGGAACTGACAGTTTGGTCCCCTGACACTCAAAGATCAGAGAAGAGTCCGACGTTGTATCCAATTTTCCCATTTCCCCATTCTTTATGCCGGGGGCTGTACCGCCAATGTACTGCACGTGTTCCCCGGTAAGCGCAACCGCGGGCAATGACAGAAGTAGGAGTGACCAAAGTAAGAAGTATTTTTTCAAGCTGCACCTCCGAATGAGTTACTAAGAGCAGCTTAGAAAATCTTTTCCATGGGCGGAGGGACTCATGGGTCGGTCTTTCAAGTGTCACATGAAGGATTTCTCAGCATGGCTTGACGGACTGCGCAATCCTGATCATGGCATCGGCGCTGCGCTCGACATCTTCGTCGGTGGTGGCCCAACTGGAGACGGAAATCCGCATGGCGGTCTGGTTCTGCCAGACAGTGCCGCCGCACCAGCAGGTTCCGTCAGCCTGAATTTCTGCAATGACGCGCCGAGTCTCTTCCGGGCTGCCAAATGACACGAGAACTTGATTGAGAACTACATCGTTGAGCACGCTTATGCCTGCGCCGCTCAGCCGTTCGGCAAACAAGCGCGCCTGCCGGCAATTGCGTTCGATCATCTCTCGCAGGCCAGTTCGGCCCAACGAGCGCAACGCCGCCCATAGTTCGACTCCACGCGCGCGGCGTGAGGCGTCCGGCGTGAACTGCCACGGCTCGCGTTGCGAACTCTGCGCCAGATAAGCGGCGTTTCCGGTAGGCAGCGCGCGGCATAGATTGTCGGGATCGCGCACCAGGACCATGCCCGAATCGTAGGGGACATTGAGCCACTTGTGACAATCGACGGCCCAGGAGTCAGCATTTTCGAAGCCATCCACCAATGGCGCATAAAGCGGCGAGACCGCGCCCCACAAGCCGAAAGCTCCGTCGACATGGACCCAGGCGCCAGCTTCGCGAGCCCGGGAGCAGATTTCTCGCGCGGGATCAAACGCTCCGGTGTTCACGTTGCCAGCTTGAACGCAAACCATCGTATGTTCGTCGAGCGACGGCAAAGCGTCGGCGCGCATGCGTCCCTGACCGTCAGCCGGGACCGTGATCACTCGCGAGCGCCCGAGGCCCAGCATCGCCAGCGCACGCAGCAGCGACACGTGCACTTCTTGCCCGACCACAACTCGAAGCGGCTGCGCCCCAAACAGTCCGTTGTCTTCTACATTCCAGCCTGCGCGGTGGAGAAGCGCCGAGCGTGCCGCAGCCAGCCCTGAAAAATTTGCCATAGTAGTGCAAGTGACGAATCCGGCTCCGGTTCCCTGCGGCAAGCTGAGCAAATCCACGACCCAGGCCTCCACGATCTCCTCAAGCTTTGCGGCTACGGGAGACATGACCTGCATAGCCGCATTCTGGTCCCAGGCGCCGGCAAGCCAGTTTGCTGCCAGCGAAGCCGGAAGAGTCCCGCCAACTACAAATCCGAAGTAGCGTCCGCCGGTGGTTGCCACGGTAGCCGGCGAACCGATCTCATCCAATAGAGCGAGAAGTTCAGCGGGATCGGCAGAAGCGTCGGGCAGCGGCCCGCCGAGTTGTTGCAGCCTGGCTAGGGCTTGGGCTGACGGCGCAACCGGACGTTCGTTGATTCCAGCTAAATAACGTGAGGCACGAGTTGCGACATCAGAGAGCAGTTCTTTCAAGACTCCTCCTTGCGAGAAGTTCCGCTGTATTGGATGGGCTAGTCACGATCGGGAATCAGAATTCTCGAGCGGCTGTCGAACAAAATCTTCGAAGCGGCGCAATTCTGCAATCGAAGTTTCAGAGAGCAGGGAAAAGGGAATGGCGCGGACGCCAGCGGGGAGTTCCGCGGCTGTCAAGACATCACAGACCACAGCCGCTGTTTCCTTCAGTCCGCGTTGCCAATGAGGCTCGCGGGCGTCACGGAAGACGAGGCTGTCGGGATGGAATCCGGCAGCCGTCAGTAGGGCGCGAGCCACTTTCAAGAATTCCTGCCAGCGCGAGGCCACGCCGACCAGCGCACCCGAGGGGGCCGGAAGATATCCGGCAAGTGAGGCTGGAACGGAGCGAATCTGCAGGATGAGCAGTTCCGTACCCGGTGACATCAGTTCGCGAACCTTTGCTTCGCGATTCGGCAGGAGAACCGGCATCCCGCCTTCAGGCGTTCTCGGGCAATCCTCCAGGCCGCAAGACTCGACTGGGAAGGTGACGGACCGCGCGATCTCGGCTGCCAGGATTCGACGCAGTTGCTCGTCGGGCTCAATCAAAAGGAAATGATCAGGAGGCTGCAACTCCAGCCACTGCCGCAACCGGAATCGAACCTGCGGAAGAGTGACACCGAGCTTACGCGCCGATCGAAACAGACGCGCGATCATCTGGTCAATGGCGAGCGAGGGTGTAGTGGCTGCCTCGGGTTTACTGGACCGAACGTAAACGCCGCTGCCGTGGCGAAATTCCACCCACTTGTCGCGTTCGAGCTGCCGGTACCCGGCGCTGATCGTGTTGGGATGCAGGTGGAATCGCCGAGCCAGTTCGCGGGTACTCGGCAGACGTTGTCCGGGAGAAAGATCGTCGCTCAGAATGCCGAGGATGACCTGCGTGACCAACTGCTCGCGGATCGACACTTCGCTGGCGCGCGCAAACCAGAATTGCATGGCGGCAACATGGTAAAGCAAGTGGTCAGTGGCTAGTGGTCAGTGATCAGTTAAAACGCATAAATCCGGCGATCGATAGTCAATCCATTTTGGCCTGAGATGAAGACTTAAAGCTTGAGATCCAGAGCGATGCCCAGTTGTCTTTATTCTGACCCCTGACCCCTGACCCCTTATCACCACGACGTCAAGTCTTTTTGAGGCGGCAATTGCCCCCTCTTCCTCAGGCACAGTATGATGAACGGCATGAGCTTCTCCGAGACGATCTTCCTGTTCTTCCTGGCCCTGGTCATATTCGGGCCGAAGAAGTTGCCGGAGATCGCCCGCCAGGTCGGCAAATATCTGAACGAATTCAAGCGGGCTTCCAACGAGTTCAAGGCGCAGATTGAGCAGGAGATCGCTCATCTCGAGGTGGAAACCAAGCAGACGATCTTGCCGCCTACGCCGTCGGTGCAGGGTACGACCAGCCGCACGCTGAACTCTCCGCCCGTCGAGGAGACTAAGGTCGAGACCTCAGTGCCCGCCGAGCCTGCCGCGCCGGAAGCTGCAACACTTGCTTCCTCGGTCGAAGAACATGCCTCGACATCCGGAAATGGGGCGACACCGCCGGTGGCTACCGAAGCTGTCCCCGCCTCAGAAGAAGTGACATCCGATACGTCGCAGGAATCGCATGCCTGACGTCGCGACCGAGATACCTCCCCAGGAAGACGAAAAAGAGTCCATGCCCACCATGGGCTTCCTCGATCACCTCGAGGAACTGCGCAAGCGCATCGTCTACAGCATCATTGCAGTGGCAGTTGGCTTTGGTATTTGCTGGTGGAAGGTGGAGCGCATATACGACATCATGCAGCGCCCCATCATCGATGCTCTGCGAGCAAATGGCATGGCCGAGAAGCTGGTTTATTTGAACCCCACCGAGCCCTTCAACCTTTACTTGAAGATCGCCGCGCTGGCCGGTTTGTTCCTGACATCTCCGTTTGTGCTGTATCAGGTGTGGATGTTCATCTCGCCCGGCCTGTACAGGAACGAGAAGCGTTACGTCGTGCCGTTCATGGTGTCGACCATCAGCTTATTCGCCTGTGGCGGATACTTCGGATACAAGATCGTCTATCCCGCAGCGCTAACCTTCCTGATCAATTTCGGCAAACAATTTCAGCCGATGATCACGATCGGGGAATACACGTCGCTGTTTCTTAGCATCATTCTAGGCATGGGCTTGATTTTTGAAATGCCCATCCTTGTCTTTTTCCTGTCGTTGATGGGCATCGTCAGCGCGGGATTCATGTGGAAGAATTTCCGCTACTCCATCCTCGTTATTTTCATCATTGCCGCCATCGTTACCCCGACAACCGACATCCTGAATATGTGCATCTTTGCTGCGCCCATGATCGCGTTATACGCGTTCAGCATTGGCGTGGCGTGGCTCGTACATCCCAAGCAGCGCTCCGCGAGACGAGAAAAGAAGGCTTGATGAGGGGAGCGAAGCGTCTCTCGTGGATACTGCTGGCGGCCGCGTTGGCGCTGATCGCCTGCGATCGGGATAAGGACTCCAGCGCAGCCCAGAATACAACCGTATCTGCGAGCGCGCCCCCGATCCAGCCTTTAAATTTTCCTCCGGATGATGGTCCGCTGCCCTCCGTCGATGGCGACCGCGCGATGCAGTACGTGAAAGAGATTGTGAAGTTCGGTCCGCGGCCGCTGGGCAGTGCCAATCACAAGAAAGTCGAAGAGTACATTTCCTCGCATCTGAAAGGCGATCAGGTCGAGGACGACATCTTTACCGCCGATACGCCCGAGGGCAAGTTTCCGGTTCACAACATCATCGCGAAATATCCTGGAACAAAAGACGGCATCATCATCATTGCCAGTCATTACGATACGAACTATCCCTTGCGCAATACCTCATTCGTGGGTGCAAATGATGGTGCGTCATCGAGCGGGCTATTGCTGGAGGTAGCCAACCATCTGCGGGGAAAGCAGGGCGACGGTTACAGCGTCTGGCTGGTTTGGGATGACGCGGAAGAAGCGATGAAGCCAGACGGTTCCGGCGGTCAGCCCAATGAGATGCCGTTCAGTGCCGATAGCCTTTACGGCATTACACATCTTGCCGAGAAATGGCAGGCCGACGGAACGCTGAAGAAAGTGAAAGCGTTCATCCTGACCGACATGATTGGCGACGCAGACCTGAATGTCGAACGCGAAACAAATTCCACTGCATGGCTAAAGGAAGTTGTTTATGAGGCGGCCAAGCGTCTGGGATACCAATCACATTTTTTCGGCCGCGAATTGGAAGTCTCCGATGACCACATTCCGTTTGTGAAGCGAGGTGTTCCATCCGTGGACCTAATTGACTTCACCTACGGCTACAACGTCGCTTATTGGCACACGACGGAAGATACAATCGACAAGCTCAGCCCGCGCAGCCTGCAGATTGTCGGCGGAGTCGTGCTCGAAACGCTGCGCATCCTCGACAAGATGAATCCGCTTCCCCCGAAGTAACCCCATCAACCACGAAGGACACTAAGGTTCACGAAGGAAAATCTTTCATGTTCTTCCTTCGTGTCCTTCGTGTCCTTCGTGGTTTCCGCCTTTTTGCTCTTTTTCAGAATTTCATTTCTAATGCACAACAATATGCGAACTATGAAGACCCTGTTCTTTGTTTGCATTATTCATCTAGCTGCTTTCGCCGCAAATCCTCCCGCAGACAACAACGACGTCAACAGAATCATTCAGGCTGCTCTCCAGCCCTCGCCGATCCAGGAGAATCTTCGGCGCCTGACCGACGAGATTGGAGGTCGAGTCCCGGGCACTCCAGCCATGCAGCACGCCGTGCAGTGGGGCATGCAGGCCTTTGCCGCGGCGGGGGCCGATAGCGTACATAGCGAGGGTTTCGAGATTCCAAACTCATGGTCTGAAGGTGCGACCGAAATGAGCGCCACTACAGCGCATCAGGTCACCGCCACAGGGGTGGGAGGCGGGACGGTTCTTTCCTCTTTTCGGGTGCGTGCGGTCTCGGTGGCGTGGGCGCCAGCGCTCGCTCCAGTCAAGCATGTTCCCGTCGTAGATATCGGCGAAGGAACAGAAGCAGCCTTCCAGAAGGCCGGAGACGTGACGGGGAAGATTCTTCTGGTGCACACCGTCGTACTCAAAACCTGGGACGATCTTTTCGCCGAGTACACGAACGCGCCGCCAATCATCGATCGCGCAGTCAAGGCCAAGGCGAAGGCAATTGCGTTCATCGCGACTCGCGACCACGACATTCTTTATCGCCACACGAATGCAGGCGCCGGGGAAATCGATCGCTTGCCAATGGTGATTGTTGCCCGCGAAGACGGCGAGCGCATGGTGCGCCTCCTCGCTGCCCGAAACCTCGTGTGGGCGGATCTTTCTATTCCGAACCAGATTGGCGGGCCCGTCAAGACCTCCAACGTGATCGCGGAGATTCGCGGCAGTGAGAAGCCGGAGGAGTTCGTGATCCTCGGCGCCCATCTGGATTCCTGGGAACTCGGTACGGGTGCACTCGACAATGGGTGCAACGCCGCTCTGGTCATCGATGCTTTGCGAGCCATTAAAGCGTCGGGGTTGACGCCGCGGCGCACCATTCGTTTCATTCTTTTCTCGGGCGAGGAAGAAGGCCTGATCGGTTCCCGCGTCTATGCCTTCGCCCATCGAGCTGAACTCGACCGGGCCGCGGGTGTAGTGATCTACGATTCCGGGACGGGGAAGACGACCGGCTTCTCGCTCGGCGGCCGAAAGGACGTGTACGGCATGGCGAAGGAGTTGATTTCACCCCTCGCGCAATTCGAAGTGAAGAATCTGAAGCTCGATATGGAATGGGGCACAGATCACTTCGACTTCATGCTCGAGGGAGTGCCGACCTTCGTTGCCGACCAACAGGAGGCCAACTACCTCGAGAACTATCACGCGGTCTCCGACACCTACGACAAAGTGGACTTCCCGCAATTGAAGAAGCATGTGGCCGAAGGTGCCGCGCTAAGCTTCGAGTTGGCGAACCTGTACGAGAAAGTCGGCCCGCGGCTCACTCACGATCAGATCGAGCAAACAATGCACGACACCAACAGCGTGGAGATGTTCAAATCCTTCGGTCTGTGGGACGACTGGCAGAGCGGCAAGAGGGGAAGGCAGAAGTGATTTCAGATTTCAGATTGTAGATTTGAGATTGAAAGGCCTACGCGCGGCAATTAACAATCTGAAGTCTACAATCTACAATCTACAATCTAAAATCTAAAATCTGAAATCTGAAATCTAAAACTTCCAATTCCAACCGCCGCCGGGGAGCCTTTTGCTTTACTTCTGGATTCTCTTCAACGTTTTCGCGCTGGTCATGCTGATAATCGACCTGCGCGTGTTTCACCGGCCCGGCCATGTAGTGAAGTTTCGCGCGGCATTGGGCTGGAGCCTGATGTATGTTGCGATGGCCGCCGCCTTCGCGGCCATTCTCTACTTCTGGCAAGGGCGTCAGGCCGGCCTGGAGTTCGTCGCCGGATACGTGGTCGAGTTGTCGCTGAGTGTCGACAATCTGTTTGTCTTCCTGGTGATCTTCAACTATTTTGCCGTTCCCGACGAACTGCAGCACCGCGTTTTGTTTTGGGGAGTTCTTGGCGCGCTCATCTTGCGGGGAATCTTCATCGGCGCCGGAGTGGAGCTCATCCAGCGCTTCCATTGGTTGCTCTTCGTTTTCGGCGCGTTGCTGATCTATAGCGGCATTCGCGTATTTCTATCTGGCGGGCACCAGGTAAACCCGTCGTCCAATCCGATAGTGAAGGCTCTGCGCCGGTTGATTCCTGTGACCACGGACTATCGGGGCGGCCGATTCTTTGTTCGTAATCCACAGGACAATGGGCGGCTCTATGCCACTCCGCTTTTGGTTGTGCTTCTGGTCATCGAAACGACCGACGTGTTGTTTGCCGTCGATTCCATTCCGGCCGTCCTCGCCATCACGTTGAAGGCGTTCATCGTTTACACGTCCAATGTGTTCGCGATCCTGGGACTGCGGTCTATGTACTTCGCAGTCTCGGGACTCATCAAGGTCTTCCGCTTCCTGCATTATGGTCTCGCGGTCATCCTGATCCTGGTTGGCGTAAAAATGCTTCTGGGCGACTACTTCGAAATCCCGATTGGAGTCACGTTGGGAACGGTGGCGCTAGTGCTGCTGATATCGATTGGGCTTTCGCTGGCATATCCTGCAAAGGCTGCCAACAACGCGGGCAAGTGAGCACGTCGGGCTAAGCGACGAAAACCACTTTGTCACCGCGAACCACCGAATGCTTCAAGAATTTCTTGTCATCGTGATCGGGATAATCCATGCGGTAGTGGGCGCCGCGGCTCTCTTCCCGAGCCAGTGCGGACCGCGCTACAAGCAGCGCGGCAAGATGAAGGTTAGCGGCTTCATGCCCGCGTAGCGTCTTTGGATGCGCCAGCTTCGGAGCCATCTCTTCCAGCGCTTGGACGGCCTTCTGCATTCCCAGGCGCGTCCGCACAATACCAACTTCACTCCACATCAGATTCTGAATCTGTCGGACTAACTCCTCAACGCCAGCGTCCACGGGACCGTTAGAATATGCGGCTTTCGGATTGGGGGTCGCGTGCGCTGAGACCTTCTCGAGGTTGCGCATTGCTTTTCCAGCACGTGCCCCGTAAACAAGGGCTTCGAGCAGCGTATTACTGGGCAGTCGGTTGGCCCCATGTACACCTGTCATCGCCACCTCACCAGCCGCGTACAGCCCTGCGACATTCGTCCTCCCGTCGAGGTCGGTGCGCACTCCGCCGAGAGTGCAATGCGCTGCCGGGCGCACCGGAATGAGGTCTTCCGTGATGTCGAGGTTATAGGCCATGCAGCTGGCATAAACGCGCGGGAAGTGTTTCTGAATTTTGGCAGCGTTGAAGTGAGTCACGTCGAGATATACGAAGGGATCTTTCGCACGGCTCACTTCCATCTCATGAACGATGGCGCGCGCGATCAGGTCGAGGGGAGCCCGTTCGCCCAGCGGGTGGTACTTTCCCATAAAACGGTCGAGCTCAAAGTTGCGCAGGAAAGCGCCCTCGGAGCGCAGTCCCTCGGGCAGAGGGAAGCCTGGGACTTTCTTCATGTGAAGAGCGGTGGGATGGAACTGAACGAACTCCATGTCTCCCACCTCAACTCCGGCGCGGAACGCGAGCGCGATCCCGTCCGCAGTAGCGGTGTCGGGGTTTGTCGTGTTGGAGAAGATTTGTCCAAATCCGCCAGTGGCGAGTAGAACCGCGGAACAGGCGATCTCTTGAGGCATCCCTTTTTCGTCGATAAGGGAAACTCCGCTGATCCGGCTGCCTTCAGTGCGCAACTCCGTTATGAAGGCAAACGCGGCCTGCGACACATGTTTCAACGATTCCACTTTCTGCGAGAGAGTCCGCAAAATCTGCTTGCCAGTAGATTCGCCATGGGCATGCAGTCGCCGGCTGCGCGTGTGCGGGTTTTCAAGTTCAAAGGACAGCTTTGTGGTGTGATGCTTGCCCCACGCCAGCAATTCGTCAATCCGCTCAGCACCTTCGTCGATCAGGATCTTGACCGCAGCGGGATTGCACAGACCGGCGCCTGCTTCGAGAGTGTCCTGTAGGTGCAGGATCACATCATCTTCATCGCCCAACCACTCAGCGTCACTTTTGGCGTCGTGGGCTTTGATAGTTGGAAATTCCTTCTTTGCGATGAGCAAGACCTGCCCTGACTCCGCCAACTCGATGGCGGCACGCAGTGCGGCGATACCGGCGCCCACGACGATAAAGTCAGTCTGGGCTGGCAGACCCTTCATAGAGGGGCAATACTACCACCGAAGGTCTAGGGCAGGGACAGGAACGCTTACGCTATTATGGGAACGCAATGGCGCAAGCGACCATACACGTCCTGCCACGGCCCTATCAGGCGTGGATCGAGAATGGCCTGCTCACTCGCGCAGGATCCATCCTGGGCGATCTGTTACCGCAGACCAGTCGCATTTTCGTGGTGACTGTCGCCCCGGTGCGGAAGCGCTGGGGAGCAAAGTTTATGGCTGCACTGAAGGCGGCGGGATTCGCGCCCGAGGTGATTCTGATGCCTGACGGCGAACCCTCGAAGCGGCTGGCAACCGTGGAAGCGATGGCGGAAAAGCTGGTGCGGATGGGAGCCGACCGCAAAGCAGTGATCGTCGCGCTAGGTGGGGGCGTCGTGGGTGATGTCGCCGGATTGCTGGCCTCGTTATATATGCGCGGCGTTGAGTTCGTGCAGGTTCCTACCACCGTGCTCGCCCAGGTGGATGCATCCGTCGGCGGGAAAACAGGGGTGAACCTTGTTGCCGGCAAGAATCTGGTCGGAACTTTTTATCATCCAAGAGTTGTCCTGATTGATCCAAACGTACTGAAGACGCTGCCCGACCGGGAATTTCGGGCGGGACTCTACGAAGCGCTGAAGTGCGGCATCATCGGCAACGTCGAATTGTTCCTGCGATTCGAGCAGAATCGCGCCAAGATTCTGAAGCGCGATCCAGTAGAACTGGAGTGGCTGATCGCGCAGGCGGTGAAGTTGAAGGCGGAGGTGGTATCCGCTGACGAACACGAAGGTGGTTTACGGCGCGTGCTGAACCTGGGCCACACGATCGGTCATGCGCTTGAAGCCGAGACGAATTATCGTTCTCTCTTACACGGTGAAGCCGTGGCCTGGGGCATGATTGCCGCCACCAATATCGCACTCACTGTGGGGCGCACCGACAGCGTGACCGCCGGCCGGATTGCCGATGCCGTCTTGAGCCTGGGACGCCTACCGGAAGTGAATGTCAGCGCGAAGAAGATTCTGGCGCGTCTGCAGAGTGATAAAAAGACGCAGAACGGTGTCGTACATTTCATCTTGCCACGAGAAATCGGCAAGATCGAAGTTGCCAGCGACGTGCCCGAACGCGCGGTGGTGGATTCCGTCGAAGAATTGCGTCGCCTGTCACGCGGCGGGTAGGTTTGGAGCAAAAGTTAGGGGGAGTGATGCAGGAAACTGCCGAGCAGTACATTGGAAGAATCCTTGGGTATGTAAAAGGTCAGGACGCAATCAAGGTCCAGCGGACAACCGCTGCGAAGCTCAAGAAATCCATCGTCGGCCTGACTCCAGCGCAGTTGAAGTGGCGGCCTGAGCCGGCGAAGTGGTCGATCGCCGAGATTATTGCGCACCTGGCTGATGCAGAGGTTGTGGCGAGTTGGCGCATGCGCTCCGTCATCGGAGAGAACGGTATCACGATTCAACCCTTTGATCAGGACGCGTGGGCATCCGTATTTAACTATCGCAACCGCGATACCAGGCGTTCGCTGGAAGTCTTCCGCGTGCTACGCGAAAACAATCTGGCCATGCTCAAGGAGATTGCTCCGGAAACTTGGGACAACTTCGGCATGCATCTGGAGCGCGGCAAGGAGTCGATTGCGCACCTGGCGCGCATGTTCGCGGGACACGACACGAATCACGTTTTGCAGATCGAGCGCATCGTAAAGCAAATCAAGAGCGCAAAGTCGAAGAAGAAGCGGTAACGCCATCCCGAGAATCGTGCCCGAGCCCAAATCTCCAGTTGTCGGCGCAGCGCCAGAAGGGGCGAGCGACCGGAAAGCCGCGGCCCGCGCGGTGCGCGAGATGTTTACCTCGATCGCGGCCCGCTACGACCTGCTGAATCACGTCCTGTCGTTCAATGTGGATGGCGTTTGGTGGCGGCGCACTGCCCGAACGTTTCGACACATTCTGATGCGCCCCGATGCCCGCATCCTGGACCTTTGCTGCGGAACCGGTGATATGGCGTTCGCGCTACAGCGGCAGGCAGGGAAGTCATCGGCGCAGATTGTCGGTGCGGATTTTTCTCAAGCCATGCTGCAACGGGCCGTGCTCAAGTCAGCCGATCGCGCGCCGGCGCCAGAGTGGATTGAAGCCGACGCTCTCAATCTCCCGTTCCCTGAATCACATTTCGACCTGGTTACCTCGGCATTCGGTTTCCGCAATCTTGCGGATTACGATGGGGGCTTGCGAGAAATCACGCGAATTCTTCGCCCCGGCGGAGAGTGCGGAATTCTCGATTTTGGCGAGCCCAGCGGAGTGATAGGTGCTCTCTACCGGATTTATTTCAAACAGGTGCTGCCTCGGGTCGGCACGATGATTTCCGGAGTGCAGGGGCCGTACGCGTATCTTCCTGCGTCGGTCGAGCGCTTCCCGCCACCAGCGGAAATGTTGACCCGCATGAAGAGCGCCGGCTTTGCCGAAGCCACCTGGACGCCGTACTCGTTCGGAATCGCGGGATTGTACCGCGGCAAGAAAGCGGCTTAAGATTGTGCGCGCAAGGCTAGCTCTCTTATTTTTGACATTGTGATCCTGAGCCGCGTCTTTTGCGGCGAAGGACCTATGCAACTCGCTCGCAGCACCGGCGCAGCAAGGAAGTTCGTAGGTCCTTCGCGGCAAAGAACGCCGCTCAGGATGACAACTTAAGGAGTACACAATTTCTTAAACGGCTTTAGCCCGCGTCGCGCAGAAGCTTGCTCAAGCTCTCGATATCCTGGGCCCCCACATCGCCGACCACGAAATATCGCAGCCCATTCTTTTTCCAGCCTTCGACGGTAAACGACAACGTCGAAACCGGTGCCGAAGCTAACGCTGCCGTCTCGTCCCCGCGGTCCTGAAAGATGAAGACGGAGATCTCGTGCTGGCGAAGACGATAGATCAGATGCGCGCCCGGGGATTGAGCAAGGTAAGTAACTCTTCCCCCTACGAGGGTGAAATCGGTGCCTTGCAACTCCGGCAGGTTGAAGCTGAATGGAATCTTTCCTTGGAACCACGGTTTTACGGTGTGCCGGTCGGTGGAGATTACGTCAACGGGACTCGCGCTCGCCAGCGTGGCCACGTGGAGATCTGTCAGTTCGCTGTAAACCCGTTGTCGCAGTGTCTTTTCGTGATCGACGTACAAGCTGACCGCCAACGACAGAACCAGGACGAGAGTCGCAGGCAAAGCCACGATCTTCCAAGCCCACGACCCCTGACGTTGCCCACTCTTGACCAGACTCCGCCGTACTTTCTCGCGCAGCTGAGCGCTCGGTTGATAACGCTTCCCCACCACGGCGACCGCCCGCTTCATCTGGACTCGCTCCAATACTTCCGCAGCACAGTCTGTGCACTGCCTCAAATGCTGCGCCAGCGAGGCCGCGTCCGATGAGGAGAGTTCACCATCAACGTAGGCGTATAGCTTCGCGTTCCATGACTCACACGCCATGCGCAGCCCCCTTGAACTTTTCAACCATCAATGCACGGAGCGCTTTGCGAGCGCGATACAGGCGAGACATGACAGTACCAACGGGAATGGCTAACACTTGAGCGATCTCTTCGTACGACATCTCCTCAACTTCACACAGCAATAAGGTCTCGCGAAAAGTTACCTGTAGCTCCGTGAGTGCCTGGCGAACCATCTCGCGGTCGGCCCGTTCGAGAAGTACGGTCTCGGGATTCGGGGCTGTGGAAGCAATGGTTTCAACCTCGTCGTCGCTTACCGAGGTTGATTTCAGCCCGGTCCTCGAGGTGAGGAATGTATTCCGGAGGATGCGAAACATCCACGCTCGAAAGTTCGTGCCCAGCTGAAATGCGGAAAATGCGCGCAGCGCCTTGGCGTAGGTTTCCTGCACAAGGTCTTCGGCCTCCGACGCGTCTTGGGCCAGCCAATGCGCAAAGTTATAGAGTTGCTCGAATAGCGGCAGAGCCAGTTCTTCAAACGTCGCGGCAGACACGCGTTCATCCGGCACCTCCATAGCATAAACTGCATAACCGCGGATTTATTTCCACTTCGGCGAGAAATATTTCTCTCGTCCCGGCTGGGAATATTTGCGAGCTGTGCCGCTTTTCCTCTCGGCTGCTCAGAAGCCATAGTCGTTACCGCGAGATCCGTCGTCACATTCGCGAAATCGGAGCCTTCGAGCTTACAGAGGCAGAGATCTCCGGCACCGCAACGCGGACACAGTAACGAATAGCAACTCGCCTGAGATTCCGGAGCGGTTACCAAAGACGGTCCGCGCGCCAACCTAAAGAACAGGTCTCAATACCTCCCTACGATACTTGGCGCCCGCTCATTGCTTCAGGCACTCTGCCTAAAAGCAGTTTCCCGCCACTTCCTAGCGTCGCTTTTCTGGCCGAATGTCAGCCGCTTCTTATCTTTGCCTTTCTGGCCGGATGTTCAGCAAACAATTTTCAAGTGCAGTTGGGAGCGTGCTTCGTGTCAGCTTGAGGCAATCCGTTGAGCCAGCAGCAGAGAGCTGAGGAATCCCCCGCCCCAGTCCAATCAGGAGAAGAACGATGCAAAGAAAGTTATCCAATCATCTCTGTGTTGCGGCTCTAGTCGTACTGGCCGTGATTTGTTTCTCAACCTCAGCCCGTGCCTACCCGAACGGCATTTCAGGAGTTTCCGGCAAGAGTGGGTCGACTTGCACGATGTGTCATAGCAGCGGCACAAACCTGCCGACAGTCATTATCAGTGGTCCGACGACCGTGGCTTCCGGTTCCACCAATACTTACACCTTAAACAATAACGGCGGCCCAAATAGTGGATTAGACGTCGGAGCGTCAGCTGGAACGTTCTCCGCGGGATCGACCACACTTGTGATGAATGGTGAGATTACCCAGATTGCAGCGCTCTCCTCCACCCCTCTTAGTTGGACATTCAACTGGACAGCGCCAACCGTTACCACCACAACCACGGTAACCATGTACGGCGCTTCGATCTCGGGTGGATACGGAGGATCCACCGGTACCACTGTGCTCACGATTACTGTGAACCCAGCCGCAGTTGCGCCATCGATCACGACTCAGCCTGGCAACCAGACTGTGATAGCCGGGCAGACAGCGGCGTTTAACGTGAGCGCGACCGGTACGGCTCCTCTGAGCTATCAGTGGAGAAAGAATGGCGCGAACATCACCGGCGCAACCTCCAGTTCTTACACCACGCCAGCCACCACCACGGCAGACAGCGGCTCCACTTTCTCGGTGGTGGTCACCAACTCCGCCGGAAGTGCGACCAGCAACAATGCGACCCTGACCGTAAATGCACCAGCAGTTGCGCCATCGATCACGTCTCATCCCGCAAACCAGACGGTAACGGCGGGACAGATGGCAACGTTCAGCGTAAGCGCGAGCGGTACCGCTCCTCTGAGCTATCAGTGGAGGAAGAATGGTTTGTACATCACTGGCGCGACCTCCAGTTCCTACACCACGCCAGCCACAACCACGGCAGACAGCGGCTCCACCTTCTCGGTGGTGGTCACCAACTCCGCGGGAAGTACGACCAGCAACAATGCAACCCTAACGGTCAATGCCGCAGCGGTCGCGCCCTCAATCACGACTCAGCCTGCGAACCAGACGGTAACTGCGGGACAGACGGCAATGTTTAGCGTGAGTGCGACCGGCACGGCTCCGATGGGCTATCAATGGAGGAAGAACGGTACGAACATCACAGGTGCGACCTCCAGTTCGTACTCCACGCCGGCTACAACCACGACAGATAGCGGCTCCAGTTTCTCGGTGGTCATCAGCAATTCTGCGGGAAGCGTGAGTAGCAACAACGCCACTCTGAGGGTCAACCAGGCAGCAGCGGTTGCGCCGTCGATAACCACGCAGCCGGGCAACCAAACGGTAACGGCGGGGCAAACGGCGACGTTCAGTGTGCTCGCCACGGGTACTGCGCCCCTCAGCTACCAGTGGAGGAAGAGCGGCACCAACATCAGCGGAGCGAACGCGAACTCCTACACTACACCAGCCACAACCACGGCAGACAGCGGGTCCACTTTCTCCGTGGTCGTCAGCAATTCTGCAGGAAGTGTAACCAGCAACAGCGCATCACTGACGGTGAATAGTCCACCTGTTTCAGGCGGAGGGGGCAAGCTCGTGCTCTCGACGAACCGACTGGTGTTCTACGCCGAAGGCTCTGCAGCTCCAGCGCCGAAGTCGATCAAGGTCACGAGCGGTTCGGGCTCAGCGATGGCCTTCAACGCGGATGTCTACGGCGGTTCCTGGGTCTCCATCAATCCCTCGGCGGCGACAACTCCGGGCCAGATCACGGTCTCGGCGTATCCGACCGGACTCACCGCGGGCACGTACTCGTGCGTGATAAAGATCACGGCCAATGGCACGACCAGGCGAGTTTACGTCGTGCTGGTGGTTGCGTCCGGCGGAGATGATGGAGGCGAGCATGATGATGCCGCGGCTCTCCCTTTCAGCTTGGATCCGGGAGCGAAGAGTACGGCAGATGCGATGTGGTTAGACGGCTATGGGGTTCCGGTCCAAAGTAAGAAGGATCCAACAAGTCAGGGCTTGGTCATTAGACGGAACCCATCGGCCCCGAAAACGGCGATCGCTGGTGCCGCACTCAAAGGCGCTGCCGGGTCACAGCTCTCACAGTTGAGCTTCGACCTGCGCAGCGATAGCGAGTGCAGTGCCAGCGCTCCTCAATTCGTTATCGTGACCGCCGACGAGATCGTCCATAAAGCGAACTGTGCCAGTGGAACGATTCAGGCGCTGACAGTATCCGGCTGGAAGCGTGTGAGCTTCGATCCCGCAAACTCTCGACAACTGTCGCCAGCGGTAGCGCCAGGTACGGCTGTAAAGACGATTGCCTTGGTGATGGATCAACCTATCGCTACGGGAATGGCTGTGCTCGACAACATCAACGTCAACGGCAGGTACATCGGCAGGCAGTAGAGCCGAGCAAACCGCCCATCCCAAGCAGGCCTGGACTCACAAGTCCAGGCCTGCTTGGCGTTTAGACGGCGCGGTCCGTGTGTCCTGGCAATCGTCAATTGCGCTGATTGAAACCACTTTTAGGTTGGAGTCGCAGGTTTGAAGCTATCGGCAAACGCGTCCGTAACCGTATAGCGGATGACGTGCTCGTACTCAGGCCCGAGAAACCGGCGCAGCCGATCGGTGTTCATGATGTATTCACCGGTCATATAGGGCAGCGCTTCGGGGGGAATCGCGGAAATCTGCTGTTTCCACAAGAACGCCAGTACCTGACGCATCGCCCATTTTCCGGGCACACGCACGAGCTTTGCATGGGCGATTTCAATGCATTTCGCAAAAGTGAGAGGCTCCCCGCGGCCGGCGACGTTAAGCACCGTCAGCCGCTGCGTCTCCGGTTCGCGCTGCAGGATGTGCCGGATCAAGCGCGCCATATCGTCGACGTGGATGAACTGGATCTTGTTGTCGAGATACTGCTGGCCTCGCGGCAACATGCAAGGCAGACGTTTGCCGGCGGCGCGCATCTGCTCGGCGCGAGCTCCCTTGCCATTCGGCGTTCCCCGAAACGCACCCATCAGATAGTTCTCAACGCTGGCCCCGGCAAAAATATGTGGGCGCAAAATGTACACGCTGCATCCGCGCAATGCGGTGCAACGTTGCTGCACGACTTCGTCGGATTCTTTCTTGTGGATGGCGTAGGGCAGCGTGTGCGCACCGAATGCAGATTCCTCAGTCGCAGGCGCAGGCAGGTCTGACCCATATGCCGAGACGCTACTGGGGAAGATGAACTGCTTGATCCCCTCGTCGGCCGTTCGATTCACTTCGGTGACAGCTTCCATTACGCGCGCCGTGCCAGCGACATTGATCTGCCACATGCGCTCCACGTCGAGGACCCCGGTGCGCACGGGATCAATCACGAAGGCCAGATGGATGACGGCGAACGGACGAGCATCGCGTAGCAGTTCGTAGAACGTTCGCGTGGAGGACTCCGCTCCGAGATCCAGGCTCTCGAATTGCAGTTCGGAATCAGTTTGGGGTGGTGCGACGTCCACCCCAATCACCGAAAAACTGCGGAGCAGCGGCAACAATCTGGAGCCCAGGTTGCCCGAAATGCCGGTCACCACCACAACTGGTTTGGCCATCAGTCTTTCTTAGGTGCAGGAGTCTGTCCGGCCGAAGGTTGCGCTGCCGGCGCATTCTGCGGCTGTCCCGCCGCAGGCGTACCCAGCCGTGGACGCGGCATGCGGGGCGGCGGCATCGGACCGGTGCCGCCTGGCCCAAAGTACGCTTCGTTCGAAACGGAGCTGAAAGAACCGTTCAGCTTATCCATTTTCTCGCGCATGCGGTCGTTTTGGATTTTTCCACGAATCTCGTTCTTTGCCTGATCGAGCGCCATGGTGGATTTGCCATTCATCTTGTAGATGTAATGCCCGCCGGCGTCGCTGATGACCTGGGAAACCTCACCCTGTTTCAGGTCGAAGACGCCAGTGTGCGGCTGAGGCAGACCGTTTCGCCGAACGCTCGGCAGATTTACCGTGGGAGCTTCGATCTTCATCCCCCCGGCGTCGAATGCCTCTTTTTGCAGCTTTGCAATGTCTTCTCCGGCGGCGGCGCGGGCGCGCAGCGAATCTGCCAGCTTGGTCATGGCTTCTTCATTCTTCTGCGCGGTGGTCTTCTCAGCGTCTTCCTTGGATTTCTTTTGCTCGGCGGTCAGCTTCTGATCCTTGTCGTCGTCTTCCGTGGCTTCCGTCTCCACTTGCTTGGTGCGCGGCACGAAGATGCGGTCCAGGTTGAATTGCTCGAATGCGTCAGGATTGTCTTTGTAGTATTTCTCGATGTCAGCGTCTGAGATGTCCGCCGCTTCGTCCTGGAGCTTGCGCTGCAATTGGTTGCTGAGCACCTGCATCTTCACGTACTCGAGGGTCTGTGAGTACTGCTCGGTCTGGTCCATGCCGCGCTCTTTGGCCTGGTTCGCCATGGCCATCAGGCGGGGAAGAACACTGGCGAGCTGTTTCTTCTGCTGCGGCGAGGCATTCGGCGCAAGCGCGTTGGCCAGCTTCTCGAACTCAGCTTTGGTGATGATGGTCTTGCAGTCGGCGGAGGCGCTTGCGGCCGCGGGCTTCTCGGCGCATACGCCCGTGATGGTGAGGACGGGAGCATCAGCAGGTACGGATGCTGAGGTATCAGTGGGCGCCGGCTGGTTCGGGGATTGGGCCGGCAGCGCGCCCTGGGCTGCTTGTCCCCAAGCCAGCGTGCCCAGTAAAACACACACCAGCCAACTCATACGCATAACAGTGATCCTCCAGGATTGGTCCACCAGAAAGGTGAAAATACCAGCAGGAAATCGTAGCACAACCAGTAGGGATTGAGTCATTAGGCGATTGGGTGATTGAGCCATTGAGTCATTCAGTGATTAAGTCATTGAACGCCTGTTCTAGATCCAACACAATTCGATAGAAGGCGATTTTCAATCGCTCAATCGCGGCAAATCACCCAATCACGCAATCACTCAATCGCCCAATGACTGAATGGCTCGTTTTGCCGTTTCTGCCTTTAGCGGCGATAATTCCAGAATGTCAGGCACGCCGGCGTTGTCTCCATCCGACTTGATGCGCGCGGAGAAGCGCGCGGTCGCAGGGAACTCCGTCCTGGCAGCTCTGGTGATCACGGGGCTTAAGCTGGTGGTGGGCGTGACCACCGGAAGTCTGGGTATTCTCTCTGAAGCCGCGCATTCCGGGCTTGATCTGATCGCGTCGATCCTGACATTTTTTTCCGTACGCGTCTCCGACAAGCCTGCCGATGCCGAACATCAGTACGGTCACGGCAAGGTCGAGAACTTCTCCGCGTTCGTCGAAACCGGGCTGCTGCTTCTGACCTGCGCTTGGATCATTTACGAAGCGGCCTTGCGGATCTTCTTTCGCCACATTGAGATCGAGCCTTCAATCGCAGCTTTCGCTGTCATGGTGTTCTCCATGATCGTCGACTGGTGGCGCTCGCGCGCCCTGGGCCGCATTGCCAACAAGTACGACAGCCAGGCGCTGGAGGCCGATGCGCTTCATTTCTCCACCGACATCTGGTCTGCGGGCGTCGTGGTACTAGGGCTGATGCTCGTTCTGGTGGGACGGACCTATCACATCAGCTGGCTGGCCGATTCCGATCCGATCGCAGCTTTGTTCGTCGCTGGCGTTGTCATCTCGGTGAGCTGGCGATTAGCGCGGCGCACCATCGATGCTCTGCTCGATGCAGCGCCTGCGGGTGTGCGCTCTCAGATTTACGACGCAGTATCGCGTGTCGATGGCGTGCTCGAGGTCGACCGGGTCCGCATCCGGCGTGCCGGGAATCGGTATTTCGCGGACCTTGCCGTGGGGCTTGCCCGGAACGTCACCTTCCAGCGATCGGGTCAGCTTGTCAGCGCGGTAACAGAATCGGTTCGCCGCGTCCTGCCAGACGCCGACGTGACCGTGCAGCCACTGCCGCGAGCGCAGCGCACAGAAAACATCTTCGATCGCATCCGTGCCGTGGCTACCCGCCGCAACTTGAATGTTCACGACATCAGCGTGCAGGATCTTGCCGGACAGCTTCACGTTGAGCAGCACATCGAACTCGATGAGCGGATGACCCTCAAGGACGCGCACGATCAGGTCACCGAACTGGAAGCCGAGATGCGGCAGGATGTTCCCGAGATCTCGGAAATTCTCACCCATATCGAGAGCGAGCCTGCGACGATTGAGCGTCCGGAAGAACTGGTTGGCAATGCCGAACTCGAACATCGGCTGAAAGCGGTAGCCGCGCAGTTTCCAGAAATCCTGGACGTGCACGACTTCGTCTTCAAACGCGTCCGCGGCCGCCTCTACCTTTCCTGCCATTGCACGCTGTCGGACAGCCTGCTGTCTCTCTCGCGCGTACACGACATCCAGACGGAACTGGAGATTCGTTTCAAGCAGGACGCGCCACAGTTGTTCCGCGTGTTGATCCACCCCGAACCAAGCACCGATAACCGGAGATAAAGAGTGATTTCAGCTAAAACAATCTGGACGGACAACGAACGTTACGTCGGCGAGGCGACTTCGCGCCATGCCATCGTCATGGATACGGCCAAGGAGAAGACTGCGAACACGCCCATGGAGCTAGTGCTGATTGCGCTCTGCGGTTGCACCGCGTCAGATGTCGTGGGAATTCTTCGCAAGAAGCGTGAGCCATTCACCAGTCTCGAAGTCAGCGCGGAGGGTGATCGTGCCGAGGGATATCCTGCCGTGTACACACAAATCAAGCTGACGTATCGCGTCGGTGGTAAAGTGTCGAGCAAGGCGATGGAGGACGCGGTTCGCCTGTCGAAAGAAAAATACTGTTCCGTATCGGCCATGCTGGAAAAGACCGCGAAGATCACGAGCGTGATCGAATATCTCGAGGGTGCCCCATCCTAAGATCGTGGTTTGTGCAATCTTAGGGGGCATTTTGACAGCCCATGCCACAAATCCTTCTCTTCACCCAACCCGGCTGCTTCTCCTGCGAACTGATTCGGGTGTACCTGGAAGCTCGCGAAATCGCCTTTGAAGAGCGCGACATCAGCAAGGATTCGGAAGCGCGCCGCGCCATGACCGAAACCTACGGCAGCAATGAAACTCCCACGATGCTCATCGATGAAGAGGTGATCATCGGATTCGATCCAGGCCTGCTTGACCAGATTCTCGACTCCCCCGCATCATCGGACTCGGTGAACTGAGCTGAACAGCCAAAATCGCAATTCACGCGCGCATCCCCTGCGCGGATATTTGTTCATTGCGGCGGCAACGTTCTTGTGGGGAGTGTCAGCTTCGCTCGGGCGTGCGGTATTCACCGGCAAGCTTCCTCTGCCCGGCGAAGCGTCGCATCCTATCGACCCGCTGATCCTTTCGCAGACTCGGACGTCGTTTGCGCTCCTGGTCTTGCTGCCGCTGCTAGTCGGGCGCCGCGGATGGCAGCGCCTCAAGCTGCCCACCTCCGATCTTATTCAATGTCTAATTTTGGGCATGCTAGGTGTGGCCGCGTCGAATTACTTCTATTTCGTCGCGATTCAGAAGACCAGCGTCGCGATCGCGATCGTCCTGCAATACACCGCGCCGGTTTGGGTGCTGCTCTACGTGGTGGCTCGCGGGCAGCAGAAGGTCTCGCTGCAGAAAGTCGCTGCGGTGCTGGTCGCGGTTGCAGGAATATTTCTCGCGATTGGGATGATCGGCGGAAAGTCGGCTGCTCCACTCCGCTTGGATTCTTATGGCCTGATCGCCGCGGTGCTGGCATCGTTCTCATTCGCCTTCTACAACGTCGGCGGACATAGCATCCTCGCCCGGCACGACCGCTGGCGCGTCCTCGTCTGGACGCTGACCTCAGCCGCCGTCTTCTGGCTGATAGTCAATCCGCCGTGGAAGGTTGTAGCCGCTCATTACACGCCTGCGCAGTGGGCGTTCCTGTTCGTCTTCTCGATGATCTCGGTCCTGGGTTCGTTCTCTCTCTACTTCCTCGGCCTGCAGCATCTCGAGCCGACGCGTGCCATCATCGCCAGCTGCCTCGAGCCAGTGTTTTCGATCCTGCTTGCCGCCGTGTTGCTGGGCGAGGTCGTGCGACCGATCCAGACGCTGGGGATTGTGCTTGTGCTGTCGGCGATTGTGATTGTGCAGTTGCCGGGAAGGGAAGCGGCGGAGAGGGATGCAGTTGTCGTCGACCCGATTGAATAGAGTTAGGATCAAATCAAATGGCGAGCGTTGAGGCTTCAATCGCGGGCTGTGAAAAGTTGGTTAACATATTCGGCTATTGGCCATCCTTTCACGATGCCGAGGTCCTCGAACTCCATCTTCTTCGGGGCAACGTTCAGCCAGAAAAGGGTATGTACGAATTTCCCAGTCTGACTCTTAAAATTCATTTGTGGAGGTTGACAAAGGAAGTTGATGCCAAGGGATACCTGGTTTTGCGCGATCACACACTCACGACGTTGAAATTCACCGATGTTGCCGCGGAGTTTCAAATGCAGGGCTTCAACCACCAGAATGCGATGATGTCGCTTTCCATCGAGCGGCGTGAGCGAAGCGAAGGCACTGCTCCGTTGTTCGCGGTAACAATCGCGCCAGCCTTCGGTATGGGTGCTTCGTTCGAATGCTTAGGGATAGAAGTCGTCGATGCGGTTCGTTGTACGGAAGACGGGCAGCTTATACCAGTCAGCTAGTCGAAAGGCTGTAAATTCAGATGATCAGGCAAAAGTAGGGCCTGTTGTTACTCCAGCCTCTTCCCCCGCGTTTCCGGCAGCTGCGTCGTCATCAGCGCCGCGAGTAGATATCCTGCCGCACATATATAGAAAGCCCAGCTCAATCCTTTTGCTTGGCCAACGCGCCCAATTACCAGCGGAGCCAGCGAACTCATCGTCCGCGCACCGTTGTAGGTGAAGCCGAGCGCCCGGGCGCGCACGGCGGTAGGGAATATCTCGCTGCCCATGATGCCGGACCCGGAGAAGATTCCCGTGCCGAAGAACGCGACCAGCGTGCCCACGACCAGCAGCACGCCTTGCGATCGCGCCGCGGCATAGAGCGGAATCAGAAAGGCCGCGATCAGCGAGTAGACGAGAAACGCATTCCGACGACCGACGTGATCGGCGACCCATCCGAAGCTGGCGTACCCGGGAAACATCCCGCACAGGTTGAGAACGACCATCAGCGTGGTCATCCCCATCACGCCAAATCCGCGCCCACCCTGCTCAACCGGTAGCGACAAGTAAGGCGGCAGCCAAGTGAATAAGCCCCACCAGGCGAACATCGCGAAGAAGTTGAAGAGAAGCAAGGCGATCGTGTGTTTAACGTAAGGACGCCGGAAGATAGTGACGAAACTGCTCCCCTGCATGAGGGCTGTCTTTTGAGACACCTCAGGAGGGGGCACAGGGATTCGTGATGTGGCGGAAGTCAAATGCATTCGTGATGTGGCAGAAGCGCCGGCTGTTCCGTGGAAGAGCGGCCCTTCAGGGCCGCGTTCAGGCGGAGTAGACAGCCGGGCTTTAGCTCCAGTGGCATGCTCCTGCCACATCTCGGACTCCGGCACGCTCCTCTGAATCCACAATGTGATCAGCGCCGGCAAGATCCCCACGAAAAACACCGCCCGCCATCCGTAATACCGCGAAACCGGCCCCGCCACCAGCGCGGCGGCGGCAAATCCCAGCGCCCACGAACTCTGCACAATCGAAATCGCCTTGGCGCGAAGTTCGGTAGGCCATGTCTCGGCCACAAGCGTAGCGCCGGTATTCCACTCGCCGCCCATGCCCAGCCCGAGCACGAATCGCGCCACTGCCAACATGGCGATGCTCTTTGCCAATCCCGACGCGAACGAACAAAGCGAATACGTCAGGATGCTTGCCATCAGAGCATGCTTACGCCCGATGCGATCCGCCAGAAATCCAAAGAACACGCCGCCGATCCCCGATGCCAGCAAGGTGAGGGTCCCGAGAGATCCCGCGGTGGTCTTGCTCATCCCCAGATCGCGCATCAGCATGGCCAGCACGAGTGAGTACAGCATCGCGTCGAAAGCATCGAGCGCCCAACCCATCGCTGCGGCGAGCAGAGTCCTCCGCTGCGGAGGGGTCGCCTGACGAATCAATTGAATCGGGCCAATCGCCATTAGGGTTCGGTCGCGCGGCGATTGTACCGGAATCATTGTTAATTGTTGATTTTTGATCGTTGAATGAAATCCCAGGCCGCAGCCGGCTAACGGACCGGCTTTGCCTTCATTCAACTATCAAAAATTCAACAATTGGGTTACGCGTGATTACTTCCGTGCGCCCGGGTGACATTTTCGTGACAACACTCCCGAGGGTGATTCGCTAGGCTCTCTATACCCCCGAAAACAATCTCGAGGTCCGAGTCATGAAAATCCGCTCCGCTCTTTATGCGCTCACGTTTTTGTGCGCGAGCCTCACACCCTGCTTTGCGCATCACACGGCTGTGATCGTGAATAAGGACAATGCTGTTGGCAACGTAACATCGACGCAGCTGACAAAAATCATCCGCGGCGAAGTGAAGAAATGGTCCGACGGCAAGAATGTCATCCTCGTTCTTCACAAGGACTCGGCCGGCGAGAGGGAAGCGCTCGAGCGCCTGAACAGGATGTCAGCGGGGGAATGGACCGCATTCGTGATTGCGCACAAGGATTCGATCATCTTTGTCGATACCGATGCCGACGTGATCAAGGCCGTGCAGGCGGAACCGGGCGCGCTCGGGCTGATCGAGGTCCGCTCGATCGACAACAGCGTGAGTGTGATCCGCGTCGATGGCAAGCTGCCGATGGAATTGGGATACTTGCCTCATTAGGCAGTTTCGAAAAGACTTTCACCACAGAGGGCACAGTGGTTCACGAGGAAACGTCGATTAGTCCTCGGTGCTTTTCTGTGTCCTCTGTGGTGAAGGGTCCTATGCGAGCCGCAGCAGATGGAAATATCGCCGAGCCTTCTTCACATCCCGCGCAATCTGCTCGCGCAGAGCCTCGACAGACGGAAACTTGATCTCATCCCGCAGTCGCTCCAGAAAGCAGATCTCAACTTCGGTATCCGGCGTCAGTTCGAGCGGATGAAAATTCAGCAGATGCGTTTCAATGGCGAATAGTTCCGCGCCGAATGTAGGACGATTTCCTACATTCGTCACCGAATCAAACCGCTCGCTTCCGACGCGAGTCCATGTGATGTAAACACCATCTTTCGGGAACAGTTCCTCATAGCGCGCCATGTTGATGGTGGGCACGGTGTATTTTGACCCGTAACCGCGCCCTCGTCCGGGATTGCCCAGGATGCAAAACGGCCGCGCCAGCAGATGGCGCGCCCGGCTCACACGTCCTTCGCTGATCAACCTGCGAATCTGACTGCTCGACACGGTCTCTCCCCGCAACTTCATCTCGGGATAGACCTTCACCTCAAATCCCATCTCGCGCCCGAATTCCGCCAGCATGTTCACGTCGCCCGCGGCCTTGTGCCCGAAGCGAAAGTTGAATCCTTCGTGCACCTCGCGCGCATGCAGCCTTTTCTTGAGGATGCGCTCGGCGAACTGGCGGGGCGTCATCAGCGACAGATCGCGGCCGAAGGGAAGCAGCAGCACCGCGTCAATTCCCGTGCCTTCCAGCCATCGTAACTTCTCAGCGGTGGGCGTGAGCAGCTTGAGCCCGGCTTCCGGTTTCAGAATTCTCGTAGGATGCGGCTCAAAGGTGACCGCCACCGCCTGGGCGCCGTTAGCCTTCGCGCGCGAGACGATTTCTGCTAGTACATGCGCGTGGGCTCGATGCACGCCATCGAAGTTGCCCACGGTGGCGAACGCAGGCCCGAAATCGGCAGGGACGTCCTCGAGTTTGTGAAAGACGCGCATAAAAAACAAGACCGGCGTCGGGCTTCAGACGTCGGACTTCAGCAAAGCAGATCTTTCTGACGTCTGACGGCTGAGGTCTGACGCCCGCCCTTAGATCTCAAACTCCAGCTTCATCCCGTCATAGGCCAACCGCACGTGCCTGGGCAGGTTGGCATTCGTCGCTTCATGCCCCAGATCGTGGCAGATGTGTGTGAAGAAAGCCCGCTTCGGCCTGAGACGGTCCACAATCGCCAGTGAATTCTTCACTGTGGAATGCGTTGGATGAGGTTTGTGCCGGAGCGCGTCCAAGAAGAGGACGTCCAGCCCTTGCAACTGATCCATCGATGACTCGGGAATCTCGCTGTGATCGGTGAGATACGCCCCCGAGCCGAATCGATACCCGTAAATCTGCGTTTCGCCGTGGATCAGAATGACCGGCTCGAAGCGTACTCCGAAAACATCGACTGGGCCGTCAATCGGGTGCAGTTCAAGCTGCGCCAGCCCGCCGAATTTATAGTCGGCGTCGAAAATGTAGGAGAACATCCTGCGCAGAAAGGCGGCGGCATCCGGCCGCGCGTACAGAGGGAGTTTGTTCGGCTTGTGGTGGTAGCTGAGTGGCCGCAGGTCGTCGATGCCCAAAATATGGTCCGCATGCGTGTGGGTATATAAAACCGCATCGATATGAGCGATGTTCTCGCGCACCGCCTGCATGTAAAAATCCGGGGTGGTGTCGATGAGCACGACCCTGTTGCCGTACTCCAACATGATGGAAGGACGAGTCCGCCGGTCGTGCGGGTCATTCGAATGGCAAACGGCGCAGTCGCAACCCAGCGTGGGGACGCCCATCGACGTCCCGCTGCCCAACACGGTCAAAGTCGCTTTCATCTTCCGGTCGTTCCCGTCGCGGGTCCGGGCTGCGGCGGACGCGCGAGAGCGTTCGTTACCTCCACATAGGCCATACGCAATTCGTACAAACTGTTCTGCAGGAAATTCTCTTCGGCCGCGGTGAGATTGCCTTTCGTCTTCTCCGAGATCAGGCTGAGTGTGTCGATCGTCAGCCGCGCGCCGATGATGTCAACTCGCGGTTGCTCGCCCTGCTGGCGCATCAACCCGAGTTGCAGCATCGCGGTCATGTAAAGCTGGGCCATGAATCGCTCGAAGGTAATTTCAAACTCTTTCGCCGAGTGCCCGCTCAGTTCGACCTCGTTGTCGAGGTCCTTGGAGGACTGGCGATAGGCCGCAGCTTGGGCGTCCTGCTCGGCTTTGGTCGGCGGTGTAGGCATCTCGCGCTCTGTTACCGCGCCATCTGTCATCGTCGGAGGCTTCGCCGCAGTCTCGGTCTTGGCGGTCGTCGGCGCTGGCATCGGCGTTTCCACTTCCTCCGCCACATCGGACCGCAACTCGCCGTCTGAAGTGAACAGCCGTCGATCGGTTACTGTGAAACTGGAATCATTCTTCTTGTCAGCCATAGCTTCTTCCTCGTCACAAATTGATCAGTATCTATTATGCCGGACGCGCAACCGGCGCACCCTGGTCCCGCGACAGCAGGGCCTCAGGAAAGGGTAACGGAACAATGCTGGCAGTCATGCCACCGATCGTTACCTCGCGCCCGGGAGTACCGAGTTCGCGGCGAACGTATCCCAGCGCAACCGTCTTTTTTCCGCTCGGAACGCGCACGGACGCGACGCTCGTCACCTCTCCCACTTCCTTTTCTCCGGCGACGACCTTCGTGCCTGTCGCGATCGGACGGTCCGGATCGGCAAGGAATCCGGTAAACTTCCGATGGACAGCGCCACGTGAGCGAATGCGTTCCACGATCTCCTGCCCGACGTAGCACCCTTTATTGAAATTCAAGGCGCGAGCCTGCTCGGTCTCCTGCGGCAAATCGCGCTCGCGGATATCGACTCCGTACATCGGAATGCCTGAGACAATGCGATGGATTTCGAGCGCTTCGGAACCGACGGGCGTGGCGCCGTGCGCCACCAGAGCGTCCCACGTCTTTCGGACCTCTCCCGGGGCCAGCCACAACTCGTAAGTCTCGAACGCAGCATCCTCGCCGCGCACGGCCGTGCACTGTGTACATTCGCAGTCGCATATGCACTTCGCTTCGAAGATCTCCAGAGGGTTCGTGTCAGGGATGGCAATCCCCGCAGCGGCCAGGACTTCGCGCGACTTCGGCCCGGCAACGCCCAGCGTCGTAACCGAATCGCTGAGGTTCTTAACCTCGACGTCATCCATGATGATGTAGTGGTCAAAGGTCGCGAGCATCTTTTCAACCTGGCTGCTGTCCGTGTCGACCACGATCGACTCACCTCGGTTGTAGGCATAAAGGTCGCCCAAGATGTGTCCCTGGGGATTGAGCAGGAAGGCATACACACCTTGCCCGACGGCGAGGTCGCGGATATTGTTCGTGACCATCCCATTCAGCCAGCGCATGCGGTCGCCGCCGGTGAGAGAAATCTTGGCGCGATACCCGAGGTCATAGATCCCGCATTTCTCGCGCAGCTTCGCGAATTCCGTATCCCGATCGCTGAAGCGCGATGCAGTCGTCGCACCACGATACTCGGCAACCGCTTCCGCGCCCAATCCCTGAGCATCCGTCTGCAAAGCCGTAAGCCCCATACCTGTATTCGATTATATCGATTGTGTTAACGTTCCTGCCGTGGACTCGAAGAACGCAGCCCGGAAGCGCATCGCCGTCATACCCGGGGATGGCATTGGTAAAGAGGTGATTCCGCAGGCAGTTAACGCCATAAAGGCCACACGTGCCAGACTGGAGTTGACCGAGTTCGACTGGGGCGCCGACCGTTACCTGCGCGACCAGACCACAGTGCCGCCCGACGGATTCGCCATCCTCGACCGCGATTTCGACGCCATCCTCGTCGGTGCATTCGGCGACCCTAGAGTGAAAACAAATATTCACGCCAAAGAAATTCTGCTCGGCATGCGCTTCAAGATGGACCTCTACGCCAACGTGAGGCCAGTCCGCCTGCTCGATGCCGCGTTATGTCCGCTGAAGGGCGTTGAGCCGAAAGACGTGGATTTCGTCGTCCTCCGCGAAAATACCGAAGGCGTATACACCGATGCCGGGGGCGTCTTCAAGCAGGGAACTGCCGACGAGATTGCTACGCAGGAGGACATCAACACCCGCAAGGGCGTCGAGCGCATCCTTCGCTACGCCTTTGAATATTGCCAGACACACACGAAACTCGACGGTTCCCCGCGCAGCAAAGTTCTAATGTCCGACAAGTCCAACGCCATGACGCACGCCGGAGGGCTTTGGCAGCGCGTATTCAAAGAAGTCAGCGCCGAATATCCTACAATCACCGCGCAGCACATGTACGTGGACGCCCTCTGCATGCAGATGGTCCGCGATCCACGCCAATTCGACGTGATCGTCACCAATAACATGTTCGGCGACATTATCACCGACCTCGCCGCCGGACTCCAGGGAGGCCTCGGCATGGCCGCCAGCGGCAACATTCATCCCGGCAAGACGTCGATGTTTGAACCGGTGCACGGCTCTGCCCCACCGATTGCGGGAAAGAACGAGGCGAATCCCTTCGGCGCAATTCTGACCGCGGCCATGATGCTGCGGCACCTGGAATTCACGAAGGAAGCGGATAAGATCGAAGCCGCAGTGCTGGAAGCAGTACGCCAGAAAAAGACGACGCAAGATATCGGCGGCTCGCTGGGCACGCGCGAAGCAGGGGAGTGGGTCTGCAATGCCGTATCGTCTTAGAGGCTCACGTAGCGACAGCCGCCTCGGCTGTCTGGCGAAGCGAAGCGAGCCCTCTGAGCAAGAACCATTCAATACCCCGGACAAAAGGTGACCATGCTCATCTTCGAACAACTAGTCAGCCGCGGCCTCATGGCCTTCGACCCGAAGCGCAACGTACTCGCCTTCAACCTCCCGGTCATCGCGAGATTCCCGGCCATCCGCCAGGAGAGGATTGGCGAATTCAAATGGATGATCGGCGATTGGGCGTTCGAAAACCACGTCCGCGCCACCCCCACCACTCCGGCGTACACAGACACGTACTATTACACCTACGAACTCGCCGATAACGGTACCCGTTACACGGTCAGCGGCCACGGCGCCAAGGCTCGCCCGTATCTGACCTTCGACCCGTTCAGCAATCGCTGGATGATGACCTTCACCGAAGGCCTGTTTGGCGTCTTACAGTCGAACGGATGGGAAAGCGAGACCATCGTCTTCTCCGGCCCGCTCACCATGTTAGGAATCGATTGCGAACTCCGACAGACGATCACGAAGAAGAGCCCGGACGAATTTCACATCCTGAATGAAGAAAAGCTGGCGGACGGCAGCTGGCGCGAGACCGACGAATTTGTCTGCCGGAGAAAGCAGCCTTAGGCCCGTCTCCCGGTCAGCAGCGCCAGTTCCCGCCACTTCCATTGGCAGTCGACGTCGGCAAAGCCAAGATCGCGGAGCCAGCCAAGCTGCGTCTCCACATCCAGCAGTTTATTCGAAGGATCTTCCGTCTCCACCGTAAACCCAATGCGGCTCAGAAATTCTTCGTGCAGTCGCTGGGTAGGCGAAGCCACGTGCTCCAGATTACAAAACACACCCCCAGCGTTGAGCAGCCCGTAAATCTCGGCATAGAGAGCGTGTTTCCGCTCATGCACCAGATGATGAATGGCAAAGCTC